>ERZ1023241.73-NODE-73-length-41177-cov-27.064831_pt1 | contig 41177 bp, 43 predicted proteins | sample MGYA00380455_ERZ1023241 | MGnify/ENA primary metagenome ERZ1023241 (study PRJEB33173, sample SAMEA4830304) | metagenome | study: EMG produced TPA metagenomics assembly of the PRJEB25223 data set...
TCAACCAGTAAAAATCCACACAAGTTGTTCTTCATAATCTCTTAATGATCTTCTCAATGCTTCGTCAGCATCAAGCTAGGTCGGCTATATTACGCTTTCTAAAATGAAAGTCAACTAGTAATGTAAATTATTTTTAAACTTCCTTTCTAAAACCCAACTCAACCATTTCATGCTAAGTTACTGTTTTATCATAAGTTTTAATCTTCATCACCGCCGATGGATGTGCATTCTACAGCATTTCAGAGGGCTTGCAACACCTTTTTCAAAACTCTTGAATCAGGTGTTTATTTTCTAATCCAACAAATTCATAAATTATTGTTTTATTTATGAAAACTATTTTAAGAAAAATGTTCATTATTTTATTTAGAAATATATATTTATCATAAGCCATTGAATTTAATTATTTTAATCTCCTTAAAAACAAGAAAAGCAGAGCCTAAGCCCTGCTTTTCGTATTCACTTTAGTCAAATCAGAATTTCATACTGACGCGTGCCCAGTAGTTTCGGCCGATATTATTAAATTGCTCATCTGAAGCAAAACCAAAACCTGAACTCCCCATTTTATTCAAATGTTCTGTATAAGTCTGGTCGAAGACATTATCGACACCGACTGAAAGATCCACACTCTCATTCACATGATAGGTGCCATTTAAAGACAATGTGCCAAAACCAGCACTCTGTTTATGGTCATAACCAACAATATTGCCTTCATGTTCACTAATACGGTTTTGGCCATCCACCAAACGCCAGTAAGCCCCTAAGGTATAATTCTCCTGGATATAACGCAGATTCACCCGGGCTTCTAAAGGTGCAATTTGCGGCAATGGCGTATGATCTGTCGTGTTTTTACCCCAAGCATACATAGCACTAATATCAGCCTGAATAGCATCGGTAAACTGGTAGCCAATTCCAGCTTCTGCACCAGCAATCGCCGCATCAACATTTCTTGAATCTGCACCATTCATTTTTACCGACTGCATTCCTTCCATGCCACTACCCATATGATGGTCATGACCTGAATTTGCAGTTTCAGGATAAGTCATCAGAATAAAATCCTGAACAATACCAGCATAAGCCGATACCCATGAATTGAAGGCACCATGATGATGTTGATAGCCCAGATCAAGCTGTAAGGTTTTTTCAGTATCTAACTGTTTAAATGTATTTGCAGTTACACCCTGATAATCGGTTTTAAATAATTCCCAATAATCCGGCACACGCTCGACGTATCCCAGACCAATATAGGTTTTACCGCCATCATGCTCTGGATGAGTATTTTCAAAACGGATAAAGGCACTCGGCAAGATTTCCTGACGGCTTTGACCAGTTTTTAAGGCATCAATATCAACCTGATCGACCCGCACACCCGTAACCAGTTTATGGTTGTCATTTAGTTCATGGCTCAACTCACCAAAAGCTCCATAAGACTGGAATTTCATATCTGGCGTGAGCGGCATATTCATATTGGTTGAAGTCATTCCTCCAGCATGCGTATTGCGCTGAGAATCCACACCCGCAATTAACTGGGTTTGATCCCATTCACTTGTTATCGCCATACGGGAATTTAAAGTACGGCGTGTGACCTGCATAGCGGATGGATTGGCTTTCATGCTATGGGTTGCCATGTCATGGATCATCGGTACAGGCCGCAGACTAAAGTTATCCATGATGTGATCGTTATAGTTATAGTTGATCTGTGCCTCAACTTTCAGAATCACATCCGTCAGATTTCTCTTTTCAACACGTAAGCCGAGGCTTTCACGGGCAAACTGTGATCCATCCATATCACGGCCAGCATAAACTGCCTCACCATCCGCTTTACCACCGGTCAGTTCTACCCAAGTGTCTTCATCCGGCGTCCAGCTCAGTGCCAAATCTGCATTCCAGTGTTCCCAATCTGAAGGTACAGTTTGGCTATCACCATCTTTATAACTGTTTGATACCGAACGATTGGTGTTCAGGCGGATATACTTCTTTTCATCACCAGCAGCAGCTTCAATGTTCTGGTCCAGACGACCAAAAGATCCCATCAGTACACTGGCCTGACCACGATATTTTTTATCCTGATCAAGCTGTTCCGGGCGACGCTCAAAAATGACGGTTGCTGCCGAACCGGTATTGGCATATTGAACCGTTTGCGGGCCTTTAATCACTGAAATACGATCATAACTTTCTGGAGAAATATATGAAGTGGGCGAATCCATCCGGCTTGGACAGGCACCGAGGTTTTCAGTGCCATCAGTCAGGATTTTAATACGTGAACCAAACATGCCACGAAAGGTCACATCGCCATTGGTGCCAGCTCCGCTATTGACCGAACTAAAACCTACAATACTTTGCAGATAATCTGCACCATCGGTTGCTGGCACTGGCTGAATCGGCTGTTTGGGATCAGCACGAACAATCAGACCATTGGCATCATTACCGGCAGTTGAAGTCACCACAATCGGCGCCATGGTTTGTACAGGCATGCTTTCATTGGCCATAACCACTGATGAATAACAGGCAACACAAATCGCAGCCGCAAGGGGCTGTAACAAGAATTTAGACTGAGCCATTTTCAATCTCACTGAATACATAAATTAAACACGGTCCGAGTCATTCAAGACCCAGGCAAAACAACGTGGATTTATGCAAACAGTGGCGGTGCCCGTCCCTGCGGGATTAAAAAGAGTCGCTGAAGGATAAACCAGACATGCTTAAAGGCTTGTTCAAAAGCCAAGAGTCTGACCTGAATTCGATCCAGGACTTCTTTCACTTCAAGCTTAGGCGGCAAAACCAGGTTGCCATAGACAGTACAGTACTGACACTGATGACTGGCATCGTGTTCATGCGCCATGGAGTCTGAGGAAATAGGATGCTGATCAAGGTGATGATGGGCAGAATGTTCAGAATAAACATGAGAGGAAACTAAAAGGGCGCGCGTGATGGTTTCACAGACCGGAGCAACCTGATATTGCTTCGGCAGCAAAGGCTGTAAGAACACAGCAATCTGTAGAAATACCGCCACAAAGGAAAGTAGCAGACCTCCCCGCAGGACCATAGGCAAACCCTTGAATTTGTCTGGGCTAAGTATAACAAAGCCCAATCGAAATTGGGCTTGTTGAAGCATAAAAATTGCTTGGGAAAAGAGTCCTAGCGTTTAACTGCAACTTTTTCTTTATTGCGCTGGCGAACCAGTTTTTCTACTTTTTCACGGGCACGCTGACGTTTCAATGGCGACAGATAATCCACAAAAAGTTTACCATTTAAGTGATCCATTTCATGTTGGATGCACACAGCGAGAAGTCCATCAGCCTCTTGTTCAAAGGGTTGACCATCCAGACCAATTGCCTCGATTTTTACGCGTGACGGACGCTCAACTTTATCGTATATTTGAGGAACTGATAGACAGCCCTCTTCATAAGGCTGTGTTTCTTCAGTCAATGGTGTGATTTTGGGGTTAATGAACACCATGGGTTGATCTTTGTTTTCAGACAGGTCCATCACAATCAGCTGAATATGACGATCGACTTGGGTCGCGGCGAGTCCGATGCCTGGCGCTTCATACATGGTTTCAAACATATCTGCAGCGAGCTGACGAATTTCATCAGTAACTTCTTCGACTGGTTGTGCAATGGTACGAAGACGGGGATCCGGGAAACTTAAAATAGGTAATAAGGCCATACTGCGTCCTCAATTATGCCATTGATCAAAAAACCAAATGAAGGGAATGCTTCATCAAAAAAATGTGTGTAAGATCGTTATTATAACGCAACTACGCACATAATTTTAGGAATTATGATAATGAAAAAGGTTTTGAAGGGCATGCCATTTTTTAGTGCCTTGGGGTTAAAAAATCAAATGCTCGCACTGGCAGTTTGTGTCGGAGTGAGTATGGGGACAATGTATTCAGCCGAGGCAGCTCCTGCCCGTAACGTCAATCCACCTGCTTTAAAAGCCAGTGCGCCCAATGTCTACGTGGTCAAAAAAGGCGATACATTGTGGGATATTTCAAAACGTTTCTTAAAAAATCCGGTGCGTTGGCCAGAAATCTGGGCCAGTAACAAGCACGTGAAAAATCCACATTGGATTTTCCCGGGTGACCGCCTGTTGATGTGTGACTATCAGGGCCGTCCAATTATCGGTAAAGATGAAGGTGATGGCTGTGAAGGCATTATCAGTCGTTATATCGGCAGTACTTCGCTACAGCCACAGGTTCGTGTTGAATCTTTAAATAACACAATTCCAGTGATTCCACTGGCGCATATCCAGCAATGGCTGGAACGCTATACCATTGTGGCAGCAGATTCAGTTCAGGGTACGCCTTACATTCTCGGCACTGCAGACCAGCGCGTATTGGCAGGTAAAGGCCAGAAGGTCTATGCACGCGGGAATGGTCTGGTGGTTGGCCAGCGTTATGCGGTATATCGTGAAGCAGACCCTTATGTCTTTACCGATGCCAATGGCAAGAAATACACGGCTGCTCTAGAGTTGCAACAGGTTGCTTCCGGAATCTCAGTAAGTGGCGAAGGTGATGTCACCACGCTGGAATTAACCGACAGCTACAATGCCGAAGTGCGTCGTGGTGACCGTGTCCTGCCAGAATACGATCCGATGTTGCCTACCCTGTTCTATCCAGTGAATGCAGAGAATACTGTAGCTGGCGGTCAGATTGTGCGTGTACTGGGTTCAATTGGTACCGCTGCGCGTCATAGTGTCGTGACGATTGACCGTGGTACGGCACATGGGGTTCAGACTGGTCATGTCTTCAGCGTAAACCAGAAAGGTGAAGTGGTGACTGATCCGAAAACCAAAGAGCGCGTACAGCTTCCAGGTGAGCGCATTGGCAATGTGATGGTCTTTAAAACTTTTGATCAGCTGAGCTATGCTTATGTGCTGGAAAGTGAGTTACCTATCAAGGTGGGTGCCAATATTCAAGCACCATTGTTAGATGAATAATAGATTGATCTAACTTTACAACTGAAAGAATAAGAAGACACACATATAGGTCTCGATATGCTGAACTCTTTATCACGCGTGCAACTGGAAACACTGACGTTATGGTATCTAGTTCAGCATTCTCTTTCGAGCTTCTATAAAATCAGTCAGCATTATTCAAGTCTGACCACAGCCATACAGCCTGATCAGGTGCCTACCTGGCAGGCGCTTGGCATTCATGCCAATCATGTCCAACGCTTAAAAGACTTCTCGCTTCTAGAATCACAACAGAAATTTCAGCGCTGTCTGGAAAAAGTTCAGCGAGATAGTGATTTTGTTCTACTCTACCATGATCTGCACTATCCGCAGCAACTCAGCCACTATGTAGACAAACCACCGATTATTTTTGGCCAAGGTCAGCCGGATACCCTGCTACAAGCCCAAATTGCAGTTGTGGGAAGTCGCAAGCCGAGTCCTCATGGCCGGCAAGTAGCTTATGATTTTTCCTTTTATTTGAGTGAACAGGGTTTCTATATTAATAGTGGATTAGCACAAGGCATAGATGAAGCTGCTCATCGGGCAGGATTAAAACATCAGGGAACCATTGCGGTGATGGGAACCGGACTGGATCAGACCTATCCTTCTCAACATGCACAATTGCGCCAGGAGATTATTGCGCATAGTGGCGCCGTGATTACCGAGTTTCTACCAGAGACTCCACCCTTGCAGCATCACTTTCCACGGCGTAACCGGATTGTCAGCGGTTTAAGTCTCGGGGTCATTGTGGCTGAAGCGACCTTAAAAAGCGGCTCTCTGATTACGGCCAAACTAGCTGCCGAACAAGGCAAGACTGTATTTGCCATTCCGGGACATATTTATATTTAATATCAAAGGGTTGCCATCAGCTGATTCGTGAAGGCGCGATTCTGATTGATCACCCGCAACAGGTGATTGAAGAACTGGCTCTGGCGACTCAATGGCAAGCCTTACAAAATGAAGTACAACATGACATGGCGGATGAAGTTCCTGCACACATACCGCCTCATCTGCTCAGACTTTATAACCAGCTGGACTGGGTCGGACAGGATCTGGATCATCTCAGTCATCATCTGCAACAGGATGTGTCTTCTCTGACCAGTCAATTGATGGAACTGGAGCTACTTGGCTTTTGTACCCAGCAAGCTGGTATGTATCTACGTTGTCGTCCACATAAATAAGGTTCACAATAGACACTTCTTGTTTTGATAAGGTATACACATGATCACCACCTCTGTTGCCGAAGCAGCTGAATGTCTCAAAGCTGGACAGGTCTTGGCATACCCTACAGAGGCTGTTTGGGGCTTAGGTTGCGACCCCTACAATGAACAGGCATTTCACCAGATTTTAACCTTAAAACAGCGCCCGATTGAAAAAGGCGTGATTTTACTCGCAGCTCATATTTCACAAGTGGAACATTTACTTCAGGATCTAAGTGAAGAAATGCGTGAAAAAGTAATTGAGTCTTGGAGTAATGATCGACCTACAGACCGGGCAACCACCTGGTTACTCCCTGCCAATGACGATATTCCAGGCTGGATTAAAGGCAAACACCCTAAAGTGGCAGTGCGCGTGACCACTCATCCTCTTTGTGTAGCCTTGTGTCAGGCTTTTGGCGGTTTTATTGTTTCAACCAGTGCCAATCCTGCCGACTTAGAACCTGCACGTTCCCTGCAAGATGCCATGCGTTATTTTGGTCAGGACCTGAATTATCTGAATGGTGATCTGGGACTGAGCCAGAAACCAAGCCGGATTATTGATGCTGTAACAGGTGAAATTATTCGTGACTGAGCCTTTGCTCAGTCATTTTTCTTTTCAAGCCGACTAAAGTTTTAAGACAAAAAAAAAGCTCAACCATATAGGGATGGTTGAGCATAAAAAAGGATGTGTATTATCACATCCAGAGGGTATCGAAATCTCTGGGCATTTCAGCAACAGTCGCTGATCTGCGATGGAGCGTATTATGGGCGAACAGTTTAAAAAAAACAAATATATTTTAGCTCTTAAAAAACAGCTTAAACCTATGATTAATCAATCATTATTTAAAAAAAATTCAAATTATCTTGCTCTTTTTAAAGTGCTTTTTAAAGAAGCTAAAAGCTACTCTTCTCGACTAAAGTCTATTTGCCTTTATTCACGAGATCATTCAAGCAAAAAATTAAGTTTGTTTGTTCGTTTTTTGGGCAACTATTTGGCTTTCAGGAGCACTGGCGCCACAGTTTTTTTCTGGGCCAGCACAATTCCGAACAGAATAATCGCCCCACCAATACTGTGATAAATGGTCCAGGCCTCTTTTAACCAGACAAAGGCAATTAAAGCGGTAAACACCGGCATCAGGTTCATAAAGATACTGGTGCGGGTCGGTCCCAGACGCTGAATCGCCATCATCCACACCAAAGGGGCAATTAATGAAGGGAAAATACTGGCGTAGATAACGCTGCCGGCATTGGTCATATTGATGGCATCAAGACCCAACCAGGCCACAAACGGCAGGTGATACAGCAGCGCAAACAGAATCTGCACATACAGGCTCAGCATTAACGGAATCTGCAGCTGCCATTTTTTCAGAAAAACCCCATAAAAGGCATAGAAAAACACGGCGATAATCATCAGCAGATCGCCCCATTGGCCGCCGGCATGCAGCAGGCCCCAAGGATTGCCCTGCCCCATCACATAGATCAGCCCGGCAAAGGACAACAGACTGCCAATAATGGCGTAGCGATTCGGAATATCGCGCAGAATCAGCATCGACACAAAAATGGTAAAAATCGGAATAAAGGCATTAATAATGCCCATATTGGTGGCGGTGGTGTAATGTGCAGCGGTATAAGCCAGTCCCTGATACAGCACCAGACCAAAGGCACTCAGCACTGCCAGCTGTTTCAGATGCGGCACAATCAGGGCACGCTCACGAATCACCCGCGGCAAAATAAACGGGGTTAGAATCAGAAAGGCAAAAAACCAGCGATAAAAACTGATGCTCACCGGCGAGATAAAGTCGGTCACATAGCGGGTCACGACAATATTCAGTGACCAGATCAGTACCGCAGTCAATGGAAGCAGCATGGCCCACCACATTGTTTTTTGCTGCTGCGTCATAACTTCATCCCTGTCTCTACCTATTGTTAATCTATGCGCTCTTGGCAAGTGCCTAAGCATAATTGATTTTTCAACTAAAATTAACGCTATTTGTAGCCGGCAGGTAAGCATTTCACTGATTCCGACTTGTACTGTATTTAAATACCCGTTAAAACAAATAGCCCTCATTCATTTAATAAAAAAGGAAATCTGATGAGCACCTCTGTGTATGACATTCCGGTAAAAACGATTCAAGGAACGGACACGACGCTGAACCAGTATCAAGGCAAAGTCTTACTGCTGGTAAATGTGGCATCAAAATGCGGCCTCACTCCACAATACGAAGGCTTGCAAAAGCTCTATGATGATAAAAAAGCCGAAGGACTGGAAATCTTAGGTTTCCCTTCCAATGATTTTCTGGAACAGGAACCTGGAAGTGAAAGGGAAATTCAGGAATTCTGTTCCCTGAACTATCAGGTGGATTTCCCGCTGTTTGCCAAAATTCCGGTCGTGGGTGAAGCTAAACATCCTTTGTATGCCACTTTGACTCAAGCTGTGCCAGAACGTACCGGTGAAGGTCCATGGTGGAAAGATCTGGTCGACTATGGCCTGACTCCAAATGAACCGCCTGAAGTCCTCTGGAACTTTGAAAAATTCCTGGTGAACAAACAGGGGGAAGTCGTTGCACGTTTTGCACCGGATATCACGGCAGATGATTCACGCCTGCTGGATGCAATCAATGCTGAGCTTGCTAAATAAGTCTTTTTAAATAGGTCGGTTGCAACTGATGACCAGTTTAGCCGACCTAGCTCATAGGCATAAACATTGAATTTCATATTTTTTTCACAAACTTATCTAAAATTTATGTTTGCTGAAACCGCCCAGACCCGATAAAACATGAGTCTATTTCCATAACAATTCGAGCAAAATAATATGAGCCAGTCCATTTATGAGATTCCGGTAAAAACCCTCACTGGAGAAAATACGACTCTGTCCGATTATCAAGACAAAGTCCTGCTGATTGTAAATGTCGCATCGAAATGTGGTTTAACCCCACAATATGAAGGACTGCAGAAACTTTATAATGAGAAAAAAACCGAAGGACTGGAAATTCTGGCTTTTCCTGCGAATAACTTTAAAGGTCAGGAACCGGGCACAGACGAGGAAATCCAGCAGTTCTGCAGTCTGAACTACAATGTGGATTTCCCGCTATTCTCCAAGATCTCTGTCGTGGGTGAAGATCAGCATCCTCTTTACCATTATCTGACCCAAGCTCAGCCGCAACGTACAGGCGGCGAAGATTTTGCAGAGCGCCTGAAAAGTTTTGGCAATACGCCAAATGAATTACCAGAAGTGCTGTGGAACTTTGAAAAATTCCTGGTCAACAAGCAAGGTGAAGTGGTCGCGCGTTTTGCACCAAATATTCCAGCAGATGATGCCCGCTTGCGAGATGCGATCAATGCAGAATTGGCTAAATAATTTGTAACAGTAATGTAAGTATCTATTTCAATAATAGATACTTATTATTTATTTTAAAATCAAATATTTATAACCAGATTTACTTAGCTCTAAAATCTCCATGATTTACGCTTAATTTTTATTTTTCTACAACACTTCATTCCATATTTATCAATGAGTTGAGCCTAATATGCAGTTATCCCAAGAGAGATAACGATAGGTTCAAAACATGAAAAACTTAGTAAAAGCAGTCGTATTTTCATTATCTAGTGCACTTGTGGCGACTTCAGCTTTTGCTGCAGCTCCAGAGCATCACTCGCAACATCATCAGCCACAAAAAACGCATGTTCAGCAGCATGCACAGCATAAATCCCCTGCACACGCTCAACAGCATAAACAGGTACATAAGAAAGTAGATCCTTCACGCGATTGGCGTGTAGGTCAAAAAGTACCGATTCAGTTCCAGAGCAAAGTGTACAAGGTAGACCACAGCAAATACAAAAAACTCAGCAAACCTGGTAAAAACCAGCAATGGATCAAAGTAAATGGTGACTATATCCTGACCAATGTGATGAGCCATAACATTATTAAAATTATTGCAGGATAAGTTTTATCCTCCTCGGTGAAAAAGAGTGCTTCGGCACTCTTTTTTAATGTCTTAATCTTTTGTATTCAAAATATTTGTTATGACTTTGCAACAATCTTTTTTATCTCCACATTTTATTCTTATAGTCATGCATTAGAACCACCTGCTCCGAGACCACGATTTCATGTCCAAGATTCTTGTAAATGCTCTTCTTCCTTTTGCCCTATTTAGCTCAGGCATTTTATTAATGGGCTGTGAACAGGCGACCGAAGCACCGGTCGAGCAAGAACAAAGTACGCTTTCTACTGATCTTGAACCTGTACAGCAAAGTGATCGCACGACGACTGCGCAAACAGAGCTGAAGTCTGGCAATATGTTTTATATGGTGCGTGATGTAGCTGATCTGCAATTCAAGGCGGGCAGTTATGTCGAACAGTTAAAACAGACCCAAACTGATCTCCAAACTGCGGTGGATACTAAAGATACCCAGCAACTGCAAGCTACAGCAGGTAAGTTACAACAACAGTTGACAGGCTTTAATCAGGCCTTAGGTGAACTGAATTTAAAAAGTCAGGAAATTGATCAGGTACGTAGCAATATCATGAGTGCCAATCAACAGGTTCTGGCTTCTCCTTTACTGAATGGCCAAGTCGATTTCAGTCAGGTTGATTTAAAGAAAATTGAAAGCCAGATGGTCAGTGTGCAAGCTGAAATGCTTAAACTGGCAGGCATGCTGATTCAAAACCCAGATAAAGACGCTTCATCAGAAGCTGAAACAGAAAACACCTGATTTACGATTATATTTCGTTCAAAAAGAAGCCACTGTTTAAGTGGCTTCTTTATTTTAGAAATTAAATATTATTTTTTGGGCTTTTTACGACAACCAGACGTTTCTGCACAAATTCTTTGAAACCATCAATTGAAAGTTCATGACCATAACCTGAATTTTTGATCCCGCCAAATGGCAGCTCTGGCGCAGTATCGGTATACCAGTTGATCCAGATCATGCCAGTTTCTACACGTGAAGCCAGCTTTTTCGCCCGCTCAATATTTTGTGAATGAATCACGCCTCCGAGACCATAATTAGAATCATTGGCAATCGATACAATTTCATCTTCATCTTTTGCGACATAGATCTGTGCCACAGGACCAAAGAATTCTTCATACCAGGCCGGATTATCACGGCTGATATTTTCCAGAATAGTTGGCTGATAGAAATTACCTTCATGCTCATAAGGCTTACCACCAGTCACGACTTTCGCGCCATTCTCTACTGCCTTATCAACCTGCTTGGTCAGTTTTTCCAACGCATCTGCCGAAGACAGTGGGCCAAGTGTAGTTTCAGAATCCAACGGATCACCAATTTTTAAGCCTTCAAAGACCTTGATCATGCCCGATTTAAATTGTTCCGCAATTTTCTCATGCAGGATAAAACGTTTAGCTGCTGTACAAACCTGCCCCGTGTTATTAACGCGTGCCTGACAGCCGATTTTGATCGCTTTTTCCAGATCAGCATCATCCAGCACAATGAATACATCATTACCGCCCAATTCTAGTGTCGATTTGGTGACATGTTTACCGGCCTGCCCCGCTACTGCACGCCCTGCGCCTTCTGATCCCGTGAGAGCAACGCCTTGTACACGCGGATCTGCGATAATATCTGCGACCTGATCGCTACTGATAAACAAGTTAGTCCACACACCTTTCGGTGCGCCTGCATCCAGAATCAATTGTTCAAAGGCTTCAGCACATTGCGGAACGATGCTGGCATGCTTGGCTACCACAGGGTTGCCAATCGCGCAGTTTGGGGCAAAGACACGCATCAACTGATAAAAAGGAAAGTTCCAGGGTTCTACTGCCATGATGATGCCTAAGGGATGATGCTCTACCCATGCTTCTCCTAGTTCCGTTTCATAAGAAACTGGCGCTAAAAACTCTTTGGCATGATCTGCATAATACTCAGCAATTTTGGCACAGCTTTCGATCTCACCTTCACTCTGCTTGATCAGCTTACCCATATCCAGTGTCATGATTTTAGCCAGTTCTGACTTGCGTTCCCGCATATTGTTTGCCAGTTTGCTAAGTACCTCAATCCGGGTATCTACTTGTTGAGTCCAATCCGACTTCAGGATTTTTTCTGCGGTATCCAAGGCATTTTGGATATCTTGATCAGTGTGTGACGGATAATCTTTTAATTTCTGGTTGTTAAAGGGGTTAATGGATTGATAACTCATAATTAGATCCCTGCTTGGCCAATTCAATTTTTATAAATGGATAACAACGTGATTTGCGTCGTGACAGAGGTAGTAGAACCGTGAAACTTTTTATTGAATAAATCTGAAAAACTTAAAGACGCCATATCAACTTAGCATTGTTTTTTTCTGACTATGACTTTGCTTACAGATTGGTTCAAAAGATTACGCAGCGCAGGTAAAAGTTATATCGAGTGGTACAAATTAGAGCTATTTAGAGCTATATAGTTTTCTTAAAATAATTATTCATAAGGCTAAAATCTGGTAACTTTTTTCAAAATAGTTTTTATATAAAAAAACCACCCTTTCGGGTGGTTTTTTCAATCTTAAACCAGCAATTACATTGCACGGTTTTTGATTTTGCGGATCGTTTCCAGCTGAGCAGCAGTTTCTGCAAGAGCAGCCAAAGCAGCAGCAGAGTCCAAATCGCTCTTTTGATTTGCTAGCAATTGTTCAGCGTGTTTACGCGCTTCAATAATTGCAGCTTCATCCAAGTTTTCTGCACGGACTGCTGTATCAGCAAGAACCGTAACAACATGCGGTTGAACTTCTAGAACACCACCAGATACATAGATTAATTCTTCTGTACCGTTTTCCAAAATAACGCGGATCGCGCCAGGTTGGAGCAAAGTTACCAGCGGAGCGTGACCAGGCATAATACCTAACTCACCGCCAGCACCTTTAGCAATTAGCATAGTTACAGTGCCTGAGTACAAAGACTCTTGAACACTTACAACGTCACATTGCATAGTCGCCATGAGAATCTCCTAAATTAGGGAACTAATTAAAGTTTCTCAGCTTTAGCAATCACTTCGTCAATACCACCAACCATGTAGAACGCTTGTTCTGGGATGTGATCGTATTCACCAGCTAGAAGACCTTTAAAGCCACGAATCGTTTCTTTAAGCGGTACAAGTTTACCAGGAGCACCAGTAAACACTTCAGCTACGTGGAACGGTTGAGAGAAGAAACGTTGGATCTTACGTGCACGGTATACAGTAAGTTTGTCTTCTTCTGACAATTCGTCCATACCAAGAATTGCGATAATGTCTTTCAATTCTTTATAACGTTGAAGAACGTTTTGAACTGAACGAGCGATTTCGTAATGCTCAGTACCAACTACAAGTGGATCTAGCTGACGTGAAGTAGAGTCAAGTGGATCAATCGCAGGGTAAATACCTTGAGAAGCGATGTCACGGCTCAATACAACAGTTGCGTCCAAGTGAGCGAACGTAGTTGCAGGCGATGGATCTGTTAAGTCATCGGCAGGTACGTATACCGCTTGGATTGACGTAATAGAACCAGACTTAGTAGATGTAATACGTTCTTGAAGAACACCCATCTCTTCTGCAAGAGTCGGTTGGTAACCTACTGCAGATGGCATACGGCCTAGAAGTGCTGATACTTCAGTACCCGCTAGTGTATAACGATAGATGTTGTCGACGAACAATAGTACGTCACGGCCTTTACCGTTTTCGTCTTTTTGATCACGGAAGTACTCAGCCATAGTCAAACCAGTCAACGCTACGCGTAAACGGTTACCTGGTGGCTCGTTCATCTGACCGTAGACCATTGCTACTTTGTCAAGAACGTTAGAGTCTTTCATTTCGTGATAGAAGTCATTACCTTCACGAGTACGTTCACCAACACCAGCAAACACAGATAAACCTGAGTGCGCTTTCGCGATGTTGTTGATCAACTCCATCATGTTTACAGTTTTACCAACACCGGCACCACCGAACAGACCAACTTTACCACCTTTCGCGAACGGGCATAGTAAGTCGATGACTTTAATACCAGTTTCTAGAAGGTCAGTAGAAGCCGCTTGTTCTGCATAAGAAGGCGCTTGACGGTGAATTGGTAAACGCTCTTCAGTCGCAACAGGACCAGCTTCGTCGATCGGGCGACCAAGAACGTCCATGATACGGCCAAGAGTCGCTGTACCTACTGGTACAGAGATCGGAGCGTTAGTGTTAGTTACGTTCAAACCACGCTTAAGGCCTTCAGTAGAACCCATTGCAATAGTACGAACTACGCCATCACCAAGTTGTTGCTGAACTTCTAATGTAGTTTCAGTACCGTCAACTTGGAGAGCGTCATAGATCTTAGGAACGCTGTTACGTTCAAACTCGACGTCGATAACCGCGCCGATGATCTGAATGATACGACCGCTACTCATTGCTGTCTCCTCAATTCAAACTAATATATGTTAAACGGCAGCGGCACCACCAACGATCTCAGAAATTTCCTGAGTAATCGCGGCTTGACGCAGCTTGTTATAAATAAGTTGCAGGTTCTTGATCAATTCACCCGCGTTATCAGTTGCAGCTTTCATTGCAACCATACGGGCAGACTGCTCACACGCGATGTTTTCGATCACACCTTGATACACCACAGACTCGATGTAACGAACCAACAAGCCATTTAAAAGCTCTTCAGCTTCAGGCTCGTAGATGTAGTCCCAACCGTATTGACGGTTAAGCGTCTTGTCTTCTTCAGCAGCTGCCAAAGGAACAAGCTGTTCGATCTTTTGGTTTTGAGTCATGGCGTTGACAAAGCCGTTAGAAACCAGATAAATACGATCTAATTCGCCTTTATCATAAGCGTCTAACATCACCTGTACAGAACCAGATAACTGTTCAAGACTTGGAGTGTCGCCCACTTGAGTGGTCGCACCAAGCACTTTACCGCCGTAGTTTTTAAAAAACGAAACCGCTTTTTGACCAATCAAAGCAAATTGAACTTCAATTGACTGCTCTTGTTGCTGTTGAACGTGTTTTACCACTTTCTTGAACAGGTTAATGTTCAAACCACCAGCAAGGCCACGATCTGAAGACACAATGATATAGCCAACGCGCTTAACAGGACGTTCAACCATATAACGGTGTTTATATTCAGGATTCGCTTGTACCAAATGAGCAATTACACGGTGCATATTTTCGGCATACGGACGGCCTTGAGCCATGCGCTCTTGCGCACGACGCATCTTAGAAGCTGCTACCATCTGCATCGCGCGAGTAATTTTCTGCGTGCTTTTGATACTAGCTACTTTGGCGCGAATTTCTTTTAAATTTGCCATACGCTTAACCTAGTATTCGAAGGCCCTTACGAGCCCTCGAAGGTTGATTCCGTGAACCAAACCAACACCAATCTAGCAAGTTGCTAAATTAGTAAGTTTGAGTCGCTTTGAATTTTTCAATACCAGCTTTGAATTCAGCTTCGATATCTTTATCCCAAGCACCAGTCTCGTCAATTTTTTGCATTAAAGCAGCGTGTTCTGAACGGAAGTAAGCAATTAACGCAGCGTCAAAGTCTACGATTTTCTTCACTTCTACGTCAGCCATGTAGCCTTCGTTAGATGCATAAACTGATACAGCTTGGTCAGCGATTGAGTATGGAGCATATTGTTTTTGCTTCATAAGCTCAGTTACGCGTTGACCGTGTTCAAGCTGTTTACGAGTTGCTTCGTCAAGGTCAGAAGCGAACTGAGCAAACGCTGCCAATTCACGGTACTGTGCAAGTGCAGTACGGATACCACCAGACAATTTCTTGATGACTTTAGTCTGCGCAGAACCACCAACACGAGATACAGAGATACCCGCGTTTACAGCAGGACGGATACCCGCGTTGAACAATGATGTTTCAAGGAAGATCTGACCGTCAGTAATCGAAATTACGTTGGTTGGTACGAATGCAGATACGTCACCTGCTTGAGTTTCAATAATCGGCAATGCAGTTAATGAACCAGTTTGGCCTTTAACTTCACCGTTAGTGAATTTCTCAACGTAGTCAGCAGATACACGAGAAGCACGTTCAAGTAGACGTGAATGTAGATAGAACACGTCACCTGGATAAGCTTCACGACCTGGTGGACGACGAAGAAGCAATGAAATTTGACGGTAAGCAACAGCTTGTTTAGACAAGTCATCATAGATGATCAGAGCGTCTTCACCGCGGTCACGGAAGTATTCACCCATTGTACAGCCAGAGTATGGAGCCAAGAACAGCATTGCTGCTGGATCGGCTGCAGCTGCTGCTACAACAGTTGTATACGCCATAGCGCCAGTTTCTTCCAGCTTACGTACTACGTTTGCAATAGTTGATTGTTTTTGACCAACTGCAACGTAGATACATTTAATGCCAGAGTTTTTCTGAGCGATGATCGCGTCGATCGCCATAGCTGTTTTACCAGTCTGACGGTCACCAATGATCAACTCACGTTGACCACGGCCTACTGGGATCATTGTATCTACTGATTTATAACCAGTTTGTACAGGTTGATCCACTGATTGACGCCAAATTACACCTGGTGCTACTTTTTCAACAGCATCAGAAAGTTTTGCATCAATAGGGCCTTTACCATCAATCGGGTTACCCAAAGCATCTACGACACGGCCAAGAAGTTCAGGACCAACCGGAACTTCTAATACACGACCTGTACAACGAGCTTTTTGACCTTCTTGAAGGCTTAAGTAGTTACCTAAAACAACGACGCCCACTGAATCCTGTTCTAGGTTCAGTGCCATACCGTATAAGCCGCCGTCGAATTCGATCATTTCACCGTACATTGCATCAGCAAGGCCGTGAATGCGCACAATACCGTCGGATACCATAACAATGGTACCTTCGTTTTTAGCGGTCGCGCTGGTGTCCAGATCGCCGATACGCTGTTTAATGAGCGCACTGATCTCGGATGGATTCAGTTGTTGCATTGCGCTATACCTCAATCTTTTTAAAGTTCAGTCTTCTTATATGCAATTAAGCTAGAAGACGAGTACGCATTTTTTCAAGCTTATTAAGCGCAGAATCATCTATCACTTGGTCGCCTGCACGAATAACCACACCCGCGATTAACGCCGGGTTAACTTCTACAGAAACATTTACTGCTGCATTGAATTTTTTCTCTAACGCATGAGTAAGAAGTTGTTCCTGTACAGAAGTCAATGGGAATGCTGATTCAATTACAACATCCACAGTATTGTTATTCTGTGATTTGAGCTGTTCATATTCTGCAGCGATTTCAGGAAGCAAAGCCAAACGTGCGTTTTCAGCAAGCATAGTCAAAAAGTTTGACACTGCAGGCGTTTGGTCTTCGCCTAAAACTTTAGCAAAAAGTGCCACCTGCTCAGCAGGTGTCAACTCAGGGCGATTTAGATAAGCTGAAAATGCTTCGTCTTGCACCGCAGCACTGAGCAATTCAAGCGCAGTTGACCAAGAGTCAGCTGTACCTTGCTCAGAAGCGTAAGCAAATGCTGCTTTAGCGTAAGGGCGTGCCAACGTCAAGAGTTCAGCCATAATCCGCCTCTCTTAAAGTTTAGCAGCCAGCTGAGTCAGCATGGCATTGTGAGCTTCTGCGTCAACTTGCTGGCTAAGAATTTTCTCAGCACCAGCAACTGCAAGAGCAGCCACTTGTTGACGTAATTCTTCGCGAGCAGCATTGATTTCAGTATCAACAGCTTCTTTAGCTTGTTGACGAATACGCTCACCTTCAGCTGACGCTTGAGTACGAGCTTCTTCGACCAATTGCGCTGCACGACGGTTCGCTTGTTCGATCAATTGAGCCGCTTGTGCTTTTGCCGCGTCCAGTTCAGCTTTCACTTGTGCTTGCGCATCTGCAAGGTCAGCCTTCGCTTTTTCAGCAGCGTTTAAGCCATCAGCGATTTTACGCTGACGTTCACTAATCGCATTGATTAGTGGTGGCCATACAAACTTCATGCAGAATGCGACGAAAATCGCAAACGCAATCGCTTGGCCAAACAATGTGAGGTTGATATTCATTGCAAATTCCTCAAATAGTGAATTTCGGAATTAAGCTGATTAACCTACAAATGGATTAGCGAAGATGAAGAACAAGCCAATACCAACACCGATCATAGGCACAGCATCAAGAAGACCCGCGATTAAGAACATACGAGTTTGAAGTTGTGGAGCCAATTCTGGTTGACGAGCTACAGCTTCAAGGAAACGGCCGCCTAGAAGACCAAAACCAATCGCAGTACCTAAAGCACCGAAAGCGATCAAGATAGCAGATGCAATTGCAACTAGACCTAAAGTGAGTTCCATGATAATTCCTCAGAGGTTAGGTTTATACCAAATTAAGTTAAAAAATTGTGCCCAACCATCCCGTGACAGTTAGGCAATACCATTAATGCTTTTCGCTTGCCATGCTCAAGTATACGATAGTCAGCATCATGAAAATGAATGCTTGTAGCGTAATAACAAGAATGTGGAAGATCGCCCAAGGCACAGATAACGCCCACTGGATCCAGAACGGTAATAACGCGATAAGAATGAAGATTAACTCACCCGCATACATGTTACCGAATAGTCGTAGAGCCAATGAAACTGGACGTGCAAGGAAGGTTACCAATTCCAGAATCAAGTTCACTGGAATAAGGATCGCTTTTGCAACTGGGTTACTTGGGTTAAATGGGTTAAGTGCTAGTTCACCAACGAAGCCGCCAACACCTTTTTCACGGATGCTGTAGAACAAGATAAGTGCAAATACAGACAATGACATACCAAGGGTAATGTTAGGGTCAGTAGATGGAACGATCTTGAAGTATACGTGGTGTGGATCAATACCAAACAGGCCACCAATCACGTGTTGAGCGACATAAGGAATCCAGTCAACCGGGATAAGGTCCATCAAGTTCATGAGGAAAATCCACACGAAGATGGTTAGCGCTAGTGGAGCGATCAAACGCGATTTACCATGGAAGGTATCGCGTACACTTGAGTCAACAAACTCGATAATCATTTCGATTGCAGACTGGAACTTGGTAGGAACACCAGAGTTTGCAGCTTTCGCTACGAGCCAGAATAACAAGCAGAAAATGATACCAAGGCCGATTGACCAACCCATTGAATCCAAGTGAATAGCAGTGAACCCCATCTGTTGAGCTTCAGCACCGTTCTCGGCCAATTTCCATGTACCGTCTGGCATTTTGCCATAGGTCATATTGGTCAAGTGATGCTTGATATACTCGGTCGAAGTAAGGGCATGTTCTTCAGCAGCCATAAATCACACCTGGTCAATGTCAAAAAACTATAGAACAAACGAATATCGCGTGCTGCTTGATATCTCGCCTGCTCCTAAAAAAACTTTTCAATTTTTTGTTGTGTTTAAACTCGTTTTTGTAGACGTGACACCCAAAAAGGAGCGACCCACGACATGGCTTGAACGAGCATAAAACCACAAAACAACGCAACCGGGGATAACGGCTTGACATTGCTTAAAATTAAAATGAAACCAACAATCACAATTGCAAACTTGCCCATCAGGCCTTTATACATGTTCGAAAGAACCTGCTTAGATGCTCGGGCTCCTGCCGCTCGAAATGATTGCCATGAAAAATAACAACTCGCAAGCCAGCAGACGAACGCCCCCAAAGCGGCACTCAAGGCTACGGTTGAGTCTTTCACGACCCAGCCAATCAAGGCTGAAACAGGAATCATTAATGCTTGTAAGAGGACTAAAGCTTTCGCTAATCGTCGGTCAATCAAGCGACTAGTTCGGCTCATTATTTATTCACTCACAGCAAGCATGCTTGACAAGTTTAGCTGATGATTATTTTTAATCGCAGGCATTATAGAGTTACACCCCTGAACATGCAATCTTTTCCCGACCTTAGTCGTGTTTTTTTCAACAGATCAAATGCTGGCAAACTAATCAAAACTTGATTATTTTTAAATCATTGATGGGCATTTAACACACATTTACGGGTTTGCTCGGCCAATTTCTGCCAGGCCTGGATAAAGTCCCCTGCCCCACTCATGCTTTCATCGACACTCTGGAATACAATCGGTTTCAGTTTACGGTACTGATTTTCACCAGCATGTGCTTCTGCCAGCAGACACATTTTGCTCTGCACACGACTGTCTTGCAGATACTTGATCTGCGCCACGGTTGGTGAGACATGCGGATCATCAGTCAAAGCCCCCATGAACTTCAGGTTCAATGGGCGTTCCAGATATTGATAGGCATCATGGTAGGACCAATAAGGTTGAGCTTTACTTGTAGAACTATAACGCTGTGCAGTCAAAAACATGGTTTGGGCAAAGTCACGCGCATTTTTCCAATAGACCTCCCGATGCTCAGGCAGCTGCTGAGAACGTAAGGCTGCAATGAAGAAACCGATGCGCACTGCATTGTTGGGATCGAGCCAGACATGGGTATCGACGGTATCTTTTAAGGCTTGCCCACGTGGATTACGCATTGGCAAAGTGGTCAGAATACCCGAATCTAAAATCGCGATACTTTTATTGTTATTGTTCAACACTTTTGCCAACGGTGCTTCATGTGCCTGCCCCAACCAGATCACCAGGCCGGCATCCTGAATCGTTTTACGGTGTGCCGGGGTGAGGCTGACATCATGACCGCTTTGATTGGCCAATAATAAAGTCGGCTGTTCCACGCCTTGAGTAATGGTCTTGGCAATCAGATAAATCGGCTGCGTTGAAACCACCAAACTTTGCGACCAGCTAAGGGTACTGAACAAAGCCAGACTACACAGGGCAAGGAAACGGAACATGAAGAGAAATCACTATATAAGGACAAATTTAATAGTGTTATAATATAACAAAATCACAAAAATACCTATGCCCAATCGAAACTCTGGGCGCTTCATGTTAAGATTTGAAATCTTTTAATTTTCAGTTTCGCACCTGAGGTGAACTATGGGTTCATGTTCGCACGAACACCACAATGCATTGCACGGCGTACACGACCATCCAAATGTCGCGCAACGTCTGGCCGAAGCAGAGAGTCTTTGTGCGGCAAGTGGCGCACGCCTCACTCCTTTACGCAAAGAGGTACTGGAACTGATTCTGAATGCAAGCGGCCCGATGGGTGCGTATGACCTGCTGGCACAAATGAAAAATGCCAGCGACCGTCCCGCTGCCCCACCAACGGTGTACCGTACACTCGACTTTTTATTAGAAAAAGGCTTTATTCACCGCCTGACCTCTATTAATGCCTATATTCCCTGCTGCCATCCGCGTGAAGGCCATCAGGCGGCATTCTTGATTTGTACTGAATGTAAAGCAGTCAAAGAAGCATCTGCACAAGGTTTATTAGAACAACTGGATGCCTTGGCGGCTTCAGACGATTTTAGTGCACACCACAGCATTATCGAAATTTCAGGAATCTGTCAGCAGTGTCGCAACAAAGCTTGAATGCATCACCCTTGATCCAGCTTTCCAAGATCTGGGTCAATATTGATGATCGTGACATTTTAAAGGCCATTGATTTCTCTTTGCAGGAGAAAGAGATTGTCACGCTGATTGGTCCGAACGGTGCCGGTAAGTCGACCTTAATAAAGGTCATGCTTGGGATCGTCAAACCGAAATCCGGTGAAATCAAAACGGCGCGCAAGCTGAAATTCTCTTATGTGCCACAGAAATTCAATCCTTCACATAGTTTACCGCTACGGGTTAAAGATCTGCTGGCGCTAGAAAAATGCCCTTCAGCTATTAAAGCTGAAATTATCCGTGATACCGGTATTGCCAAACTAGAAAATTCTAAAGTACAACAGCTTTCCGGCGGTGAACGTCAACGTGTTCTGCTAGCACGTGCCTTATTACGTCAGCCGGATATTCTGGTACTGGATGAACCGATGCAGGGACTGGATATTCAGTCTGAGGCTGAACTGTATGAATATGTGCGCAGCCTGCCGGAAAAATATGGCTGTGCCATTTTAATGGTCTCACATGACCTGCAATGGGTGATGCAAGGTACGCATCGTGTGGTCTGCTTGAACAAACATATCTGTTGTAGCGGCCTGCCAGAAAGCGTGCAGCAACATCCAGAATATCAGGCCATCTTTGGTACTAACCGGGTGTTCTACCAGCATCATCATGACCATTGTGCGCATGGTGACTCCGCGACACCTTGTCAGCACGATTCACGCCCCCACATTCACCCCGAGCCGGAAGCTTAAGCCATGATGGATTGGTTATCTCTCCTATTACCTGCATGGATTATGGGAACACTCTTGGTGTTCCTGACCGCACCACTCGGCTGTCTGATGCTGTGGCGTCGTATGTCTTTCTTTGCAGATACGATGGCACATGGCACTTTGCTTGGCGTTGCCATTGCTGGTGCGATGAGCCTGCCGCTTTGGATGGGGGTCAGCTTTATCGCAGTCTTATTGGTCGCTGTACTTTGGGTACTGTATGACCCGCGTTTGCCGAATGATGCATTGTTGGCACTCTGTTCAGCAACCCTGCTCTGTTCAGGTTTATTATTCATTCAGCATTTACCGAATTTAAGACCGGAACTGCTTAGCTATTTGTTTGGTGATCTACTCACCATTTCATGGACAGATCTTCCTACTTTTGCCGTCGTGATTATCTTGGCATTGGCCGTTCTGTATAAAAGCTGGCAGCCACAAATCCAAATTGCAATTGATCCTGATATGGCGATCAGTGAAGGGGTGAATGCAAAACTGCAACGTCTGATCTTTATGCTGTTATTGGCATTGTTTACTGTATTGGCATTACGTGCGGTCGGTTCACTCTTGATGGGTGCATTGCTGGTGATTCCAGCTTTGACGGCTCGCCTACTGGCAAATTCCCCTCGTCAAATGGTGATGTGGGCTTTTGTGATTGCACAAATTGGTGTGACAGTCGGACTCTGGTCAAGTGCAGGTCTAAATACGTCAACAGGTCTGACCATTGTGCTGACCATGTCAGTGTTGTTTGCCGCTATTTTTATCCTGCAGAAGTTTAAAAAACTGGCTTAAGACATGGCAGGCAAATTTTATCTGATCAGTGCCTGCTTACTCGGACACAAGGTCCGTTATGATGGTCGCGACTGTCTGGTAAAAGAGTTGGTCGATCATTTGCTACCAGATCAATATGTCACAATTTGCCCTGAAGTCAGTGGTAGTTTGCCTATCCCCCGACCCGCCGCAGAAATTCAAGGCGGTACAGGATTAGAAGTTCTTAAAGGTTTAGCTCAAGTAACAGATATTCAAGGACAAGATATATCTACTGCTTTTATACAGGGAGCTTATGCTGCCTTGGAACTAGCACAGAAATTTCAAGTCACCCATGCAGTCTTAAAAGCCAATAGTCCATCTTGCGGCAGCAAGCTGATTTATGATGGTTCATTTACTGGCAATAAAATTCAGGGTGATGGCGTAACGGCTGCATTATTTAAACAGCATGATATTGAGGTCATGACTGAAGATGAATTTTTACAGATGATTCTTTAAGAGATCGTTGAATTCCATCTCCTTTAAGGAGAGGTTTCCCTACTGATGCACCAAACTCAATAAAAACGCAGCTCCAGCGAACAAGCTGGCAAAAGTTCGATTCATGACTTTCTGCTGTTTTGGCGATTTCAGAAGACGCAGAACCTTGGCAGCCAGACCGGTATAACCTGCCATCACAATCAGATCAATCGTTACCATAGTCGCGGCCATAATCACATACTGAATCCATTGCGGTTTAGATAAGTCCAGAAATTGCGGTAATACTGCCAGCAAAAATACAATTGCCTTGGGATTACTCATATTGACCAGAAAACCGTGAATGACGAGTTTCCCAGCTGATTTTCGTGCGAGTTCATGTTTAATTTCAATCGACTGCGCTGGTGCTTTCCACTGCAAAAAGGCCAGATACAATAAATAGACAACCCCAAACCATTTCACTGCAAGAAATGCCCAAGGTGTAGTCGCGAACAATACCCCTGCCCCGGCAGCCACAATAGCAATTTGAACCAATAGGGCGAGTTGCAGGCCGAGCGCATTCCAATATCCATGTCGGAAGCCATAATTTAGTCCGCTCGACATCGAAGCAATAGCACCCGCACCTGGGGAAATACTGATCACCCAACAGGCTAACATATAAGCAAACCAGACTTGATAGGACATAGAGATTTAACTCATTCAAATTCAGGATCTAATTATATGACTTTTCCAATATTTTCAGCCAAAAAAATTGCTTAAAGATCAGACTGCATACTATTCACTCTATAGCGCTTCAGGCACAATAGCAGGATTGGATACAGAAATTTATTACAGGAGCCATGAATGACAGCCCAATCTGTAATTTTGCCATTACCTTCAGATCATGCTCGCTTTATTGTTTTACGCCTGAAAGATCTCAGTATTGAAGATTTTAAGGAACGATTAGAACAGCTATTTACGACACGCGATCGCCTGATTACCCAACATCCGAATGCGCAAATTAAAACGGCTGTCGCTTTTGGTCCTGAACTCTGGTCAAAATTGTATGAACAGGCACCTGCTGGTTTTAAACAATTAGAGCCAATTCAAGGTTCATTTAATATGCCTGTAGTTCCCGCTGATGTACTGATTCATATTGCCAGTGCGCGTGCTGATATCTGCTTCGCCTTGAGTCAGTCTTTCTTCGAAGGTATTCGCGATCAGGTTGAAGTATTAGATGAGCGTGTTTGCTTCCGTTACTTTGATGGCCGTGATATTACCGGCTTCATCGATGGTACTGAAAATCCGCAATTCCCGGACGATCGTGCTGAAGTAGCTTTACTCGGTGAAGATGCTGGCATTTTCCAGGATGGTTCATTCATTTTTGCGCAACGTTATGCGCATAATCTGGATAAATGGAAAAAACTCAAAGTCGATGCTCAAGAACAAGTCATGGGTCGTACCAAACTTGAATCAATTGAACTCGAGGATGAGGTAAAACCTGCCAATGCGCATATCGCTCGTACTGTTGCTGAAGATGAGAAAGGCGAGGAAATGGAAATTCTTCGTCACTCTCTGCCTTATGGAGATGGTCGTGGTGACCAAGGCCTATTCTTCATTGCTTATACCAAAGACCTGAAAATCATTGATGCCATGTTAGTGCGTATGTTTGGTACATCAGGCGATGGGATCCATGACCGCTTGCTACACTTCGTGACTCCAATGGATGGTGCGTATTACTTTGCACCAAGTGAGGAGTTGTTGAAAGAGATTTTGGAAGGGTAAAAAACAACAAGAAAAAGCAGCTATCTTTAGCTGCTTTTTCTTGTTTTTAAACTATTTATAATTTTCTAAAAATTTTACTCTTTTGTAGTTTTCCTGAGCATAACAATCTATTAAATAAATCGGTGCTTCACGTCCTCCTTCTGCAGCTGAATATTCAGAGGTACATTTATATTTTCTATTCTTTAACCACAATCTCTGACTTCCTAATAATTTCTCTTTTTTAGTTCCTTTTAATAGTTTCATTCTTTTTTTATATTCTATATTTAATTTCTTATCTGAATCTAAATAACTTCTTGAAACACAATACATTAAGTCTTCTTGTATAGGACTTCCATCTTTACACTCTACCTCTAAGGCATCTGGATATAAGAAGTCTTCAGGAGTTACTGCATAAGGATTTAAAGAAATAAATAAAAGATTCAGAATAAATAGCTTACTTATAACATTCACATTGTAATCCTTTTTCAAAAATTTTTGCTTCTTCTTCCCGTCTAGCTTGCAACCCTCTATTAGCTTTTGTAGTCCATAATCGTTTCATACTTCTTAACAACGAAGGAACCTTTTTTCCGTTACTTTTAAGATCATCTTGGATTTCTTTCATTTCTTTACGACGATCTCCTTTTAAGCCTATATACCTGTTGTACACAAGAGATAAAATAGCTCCTTGGCAATGAGGATGATATTTCAAAATATCTGGATAAACTTTTAATGTATCTTCCGCATATCTTTTTTTTACTATCATTACCATTTGATAAGCTTTATCTTTAGTGATGGTAATATCAGAAAGACTATCTACTAGTTTTTGTGCTGCTACTCCCTTTTTTCCTTGAGCTTTGAGTAATCTTTGAATCTGACTTGAAGTATAATAGGAAGCTAAATCTTTTTTAATTTGTTCTCCACTTTGGTGACCTGAATCATAGCCATATCCTAAAGTTACACCACTTTTACCATCTTGCCCTTTACTAGGTACATAAGGCTTAGATTCATATTTTTCCCATTTTAAAATTGCATCAAGGGCTTCTTTTGAAATAATCATTGCTCCTAAAGAAGTTTCAAAAGTATAAGTTTCTACAACACATTCTGGAGGACAAATTTTCTTAATATTCTTGTTTATGATCGGTTCATTAGACCTTGTACTTCCCTCAGTTATATCCACATCTAATTCCAGTTTATTAGAATCTTCTTTCATTCTTTTAGAGTAATAATTATTGGTTTCTAAAGGCTTTCCATCTGGCTTAAATACTGTAATTTTTACTTTTTCTCCAATCATACTTTGAAGTGAAAATTTTCCATTAGAAGTATTTAAAACCTTCTTTATTCCACTTCCTAAATACAATATTTCAATTTTAGTATTTTCAATACGATAGTCATTTCCTAATCTGTCTACAATTTTGAAACTTGAGACACTTTTGAAGTTTTCATAAGGTTCATCTAGTTTAATTATTATTGATGTTTGGGATCCATTCCCAGAGTTAACAGAACTTTTTAAAGTAAATTCATCGTTCGAAGTTAAAACCAAAATTTCAATATCTCGATTAGGTGAAGATAGAACTTCTACAATACCCTGTTCATTTGAATTACGTTCAAATGACTTTTGACTTCCTTTAGGACGAGAGGTTACTGGAAAATTTATCAGGATTTTCTCTTTACTATCTATAATTTTAAATAAAGTTGTCACTATCCCTTTTGAAGTAGTGGTAACTTTTTTCTGTTGATATTCTTCTATACTTTTTGGTAAAGGTACTTTTACAGGGTCTTTTCTAGAAGAAACTATTGAAGAATTAATAGTTTTAACAATAATATAATCTTTGGTATTAGGTGGTTGGGCTAGAATTTCTACAGTTCGATTCGGCGAAGCTTGAAAGATAAATAGACCGTCTTGATCTGTCTTATTGATATTCTCTCTAGATGAACCTTTATAACGCGATTTTACTTTTAAATTGATGACATACTTCCCTGATGCATCATAAAGTTTGGATGTAATAGTGACTAACTGACTCATTATTCAGTATCCTCTTTAGTGTATACCTCATCCTCAATTTCCTCGTTTTCTAGGTCCTCCAATAACTCATCAATATCCTCTTTATTTAGTTCTTGACGTAGATATGTTTGACAAGAATTAAATCCAAAAGCTATAAAATCTGTTTTTTGAGAGGTATAGAACCGTAGAGTACTTATTTGATTTACTTCATTTAGCAGGGATTTTTTGCTTTTAATTAATGTTCCCTCCTTCTTATCAACAATGAAAATTTCTTTTTCTCCTTCACAGACAGTATTCCATTGATAATTAATTCGATTACTAAACAAAGTTTCCATTTTTGGTAGACTTATTTTTTTCAATAATATTTTGACCTTCTTTAAATATATGCTGCACCGCTTTACACTCAAACTTCCCACCTGTTACTCCAAATACACCTTGTCCATTAATCTTTAACTGAGAACCACCAGCAGTAAGCACAATTTCTTTAGGGCTTATAATTTCAATTCGATCTTCAGTTGAAATAATTTTTACTTTATGACGAGCAATTGTTTCTATGGCGTCATCTTGTGCCTGGAGTTCGACCTTTCCCTTTGCCGCAACGGCTTTTAATCCTTGTTGAGCTGCAAATAAGCTGATCTTGTCCTGAGCATGAGCAATCAAAGATTTCTGTGTGGAAAAATTAATATTATCCGCAGCACTGTGGTTAATCTGCTGATCAGCTGAAAGATACAGATCTTCATTAGTTGAGAGTGCAATTGAATTCGGTGCACACAGCAGCATTAAAGCCTGTTTAAAGGTTTCAGCCTTGCTTTGATCTTGCTGTTCAATCTGATCCAGAAATTTTTTTAGATGATCTAACCCTTCTAAGGGGTCTGTTTGCTGATTTTTGGCAATCTCACTTAAGGCCTTACTATGATTCAAATTTGATTCAAGCTGGCTTTTCGCAGGACTGACATTTAAGTGATTGGCATTGGCATCTTCTTGTTTATAGGTAGAGAGAAGCAAGCCAGCTCCCGCTCTTAGTGCTCCCCCTTGATCTGTTCTTAACTCAAAGCCCTCACCACGCCCGTCGCTAGCCTCATCTTCTTTTGGATGACTTAAATTTCCTAAATTTAGCTGACTGGCCCCATGACTACTTTGCAGCTGTGCACTAATCTGTCCAGTTGTATCATCGAAGCGAAGCTGGTTAAAACCTTCGCCATCCACCTCTTGAGAACGGATACCACTTAGTTTTTTAGTGAGTGGCAATTGCCCCTTCTTATCAAACATAGTTTGATAACGTTCAGCCTCATGAATACGTCCAACAATAAAGGGACGATCAATATCTCCTTCGAAGAAATCAATCACTACAATTTCCCCGATACGTGGATGGAATCGGGCGCCATAACCTTCACCTGCCCATGGCGTTAGCACATCTACCCAGGCCGAATCAGTGTCATTATCATTGGCGCCAGCACCACCATCATGCTGATGATCTTCACTACGGGTAAATAAAAAGCGAACCTTCACGCGTCCCCATTCATCGACATAAATAGTTTCACCTTCAGGCCCTACCACTTTCGCCCGTTGTGGATAGGCCACGGGCCGATGTTGTAGTGCATGATATTCAGGTATTACAGGAATATCTCGACGAATTAAATACAGCTCATTACCTTGTCTCTCATCATCCAGAACTTTCCAGCGACTGGACTGTATGAGCTGATCCAGCTGTAGCAAAATGTCTTTTGGTAAATTATTCTGGTTATAGAAGTGTTTGCCCAAAATTAAAAATTCACGCTCATTGCGCGGATGTTGATCAATTTCGGGATGATCATGCAGTTCAAACCAGTAACCCACTTGGGCATCACGAACACTACTGCTGGCCTTAAAATATTTGGACTGCATGGCATGAAAGTGACTAAGTTGCTGACTGAGTTGATCCAGTTGAGCTGGACTGGATGATGTAGCCTGATCTTCTCTATTTAGGTCACTAGTCCAGGCTGGACTGATGTTCCAGACATTTTCCAGACTTAAACTGGTATGATCCTGAACACTGCTCTGCTGAATATTCACTAACTGCTGGTTTTGCTCCTGCTCCAGATCTATAGCTTGCCAGCGTTGCAATGCAACACTGCTTGGTACAAGTTGTCGCTCAGCAATTAGGCTAATGATAGTATCGAATTGCTCAGTTGCACGACTGCGATGAAAGCGGATGGAACGGCGCTTTAAGGCTTGAAAATACTGCTGTTCATCAATAAGACGCAGGACTTGTGGTTGAATGTTTTGGGCTGATATTGAAATGATTAATTCCTTTTCATCAATCAGCCAGTTAATACCCTCACTACGCCATAAGCGGGTCAGAAAGTCATAATCACTTTCATTGGACTGTATGACCAATGGCCGTACATCATATTCACGATTTAGCCCGGAAAGATCCAAACTTAAACTTCTCGCAAATAAGCCACTTCGTTTTTGCCATTCAGTAAACAGAATTTCACTGATCGCTTTGACACTTTTATTCAAAAACACACGACTATTACGACGTTTATGCCAAAGTGAAGTCGCATCTTCGAGAGTCAGCTGATAGACACTTAAAGCACCATCGCTATGCCCCTGTTTAGCTGCGGTAATAATACCTGTAGTTCGGAAAAGCTCACCTTGATCAGTGACCTGATCAACAGCAACCTGACAGCCAATAAACTGCTTTAAGGCAATATAGGGGTGAGTGGATAGACAAAGTAATTCAGCATGTAGCCCCTCATTGATCCAGTGCCTGCCTTCAATACGCTGAATCAGAACCTGAGAATTTAAAATTTCATTAGAAAATCGGAGATGAAGTGCACGCTTCTGTGAGCTTAGACCCAAGCCTTCAAGCACCGTATAAATACTCTGTAGCATTTTATAATTATTATTTGAGGTTATTTTTATCGCACTGATTTTAGGGAATAAGCTTAGAACAATCCATCTTGGTATTTATTTCACATGAATTAACCACGAATAGCCTTAACCTGACCTTATATTCTCTATGCTTATGAAATAGAAGATGTATTCTGTTTCAACCTTTTCGATTTTTCTGATTATTTGCTGATTCACTTACTGCTACACTGAAAGCCGAATACTTTATATCTCCTACATCATCCTCGATTACAGGATAAGCCAGAGGCCAAGGACATGCTTGAGTTACATTCTAAACTTCCCAATCTGGGCGTTACTATTTTTAGTACTATGTCGGCCTTGGCACAAAAACTCGGAGCAATTAACCTGTCACAAGGTTTTCCAGATTTTCCTGCTCCACCGCAATTGATTGAAGCCCTCAGTCGGGCGGCTGAAAATGGTTTTAATCAATATGCACCGGGTGATGGTTTACCAGTATTACGTGGGCTGGTCGCTGACCTTTATCAGCATCGTGACCAGCTCATTCTAGACCCGGTAGATGAAATCACCATTACTCCTGGCGCAACGATTGCAATCTTCTGTGCAATTCAGGCAACGGTACGGGCGGGTGAAGAAGTCATTATTTTTGATCCCAGTTATGACAGCTATGCGCCAAGCGTGAAGCTGGTCGGTGCCAAACCGGTACATATCGCTCTAGAATATCCTGGTTTTTCTGTGGACTGGAATAAGGTCAAAGATGCAATCAATGACCGTACCCGCATGATTGTAGTGAATACACCGCATAATCCCACCGGAACGGTATGGACAGAGCAAGACTGGCAACAGCTGATTGAACTGATTCGTGATCGCAATATTGTAGTTCTGTCTGATGAAGTTTATGAACATCTGGTATTTGATGAAGTTCGTCATCATTCTGCAGCATCATTTCCGGAACTCCGTGAACGCAGTTTTGTGATTGGTTCTTTTGGTAAAACCTTTCATGTGACCGGCTGGAAAACTGGTTTCTGTGTTGCACCGCCAGCCTTAATGCAGATGTTCAGACAGATTTACCAGTTTGTCAGCTTCTGTGGTGTAACGCCAATTCAGGTGGCTTTGACTGAATATATGCAGCTACATTCTGAACATATCCATGAGCTGTCCGGTTTTTATCAGGCCAAACGGGATTTGTTTAATCATGCACTGACAGACTCCCGTTTTCACTGGACGCCATCACAAGGCACCTATTTCCAGAATCTGGATTACAGTGAAATTCGTCCTGATCTGGATGCACTGTCGATGTGCCATTATCTGGCGAAACAATACGGTGTTGTGGCGATTCCGGTATCAGCGTTTTATCAGGAGCCGCCTAAAGATTTACACTTATTACGCTTCTGCTTTGCCAAAAAAGATAAAACCTTGATAGAAGCAGCACATATTCTTTCCAAAGTTTAAAAAAATAGACTTATTGGTTACTGAAAAGCTAAGGCGTTCTTGATGCGGATCAAGGATAATTTAGTCCTGATAAATATATGAAAAATCAAGAACAGGATGTCATATGGCACAGCAAGCATTGGTTCACCAGCAGAATTTATGGAAAACATTTTTTATTTTCCTGTTACCGCTGGTCGTTACCAACATCCTGCAAAGCCTGTCCGGTACGATTAATACTGTTTTTGTCGGGCAAATGCTCGGCGTGCAAGCAATTGCCGCTGTGGCAGTATTTTTCCCGATTCTGTTCTGTCTGATGGCTTTTGTGATTGGTCTCTCTGCAGGTTCTACGGTTCTGGTAGGACAAGCTTGGGGTGCCAGAAATCTTGAAAAAGTGCGCTGTGTAGTTGGCTCTACCCTGTTTATGACGCTGATTGGTGGCAGCCTGATTGCCCTATTGGGTGTATTTTTTGCTGAAAATATCCTGCAATTATTAGGTACAGATCCGGATGTGATGCACCTGTCTTTGCCTTATGTGCAATGGATGCTGGCCGGTAGTCCTCTGATTTTTATTTATATTATTTATACTTCAATTTTACGCGGGGTTGGAGACAGTACTACGCCACTGTTTGCCTCTGCTTTGACGATTGGCGTTGGCTTAGTGGTGACACCAGTCCTAATCGCCGGTTATTTCGGTTTCCCTAAAATGGGGATCATCTCTCCAGCAATTGCAACCATTCTGGGCAACTTGGCTGTTCTGTTATTTCTCATTCTCTATTTAAATTATAAGCGTCATCCTCTAAGACCAGACTGGGCGTTGATCAAAGATATTCGTCATCAGCCTCAGCTCAGTAAGATTATCCTGCGCTTAGGTATTCCGACTGGAGTTCAAATGGTGACGACTTCAGTCGCTGGTTTGGTCATTGTGGGTCTGGTTAACCGGTATGGCGCAGAAGCAACAGCGGCCTATGGTGCCGTGAATCAGGTGCTGAATTATATTCAGTTCCCTGCTCTTTCTATTGCCATTGCAGCTTCTGTCTTTGGGGCACAGGCCATTGGTGCTGGTAAAAATGATTTGCTCAATAAAGTGACCCGAACTGCCTTAAGTATGAATATCTTGTTCACAGGTAGTCTAGTGATTCTGGCTTATCTGTTTTCTAAATATCTCATGGCACTATTTATTACTGATCCGCAGGTCGTGGTATTGGGTCAGCAACTTCTCTTCATTGTCCTATGGTCGATTTTGTTCTTTGGTGCTAGCGCAATTTTTGCTTCGATCATGCGGGCCAGTGGCACAGTGACAGTCCCGATGCTTATCAATATCATTGCAATTATTGGAATTGAAGTACCAGCTGCCTATATGTTCAGCCGCTGGTGGGGCTTACAAGGGATTTGGTATGGCTATGCCCTTGCCTTTGTCTGTCTTTGTATTATGCAAGGCTTGTATTACCAGTTTATCTGGAAGAAAAAGACCATCGAGGCACTGGTTTAATCTTCCGGCCTGAACTACTGGGTAAACCTTAGCAAACCACCTCTAAATAGCGTATTTCCTGCTTAATCCATATTTTTTATATGGATTAATTTTTATTATATTTTTCAGGCATGAAGATCCTTGTTATAAGCAGTGTATTGTATAAAAACACAAGGTCTTCTCATGGCTAAACGACAAATTAAACTGGGTGCTTTTATTCCAACGACTTCGCAACATGCGGCAGGTTGGCGCCATCCTGAATCTCGTCCTCAGGATCATTTAAGCATTGATTATGCGATTGAATTAGCAAAAACTGCTGAACGCGGCCTGTTTGATGCCTATTTCCTTGCAGATGGTCTGGCAGTCAACTGGAGTCATGGCGCTTCCAAACATAATAAGAATGTCGGTTATAGCGATAAAGTTGTGGGCTTTGAACCCGTCACCTTATTCGCAGCGATTTCAGCCGTCACCCAAAATATTGGTTTTATTGCCACTGCTTCTACCACCTATGAAGAACCGTATCTGTTGGCACGAAAATATGCTTCTTTAGACCATATCAGTAAAGGTCGTGCCGCATGGAATGTCGTGACCACCATTTCTGCTGAAACCGCACGTAACTTTGGTTTTAGTGCCCATCCGGATGCCAAAGTCCGTTATGAGCGCGCGGATGAATTTATTGAAGTTGTACAGAAGCTCTGGGACTCCTGGGAAGATGGTGCATTCCTCTATGACAAAGAAAACGGTCATTTCTTTGAGGCATCTAAACAGCACGAACCACTGCATAGCGGCAAATATTTTAATGTCCAGGGTGCACTCAATGTCCCTCGTCCACCCCAAGGCTATCCAGTGATTGCTCAGGCGGGCCAATCTGAAGATGAACGTGAGCTGGCCGCCAAATATGCCGAAGTGATTTTTACCGCCCAGCAAAGCCTGTCTGATGCACAAGCCTTCTACCGTGATGTTAAAGGCCGTCTGGCTAAATACGGTCGTCATCCGGATGATTTAAAAGTAATGCCGGGGGTCTCTGTCTTTGTAGCTAAAACTGAACAGGAAGCCAAAGAAAAATATGAATTACTGAATCGTCTGATTCATCCAGATGTCGGTTTGGGCTTACTGTCTGGTCTGGCAGGGGATATTGATCTTTCAAACTATGATTTGGATGCTCCATTTCCTCTCGAAGATATTGAGATCAAGTCTAGCCGTCAGCAAATGATGTTTGAAATTGCAGCGAAGCATCACTTCAGCATTCGCCAGCTATATGAATATATTGCCTCTGCTCGTGGTCACTGGACGCTGATCGGAACACCTGAACAGGTAGTCGACCAGCTACAGGAATGGTTCGAAAATGAAGCGGCTGATGGTTTTAATGTCTTGCCACCAACTACGCCTGCCGGTCTGAATGACTTTGTCGATTTCATCGTACCCGAGCTACAGCGCCGTGGTTTGTTCCGGACTGAATATGAAGGTACAACTCTACGTGAAAACTTAGGACTGAAACGGCCAGAAAATCAGTATGTGATTACGCAACAAAATACTGCGGTTGCCTCTTAAACCATCCATTATAAAAAATGCCCGATAGGGCATTTTTTATTTCTTTAAGTTAAGCACTGGGGTAATTGGTGCTAGTGGAAATGACAACTATGGGCGAGGTTGTGTCGCTGTTGATTTCTGTTTAATTTAAAATGAATGAAGACCCTAGCCTACCAGCAAAACTGACCAGAGCTTGTAAGTAGCAGCTGTTGATCCTTCACGATTGAGAAATTTAATACTTTTAGAATTTCTTTTTTCAACTGCTGTAAACGCGTATTCTGGCGCTTGCGTGGATAAGATAAGGGTACTTTTAAAACCTGTTCGATTCGTCCAGTATTAGCCTGCATCACGGCTACCGAATTGCTCAGCAATAAGGCCTCAGCAATATCTTTGGTCGCTAAAATCACGGTAATTTTTTTGGCTTTCCAGATTCGCTGTAATTCTTCATGCAGATGATGACGCATTAGCGCGTCCAGTCCAGCAAAAGGATCATCTAATAATAAAATATCCGGTTGAGTAACCAGGCTTTTGGCAATTGCCACTTTCAGATTCATGCCAGCAGACAAGTGCGATGGATAAGCATCCTTAAACGGCGTCAGTTGCAGCAATTCCAGCTGTTCCTGAATTCTTCGGTTTTCCTCTTCTTTACTTAAAGGGATTTGATGTAAAGCCATGCGGATATTTTCCGTCACACTGAGCCAGTTAAACAGTCGATAATCCTGATAGACAATACTGAGATTTGGAAGATGTTCAGCTGGCTTTTTTCCCTAAATCAGAATCCGGTCCTGTTGATGCTGCTCCAAGCCCATTAGTAAACGTAATAATGTGGATTTACCGCAGCCAGCATGCCCTACCACACTGACAAAATCACCTGCATGAATATCCAGATTAATATCTTCGAGGATCTGAGCCTGCTGATCTGGTGCGGTGCTATAACTTTTATATAAATTTTGAATCGAAATTCTACATTGAGAGTGCTCCGTCATTTTTCCTCACCTTTTGTTGCCATACATATTTAATGATTGTTCTAGATTGGATCTATCCTGTTTATGAACTTGGATAAATTTCTGTCTCTTTTAGATCTGCTGAAAATAAGACTCTTTTGACTATAAAAGAGTTTGAGATGATGAGTTATCTTGATTTTTTATTTAGTTATCAAAAGCATGTATAGGTTTTAATAGTTAGATATAAATCAACAAATTTCAATATCTTAAAATTTTAATCTTCTAGAAAACGTTATTTAAAATATTCTGCATAACCAAATCACAACAATGCTTAGGGCAATAAAAAACCCGCAAATGCGGGTATTCAATTGGCTTAGCTTACCAGGCCAATTTATACTGTTCCAGTTCATGCGGTACAAGCTCGACCTGATCTTGGAAATCAAGCAAGATATCATTTTTAATAGCCGCCAGACGGTAGTCTTCACGCTTACGCGGACGTTCCAGATCCACTTTCATAATACGCTTGATTCGTCCCGGATGCGGTTGCATTACCACTACTCGATCGCCTAACAATACTGCTTCTTCGACATCATGGGTGACCAGAATAGAGGTGATCTTTTCCGACTGCCAGATCCGCTGTAATTCCTGCTGCAGATTGGCACGGGTCAAGGCATCTAGAGCACCGAAAGGTTCATCCAGCAATAAAATTTGTGGACGATTCACCAGACTACGCGCAATTGCCACACGTTGGCTCATACCACCGGACAACTGACTAGGATAGGCGGTTTTAAACTGGCTCAATTGTACCAGCTCCAGATGATAATCAATCATTTCCTGCTTTTCAGCTTTGCTCAGGCCTGATTTTTCCAGCGCTAAAGCTACATTTTGCTCGACATTCAGCCATGGGAATAACCGATGATCCTGAAACACAATACCGCGATCCAGACTGGTGCCCTGAATCGGTTTACTATCAATCAAAATACTGCCTTGAAACTCGGCATCAAGGCCCACCAAAAGCCGCAATAAGGTTGATTTACCACAGCCACTATTACCGACAATACTGATGAACTCGCCTGGCTGGATATTCAGATTAATCTGACCTAATACTTGTAACTCCTCCCCATCTTTAGGGAAGAACTTGTCGAGTTTCTGGATCTCGACATGACCCTTAATATTCACCTGTTGATTCATATTGTTATCTCACATCTTTTATTTATTGGCCGCCTGACGCCAGCGTAAGTTATAGTTTTCAAAAAACTGTGCTGCCTTGGAAAATAACAGCCCGACAATCGCAATAATGGCCATGCCATATAGCACCACTTCCGTCTGGAACAGGTTCTGTCCATCCATGATTGGATTGACCACGCCAACCGAGGACACAAAGAAATATTCTGCACCCACGGTCGCCACCCATGAAAACACCAGCGCAATATTCAAACCGGCAAAAATACTTGGGGCTGCTGCAGGTAAAATCACTTTAAAAAAAGTACGTACCGGACTGAGCTGGAAAATCTGCGCCACTTCTTTAATTTTGACCGGCACATTCTTGACCCCGTCATAGGTATTAAAGAACACCGGATAGAACACCACTAAGGCAATAAAAATCACTTTTGAAACTTCACCGTGTCCAAACCACATGATCATCAGTGGAATCCAGGCAAATACAGCCACGTGTTTAATGGCATTCAGTGTTGGAGAAAAGATTCGATCCAGCCAGACATTTAGACCCAAGGCCAAACCCAGCACTGCACCCATCACTCCACCGGCAATAAACCCTGCCGTGTTGCGAAGTAGGCTGGCGATAATGTTTTCTGTCACCTCGCCTGCCTGCCAGCTTTCTACAAAGGCCTGCCATACAGCAGCTGGCGGCGCCAGTAAAGCAGGATCAATCCATTGTTTTGCGGTCACGATCAACCAGGCAACCAACAGAACCAAAGGAATGACCCAGCCACGATAATCTATTTTTTTCATGATGTTCTCTCTATCTAGCCTGATCCCAACCACGGAACTGTTTTTGTATGAGGCGGATAATGACGTCAAAGCAAAATCCCACCAGTCCAATCACCACTACAGTTGCCATCACCACATCGAGCTGGAAAATCTGACGGCCATAGACCATCACATAGCCGATCCCTTCACTCGAAGCTAGCAGTTCTACTGCAACCAGAGCGCCCCATGAACTTGCCAGAGATAAACGCAGACCACCGATAAAACTGATAAAAGCACCCGGCAGAACCACATTTTTAAATCTGGACCAGGTGCTCAACTGATAAACTTCCGCGACTTCGGTCAATTGCTGTGAAATATTGCGCACGCCTTTAAATACATTGATGGTCATCGGCACCAGCGCGGCTTTAGCAATCAGAATAATCTTGAGGGCTTCATCAATCCCGACCAGTAAAATTAACAGTGGAATCCAGCCAATCACAGGTACCAGATTAATGGCTTTGAATGTGGGCCAGATATAGGCTTCTGCTCGACGCGATAGTCCCATGGTCAGACCTAAGACCAGTGCCAGTACAATGCCGGCACTGAACCCATAGCCAATTCGGCTCAGACTGACACTCAAATTGCTCCACAGTTCGCCAGTTTGATACAGATCTTTCAGGGCCACCCAGACCAGTTCAGGTGCAGGAAGCAATAAAGGATTCACCCAGTTCCGTTCTACCAACACATGCCACAGATAGAGCAAAGCGATGGGGAAAATTGCTCCGATTCCCCATATGAACACCTGATTCTGTTTAAAAAAATTCAGAATACTTTTTCGGTTCAATCTGGATGCAGCACTGTCCTGTGTCGGTATCTTGGCTGTTTCAAGCTCGATTTCCTGTAACATCACTCAACCTCCTCAAGGGCATGATGGTTATTGCCCATTGGCATTGAGAGGTTTCCAATAGTTCTGTAAATTCAGCGTTTTTAAAGTATTATTGACATACTTCGGCTCAATCCAGGAGTCGACATCAATATTGCCGCGAATCAGTTTCAAGTCTTGACCCGCTTTCAGTTTTTTCTTAATTACAGCAACGTTGAAAGCATCCAGAATCGGAGCACTATGACGTTTTAGATCCACACCATCATTGGCACGCACAAAAGTGTTATAGGAAAGGCCTGATTTCGACCATATTTTGAACAATTCAGTTTTATTGGCTGGGTTCGAATCCCAAGCTGCCTGTTTGACCAGCACATTCACAACGCGCTGTACGACTTCAGGATATTTTTGTTCAAATTTAGAATTGACCAGAATATAACCCGAACTCTGGTACTGTGCCGGTTCCTTTTTAGAACTATAAATCAGCTTGGCAACACCGCGATCAGTCACAGGGAAAATCGACTGGTTGGTAAATAAAGCATCCAGATCACCACTCGCCAGTGCTGAATAGCCAACTGGACCATTTACATTGACAAAGCGGAAGTCTTTTTCAGTAAGACCATGTTTTTTAATAATCTGGTTTAAAGCAAGATGCACGCTAGTTCCACGGAAGAAACCAATACGTTTGCCTTTCAAATCTGCCCAGCTTTTTGCCGATGATCCCGGTGCCACCACCAGATAGGTATTGTCATGTGTACCGCCCGCTAAAATCAGCTTAGTATCCAGACGGCTAGCCTTACCAATCAAAGCCGGTAAGTCCCCTAGCCAGGTAATATCTACCAGGCCATTGGCATAAGATTCATTGATCGCAGGACCTGCACCTTTAAAGTTGTTCCACTGTACTTTAATCCCGTCTTTCTGGAATTCTTTTTCCAGCAAACCTAAGGTTTGTGTGGTGGAATAAAAGTTGCCGTAGCCCACCGGGCGGCTACCGCTGCCGACTAATGGAGATGCCAGGCGAATCACGGTCGGTTTGGCTTCTGCTGCAAAGGATTGGACAGCAGGCACCAGTGTTGCTGTGGAGAGAAGGCCAGCAAATAATACTTTTGACCATTTAAACATGTGAAAATTCCTCAAAATATAAAATTAGAATCCGTACTGGAATTGTGCGACCAGTTCGTTATAGCTCTTGTTTGTAATGTCATTGTTGACATGGTTCAGGTTGATCTGAAACTTGGTGGTTTCCGCAAAGAATGCATTCAGGCCCAGACTGTGAATATCAACAGTTTGATCGGCTAAATTCTTGTCACGATCAATGGTGTCGTAGCGATAGAAGGCTTGGTAAGACTTTGGCCACCAGTCGTCATAACGGCCCTGATTACGGAATCCTTTGACAAACTGCTCACCAAAGTTCCAGAACAAGGTACCTGTGTGCGACTCACTTTCACCCTTATAGGTCTGTGCAGTTTGTGAAATGTAGGTGTCATCTTCACCTTGTACATATTCATAGGTCACACCGAATGGATGGTGGTTATAGTAAATATCGAAGCCTTTACGCAGCACATCGCCCTTACCAGCAAAGGCCGCGCTGGTACCATCAATTTCAAATAGATTGCTCTTGCCTTGATACCAGGACAGACCAAAACTCAGTTCACGCAGCCATGAGTTATATTCCGCAGGCAAGGTATAACGCAGACGTCCAATAAAGTTTTTGTCATCATTGTCATCCGATTTATTGGCTCCATTACCATTCACCAGACCAAAGGCATAGCTAATCATTGGCGAGCGATAGTTATATCCATAGTCCACGGTTGGTAAGGCATCCCCACGTACAATCAAGCCGACTTCACGCAGTGCCAGTCCATAACCTAGGCCCGGCAAACTGAACAAGGCATTGTTAATGGTAGGTTTTAGGTCTTCAGTGGCCTGAACTTCCTGGCCAAATGGTAACAGTTGCTGACCTAAAGTAACGCTCAAGCGCCCCGTGTCGGCACTTAAGGTTGGCAATACGTGATAAGTCAGTTGCGCATCCAATAAGTTCAGATAACTGTTATTGGTTCCTGTCTGTGGAGAAGTACCAAAACGCAGATTGAAATCCAGGTTTTTGCCTTCTTCATAGTCTTTGTACAGATTGCCAATAAAACCAATTTGGACTGCACCTAAATCAAACGAAGAGTGGCGGTCTTGAACTGCCATCCCGGTATTGGTACCCGTAGGTGGAGTGCGCTGTGCTTCATCGATATAAGAAGCTTTGGCCTGCACGACTCCATTAATCAGCAGTTGACGTGTTGATAATGCCGTTTTGGTATCGCGGTCACGTTGTACCTGATATTTATAGTTTTCCAGATCGCTTTGCAGACCTTGCAACTCGGCACGTGTCACGAAACTTTGGTCATCCTCAGTTTCAGCTTCTGTAGCCAGCTCAATCTCATCAGCAGTAGTGGCTTCTGTAACGGCCTCGTTCTGGTTCTGAATCTGTGCCAACTGGGTTTTTAATTGTTTTAATGACTGTTCAAGTTGACTGACCTGTTGTTGTAACTGACCTACATCCGCATCTGCATGCGTTAAGCCAATACTCGCGCTCAGCAGAGTCAGTACCGTTGCCCCTTGTTTAAAATATTGCTTCATACAATCGACACACCTACAGTTTTGCCAGTGAAACATCAGTCGATTTGATCAGCACAATCACCTGACTTCCTACCTGCAAATCCAGCTCTTCTACAGAACGTGTCGTAATTACCGAAGTGAAAATACCCGAAGCAGTCACTACATCGACTTCAGAAACCACATCACCTTTTACAATTTCCTGAATAGTACCTTGGCAGAGTAAAACTTGAAGTGCGACATAAACCACCTAATTAATTTAAAGGGT
>ERZ1023241.79-NODE-79-length-39484-cov-27.584240_pt1 | contig 39484 bp, 33 predicted proteins | sample MGYA00380455_ERZ1023241 | MGnify/ENA primary metagenome ERZ1023241 (study PRJEB33173, sample SAMEA4830304) | metagenome | study: EMG produced TPA metagenomics assembly of the PRJEB25223 data set...
TTCAACTAATTACAAATGTGTTGCACTTGGGATTTGAATCTGCGCAATAAAAAAGGCAGCCGAAGCTACCTTTTCTTTTAGCAATATCATTTAAGCAGTTTTTTCAATCCGGCAATAGAAGAAGCCATCGCCTTGACCGGTTTTAGGGAGAAGCTGACGACCATGGATCTGTTCAATGCCCCAATCGGCTTCGATCTTGATTTCCTTAGCATCTGCATGTTTGCTAAAGAAATCGACCATCTGCTGTTCATTTTCGGCTTTGAGAATTGAGCAGGTGATATAGAGCAGGGTGCCGCCAACTTTCAGTTGCTGCCACATATTTTCCAGAATCTGCTTTTGTAACTCCACCGTCTGGGTAATATCAGTTGAATGACGTAACAGACGAATATCTGGATGGCGACGCATTACACCGATAGCTGAACACGGCGCATCCAGTACGATACAGTCCGGCTGTTCCGGTGCCTGCCAAGTGATGGCATTTGCGGCTTTAATTTCAACGTGTTCGCCTTCCAGTAACAGGCGTTCAAGATTCTCAGTGACACGTGTTAAACGCTTGGCATCCTGATCCAGCGCAATCAGTTTACACGGCTGATATTTTTCTAGAATATGCGCCGTTTTACCACCCGGTGCTGCACAGGCATCAATCACAAACTTATCATCCAGATTTGGCAACAAGGTAGCACAGAGCTGGGCATGTTCATCCTGTACCGAAAAACCACCGACATCAAAGCCGGGTAAATCAGGTACTTGTACATTGGCATCGAGAATAATCCCGACCTTGGAAACAGTACAGGCATGGGCAGGAATTTCGTGCTCGTCCAGAATTTCCAGATAGTCTGCGCGGCTAACCTGACGTTCATTTACGCGCAGGGTCAGTGGAGCAATCTGCTTTAACTCATGACTCAGCTCAGTAAGCTGCTCTGGCCAGTCTTTTTTCAGGCGTTTAAATAGCCAGCTTGGCAGGCCATGAGCCTGATCCAGTGCTGCCTGAAATTCCGATGTTTCACGTGAAACACGGCGCAGGATGGCATTCACTACGCCACTTAAAGCCTGATAACCAAGTTGCTTTACTGCAGTCACGGTTTCAGAAATGGCAGCGTGTGGCGCGATTCGGGTTTCCAGTAACTGGTATAGGCCGACATAAAGACAGGTTTCGACCGTATCATTATTTAAAGGCTTCACTAGCAGAGGCAAAGTAATACTTTTAAGTGCATACCATTGACGCAAAGTACCCAAAACCAGTTCATGGAACAGGGCACGGTCACGGTCGGCCACTTTCTTTAAATGCAGCGGCAAGATACTGGCCAGAGATTGTCCTTGCTGTACAGCAAGTAAGGTACAAATCACTTGGGCACGCAAGTTAAGGTGAGATGTGCCTGATTCAGAATGACTCATGCCAATAATTGTCCTACATGTAATTTTTGGGTCTGGTTAATTTGTACCGGATTGAGCGGTTTGCCGCCCGGCCATTGCAGTGAAGTGAGACAAACTGCTTTCTCATCACCACAGGCCACATGCACACCCTGTTTATCAATTGCCAGAATCGTGCCGGCGGCATGACAGTGTGCATTTTTTTCTGAGAGTACCGAACCCCAAACCCGCAGGTTGTTATTTTCATCTAGAGGGATAAAAGCCACCGGCCAAGGATTAAAGGCACGGATATTACGGTCAATATTAGAGGCAGTACAGCTCCAGTCAATTCGGGCTTCTGCTTTAGATAGCTTATGAGCATAGACGGTAAGTTCTTCGTCCTGCACTTCCCGTGCGGCTAAATACTGTTGTAATTTTTCTTCAGATTCCAGTACCGCTACAATTGCTTCCGCACCTTGAGCAGCCAGTTTATCGTGCAGGCTGGCTGAAGTATCTTCTGCAGTGATAGGACATAAAGTTTTATACATCATATCACCAGTGTCCAGCCCGGCAGCCATTTTCATGATAGTCACGCCAGTTTCGTGATCACCGGTTGCAATTGCACGTTGGATCGGCGCAGCACCGCGCCAGCGTGGCAGCAGTGAACCATGAATATTCAGGCAACCATATTTAGGCGTATCCAGAACCATTTGTGGCAAAATCAGACCATAGGCAGCTACAACCATCACATCAGCATTCAACGCTTTTAACTCAGCCTGAGCAGCAAGACCTTCTTCAGTTGAAGACTTGAAATGAAGTGGCTGATATACCGGAATGTCATGTTCAAGCGCCAGCTGTTTCACAGCAGAAGCGGTAAGTTTCTGACCACGACCGGCTTTACGGTCCGGCTGAGTATAGACCGCCACAATTTCATGATCGGTTTTGAGAAGCGCAGCCAATGCAGTTGCTGCAAATTCTGGTGTGCCTGCAAATATGATTTTCACACATGAAATTCCAAATAAACTTGGCAGCTATTATAAGCTAAAAGCCAAATGGCCGCCTAATCTACAATGCACTTAACTGTTACAGCGATTATAGATTCCTACTTTTAATTAAATTTTATATAAAAAAAACTCATGCAAATTCTAAAAATTATTCATGAAAGTTTTGTATTGTCCGATCCATGATGGCGGTATAGTAGCTTTATTAAGAGATTTTTATTGTCAGCTCACCGAGACCTCTCTATAGACATTTTTGTCTGCATCTACAACGAATAGGTCATCTTGTAAAACAATGGCTTGTAGTATGATAGGTCTAACATTCGACTGATTTAAGCTCATTGTCAGTATGATCTAGCCAGAGTGAACCTTTTTCGGTTCATTTCAAGCTCAAACTTTGTTGGAAATATAAAATGCCTGACTATCGTTCAAAAACATCGACACACGGAAGAAACATGGCGGGTGCGCGTGGCTTATGGCGCGCAACTGGGATGAAGGATGAAGACTTCGGTAAACCGATTATTGCCGTGGTGAACTCATTCACCCAGTTTGTACCGGGTCATGTTCACCTTAAAGATCTAGGCCAGCTCGTGGCACGTCAGATTGAACAGGCAGGCGGTGTAGCAAAAGAATTCAATACCATTGCTGTAGATGACGGCATCGCGATGGGTCATGATGGTATGTTGTATTCACTGCCTTCACGTGACCTGATTGCTGACTCGGTAGAATATATGGTCAGCGCACACTGTGCCGATGCCATGGTGTGTATCTCGAACTGTGACAAGATCACTCCGGGGATGCTGATGGCAGCAATGCGTCTGAACATTCCGGTGGTCTTCGTGTCTGGCGGTCCGATGGAAGCGGGTAAAGTAAAAATCCGTGGTAATGACAAAGCGATCGACCTGATCGATGCGATGATCGTTGCGGCAGATGATAACTATACTGATGAAGAAGTTGCGGAATACGAACGTTCAGCATGCCCAACCTGTGGTTCATGTTCAGGCATGTTCACTGCGAACTCAATGAACTGTTTGACTGAAGCATTGGGTCTATCACTTCCAGGTAACGGTTCAACTTTGGCAACTCATGCCAACCGTAAAAAACTGTTCGAACGCGCTGGTTCTCTCATTGTTGAACTGGCAAAACGTCATTATGAACAAGATGATTACAGCGTCTTGCCACGTTCAATGGTGACCAAAGCATCGTATGAAAATGCTATGACTTTGGATATCGCGATGGGTGGTTCAACTAACACAGTACTTCACCTGTTAGCTGCTGCAAATGAAGCAGGTGTAGACTTTACGATGGATGATATCGACCGTCTGTCTCGTAAAGTACCAGTGCTTTGTAAAGTTGCTCCTGCGAAGAATGACGTGCATATGGAAGATGTACACCGTGCCGGCGGTATTATGTCGATCCTCGGTGAACTGGATCGTGCAGGCCTGTTAGATACCTCTGTCGGTACGGTTCACGAAGCAACACTCAAAGATGCTTTGGACAAGTGGGACATCATCCGTACTGAAGATGAAGAAGTATATAAATTCTTTAAATCAGCACCGGGCGGTGTACCAACTCAAACTGCATTCTCACAAGACCGTTACTACTCACGTCTGGATGGCGACCGTGAAAATGGTGTGATCCGTAATGCAGAACATGCTTTCTCTAAAGACGGTGGTCTGGCTGTACTTTATGGCAACATCGCGCTGGATGGCTGTATCGTCAAAACGGCCGGTGTAGATGAATCAATCCTGAAATTTAACGGGACTGCACGTGTATTTGAAAGCCAGGATTCTGCGGTAGACGCGATTCTGGGTGGTAAAATCACAGCAGGTGATGTAGTTGTGATTCGTTACGAAGGTCCACGTGGTGGCCCTGGTATGCAGGAAATGCTGTACCCAACCAGCTACCTGAAATCTAAAGGTCTTGGTAAAGAGTGCGCACTTCTGACTGACGGCCGTTTCTCTGGTGGTTCTTCAGGTCTGTCGATTGGTCACGTTTCTCCGGAAGCGGCTGAAGGTGGTGCTATTGGTCTGGTTGAAGATGGCGACCGTATCGAAATCGATATTCCAAACCGTACCATTCACCTAGCTGTGGATGATGCGACTATGGCCGCTCGTCGTGCTGCTCAAGATGAAAAAGGCTGGCATCCAGTAGAAGACCGTCCACGTAAGATTTCTAAAGCTTTGAAAGCTTATGCCATGCATACCACAAGTGCTGCAAAAGGCGCAGTACGTGAAATCTAAGCTGTAAATTTTATAGCGCAAAAAAGCACTCCAGATGGGGTGCTTTTTTATTTTTAATAATTGCACTGCCTCAAATAACCGAATCAGATACACAGAGTCTTACTTTTATCTAAAGATCGCTTTCTATACAATCGAATAAAACCTAGACAGCTTTTAAGCTTCACAAGAATTACATCCAGGACGATTAAAATGAGTAAAGACAATATCCGAGAACATTCTGCTCCCGTCTATGAAGGCATCGAAAATGCACCGGCCCGATCCATGATGCGTGCCACCGGTTTTCAGGATGAAGACTTTACTCGTCCGTTTATCGGGATCGCATCGACCTGGGCCAATGTGACCCCTTGCAATATGCATATTGATGGCCTGGCACGTACAGTCGAGCAGGGCGTGAATGCTGCCGGTGGTAAGGGGATTATCTTCAATACCATCACTATTTCTGATGGGATTTCCAACGGGACTGAAGGGATGAAATACTCCTTGCTGTCGCGGGAAATTATTGCTGACTCGATTGAAGCAGTAGTTGGTTGTCAGGCCTATGATGGCGTGATTGCCATTGGCGGTTGTGACAAAAACATGCCGGGCTGCATCATGGGCTTGGCACGTTTAAACCGTCCAGGTCTGTTTATTTATGGTGGCACCATCAAGCCGGGTGAAGGGCATACCGACATGATTTCGGTATTTGAAGCGGTGGGTCAGCATGCCAAAGGCGAAATTAATGCGATTCAGGTGAAACATATTGAAGAAGTGTCTTTGCCAGGGCCGGGTTCTTGTGGGGGGATGTATACCGCCAATTCTATGGCCTCTGCGATTGAAGCGCTCGGCATGAGCCTGCCAGGCTCATCCGCACAGGAAGCGGTGTCTGAAGACAAGCAGATTGACTGTGCCCGTGCTGGTGAAGCAGTGATGAATCTACTGCGTCTGGATATCAAGCCACGTGACATCATGACCAAAGCGGCTTTTGAAAATTCAATTAAAGTATTGATTGCATTGGGTGGATCAACCAATGGAGTGCTGCATCTGTTAGCCATGGCGCATACGGCGGGTGTTGAACTAAGCCTGGATGACTTTGTACGAATTGGAAAAGAAATTCCTGTCGTGGCTGATGTCCGCCCATCCGGTAAATACCTGATGTCAGAACTGATTGCTATTGGTGGAATCCAGCCATTGATGAAACGCATGCTGGATGCTGGCATGCTAGATGGTTCCTGCCTGACTGTGACCGGAAAAACACTGGCAGAAAACCTGGCCGATGTAGAAGATTATCCAGAAGGTCAGCAGATTATCTTGCCATTCGACAAGCCAGTGAAAAAAGACTCGCATCTGATCATTATGAAAGGCAACCTGTCACCGAATGGGGCTGTGGCTAAAATTACCGGTAAGGAAGGTCTATATTTCAAAGGACCGGCCCGCGTGTTTGAAGGCGAACAGGGCGCGATGCGCGGGATTCTGGATGGCGAAGTTCAACCAGGTGAAGTAGTCGTAATTCGCGGTGTCGGGCCTAAAGGCGGACCAGGTATGCCGGAAATGCTAAAACCGACTTCTGCTATTATTGGTAAAGGTCTGGGTGATTCAGTCGCACTGATTACTGATGGCCGTTTCTCAGGCGGAAGTCATGGTTTTGTGATTGGTCATGTCACACCGGAAGCCTATGAGGGTGGCCCGATTGGTCTGGTGCAAAATGGCGATGAAATTTCTATTAATGCAGAAACCCGTGAAATGACCTGGCATATTTCGGATGAAGAGCTTGCTGCACGTCAGGCCGCCTGGGTGAAACCAAAACCGAATTACACCCACGGGGCACTGGCGAAATTCGCCAAACTGACCTCTGGCGCTGAGACTGGGGCCGTGACTGACCTAAATCTTAAAATCTAAAGTCTTAGAAAACATTGAACATTTGTTGCTGACTTGATATAAGTTTTGCACAAGACTTATATCAGGTCATAAACATCCTCATAATAGGATGTTGAATAAAACGATCCTGCTGGCAAGGGCTGGCATGACAAAATCTTTTCGAGGCACCTCTCATGTCCCTGCTACGCCGTTGGTTTGATCCAATCCGATCGAGTTGGTTTTACCAGAAACCAGTTCGTCAAACGGTGTTATCTATTGAAGATGGCTTGAGCATCCATTTAAGACTGGATGATGTTTATAGTTATCTGGCGGTACAACAGTTACCGCAACTGGAAGAAATTCTCAGTCCGGAACTGAAGCCACTCAAAGTCATTATTTCAGATCAGCGGGCTGAGCCGCCTAATCAGATGTCTTTTGATGAATGGCAGCACTATTGCCTGAATGATGCCAAAATTTTATCTAAACAGCATCGTTTCAGCTTTCATGAGACCCCAGAATTACCGACAGCTGAAGCCTTAAAGCAGGCAGAAACTATCCTGAGAAATACACCATTACGCGGTCAGGATTTTCTGTATTTGCTAGAAGATGTCTTTCATATGCTCTGGCAAAAACAGAACGGAAAATTACGCACTTTATATGCGATGGCCAGCCGTCATCATGCGCCGCAGAATTTTCCGGAACGAATTTTTGAGCATAGTCCGATTCTGGCCAGTTATTTCCAGTTTGGCGGACGCCAGTATCAGGCGGTAGATGATCTGTTACGTCTGACCCGTCGCCTGAAACAGCAGAGATTACTGACCGGCAATCCGATTTTCCTGATCAATCATATTGAATGGCGCGAGCATCTGATCAGTGATGCGGAAGAGCTGAATGAAATCCAGTCTATGGACCCGGAGCTAGACCTGTATATCGCTCTGGAAGATCCGATTTCCTGGTTGTTGCTGGCCTATATTAAGGAAGAGCTGGCTGATTTTTATAATATCCAGTTGAATGTCTATCCGCTGTCTTATCAGGGACGGGACTGGTTTGACTGGAGTCTGGCGACACGCTTATCCAAGCGGACTGAAGTCAAATTTACCCCATTCTGCCGGCCAACCGAGCAGGCTGTAATGCCGATGGCGCAATTGTTTTATAGCTGTCCGGAAGAGCAACGGATTGAAGCCATGTATCAGATTCTGGAAGCGGTCTGGACCCGTGGTTATGATCTGTCTTATGCGGCACATTTCAAGCGTATGCAGCAGGAACTGAATATTACTGAACTGACCCAGGAAGATGTTCTGGCCAAGTTGCAGGAAAATGACACCTTATGTGAAATGAAGTCCCAGCCGAATTTACCGGTGCTGGAACTGCGTATTGATGGGCAAAGTTATACATTTAATAGCTTATATCGTGTCTGGATGATTGAAAGTATTTTCAGTAATGTGTTAGAAGAAAAGTATAAGAGTGATAACTAAACTGAAAGTGACTGAATAAACATGGAAAAAATCAAAGCTGAATCATTACAACATGCACGTCAACAGATCGATGCCATTGATACAGCTTTAGTTGAGCTGATCGCTGCGCGTCAATTTTATGTTGATCAAACCACCCGTTTTAAAAAAACTGAAACTGATCTGCAATCACCGGAGCGTATGGAGCAGATTGTGGAAAATGTCAAAGCCTTGGCACAACAGCAGGGCGTGGATCAGGCCTTCATTGAGCATTTGTACCGGGAAATGTTCCAGTATTTCATTCAGCGTGAACTGAAAGAGTTCCGTCCTTAAACGACTTTTAAATCCGATTTTTGCTGATGAATCTGATGAGTTTCAGCACATCCATCTGAAGCCTCAATATTTACTTGAGGCTTCCTTCTTAAAACCCTGATTTTACTCTATTCGCGATTTCTATAGCATGAGCTTAAGTCAATTTAGGGTCATCAGATGACTGCTTTTATTATTGCTATTTTTGCTCTGGCTGGCCTGATTAAAGGCACCATTGGATTAGGTCTGCCTGCGGTGTCCATGGGTTTGCTGACCATGTTTATGAGCCCATTCCAGGCAGCAACTTTACTGATTGTGCCTTCGATGCTGACTAATTTCTGGCAGTTATTTGCCGAAGGTCATGTACTGAAACTGATTCGCCGTTTCTGGCTATTGCTGGCAGGCATTATCGTGGGTTCAATCTGGAGTATTTTTCCGACGTTGGGCCATTCTGAATTTCATAGTGAAGCCTTACTGGGGGGGATGCTTGCCCTGTATGGCCTATATGGTTTACTGGCAAAACGGATGCCAGATTTAAGCCCGCATGAAAAGTGGCTTTCTCCAATTATGGGATATCTCGGGGGTGCCTTGACCGTGGCAACCGGGGTAGTGGTAATTCCAGTGGTGCCTTATTTGCAAACCCTGCATTTAAAACGTGATGATCTGGTTCAGGCTTTAGGGTTGGTATTTACTACCTCGACGGTGTGTTTGGCAATTTTCCTGCACCGAAACCCGGTGGAAGATATGCCGATTGATTATACCATGTCAGCGATTGCATTGATTCCGGCCTTGATCGGGATGTGGTTCGGCAAGAAAATCCGTTCCCGTATCTCTGAACAGAAATTCCGGACAGTATTTTTTATCGGTCTGATCGCCTTAGGTAGCTATATGATGCTGCATCAATTTGGCTGGATTTAATTCAGGATTTTTTGTACATCCGCAGAAATGAGGAACTGGCTAAAGTGCTGATAGGCGGTGCTCAGTTCATCAAAGTTCTTCGCAGCTAACAATAACTTGCGGTTGGCCCAATCTCCTGTCAGCTGGATTTGCTGAAATGCATAGAGCTTCGACAAACGTTGTGCAGCACGTTTTGGCATGATCGCGATACCTACACCATTGGCCACAACTTGGGCAATGGCGGCAAAATTTGGTAAGCGTAAGCGGTATTGAATTTCACAGTTCAGCAAGCGAGCCTGGGTTTCAATCGACTGCTGCAAAGAGTGATATTGCATCAGACCAACAAAGGGATAACTCAGACAGTCTGCTAATGTTAATGCCTGATTAGCTGCCAGATCATGTTGTTCAGGGCAGATCAGCACCAGAGGATCATCTGAAAATTCCAGAGTCTGTAATTGTGGCGCAGGAAAAAAGCTGGAAATAAGTCCTAGCTTGGCAGTACCACTCGCTAAAGCTGCAATAATGTCCTTGCTCTCTGCTTCTTTAAGGTCGATCTGGATATTTGGGTTATTTACCAGATACTGGGGCAATAATAGGGGCAGATACTCACTTTGTGCTGAAGAGTTACACCATAAGCTGATATTGGAATTGAGTCCTTCACTAAAACCGGCCATGGCTTGAGACAACTGTTGTCCCTGTTGCAACAGGGCTTGGGCATGCTCAGCAAAGACCTGTCCCGCAAAAGTCATTTTCACCCCGCCAGAATGGCGGCTGAACAGACTGACCTGATATTGCTGTTCCAGCTTTTTAATCCGCTCACTTGCTGCCTGTAAGGAAATGGCAGAGCGTTCAGCACCTTTGGTCAGACTACCTGTGTCGACTATATTGAGAAAAAGACGTAAATCAAAAAAATCCAGACGCATCGGCAGGATGCTCATATAAAAGATCAGGCCTATTTAAACAATTCTTACGATATAAAAAAAGCAGCCTGGAGGCTGCTTGAAAATATAAGTCTTCGAATTATTTTTTATCGACCAGGCTAAAGAACCAGTTCAGGAATAACGCAGCAAAGGTCGCTGTACCAATTCCACCTAGGTTAAAGTTACCGAAGGTCAGAGCAAAGTCACCCGTACCCAGAATAATCGTTACTGCTGCCACCATCAGGTTTTTGTTCTGTGAAAAATCGACTTTATTTTCGATCCAGATTTTCGCACCGGCAATAGTAATCAGACCAAAGACCACAATTGAGGCGCCGGTTAAAATCGCTGTTGGAATGGTATGAATAATCGCACCAAATTTCGGCGATAAACCTAGGAATACCGCAAATACACCGGCAACAGCAAAGATAATCGTCGAGTAAACCCGGGTAACGGCCATCACACCAATATTTTCACCATAGGTAGTCATACCCGGTGCGCCCACACCACCTGCCAAGGTAGTTGCAATACCGTCCGCTACAAAGGCTTTACCGATATGCGGATCCAGATTTTCACCGGTCATGGCACCTACGGCTTTAATATGTCCCAAGTTTTCTGCAATCAGAATCAGGGCAATAGGCGCAATGATCAGCATGGCATTGGTATCAAATACTGGCGCATGGAAGCTCGGAACACCAAACCAGCCAGCTTGCTGAATGGGCGCAAAATCAATTGCAGTCCCATAGCCCATTACATTACTTAAAATGTAGTAAATGAAGTAAGCCAGCAATAAACCGATCAAGAGCAATAAACGCTGTACCAGACCTTTGGTAAACACCGCAATGGAACCCATACACAGGACGGTCACCAGTGACATCCACATATTAAAGGTATTGCCCATGACGTTTTTCACAGTCACAGGGGCCAGGTTCAGACCAATAATCATCACCACCGCACCGGTCACTACAGGCGGCATCAATTTTTCAATCCAGCGGGTTCCTGTTGCCATGACCAGAACACCCATCAAGGCATAAAGCACACCACAGGCAATAATCCCGCCAGCGGCGACACCAATATTTGGATTTAGTCCGCCAGCACCTGCATAACCGGTTGCCGCAATCACTACCCCAATGAACGCAAAGCTTGAACCCAGATAACTTGGTACACGACCACCCGTGATCAGGAAGAACAGGATGGTACAGATCCCCGACATTAAAATGGCCAGATTGGGATCAAAACCCATTAGAAATGGCGCCAGTACCGTCGCACCGAACATGGCAAAGGCATGTTGTACCCCCAAGATCAGGGTCTGGGCAGGCGGTAAATACTCTGCGGTACCTACTGGTCGTGCATCGATACTACCCTCATAAGGGCGCCACTTGGGAAACCAATTGGACATAAAATGAGCACTCAAAAGATAAATTGTGCACATCATACTCTTGTTTTTTAGAAGATTTAATCACTGAAACAAAATTTTTGTTCAAATTAATTCTATGACTTTATTTGAGATTTTACCGTGCGGTAAAAGTTTTTTAAATCAAAACTAAAGTTAAATCAGTGGATTAATTCCCGGACAATTCATATTCAACTTCTATAAGTAATTTTAATTTGATATATAAATAAAGCTTTTTTTGGCTATTGACTGATCAATAAAAAAGCACATCGTGTAGATGTGCTTTAAATGGAAGAGAAAAAAATCAACCGGTATTTCGTAAACCGGCGGCAATGCCGGCAATACTCACCATCAGGGCATGATCGACCGGAGTGTGTTCAGCCTGCTGCTGTTCCAGATATAACCGACGACGTTTCATCAGTTCGGCTTGTAGTAAATGGAGCGGTAACAGATAAGGTTTACGCACCGTCATAGACTGGTCTAAGACGCCATTACTACTGAGCAGTTTAGATTCCCCTTTTAAGGTTAATAAGGTCTGGATCGCATCCTGCAAGCGTTGACGTAGTTCCGTGCCGAGCTCTTTCAGGTCTTCATCCTGAGTCAGATGTGATTCGTAATAGAGCGCGACATTGCTGTCTGCTTTGGAGAGTACCATTTCCAGCATATCAATCAGGGTCTGGAAATAAGGCCATTCAGTCAGCATTTCATCCAGAATCGTACGTTGCCCTTGATCCAGTACCTCATTTAATGCGGCACCGGTACCCAGCCAAGCCGGTAACATCAAACGAATTTGAGTCCAGGCAAAGACCCAGGGAATAGCACGCAAGGATTCAATCCCGCCGCTGACCTTACGTTTGGCAGGACGTGAACCAAGCGGCAGCATTTGCAGTTCCAGTTCTGGGGTCACGGTACGCAGGTATTTCACGAAATGTGGATTTTCACGTACTGTCTGACGATAGACCTGTACCGACAGATCGGTCATCTTATGCATCAGATCACGCCATTCCGGTTTCGGTTCGGGTGGCGGTAATAAAGTCGCTTCCAAAGTCGCTGCAGTATAAATTTCTAGATTTTGTAGCGCGATTTCTTCCAGACCAAATTTAAAGCGAATCATCTCACCCTGTTCAGTCACCCGGATGGCGCCTGAAATCGAACCCGGCGGTTGTGAGAACAGCGCTTGCTGGGTTGGTGCACCACCACGGCTGATCGAGCCGCCACGACCATGGAACAGGGTCAGCTGGATACCATGCTGTTTGGCGACTGCGGTCAGTTCTTCCTGCGCACGGTACTGTGCCCAGTTGGCTGACATAAAGCCGGCATCTTTGGCCGAATCCGAATAACCAATCATGACTTCATGCTTGCCCTGAATATGCTGTTTGTACCAGTGCATATTAAAGAGTGTCGACATGGTGTCAGCAGCGCCGTCGAGATCTTTTAAGGTTTCAAATAAAGGTACTACCCGTAAAGGCTGTTTAATCCCGGCTTCTTTTTGCAGCAGCAAGACGGCCAGCACATCACTTGGATATTCGGCCATGGAAATAATATAGGCGCCCAGAGATTCACTTGGCTGTTCAGCCAGCGTGCGCATAGTGGTAAACACTTCCTGCACATCCGGATGTTCAATCAGGCTACCCGCTGGTTCATTCAGGTGTTTAGGTAGTAAAGGGCGTTTACTTTGCAGTTCCTGCAGCAAGAAGTTTTGACGGGCCTGTTCGGTCCAGGTTTCAAAATTACCCAGACCCAGATATTCAGTAATGGCTGAAATAGCCTGACGATGACGACCAGATTCCTGACGGATATCCAGTTTGAGCAGTTCAATTCCGAAACAGTTTACCCGGTAAATCAGGTCCAGCAGACTACTATTGGCAAGTTCTGCTAGATTGCACGCCATCAATGAGCGATAACAGGTCAGTAAAGGTTTTAATAACTCATCTTTACTCTTAATGACCCGACTATCATCCGCATCTTTGCCATGCAGTTTTTCAGCCAGCCAGGCACGGGTGATTTTTAGACGTTCACGGATATCGCGTAAATATTCACGGTACGGTTCAGGATGTTGATGGCCTAACGCCTGTGTAATTTCATCACTGCATTGCTGAATAGAAAGTTCCCAGCGCAGGTTTTCAATATCACGCAGATACAGATCAGCTGCTTTCCAGCGCGACAACCACAATACTTCCTGAGTCACATTATGTGTCACATTCGGATTGCCATCCCGGTCGCCACCCATCCAGGAAGCGAAACGTACCGGAGCAACATCCAGTGGTAGGGTCTGTCCGCATTGCTCCTCAACCATGCCGTTCAGTTCACGAATGAATTTAGGTACAGCATTCCAGAGGGTCTGTTCAATTGTCGTAAAGCCCCATTTGGCTTCATCCACTGGGGTTGGGCGATGTTGACGGATTTCATCAGTTTGCCAGGCAGAACTGATGAGCTGTTTTAAGTCAGCCAAGACTGCCTGACGTTCACGCGGGGTCAGTTTCTGCTGGTCAAATTTGGACAGGGCATTATTGATGCCATCATATTTCTGGATCAGGGTGCGTCGGCTGACTTCTGTTGGATGTGCGGTCAGTACCAGTTCAATCTTTAATTCACAGATTTGCTGATATAAGGTTTCTGCAGAAATTTCTTGCTGTTTGAATTTCTCAAATAAAGGCACCAGAGGATTTGGAGATTCTGTAGTTTCCTCAAATTCGCTTTGACGGCGACGACGTACCACATGGTACTGTTCGGCAATATTGGCAAAGTTTAAGAAATGAGTGAAGGCACGGGTCAATGGCAGGATTTCATGATCTTCTAAAGTCAGGAATAATTGTTCCAGCTGTTTTTCTGCTTCAACCTGTCCATCGCGAGCGCCTTTCGATAAGGCCCGAATTTGCTCGACCTGATTAAACAAATCTTGCCCCGCATGTAACTTCAGGGTTTCTCCCAGTAGATTACCCAGTAAACGTACGTCTTCGCGTAGAGGTGCATCAATCTGTTGAACCATTTTTTATATCCCTCCGATTCTTCCTTTGACTATACCCCGACTGTATGACAATCCAAGTCTTTTGCAGACAAAAGTTGAATATCATTTGTTGATAATTGGATGAATTTTAGTCCTTATACTGTTGTAAGGATCAGGCCAGATAGAAGAAATTTAACGGGAAATCGCATATTTCAGCATAAAGATCTCGATGGCCTGTTGAATGATCTGATGGCGTTGTTGCATGTCAGGTAACGGGCTTAAGCTCAGTAAGACTTTGTGATGCCGCATACCTAACAGTAAGGACACCATCAGTTCGGTCTGATGCTGCGGATCATCAGTCTGGATAAATTGATGTTGCTGCGCCTGCTCAAAGAAATCATGCCAAGCCTGATTCAGCTTGATATGTGAGGCTGTATAAAAACGTTCCGCCAACGGATTTTTTTCATAGGCCAGTTGCATGATGAGCAGGTCCAGTTTGAGAGCTTCTGGCAGATTGGCAATATTGAATGAGCGCAGACAGATCTGATATAGCTCCTGCTGAAAATCACTATCAGGCTGCCGAACTTTAGGAGATTCCTGCAAAATTGCCTCACAGGTTTCTTCAACTGCACAGCTAAACAGCGTGGCCTTATCCTGAAAATGATTATAGACAGTGAGTTTGGTCACACCGGCTTCCAGCGCAATCTGGTTCATGCTGGAACCATGATAACCATGCTGTAAAAACAGCTGTTTCGCTGCGTTCAGAATACGCTGGCGTTTCTCCAGATCCTTGGGTCGTCCAACCGGTATTTGCACAATTTCATCCAAAAAAAATCAATATGGTCATTGTTTTAACTGCAGAATCCTAATTAGTGTACCGGGTGGTATATTAATTAAAAAATAAGCAATTTATATATCTACTTATTTTGCCCTAAAAATGATGATTAGATAAGAGCGAACAATAATGAGCACGATACAGAGCGCACTGGCTGGCATGATCGTCCTATGCAGTATGGCTTTCTCAGGATGTAGCAAGGACAGCGCTGCAGCAGAACAGGAAGTTCCATTTGTCATGGTGACCACACCGAAAACTTCACATCAGGAATTGAAAAGCTATGCCGGTGATGTCCAGGCACGTCAGCAAACAGCACTGGCGTTCCGGGTAGGCGGGCAGGTCACCCAGCGCTTTGTCGATGTGGGCGATCAGGTAAAAGTGGGGCAGATCTTGGCGACCCTAGATGTGAAAGATGCTCAACTTCAATTAAATGCAGCACGTGCCCAGCTGGAAAGTGCTCAATCGGCCAGTAAAATTGCTCAGGATGAATTACAGCGTTTCAAGCAGCTGTTACCCACCAATGCCGTGAGCCGTTCGCAATATGATGCGATTGAAAACCAATATAAGGCAGCCGCGTCAAATCTGAAACAGGCTCAGTCTAATTATGATACGGCTAAAAACCAGACCGCTTATAACCAGCTCATTGCTAATAAAAATGGGGTGATTACTGCACGCAATATCGAAATTGGTCAGGTCGTTGCAGCAGGGCAGGCTGCCTTTGAACTGGCGATAGCTGGTGAGCGTGAAGTCGTGATTGGGGTTCCTGAACAGGCGATTTCCGAAATTAAAACCGGTCAGCCGGCCTGGGTCACTTTATGGTCTAAACCGAATGAAAAATTCACCGCTTTTGTTCGTGAGATTTCACCAGCAGCAGATCAATCGCGTACCTTCCGGGTGAAAGTAGCTTTACGCGAGGGTAATAGCCAGATTCAGCTCGGCCAGAGTGCCCGGGTGTTCTTTCAGAACAATCAGGACAATATCCTTAACGTTCCTTTATCCAGTGTTTCAGCGACCGATCAGCAGGCCTATGTGATGGTAGTCAAGCCGGATCATACCATTCGTAAAGTGCCGGTGCAGCTGGGTGCTTATGGCCGTGATTCTGTGCCAGTTCTCAGTGGGTTAAAGGCTGATGATTATGTGGTAATTGGTGGGGTGCATCTTCTGCGTGATCAGCAAAAAATCAATCCGATTGACCGTGAAAACCGTAGTGTGAAAATTCAGGCAGGGAGTTAAACATGAACTTTAACCTGTCTGAATGGGCCTTAAAAAATAAAGGTCTGGTACTGTATTTCATGATCCTGCTCGGTTTGGTGGGTATCGTGTCCTATTCCAAACTGTCACAAAGTGAGGACCCGCCGTTTACCTTTAAGGTGATGGTAATCCAGACCTATTGGCCGGGTGCCAGTGCCAAGGAGGTGTCCTTACAGGTCACCGACCGGATTGAAAAAGAGTTAATGACTACCGGACAGTATGACCGGATCATGGCCTATTCCCGTCCGGGGGAATCCATGGTGACTTTTATTGCCAAGGATTCTTTGGCTTCCAAGGATGTCGCGGATGTCTGGTATAACGTCCGTAAGAAAATCAATGATATTCGGCATGAATTGCCGCAAGGCGTACAAGGTCCATTCTTCAATGATGAGTTTGGTGATACCTTTGGTAACATCTATGTCATCAAGGGTAATGACTTCGATTATGCCACGCTTAAAGAATATGCCGACCGTTTGCAGTTACAATTGCAACGGGTCAAGGATGTTGCCAAAGTTGAACTGATTGGACTTCAAGACCAGAAAATCTGGATCGAAATCTCTAACACCAAAGCTACCCAGCTCGGTATTCCGGTCACTGCTATTCAGCAAGCACTGCAACAGCAAAATGCCATGACTCAGGCGGGCTTTTTTGAAACCGGTTCTGACCGGATTCAGGTGCGGGTCAGTGGTGCGCTGAATAATGTCGAAGAACTGCAGCAACTGCCTTTACTGGTGAATGGCAAGACTATCCAGCTTGGTGATGTGGCGGAGGTTTATCGTGGCTTTACCGATCCAGCACAACCGCGTATGCGTTTTATGGGCGAAAATGGCATCGGTATTGCCGTATCGATGCGTAAAGGCGGTGACATCATTGCCTTGGGTAAAAATCTGGAACAGGAATTTGCCCGTTTGCAGAAAACTTTGCCTTTAGGAATGGATCTGCAAAAAGTTTCAGATCAGCCGGTAGCAGTGAAACGCAGTATTAATGAATTTATGAAAGTTCTGGCCGAGGCCGTGATTATTGTTCTCTTGGTGAGTTTTTTCTCACTCGGGTTCCGTACTGGTTTGGTGGTGGCTTTCTCGATTCCGTTAGTATTGGCGATGACCTTTGCCGGGATGCAATTGTTTGATGTTGGCCTGCATAAGATTTCTCTGGGTGCCCTGATTCTGGCACTTGGCCTTCTGGTTGATGACGCGATCATTGCTATTGAAATGATGGCAATCAAAATGGAGCAGGGTTTTAGCCGCTTACAGGCGGCCGGTCATGCCTGGCGGACGACTGCTTTTCCAATGCTGACCGGAACCCTGATTACTGCTGCCGGTTTCCTGCCAATCGCGACAGCAGCATCCAGTACCGGGGAATATACCCGCTCGATTTTCCAGGTGGTGACACTGGCACTGTTGGTGTCCTGGATTGCCGCAGTCCTGTTTGTACCTTATCTGGGTGACAAACTCCTGCCAGATTTTAACAAGGATCTGGTGCAGAGAGTACCATGGTATCAACGTCTCTGGGCGCGTTTACGCAAACGCTCTGAACCGGAGCCGCCGGTGCATCATGCCGGTGAACATCATGATCCTTATCAAACCAAGTTTTATCAAAGCTTTCGTCGCTGGGTGAATATCTGTGTCACCTACCGTAAAACAGTCATTGTGTCGACTGTCGGGATTTTTGTGCTATCCATTTTGATGTTTAATCTGGTGCCTAAACAATTCTTCCCGCCATCGAACCGTGCCGAAATTCTGGTAGATCTGAAACTGGAAGAGGGCGCTTCATTAAAAGCGACTGAGGCTGCGGTGAAAAAAGTTGAAAACTTCCTGTCCAAACAGGAGGGGATTGATAACTATGTGGTCTATGTCGGTACCGGCTCACCGCGTTTCTATTTGCCATTAGACCAGCAATTGCCGCAAGCCAGCTTTGCCCAGTTTGTGGTATTGGCTTCATCACTTGAAGACCGCAATGAAATCCGTAAATCCTTAAGCGACCAGATTCGGGTGCTGTTACCAGAAGCCCGTACCCGCATATCTCTGCTGGAAAATGGCCCACCCGTCGGCTATCCATTACAGTTCCGAGTATCGGGTGAAGACCTGGGATTAGTCCGTCAATGGGCACAGAAAGTTGCAGCAACGGTCGGAGATAATCCGAATACTACTAATGTGCATCTGGACTGGGGCGAGCCAAGTAAAGTGATTAAACTGGATATCGATCAGGACCGCGCCCGTCAGCTTGGCGTGAGCAGTAGCGATTTGGCCAATTTCCTGAATAGTTCAATTTCTGGAACTGCGATTGATCAATATCGTGAAAAACGTGAACTGATTGAAATCCGCTTACGGGGTGATCAGGCTGAACGTGTCGATGTGGGTTCACTGAGTAGTCTGGCTGTACCAACTACAAATGGGAGTTCAGTTCCTCTGGCCCAGATTGCCAAGATCGAATATAGCTTTGAAGAAGGCCTGATCTGGCATCGGAATCGCTTGCCGACTATTACTGTACGGGCTGATATCCGGACGCAACTGCAACCGGCAACTGTGGTGAACGAGCTAAAAGATCAGTTGGCGCAGCTTAGATCAGAAATGCCAAGTGGCTATATGATTGAAGTAGGCGGGACAGTCGAAGAATCTGCGCGAGGTCAGAATTCAGTGAATGCGGGGATGCCATTGTTCCTAGCGGTGGTGATGACTTTGCTGATGATTCAGCTTAGAAGTATTTCACGTGCCTTTATTGTCTTCCTGACGGCGCCATTGGGCATTATTGGCGTGGTCTTATTCCTGTTAATTTTCAATAAACCTTTTGGTTTTGTGGCCATGCTGGGCACAATTGCTTTGTCAGGCATGATCATGCGTAACTCGTTGATTCTCATTGACCAGATTGAACAGGATATTCAGGCAGGTGAATCGCAATGGAATGCCATTATCAATGCCACAGTGCGCCGTTGCCGTCCGATTGTCCTGACTGCACTGGCTGCCGTTCTGGCCATGATTCCTTTATCCAGAAGCATTTTCTTCGGACCAATGGCGGTTGCCATTATGGGAGGATTAATCGTTGCAACGCTATTAACACTGTTTTTCCTGCCAGCCTTATATGCACAATGGTTTAAAGTGAAAAAAGTTTAAATTCTGTTTAAATTTGTCATAATTTCAGGTGCGAAATATTGAAAATTTCAATATAGTAGTACCTGATTTTTTAATAATTCAAAAAAGACATACTGCTGCGGAACTCGCTTGTGCTGGGCCGTACACTAAGGTTGATTAAACATGACTCAAGACACACTCATCAAGATGCGACGTTCCGTGGCGATGGCTTATGTCTTCATGTTTTTTGCCTTATTTACAGTGGTGAGCGGCATATTCGCCTATTGGTATGCACGTAAAATTACCCAGATCGATTATGCTGAAGTCTGGCTGCAGGCACAGGCACTCTGGATCATGCGCAATATTGTAATTTATTCGGTACTCGCCATTTTTGCAGCGCTTTGGTTCATTCCATTATTTTTCTTTGCCTGGGATAGCCAGCTTTGGGTGAAAGCCTGCACAGTCGCAGGTGTGGTATTCAGCTTTATTGCCATTATTTTCCTCATTAATGCCTGGTTCAAAGGTATCTTCAAATTTTCTCAAAACAAAGCCGTATTCTAAGCTTTCAATTTTTTTCAGAATTCCCCTTGTAAAGCTGGGTTTAACCCCAATTTTAGACCACAGTCAATATTAAATAGAATTCCGTGAGGAGCATCGCCAGATATGGCTAAACGTGATTATTATGAGGTTTTGGGCGTCTCTAAAACCGCTAGTGATGATGAAATTAAAAAAGCCTACCGTAAGTTGGCGATGAAATATCATCCAGACCGTAACCCGGACAATCCTGAAGCTGAAGAGAAGTTTAAAGAAGCTTCAGAAGCGTATGAAGTTTTGTCAGACAGTGAAAAACGCAGCATGTACGACCGTATGGGCCATCAAGCCTTTGAAGGTGGTATGGGCGGTGGTGCTGGCGGCTTCAGTGGTTTCAGTGCGGAAGATATTTTCAGCCAGTTTGGGGATATTTTCGGTGGAGCCTTTGGTGGGGGGGGGCGTGGCCAGCAACGTCAACGCCGTGGTTCAGACTTACGCTATGTGATGGAATTGACGCTTGAAGAAGCAGTCAAAGGCGTTAAGAAAACCATTACTTTTACTGCACCAGCACCATGTGACGCCTGTGATGGTAAAGGTTCTAAAAATCCGAACGATGTTGAAACCTGTACAACCTGTCATGGTGCCGGCCAGGTACGTATGCAGCAAGGTTTCTTCTCGGTACAGCAAACCTGTAGTACCTGTCGTGGCCAGGGCAAGATCATTAAGAATCCATGTAATAAATGTCATGGTTCAGGTGTATCTGACCGTCAGCAAACTTTGGAAGTTACTATTCCAGCCGGTGTGGACAATGGCGACCGCGTACGTTTGACTGGTAAAGGTGAAGCGATTCGTGATGGCCAATCAGGTGATCTATACGTTGAAGTCGTGGTACGTGAACACGAAATCTTCCAACGTGATGGCGCAGATCTGTATATGGATGTGCCGATTTCAATTGCGGATGCGGCTTTGGGTAAAGAAGTTCAGATTCCGACACTAGATGGTCGTGTCAGCCTGAAAATTCCTGAAGGTACGCAAACTGGTAAACTGTTCCGCCTACGTGGTAAGGGCGTGAAACCAGTACGTTCAACCATGCAAGGTGATCTGCTTTGTCGTGTTGTTGTAGAAACACCGGTGAACCTGACTGCGCGTCAACGTGAACTGTTGAAAGAATTGCAAGCGACCATGGAAGATGAGGGCAGCCAGTCTTCTCCAAAGAAAAAATCTTTCTTTGATCGGTTGTTTGACTGATCTGGATAGATAAAAAAGGACGCTCAGGCGTCTTTTTTTATGGCTTAAATTCGGGAAAGGCGTATGAGTTAATTATTAGATAGAAATGATAAGAAAATTATTCTTTTAATAGTATTAGCTTTTTAAGAAGGATTTATATCCCTCACGCAGAGAAATATAAATCCTATCATATTATTGCGCTTCAGTGGCTTGAGCTTCTGATGCTGGAGCCTCACTTGCAGGTGCTTCAGCAGCTTGAACTTCAGATGCAGCTGTTTCAGTTGCAGCAGGAGCTGTTTGTGCTACTTCTTCAGCAGCAAAAGTTTGTGATGCAGCAATTAACGCTACCCCGGCAAAAGTTAATTGAACTAATTTCATATAAATTTCCTTGTATTAAAAATAGTGTACTACTCAGTACACTTGGCAAAAATGTTGACATAAAATGTAGATATTGATGTTTTTTGTGTGTACTTATGTTTACTAATGTAATTTTATGTTATTTAAATAATTGAAATATAAGATTAATCATTAATCTCATAAAATTGAGCAAGTGGCAAAATATATAAGAAAATGGATTTTTTAATGTGATGTATGTCACATATTTTCATATCTAAAGGATGAATTTAATTTAAATTCTAAAAGAAAAACCCCAGCATCCTGCCGGGGTTTTTCGTATGGGTTCGCTCGGTATAACTCCTGTCGTACCTTACTGTCCTTGTGCTGATCTATCTCCAAGTGAAAGAGGACTCCACCCGTCAGTCAGGGTGGAGGTGAATTTCACAAATTTCAACCTTGTTGATTCTGAATATATTGTTTGATTATTTCCAAAGGCGCACCACCACAAGACCCTGCAAAATATGATCTTGACCATAAAACAGGTTTTGTATAATTCCCTCTCAAGTCTAAAAACTCATTTCGCATTCTTCTACTTGTTACAGACTTTAAATTATTAACCAATTTGCTTAACTGTACCGTTGGTGGATACTGAATAAGCATGTGAACATGGTCGGATTCACCATTACATTCCTTTAATTCAGCATCAAAATCTTTACATATTTCAGCTACACACTCATTAAAATATTTATGATGCAACTCACCTAGTATTTTTTTTCGATATTTCGTTATAAAAACTAAATGAACATGAAGATTAAAGGCTGAATGTCGGTTTTTATATATCTCACTCATTGAAAACTTATACCTAGAATGTTAAAATCAGCACCATATTAACAGATGCACACTCATTAATGAAAATCAACAAAGCTTATAAATTTAGGCTTGAGCCTAATGTCGAGCAAGAGGTTATTTTAAATAATCTTGTTGGCTCTGCACGCTTTGTTTGGAATCAAATATTAGCAATTTCATTTGAAATGTTTGCTCAAAATGAACACATTAATGCGGTGAATCTAGTAAAAAAGATAACAGCACTGAAAAAGAATCCTCAGTTTAGCTTTTTAGATGGAAATTCAAATGCTGTGTCACTTCAACAAAAAGTTCGTGATCTTGCATCAGCATGGGGGAAGTTTTTTAACCCTAAAGAACATACTCGACTAAAAGAAAAAAAGCGCAAACCTAAGAAACCTAAATTTTTTAAATTGGCTGATGGCACTGAGGTTCAGTTGCGCCCACTTATGCCTAGATTTAAGAAAAAATCAGACGGTTATGATTCCATTCGCCTTGTACAATTCGATAAATACTGTTGGGTTAAAGGAAATAAACTGAAACTCCCTAATGGCGTAGGTGTTATTAAATTCAGGAAGTCGCAAGAGATTCTAGGCACAATAAAAAATGTGACGATCAGTAAGGTGTCAGGACGTTGGTACGTTTCATTCTGTACTGAAACAGAACTTACTGAAATGCCGATCCACCCATCAAAATCAGCGATTGGTGTTGATCTTGGTGTTAAGAAATTAATCACCACCTCAAATGGTCAGGTCTTTGACCCGATCAATAGCTTTAAAACCAATCAGATTAAATTAGCTAGACTTCAACGGAAGCAGAGAAAGAAAGTTAAATTTAGTCAAAATTGGAAAAAACTGAATTTTAAAATCAATAAACTACATCATCATATTGCCAATATTCGTCATGACTACTTGCAAAAAATCACTACAACGCTTAGCAAAAACCACGCAATGATTGCTGTTGAGGATTTAAAAGTAGCAAATATGTCGAAGTCAGCAAGTGGCACAGTCGAAAATCAAGGAAAGAATGTAAAAGCTAAGTCAGGCTTAAACAAATCAATCCTAGATCAAGGTTGGGGCATGCTCATTGGTATGTTGGAATACAAGCAAGAATGGCGAGGTGGATTACTTGTAAAAGTTGATCCGAAGTACACAAGTCAAACCTGCTGTGAATGTGGTCATGTAGCAAAAGAAAACCGACAAACTCAAGCTAAATTTGAGTGTGTCGGATGCGGTTATGTTGCGAATGCGGATTTAAACGCATCTCGTAATATATTGTCGGCAGGACATGCCGTTTTGTCTGTGGAGGGTGGATGCGGTAAAGGTCGCCCTAAGAAGCAGAAAGCAAGCGAAATCCGTGAGGAAGTCGCCTAAGAGCTTTGCTTTTAGAATCCCCCACTTGAGTGAAAACGAAAATGGTGGGAGTATGTCAATTGTGAAGATTATAAAAAAGCGATTGTGTTGATCTTTAAAGAACGTGGATATACCAGCTTAGAAGGTGGTCAACTACTTGATGCTTAATCCTTAAACATTCCTAAATTTAAAAAAGTATGGATTTATCCTTTCATTTACCAAAGCAATCCATGGTGTTTCATCGAAAATAATACCATGCGCTAAAGGCATATGCTTCAGTACGCGATGATGGGTATTTAGTTCAATAATATCAGTGGGACTTATATTGCTGAGGCGGTCAAACTAGGGTTTCAATATATTTTCCTTAAATGCAAATGATCTGAATATGAAAAATCAAGAGCATACATATTATGGAAAAATATTTTTATCTTATTAAATTCAATTATTTATAATTAAAATTTAATTCTTATTAACTAGAATTCTTCTTTAAATGAGTTTATCTCTGACTAAGCATTTAATCATTATTCCTCTAATGGAATTATTTTTCTTTTTACTCGTCCATAAACTATTGTTTATATCGACTGCATATCAAAATCCCTCATGACCTTCTTTAATTCTTTTCATTGATTTTTATGCGATCAATCTTAGTGTTATGAGCGAGTTTTGCTATAGTAAGAGCAATTTCGAATCAACATCAGGACTATATTATGTCAGCGACACCACGCATTGGGATTTTAGGTGCAGGCGGCCGTATGGGACGCATCCTTATTCAGGCGGTGAAAGAAGCCGGTTACCAATTGGCAGCAGCTGTTGAGCGCCCTGAAAGCTCATTGATTGGAGCAGATGCCGGTGAACTGGCTGGTGTAGGGAGCTTGGGTGTAAAGGTTGTCGGCCATCTTGAAGAAGTAGTTAAAGACTGTGACGTAGTGATCGACTTTACTGCGCCTGCTGCGACGGTGAATCATCTTAAAATCTGCCGTGAAAATGGTGTTGCGATCGTGATTGGTACTACTGGTATGAATGACGAACAAAAAGCTTATCTGGATGAATCTGCAAAAGAAACTTCAGTGGTCTATGCAGCGAACTATTCGGTTGGTGTGAACGTTTCGATCAAACTGCTAGAACTTGCCTCTAAAGTCTTTGGTGATACGGTCGATATTGAAGTGATCGAAGCACATCACCGCCATAAAGTGGATGCGCCATCAGGTACAGCTCTCATGATGGGTGAAGCGATTGCTGGAGCACTGGGTCGTGATCTGAAAAAAGATGCGGTATATCACCGTGAAGGACATACGGGTCCACGTGAACGTAAAAGCATTGGTTTTCAGACTATTCGTGGCGGTGATATCGTCGGTGAACATACTGCAATGTTTATTGGGGAAGGCGAACGCGTTGAAATTACACATAAAGCTACCAACCGTATGAACTTTGCAGCCGGTGCCGTACGTGCAGCAGCTTGGGTCGTTGGTCGTGATGCACGTAAATATGACATGAAGGACGTACTTGGTTTTAACGATATTCAAGTATAAATTTTCGTCAAAATCCTATATAAAAATAACTTAAAACTAAAATAAGATGACAATGGAATGAAGAAATTAATATTAATGGCGTGTGCTGTAGCCTTTGCCGCTACAGCACAGTCGACCTCTGTGCAGAATGCCAAACTCAGCATTAATAAAAATAATATTAAAGTCTGGACCTATCAGGATGAGCGGAATCCCGTTTTTCTCTATAAAGCCGAAACCACCTACAATGTCCCGATTGAGAATGCCGTTTCTCTGATTCTGGATGTTGATCATGCAGTGAAATGGGTGCCTTATATGGGCAGTATCAAGGTACTGTCGCGTGATGATAAAAAAGGTGATTTTACCCTGTATATGGTGCTGGATTTTCCATTCCCTTTAAAAGATCGTGATCTGATTGTGCAGGGTAAAATGATCAAGGATGCAAATGGTCAGATCACCATTAAGAATAAAGCGATTCAGACTGGGTATGCCCTAAATCCGAATTATGTACGTTTGACTGATTATCAGGGAGACTGGACTTTCCAGAAACTGGCCAATAACAAGGTCAAGGTATCGACTTATGGCTATGCCAATCCTGAAGGTTCAATTCCTTTAACCTTTGTGAATATGTTTGTGCAGCAGCAGCCTTATCAGATGCTGCAAAAGATGAAAACCGAACTGGCTAAACCTGTGATAACGCCTGTGTTACCCGAAGCTTTACGTTAAATAACCAATAAAAAAAGTCCGCATTAGGCGGACTTTTTTTGAAAGAAGTTTTAAGGGCATTGCTGCGTAGTCATATCTTGCTGTGGAACCAGTTTCATTTGAATTAAAACTAAAAGCAAAGCAACAGCACTGAGCCCAGCACCAGCAAATGAAACCGCACTATAGCTAAGTCCCAGATTCAGCACACTGGCACCCGCAATCGCACCCAAAGCATTCCCGAGGTTAAAGGCACCAATATTTACCGAAGAAGCCAGTCCAGACGCATCATAAGCTACAGACATGACTCGCATCTGTAAAGGTGGAACTACGGCAAAGGCAGCGGCACCCCAGATGATTAATGCCAGACCTGCGCCAACAGCTGTGCTTGCCAGAATCGGAAAGAGCAGCATCATCAGCATGAGCAAGATTAAAAAGCCAATCAGGGTTTTATCTAAGGATAGATCTGCAAACTTGCCACCCAAATGATTACCAATCGAGAAACCTACCCCGATCAACACCAGCATTAAAGTAATCAATGCCGGTGAGGCTTTAGTAAAGCTTTGCAGACTTGGCGCAATATAAGTATAAAGAGCAAACATGGCTCCCGCACTCATTACGGTGGTCAATAAAGCTAAAACAACAGGCAGGCGAGTCAGGACTTGCAGCTCCTGCTTTACATCCGGTTTCTGACTGCTTTGGCCTTCTGGCAAGGCTTTCCATAGGGAGAACATGGTCAACAAACCAAGCAGGGAAATACCTAGAAAAGCCATACGCCAACCAATGTGTTGTCCTATCCAGGTTGCCAGTGGCACCCCGCCAATATTGGCAATGGTCAGGCCCATAAACATCATGGCCACGGCACTGGCCTGTTTATCTTTTGGAACGACACTGGCCGCGACAACCGAACCAATTCCGAAGAAAGCACCATGGTTCAGACTGGTGATGATGCGTGCCCCCATCAGCCCCAGATAATTAGGCGCTAATGTCGCCAGAATATTGCCAATCGTAAAAATCGCCATCAATAAAATGAGAGACTTACGTTTGGAATAACGGCTTAACCAGAGGGTCATTAGCGGTGCACCCAGCATTACCCCTAAGGCATAGGCACTGATTAGCATCCCGGCACGAGGAATAGAAATTTCCAGATCGCGGGCGATTTCTGGCAGAAAACCCATAGGAGAAAATTCAGTGGTACCAATTGCAAAGGCGCCAACCGCCAGTGCAAGCAAAGGAAAATTAATTTTCATGGTTTCTGCTTAGTCCCAGATAGGTGCAAGCTGGTCCGGATCGACTTCGCGCCCATTACACTCCAGGGTGCTGATCAAGGCCATTTCTTCCTGGGTCAGCTGTATCTCCTGCGCTGCCAGATTGGCAAGCAGATGTTCACGTTTGGTTGAAGATGGAATCACCGCAAAGCCTTTTTGTAAGGCCCAGGCCAATGCAATTTGTGCTGTCGAAGCCTGATGCTGGGCAGCAATCCCTTGCAGGACAGGATCATTCAGTACTTTGCCATAAGCCAGTGTCATATAAGAGGTGACATCAATATTCTTTGCTTGTAGGAAATTGACCAGACGCTGATTTTGTAAATAAGGACTGAGTTCAATCTGGTTGGTGGCGATATGCTCCAGACCAATACTATCAATGGCTTGTTGGGTTAGCTCAATATTGAAATTAGACACACCGATATGCTCGGTCAGACCTTGCTGTTTGGCTTCTAATAAAGTCTGCATCAGCTCAGGAACTTGAACGCCTAAGCGAGGTGCAGGCCAGTGAATGAGCGTCAGATTGACTGCATCGGTACGCAATTTATGCAGACTCTCTTTGAGGCTTGGAATTAATTTGTCTGGTGCGTAATGATCTGTCCAGATTTTGGTAGTAATAAACAGCTCGTTACGATTAACTTGGCTTTCTGCAATAGCCTGACCCACTTCCGCTTCATTGGCATAAATCTGTGCCGTATCTACGGCGCGATAACCGACTTCCAATGCTGTTTTGACTGAATCAATGACGGTCTGTCCAGACAGGCGAAAGGTACCAATACCAAATTGAGGAACAATATTCATAGCTTTAATCTTTAAGTATTTTCGATGTTGAGTATTTTGTGCTTTTTATTGTTGCGAAAAAATAGCTGAATTTGCAAAATATTATTGACCGAAAATCAATAAAAGAGTGACAAATGAAATCGACGATTGAAGAATTACAGGCTTTTGTCACTATTGTGGATAGTGGTTCTATCGTCATGGCGGCAGAGCGTTTGGGGCAAACCACTTCGGGTGTCAGTCGGGCGCTGCAACGTCTGGAAAATAAATTAAATGTCACTCTTTTAGAAAGAACCACACGTAAACTCAAACTGACTCAAGAAGGCCAGCTATTTCTAGAAAAGGCACGCAAAATTCTCAATGATCTGGCAGAAGCTGAAGATGCTTTACTAAAATCAGATAGTGATACGTCAGGATTGATTCGGGTGGATTCAGCGACGCCTTTTGTGCTGCATGTAATCGTACCGCTAATTCAGGAATTTATGCAGCGCTATCCCCAGATTGAAATTGAACTGAATAATCATGATCAGGTGATTGATCTGCTGGAACATAAAACCGATGTCGCGATCCGTTTTGGAGAACTGCATGATTCCAGCCTGCATGCCAGATTATTATGCCGCAGCCGTTTGTATATTGTGGCTAGCCCTGAATATTTACAGCAAAAGGGCAGACCGCAATCAGTGGCAGATTTATCGGAGCATACTTTACTGGGATTTAGTCAGCCTACGCATTTGAACACCTGGCCGGTACGGCTAAATGGCGAACCTATCACTGTAAAGCCAAAGATTAGAGCACCCAATGGGGAAACGGTTCGTCAATTGGCTTTATATGGGGTGGGTATTACTTGTCTGTCACGCTTTCTGGTCGAGGACGACTTACAGGCGGGTCGTTTAGAGGCGCTATTTGAAGAGCAGATTGAGCTGCATTATCAAAAAATTCATGCGGTCTATTACCGTCAGGAGCATTTGCCTAAACGGGTACATCTATTTATTGAATTTCTGGCTCAGAAGCTGGCTAAATATTTATAAACCAATTATTTGCAAATACAGCCATAAAAAAATCTGCCCTAACATGAGGCTAGGGCAGATCTAGATTTACTAATGATTAGGACAAATTAGAAATCGGCTTTCAGTACGATCCGGTAACGGGCTTTGCCTGAGTGCAGACGTTCAATCGCAGTATTAATTTCCGACATTGGGAATAACTCAATTTGTGGCGCAATATTTTTACGTGCCGCAAATTTCAATAACTGACGTAAAGCTGCTGGTGAACCTGTTGGCGAGCCAGTCACTGATTTAGCACCACCAATCAGTGAACCTGCAGAAATTTGCATGGGTTCCAGTGGTAAGCCCAGCATATGTACAGTGCCATTTGGTGCCAGTGTTGATAAATAAGCCTGCCAGTCCAATGTAACATTCACAGTACTCATTAATAGGTCAAATTTACCACGAAGCAGTTTAAGCGCTGCTGGGTCACGACTATTTACTACATGGTCTGCACCCATGGCTTTTAGTTCATCAGTTTTATCCAGATTTGAAGTAAAGGCGGTAATTTCACAACCCCAAGCTTTCAGCAGCTTGATCGCCATATGTCCCAAACCGCCAATACCAATGACACCAACGTGGTGAATAGCCTGAATCTGATGTTTCAGAATCGGATCAAATACGGTAATCCCGCCACAGAGCAGGGGACCGGCACTTTCCGGGTCCAGATCTTCAGGTAAGGGAATTGTCCATTGCCAGCCAGCACGGACTTTATCCGCAAAACCGCCTGCATGGCCGACAATGGTTGCAACCTGACCACCAGTACACAATACTTGCTGACCTGAAATACAGGAATCACAATGTTGGCAGCTTTCCGCAGTCCAGCCAATACCGACACGCTGACCTACTTTTAGGCCTTTGGCTTCAGAACCCAGTTGCGTAATGGTGCCGATGACTTCATGTCCGGCCACCACAGGATATACTGAAGACCCCCAGTCATTATTGAGTACTGAAATATCAGAATGACATAGGCCGCAGTATTCAACTTTCACTTCGACCTGATGCGGCTGAAGTTCACCCGCATCAAATTGATAAGGTTCCAGGGCGGCACCCGCAGACATTGCGGCGTAAGCGTGAATAGTATTATTGGACATAGATTCAGCTCTTATTTGAATGGGAGGATATTGTTTTAAAGTGACAGTGATTTTCATGGTCATCGACCATGCCGACTGCCTGCATAAAGGCATAACAGATCGTAGGACCGACAAACTTAAAGCCTGCTTTTTTTAAGGCTTTGGACATGTTCTGGCTTTCAATGGTTTGTGCCGGAGCCTGGCGATAATCTGCCACATCATTATTCAATCGGGGCTGCTGGGCAAAGGACCATAACCATGTGACCACATTAATCTCTTGAGATTTAAGCTGTTGCCAGACCCGGGCATTATCGCGAATTGCAGTCAGTTTACCGATATGCCGAATTAGACTAGCATCTTGCAGTTTTGCGGTGAGTTGCTCATCTGTAAAAGAAGCAATCGTTTCAATAGAATATTGAAAGAAATGTTTGCGATAAGATTCACGTTTTCTGAGTACGGTAATCCAGGCTAAACCGGCCTGCTGACCTTCCAGACACAGCATTTCAAACAGGCGTTTTTCATCATGCAGCGCCTGTCCCCATTCCTGATCATGGTAGGCAGTATAGAGGGGATCATCAGAGCACCAGCCACAGCGTTGGATCGTCAAGGGATGCTCCTTTTGATTATCTTATAATTTAAATGTCGTCCACTGATCTTGCTGATTATCCCAGTAGGACAGTTCTGCCTGCTGCAGATCACTGAACTGGATCCACATATCCTTACCACTTTTGTCGGCATAACCGGTACTGATCAGAAGCGCCTCTTCAGTAATTTCCATGATCCAGCCCTGATAGGTCTGGCCATTGAGTACGATTTTCTGTTGATTGCCTGATTCTGCAAATTCGACCAGACGGTTGATCAACGCTTCTGACATGTAAACTTCCTAAAATTAACGTAAATATGGATAAGGGTTAACGACACCACGGCCCTTACCATTTAAATAGAGACCATAATGCAGATGTGGCGCGGTATGGCGGGCATTGCCAGTATTACCGACATAACCAATGACATCGCCCTTTTTGACATAGTTACCGACTTTCAGGCCACGCTTATGACCATCCAGATGTGCATAATAATGCCAAGTGCCGCCTGGACCCAGAATCCAGACTACTTTACCACCCAAATTGTTATTCCGTAAATCTGCGATCAGACCAGGCGTCGCACTACGAACCTTGGTTCCACGTGGAGCCAGAATATCAATGCCCTCATGCAAACGGCCGCTACTACGCGAAGCTCCCCAAGTATCTTTCAATTCACGAGCCTGGACCCGATCTACCGGAATCGGCAGAGAGGAGGGCATACGCATATGATTCAGTTTTTTGACCAATGCCGGATTAAGCTGAACCGCAGAAGGATGTTTCGGTGCGCTACTACACGCCACCAGAAATAACATCACCAAAGAAAGCCCGACAAACGCAAGAGAATGGCGCAAAATATTTATCCTTAAATGAGGCCAGTTGATTCTTCTTATTCCAGACTATGTCATAAATTTACGGTAGAAATCAATTTTTTCATGGCGGTTGGAATACCTGCATTGACTGCAGTTTCCGGGTTCATCCAGAAGCCCTGTAACTCAATCGCCAGATGTTCCTGCTGATCTTCATCGACTGCAAAAACCATGGCTTCAAGCTGCCAGGTAAAATGGGTAAAACTGTGGCTGATCTGGGTCTTTTGTACAAGATTTTTCAGACCCAGTTGCTGGCACAGTTGTTCAAATGCATGAGTGTCTTCAATAATTGGCAGACACCAAAGCCCACCCCAAAGACCACTATTAGGACGTTGCTGCCATAGCCATTCATCACCTGATTGGATCAACAGCACTTGAGCTGCTTTGACCGGTACCGGCTTTTTGGCTTTTTTAAAGGGCAATTCATTTTCCAGACCCTGCTGATGTGCCTTGCAATGTTGCTGCATTGGGCAATACAGGCATAAAGGCTTTTTTGGAGTACAGACAGTCGCACCGAGATCCATAATCGCCTGGGTATAATCATGATTCCGATCAACCGGGCAGAGTTGTTCAGCAAGCTCCCACAAGGCACGTTCATGTACTGGTTTAGACAGATCATCTTCGATCGCAAAAAACCGTGCCAGCACCCGTTTGACGTTGCCATCCATGATTACGCCGTACTGACGTAAACCCAAAGACATTAAGGCTCCCGCGGTTGAGCGGCCAATGCCGGGCAGGGCGATCCATTCTTCCAGGCTCCTCGGGAAATGGCTCTGACTTGCCACAATACCGGCTGCCTTATGTAAATTACGGGCACGCGCATAATAGCCCAGCCCCGCCCAATAGGGCGCAACCTCATCCCAGGAAGCTGTACCGAGATCCTGTACCGTCGGAAAACGCTGAATAAACCGCTCAAAATATTGCAGCACGGTTTTGACCTGAGTCTGCTGTAGCATAATTTCAGAGACCCAGACCTTATAGGGATCATCGGCCACTTGCCACGGCAAATCATGGCGGCCATGCACATCAAACCATTCTAAAAGGGCATCTGAAAATACAAACATGAAGATAGAACAAACTGGAAAACGAGGCTTAGTATAACTGAAGAGACTCAGCTAAAAGATGAAAAGTCTGCTAAAACAGCGAGACTGCAAGAGTAAAAATGAATAAATGGAAGGAACAAGTGAACACTTCGAAAAGCATTCACTCAGTAAAAAAATTAAATTCTTATTCTTCAATGCCCCAGCGTGCATCCAGCTTTAATACCTTGCCTTCATAACGCGGGATAATATGAATGTGCAAATGCTCTGATTTTTCCTGAAATACTTCGCCATCATTAAACCCAATATGGAAACCGGAAGGTTGATAGCGTAGTTGCAGTTCATTACGTGCTTGTTCAAGTAAGGACATCATGCTTTTACGTTCTTTATCTGTGATTTCAAAAAATGACGCCACATGACGTAATGGAGTAACTACATAATGTCCTTTGGACAGGGAGTTGGGTTCAGGTAACACGACAGCAAAATCATTTTTAGCCAGAATATCGTATTCGTCAAAATTACAGTACGGGCAGTTATTTTCAGTCATGATATTGGCTCCTTTCATTGAATTTATTTTTTTCATGTATGACCCAGCTCGATCATGAGCCGGATCAATTTATCTGTTATTAGGTGAGTTGTCGTGCTAGTAATTCATACATGGCAGCCAAACTTTGTTTCTCTGCTTCAGCATTGTAGCCCAGATCGACACCATTGGCCTTGGCGCGCTCATCCGCCAGCGGGTTACTGAATCCATGCTTGGCATTTTCAAATACAATCACATTATGCTCGACCTTAGCCGCCTGCATTTCTTCTTTAAAGCTGGCGACATCATCCAGACTGACCATACTGTCCTTTTCACCATGTAGAACCAGAATTTCTGCCTGTACCTGGCCTTCTTGTGCAGGTGCTTTAGGAGATAGGTTGGCATGGAAAGTAGCCACAGCTTTTAAAGGCGCATTTGAGCGAGCCAGATCCAGAGCCACTTTACCGCCGTAACAGAAACCAATTGCCGCCAGTTTTTCCGGATTGACTTCATCCTGTGCCGCCAAAGTATCTAAAGCAGCTTTCGCACGGTTCACGATAGTGTCCGGATCTTCGAAAGTCTGCATCATCCATTGATAGGCCTGATCAGAGCTGGTGGTTACTTTCTTGTCACCATACATATCAATTGCCAGCGCGGCATACCCATGTTCCACCAGTTCACGGGCACGCTGTTCAGTATAGTCATTGCGGCCCCACCATTCGGGTGCCACGATAACACCGGCTACAGGTGCATCAGTTTCCGGTGCGGCAAAATAACCAATCAAAGTGCTGCCATCCTGCGCAGTATATTGAATTTCGCGGGTCTTGATTGCTGCCATGCTGAAGTCCTCTATTGTTGTTGAATATTTTGATTAAACTATAAAATAGCAAAACTGCTATGAATATACATGAAAAGCTCCAACTAATTCGTTTCTCATCAGTACAAAAAAAGAGAGGCAAATAATTTGCCTCTCTTTTTAACTTTTACAATTAAAGGAATTTTTATTTAATAATTTCCAGTAATTCGATATCAAAAATCAGGGTACTATTTGGTTCAATTATATCTCCCGAACCAATCTGTCCATAGGCCAGATCAGCGGGGATAAAGAAGCGGTATTTAGCACCGACTTTCATGAGCTGTAAGCCTTCTGTCCAGCCAGTAATCACTTGGGTGGTACGGAAATCGACTGGCTGCTGGCGGGCAATCGAACTGTCAAAAACGGTACCATCAATCAGGCGACCTTCATAATGCACACGGACATTACTGTTAGCACTTGGTGATTTCCCTTTACCTTCTTTCAGTACCAGGTATTGCAGACCAGATTTGGTAGTTTTAACGCCTGGCTTTTTCGCATTTTCCTGCAAGAATGCTTTGCCAGCTTTGGCATTTTCTTCAGCTTTCTGTTTCAGCACAATCAGTTCTTTGGCATCACTTTGACGTTTATACTGAGTCAGCACTTGGGTCATTTCTTCATCGCTTAAACTGGATTTTTGTCCAGCAGCGGCTGTGTTTAAGCCCTGGCTAAATGCATCTAAATCAAGATCCTTTAAAGTGTCTGCATTACTGCGACCCATTAGATAACCAAAGCTGTAACCAATCTTCTCAGCTTCACTACTTGTATTATTGATCTCTTTAGCAAAAAGGCTGCCTGAACTGAGCAGCAAAACCATTAAACTGATTTGTATTTTCATTATCAATTCTCAAAAATAAAGGAGAGCTGATCGCTCTCCCTATTTGTATTATTTTACTTCGATTAATTCCACATCAAAAATCAAAGTGCTATGCGGAGGAATCGTACCAGGGACACCCTGTTCACCATAACCCAGATTTGACGGAATATATAGAGTTGCCTTACCGCCTTCTTTCATCAGCTGCAGACCTTCAGTCCAGCCTGGAATGACTTGATTTAATGGAAACTCAATCGGTTCACCGCGTTCTACTGAACTATCAAATACAGTGCCATCTACCAGTTTACCAGTGTAATGTACTTTCACAATTGAAGAGGCTTTTGGCTGTTTACCTGTACCTTCTTTAGTAACTTGGTACTGCAAGCCGGAAGCGGTTGTTTTAATGCCTGCTTTTTTCGCATTTTCAGTCAGGAAAGTATCACTTGAAGCTTGAGCTTGTTTTGCACTATTAAGCTGCTTTTGTTGCATTTCTTTCTGGAACTGCTCATAAGCTGCCTGTAATTCTTCTTCCGTATAGGCAGGTGCAGAACGTGCATGTCCTTCACGTACACCGGTCACAAAACTGTTAATGTCCAGCTCAGGAGGAGTCTGATGAGCCACTTCATAACCGAGTGCATAGCTGATTTTAGAGACAGCAGAGGCATCTTTAGATGCTTTTGTAGTTTGAGTAGCAGGGTTTTGAGTTGCATAGTAAACAGGTACTAGCGCGGCACCGCCTAAAAGAACAGCGACGGCAATCGGTAAGGCCTTACTCATGTATTTATCCAATCTAATGTTATCGTTGAGGTTCAGTCCATCTTAGCAGAAAATTTTAAGAAATCTTGTAGAACGGGTGGTTTTTTAGCAAGTGAATACCTGTGTTTGGTATGGCTAAAAAAAGAAAAAACCAGCAATGATTGCTGGTTTTTTAGAAGCTATCAGATTAGCTGGTTTTGGCTTTCGGCTTATAACTATATGTATAATCATAGCTATAGCTGCCACCTGCTGAACGCTGGATATCGTTCAGGATCAGACCATTGACAGTACTGCCAGCCTGTTTAAAGCGGTTTACTGTAAGTGCCAGTTCCTTCATCTGGGTTTTTGCATAGCGTGCTACAACCAGATTAAGTCCGACGTATCGGGAAACAATGATCGCATCCGTAACAGCCAGTACCGGTGGAGTATCAATAATAATATGGTCATAGTGTGGAATCAGTTTTTGCAACAACTCCTGGAAGCGTTCTGAATTCAGAAGCTCAGCTGGATTAGTTGCATTTTCACCACAGCTAATGACATTTAAGTTCGGCACATTGGTGGTTTGTACCACTTTATCCAAAGACACGTGTTCATTCAGATATTCAGTTAATCCATACTGGTTATCCAGATTAAAATATTTGTGTATATGACCACGGCGCAGGTCTGCATCAATGATCAGTACACGCTTATTTTTCTCTGCCATGATGACTGCCAGATTGCTGGCAACAAAAGATTTTCCAACTTTTGGTGCTGGACCTGAAATCATCATGATATTGTTTTTGGCCTGAGTCAGAGCAAAGTGGCTCGCTGTACGAATGCTTCTTAAGCTTTCAACTGCCATATCATCACTGTGTTTCAATGCCAATAAGAAAGGCATTTTTTTCTTTTTCAGTAATTTCAGGCCGGGCTTCTGAACAGTAGAGTGCGCGATATTGGCATAGACTGGAAGATCCAGCTGGTATTCGATCTGACTGCTATCTTTCACACCAGAACGTAGCATGTTACGGAACAATGCCACCAGGATGCCCAGAAAAATACCGAAACAGAAGGTTAAAAATAAAATCAGAGGCTGTTTCTGTTGAATCTGGTCAACTGGTTCAAGTGCGGTATCAATAATATGAACATTACCGCTTTCACCTGCTTTAACAACACGCAGTTGCTGATAAGAATTTACCAGATTGGTATACAGTTGCTGTTTCACTTCGACGTCACGAGACAGTTGTAAATACTGGCGTTGAATCTCTGGAATATTTTTAAGTGTTGAATTTAATTCACGAATCTTGCCATTCACTACGCGAAGTTGGGCTGTAATTTCACGCATGGCTGGATGGGCAGCTGCATACTTGGCACCTATTTCCGCCTGTCTCTGTTCAAGTAGGGCTCTTTGTGATTCTAAATTTACGCTCTGATTTAAATATAATTCTGATTCTCTGGTGATATCAACAGTATTATATTTTTGGCGGAAGCGATTGAAGGCAAACGCTGCATCATCAAGCTGTTTCCGTAGATCAGGCAATTGTTCATCCAAGAAAGCGAGGGTCTGAGCAGTTTCTGCCGAACGACGGGTAATATTATTTTGGCTATAAATTGCCAAAATAGTATTCAGAACTTTGGTGATGTGCTGTTTGTCATGACCTTGGTAGCGAAGCTGCAAAATCCCGCTAAGTTCGCCTTTTTCTACAATTGAATAATTGGCAAGAATAGAATCAATCGCTGAGGGCAAAGAGAGCTTTTGCACCTGATAACTGCTATCTAGCGGATCCTGAGTAAAGATCGCGATTTTCCAGTCGCCCTGCGCAGTCTTGAATTGTACTGGCTGGTTCAGTGCACCCTTGAAAATGGTTTCTTCTGTCACAGGATTGATCAGACTAAAACCCTGTTGTTGAAATTGCAGTAGCAGATTTTTATCCAAATAGGCGGCAGGAACTTCAAACTGTCGAATGTCGAAGCTTTTTTGACCCTCTTTAAAGCGCACAGTTTCAGGTTGATATTCGGTTTGATAATTTACACCTTGAAATAGTCGCTGAACAAAAGTGTCTTCAGTACTGGCAATCTGAAGATCCAAATTTAAGCGATTAATTACTGATTCCAGAATATTGCGTGATTTTAATACCTCAACTTCAGCATTAGATGAAGACATTTGTCCAATGACACTTGAAAGGTTACCCAATAAAGCAGCTGAGGCACCTCTACTTTCTTCGACTTGGACGATGGCATCGACCTTATAATTAATCGCTACAGTGCGTAAATAGAGCAGGACAGCAAGCACGCTGAGCAAGGCACATACGAGGATAAGTTTCCATTGCGCAAACAAGGAAAATAACACCCCTTTTAGGTCAATCATATTTTCGGTATTGTTATTTTTGTTCATAATTTTGCTTTCTAAAAGTTTAAAAGTGATTTTTCCAGTCGATGACGTCGTGTTGAATTAAATTACAGAACTTCATCAAAGACCTGCTGCCCCTGCAAAAATGAATCCCAAATATGCTGGCTTTATTGTTCCCTCAAAAAAAATCTAGTCTGGTAAACCCAGATATTTTTATGATGATCAGGATAAGATTATTTTTATTCAATCTGCTTCATATTTAGTGTTGAACTACATGAAGTTGCAGGCAGATCCCATGCTATTACGTAAAAATGCTGTCTTGTGATCAGCGCTGAGCATTACTTCAGCCATCTATATTTATAGATTTAATCTACAAATACGGGCAGATCTCGTTAGTAAACATTCAGTCATTAATCGATGGTTAATATTTTCAAAACAGCTCCCCAAAATCTTTTTAATATGCATAGCTGAACTACCTGCTAGCGTATAGCTGTACCAGCAACATTTGAAAATGGAAGAATCTGGCTAACCACTCGTTCCCAACGAGTCAGGCCTGTGGCATCTACATAGACAATATCATTGCTATGCATTTTGAACTTTTTGGCCAAGCCAAAATCTCCCAGGTTTTTTAAACTTAAATGATATATTTCAGTCATCTGATTATTTGAATTGTCACGTAAGACGTAAATTCGACTAGCACTGGCTGAATAGGGATTAATCCCTTCACTTTCACCGAGAACATCCGCGAGAGTCATCCCCTGGTCACGTATGGGTAAGGGGGTATTCGTGCCTGCTTCACCCATGACATAGATTTTCTGATTTTCACGAGGACTGATATACAGGGTGTCATTGGGTTGAATTAACTGTTTATGTAATGAATATCCTGCCTTTTCTAATGCAATTGTATTGAGGTCATAGGCCACACCCTGACGCACCAATTGAATAGAGCTAGAGTTACCTTGCTCGTTAATGCCGCCGGCCAGACCCAGTGCTGTATAAACGCTCACGGGCTGATCAGACAAATAAAACTGCCCAGCTGATTTCACATTACCCACCACTGAATAACGCTGTCCCTGATAAGAAAGTACTCTCACCACCACATCTGGATTGTTTAAATAAGGAATTAATAGTCGGCGTACTTCCCGATTAACCTCCGGAAGGGTTTTCCCTACTGTTTTATAGCGTCCAATTAATGGAAAATGGATATAACCATTTCGGTCAATTTGATAACCATTGGTATTATCAGTTGCTGTTGGAACTGCACTAATTTCCGGGTAGGCCCATAATTGAAAGGATAAAATATCACCTGGATTCAAACGATAATCCTGCATTTCATGCTGAAATAAAGGTGCGTAATGATTCAGGTGTTGAGTTTGGGCTGACTGCACTGCAGGTAGATTGTCCTGAGTCAATTTTACCAGATTAACTTGAGTTCCCAGTTCGGTTTGATAAATTCCTTCATCTGGTAAATCATAGGTTTGAAAGCCAGATGTTGCTGCACATCCGACTAATGATAGGCTTAAGGGGCTTTGTTGCACAAACCTATCTGTAAAGGCTTTTTCAGCGATATAATTTTCAA
>ERZ1023241.85-NODE-85-length-36095-cov-595.366038_pt1 | contig 36095 bp, 39 predicted proteins | sample MGYA00380455_ERZ1023241 | MGnify/ENA primary metagenome ERZ1023241 (study PRJEB33173, sample SAMEA4830304) | metagenome | study: EMG produced TPA metagenomics assembly of the PRJEB25223 data set...
GATATCTTTGTTAATTGCATTATAACATCATAGTGCGTAAGAATGCAAAATAGTTAGAATATCTATACTATTTATGGTTCGGTTGCAAAGTTGAATTTATAGTATAATTTTAACAAAAAGGAGTCTTCTGTATGAACTATTTCAGATATAAACAATTTAACAAGGATGTTATCACTGTAGCCGTTGGCTACTATCTAAGATATGCATTGAGTTATCGTGATATATCTGAAATATTAAGGGAACGTGGTGTAAACGTTCATCATTCAACGGTCTACCGTTGGGTTCAAGAATATGCCCAATTTTATATCAAATTTGGAAGAAAAAGCATAAAAAAGCCTCCCCTTGATGGAGTCTTTAAACTATATTCTAAAATAACATGTGATATATGGGTAAATCACATACACCTCTGTAATCGTTTTATGAGTACTTATTAACGAAATATAATTCTCGATGCAAATAAACGCGTCTCTCATCGTCTAAAAACTCATGACTTTCGATATTTATGATACATTGATTATAACACAAGTTTATATACTTAAATGTTCAAGAAAATCCTCTTAATTTATGGTTAAGAAGATTTGTGTCAAAAAAGAAATAAGTTAAACTTTATTTCTTTTTCACTTTAACTGTCATTTTCAGCTTCATATTACAATTAATTTCATATATTAATATTGTAATATTTCGAATGTTTTTGTTAAAGTAACTTTAAAGAGGATGATGATTAATGTACTATACTCAAGATGTTGAAAAAATAGTGGGAATTAATAGTTCAGCAATGAGGTATTATGAAAAGGAAGGTATATTACCTATTGTGAAAAGAGACAAGAATGGAAATCGTACGTATACCGATGAAAATATAGAATGGTTGAAATTTATTAAATTGTTAAGAGCAACAGATATGGGGATTGAGGATATAAAGCATTATGTTTTTTTATTTAATCAAGGGCATTCTACGATAGAAAAAAGACGTGAAATTTTAAGTGAACACAAGGAAAGTATAAAAAATGAAATTAAAAGCAAGTTAGATTGTCTAGATCAGATTAACTATAAATTAGGTGTTTATGATGAATTATCACGTAATGTTAGTACAGATATTATAAACAAGGATTGCCTTATTTGACCTAAAGTACAGTTCAAGGTTTATCATTAATTATATATTTAATTAATGGAGGCGTATAATATGAATAATATAAAAGATAAAGTAATCCTTATAACGGGCGCATCAAGTGGTATAGGAAAAGCAACCGCCACATCATTAGCACAACAGGGCGCAAAATTAGTATTAGCAGCAAGAAACAATGAAAAGTTAAAAGAAATTTCAAAGGAATTGTCACAAGATAGTAATGAAGTTAAATATAAACAAACAGATGTGACAAATATTAAAGAAGTAAATGAATTAGCACAGTTTGCCATTGATAATTATGGAAGAATAGACGTCTTAATTAATAATGCTGGAGTTATGCCATTATCTTTAATGCATAATAAGAAGATAGATGAATGGAACTCAATGATTGATGTAAATATTAAAGGTGTTTTAAACGGTATTTATTCAGTTATTTCTGGAATGAGAAATCAAAATTCTGGTCATATCATAAATATATCTTCTGTAGCTGGACACTTAGTTACTCCTGGTAGTGCAGTATATAGTGGAACAAAATTTGCTGTAAGAGCTATTACAGAGGGATTACGTATGGAGGAATCATCTCAAAATAGTAATATTAGAGCTACTATTATTTGTCCTGGAGCTACTAATACTAATTTAACTCAAACGATTACTGATTCGGATGTAGAAGGTAATGTATCTTCTGTATATGAAACCACAATAGAACCTAATGATATGGCTAGAGCTATAGCATTTGCAATAAATGAGCCTTCTAATGTCGCTGTTAATGAACTTATTGTTAGACCTACAAATCAAGAATGGTAAATAAAATATCATTAGGAGTACAATATGAGTAAAAAAGAAGTTAGTATGTCAGAATTATTTTTTGATTTGATTTTTGTTTCAATACTTTCTCAAGTTAATCAAGCTACCGAGCACATGACGGATGGTATTTTATCAATTGAAAGTTTACTTAAAAATTTTATGCTTTTTCTTATCTTTGTAGCTATATGGGTATATAGAACATTATTAGTTAATAGATTTTTTAATAAAAAATGGTATCAATATGCATTTGTATTTATTGATATGTTTTTAATAATATTACTTTCAAAGGCTATTAATTCAGATTTTCAATCAACTTTCACACCCGGTGTTCTAATTACAATATTTCTATTTTTAAGTATTGCTACGCAATATATATTAAACTATATTATTAATAAAGAAAGGTTTGATATAAGACTCATTTTACCATATGTATTAAGTCTTATATTAGCATCTTTAATTTCAATTTTTGCTTTATTCATTAATGATAGCTCAAATGTTTTAATATTTTTAATTGCTGTAACAGTAGCATCTATAGTACCTTTGTTCTTTCAAAAGCAAGCAAAAAGATACCCAGTTTATTTTGATCATTTGAGTGAACGATTAAGTTTATTTGTAATATTGATGTTTGGTGAAGGTTTAATATTTATTGCAAGTGATATTAGTGTTTTCTCATTAAAACCAGTGTATATAGTAATGTTTGTGTTATTGGTATCTCTATTTATTTTATATACCTTGCACTATAAATACACAGAAAAAGAAGAAAAAAGAAGAACAGGTTTTTTCACTTTATATATACATTTATTCCTTCTATACTTTATAGATATAATGTTTTTAGTTATGAATGAAGAAATACAGCAAAATCATTTTTCTTCATTTAACTACCATTATTTATATATTATTTCTTTTGTAATGTATTTAATTCTATTACTTTTTAATACTAAGCATTATAGTAATATTTTAAACTCTACCAAGGTTAAATTGAACACTATGGTAATAATTATATGTGTTGTATTAACGTCTATATTAAATAGCTTTATATTAATTAATATAACCTTTATATTTACCATTGTCATAGTTGTTTTTATTAATTATAAAGATAAAATAAAAAAAGAATTTATTTAGAAAAGAGGTTGACTATTATGCCAATTTTAAAACTAGAAACACTAGATTTAACAAAAGATCAAAAAAAGCAATTAGTTGAGGAATTAACAGAAACTGCTTCACGTATTACTGGAATCCCTAAAGAAGGATATTATGTTATTTTAAAAGAAAACAACTTAGATAACGTGGGTTCTGGAGGAAAATTATTAAGTGATCAAGAATAGTGTTTACGTTCTATCATTTAATATTAAAAAATAAATAAATAATACATTTCATAGATTTATCATTTCAAATATCTTATATAGAGTTAAAAAGGAACAAGCATAATTACACTATTATGCTTGTTCCTTTTTAATTCTATAAACAGTCTGTCTTGTAATATCTACTTCTTTCGCAATCTTACTAATAGAAATTCCTTGATCTAACATTTCTATAACTCGGTAATAGACCAAACGTTTTTGAGGATCTTTTGCATTTGGTGCATAAAGTACAGGTCTACCTTTATAGATGCCTTTTTCTTTCGCCACTTTAATACCCTGTGCTTGCCTACGCTTACTTTCATTTCTTTCTTGTTCTGAAATCATTGCTAAAATTTGAATAATTAAATCTTTCATGAACTTATCTAACAATGGATTTCCAATTGCTTCATTCATCATAGGCAAGCTTGTAATCATCAATTGGACTTCTTTTTCTTTTAAATAGTTAACAGTTTGAATAATCTCATCATAATTCCGGCCTAGACGATCAATAGACTCTACAATTAAACGATCTCCCATACGTACAAAACTTAGCGTTTCTTGAAAAGTAGGCCTATTTTCTATAGATTTACCTGATTGTTTTTCAGTAAATATTTTTTCAGCACCAAAGGACTGAAGATTTTCAATTTGTCTGTCTAAATTTTGATCAATAGTTGAAACTCTTGCATAACCAACAATCATTTTTACCCTCCTATTTTCATACATCCTAATCATACAAATAGAAACAGCATTTTACAAGCACTTTTCATTGTTCGATTAGGGTAGACTTCAAACATACAAAAACAGACTTTCTTAATAAATTGAGAAAGTCTGTTTTATAAACGAAGGTTAAAAAAAGAAAGGTTTTAGTGACTATACAACATTTTCTAAAGGTAATTTCATACCTTTCCAACCTTCTAATGCTCCAGCTAATTCATAAGCTTCATAATTATTTTTGTATAACTCTAACAATGCTTCTTTTCCTAAAATAGTTCCTCCAGTCCAATCGTAAACTACATATATTTTTTCTTCAGATAAATCACTCAATTGATTCTTAAGATCTTTAGCAGGAATTTCAATAGAACTCTTTATTTTGTCTTTTTTCACTTCTTTAGGTGCGTTTCGAACATCAATTACTACATATTTATTTTCATTACTTTCCATATCTCTAAGTACTTCATGGTGACTAATATAAAGACTTAAAAATGTTTCTAAAAATTCTACTTTGTTCATAAAAAATCATCCTTTTCCAAATTAATTTTAAGTTTATTTGCTAAATAGTAAAGCTGTTCCTTTTCGTCTTCACTGAAATCATCAAAAATACTTGAAACTATTTCATAATTGTATGGCAAAAAAGCTTTTAGTTTTTTTAATCCCTTATCAGTTAATTGAACATAATTACTTCTTTTATCATTCGCTACTTTTATTCTAATAATCCATTCTCTTTTTTCTAATCCCTTCAAAATTCCAGTTATAGTAGATTTTTTACTCCCAATTCTCTGAGATAAATCAGAAGGCGATAAAATCCTATCTTTTTCATAAGACAACAGCATCATTATCGTGAATTTACTTTCAGACAAATAGAATTTTTGGAAAAGATTATCATGATTCATTTTTATTTTCTTATAAGCTTTTTGAATTTCAAAATAAGTAAGTACCGAAATAACATCTAAGTTAGTATATTCTTTCTTTAGACCTTTTAACTTTTCGGCTGAAGGACTATCAAATAAGTAAAAATCTTCCAAAAAACCCCTCCTTAAATAGTAATGGTTTCAGAACAAGAGAGAAATGAAAGTAAACGTCGACAAGCTCAAGGTATTCAAGTCGCGAAAGATAAAGGAGTATATAAAGGACGTCCTTTACTCTATTCACCAAATGCTAAGGATCCTCAGAAACGTATTATCTATCATTGTATTGTCGAAATGTTAGAAGAAGGAAAAGTAATTAGTAAAATTGCAAAAGAGGTTAATATCACAAGACAAACGGTTTATAGAATTAAACATGATAAGGGATTATCTTGATAAATTGCTTATCAATGCAAATGAGGACTTTTCACTATGAAAAGTCAACTGTACGTAGCTATAAATAAAAACAGCGATTATTATCGCTGTTTTTATTTTATTAAGTAACTTTCCATTTGCTTGATTACATCCGTTCTATCTTACTCTTTTAATTCATCTAAAGCATCGTTTATACTGCTTATACAATAGAAAGGTACATTTAATTTATTTTTAATATACAAAGATACTTTGGTATTATCTGCAATATAATTTTCTTCTCTATCTACAGCAACATGAAAACCACTTAAATCCGCATTGTTATTCTTCTATAATGCCTAGCATTTCTAATACTGTTTTTTCGGAGGTTAAAACATCATCTACAGCTAAAACTTTTTTCCTGTCATTGATGCCCCAACCATATTTCCATCATCACCGTGTAATTTCGCTTCTTTTCTATTAAACGTAAACTTTATAATGATATACTTTTTTCACCTCTGGTTGCCAGTAGATATTTAAAACCAATTATTATTTGTAAAATGTCTTGTAGTTTTTCCTTGTCTGAATTGGACAGGAAATATTATTTCTTTCTGAAATTTTTGTTTTTTAATAATTGAAATTAAAGTTTCAACAGATGCTTTAGCTATATCATCCGTAGATTGTACTAAACTTGTAACAGGCGAAGGTATATCTTTTAAATAGTTAGAACCATCAAAACCAATGATTTGTAAATCATTAGGAATATTGATAGAAAGATGCTCTATTTTTTGTAAAAGGTATAATGCTGTTTCGTCATTTATAACAAATAAGCCATCATATTTATCAATATTTTCAATAAAACTATTTAATAATAAGTGATTTTTTTCCTGGTTATTTGGTTTTTCAAAAACGTCAATATTTATTTTATATTTTTTAGCTTCATCTAAAAATCCTTTTTTTCTGTCCATTGCATTATTTAAATATGCATCATAATTTCCTAAAAACGCTATTTTTTCAGCTCCTCTTCTTATTAATTCTCTAAGTGCTATCTTTCCTCCCTGATAATTATCCGAAGTAACAACAGCAACATTTTTAAATTTTTCTGTATCAAAATACCGATCAATGCTAATAAAAGGTATATTAGTCTCTAAATATGGTTCAATTTCATTATATGAAATTGCAATAATACCTGCGACTTTATTTTCTCTTGCCATTTTTAAAAACTCTTTTTCCTGTTTTGGGTCATTTGAATTACTAGAGACTACAGTTCTAAAGGAGTGATGATTTAATTCTGATTCAATTTTATATAAAAGTTCCGAAATGTATGGATGCCATAAAGTAGGCACACTAAACGCTATTAAATTGGAAGTTTGAGATTTCAAATTTCGAGCGATGTTATTTGGCTGATAATTAAGTTGTTGTATCGCTTTTTGAACTTTTATTTCTGTATCTTCTGAAAAACCAATTTTACTATTAAGAACTCTTGATACTGTAGATGTTGAAACACCTGCCATTTTTGCAACGTCTTTGATACTTATATTTTCGTTTTTGTGACTCATATATTTTCCTCCATTAATTTGATTATACTGTTATCAATATTATTTTTCAATCTTAGCAAACGTTTGCTAAAATATTAAATGAAAGCGTTGACATAAATAGTAAAAATCTATTATTATAATAAATATATTAATAGCAAACGTTTGCTAAAAAAATGGAGGTCAATTATGAATATAAATGATTTAACTATTATTAACAATGATGAAGAAAGTCGATCTATTACTCCTGAAAATCCGAAAGGTCTGAAAGGAAAAGCAGCTATGACAAATAGTGAGTTAGGAGCTTCTAGAAAGGGAAATGCTTCTATTACATTGAAAAAAGATGAAACTATAACCATTGCTAATATTCAGAACCCTGGAGAAATCAGACATATATGGATGACAATAGCAGATGCTACAACTCAAGGTAGCTTTGTTTTACGTGATGTTGTATTACGAATGTATTGGGATGATTCAGATACTCCTGCTGTAGAATCACCTCTTGGAGATTTTTTCTGTAATGGATTTGGAGAGAGATGTAATGTTAATTCTTCACTAATTACTGTTAATCCTTCAGGTGGATTTAATTCCTATTTCCCAATGCCTTTTAAAAAAAATGCGATTATTACAATAACTAATGAGCATCCAACAGAAATAAATAATTTTTTCTATACAATTGACTATGTTTTAAAACCACAAACAAAAGATATAGCCTATTTTCATGCGTATTGGAACAGAGAACCATATACTACAAAACAAAAGGATTATACGATATTACCCTCTATCAAAGGTAATGGCCACTATATAGGAACTTTTTTTCAAATTTGCGCTTTAGAAAGATATTGGTGGGGAGAAGGAGAATTTAAATTTTATATTGATGATGATAATGAATATCCAACGATTACATCAACTGGATCTGAAGATTATTTTGGTGGGGCATGGGCTTTTCACAAAAATATAGAAGGAAAAACATTTTCTGAAACATTTCAATATCCATACACAGGTTACCCATTTATGTCCACTATAGATAAAACTAGGGATAATTTTGTTACTAAAGATAGTATCCCACTACACGGATTTGGGAATGATGCATTGCCAATGCACGGGCTATACCGATTTCATGTAATAGACCCTATTCGCTTTAAAAATAATATAAAGGTTACTGTACAACAAATTGGAAATGATGATATTAAACTATTTGAACGGTCAGATGATATTGCGTCTGTAGCTTATTGGTACCAAGATTCACCCCACTCTTCCTTAAAAACAATTTTACCTAGAGAACAACGTTTGCCACGTTAAGGAGGTGATTATAGATGGACCATTATAATTCAACAAACGGAAACGTTAAACTAACTTGGCGTGAAAGAATTGCTTTTGGTCAATTGGATTTGGCTGGTTTGCTTGTATATAATATGATTACTGTTTATCTTTCATATTTTCTTACAGACGTTGCTATGATTCCTGTTGGCATTGCAGGAATTATAATGATAATAGCTAGAGTTGTTGATGCATTAGATGCTCCTGTTTGGGGAATATTGATTGATCGAACTAATTCTAAATGGGGAAAAGCAAGACCATATTTTTTATGGGTTATTTTTCCTTTTACCATTTTTAGTATATTATTATTTTCAGTTCCTGATTGGTCATTAAATGCAAAAATCATTTATTTCACTCTAACTTATGTATTAACTAACATACTCTATACTGGATTAAATACTCCTTTGATTACTATTCTACCTTTATTAACTAGTAATCCTAAAGAGAGATTAACTTTAAATTCAATCCGTTTATCCATTGCACAAATTGGAGTTTTAATAGTGAATGTTTTTGCATTACCGATGATTCAATTCTTTGGTAATGGAAATGAAATTGTAGGTTTTCGTTGGACTATCATTATTTTAGCAATTACAGGTTTATTATTGACGTTATATTCTTTTGCAAATATTAAAGAACGAATTAAACCTAATACCGCAAAAATATCTATTAAACAAAGCTTTAAAGCGATCAAAGGCAATTGGCCTTGGTTACTTATAATTTTAAGTAATCTTTTGTTTTGGACAGGACAAACAACTAGATCATCAACGCTAATTTATTATTTGAAATATAATTATGGAGATCAGAATATTATATCTTTAGTTAATGGTTTAAGTATATTACAAGTTATAACCACTGTTATAGTACCACTGTTGAGTATTAAATTACTTAAACGTACAATTTGGATGTATGGACTAGTATTTCTTATATTAGGTCAATTTATTATATTACTAGCCAATAATACCTTATTTATTATTATTATAGGATGGATTATTGGGAGCTTAGGAGTTGGATTTGCTCTTTCAGCACCATTTGTTTTAATAGGATCAGCTGTTGAATACGGAGAATGGAAAACAGGTATTAAAGCAGCTGGACTGTTAACAGCGTTTGGTACTACATTTTGTACTAAATTAGGAACAGGTATTGGTGGGGCGTTACCAACACAAATCATGAGTATCTTCGGATATACAGCAGGGAAATCACAATCTGTAAGTGGTTTGGTAGGTATTCAAATTTCGTTTATATGGATCCCTATCATTGCATTTGCACTATCAATAATTCCTCTGATTTTTTATAAAAAATATGAAAAGTTAGAAAGTCAAATTAATTCAGATTTAAACCTTAAAAATTAAATTTGCATACTAATATTAAGTAACGAAAAATAAAAAATATAATAAGCACCACCTTTTCGATTAATATATTTTAAAATTACTCCTACCCATGAAAACATCCAACATTTATAATTATAAATGTTGGATGTTTTCATGGGCTAAAGCAAAATTACCTATAGTTGCAGAAGTATTTTCATTATTATTGGGCATATTAATATAATTGTTTATATTAGGAAAATCTATATAATTATTACATAAATTTTCATATTCTTCTTTCACTTTATTTAACAATTGTAAATTAACTACTCCTCCTCCTATAATCACACATTCAGGTCGTAAAACCATGGTTACTTGATAAATGGATTGAGCTATATAATAAGCTAAAACATCCCATATATAATGATCACTTTCTACATTTTCTCCTTTTACTTTTAACCTCGCTTCTATCGAGGGTCCAGAAGCTAATCCTTCCAAACAATTTTTATGAAATGGACATATACCATTAAAATATTTATCAACGGAGTGCCGTTTTACAATTAGATGTCCCATTTCAGGATGTCTATAATTTTTTTGAATTTCTCCATTAACTACTACACCACCGCCAATTCCTGTACCAATAGTCAAATAAACTAAAGAATTTATGTTTTTATTATTTTTCAACATTGTTATATACTCTCCATAGGCTGACCCATTAACATCAGTATTAATTATTATAGGTATATCTAATGCTTCTTTAAAAGGTTTTAAAAAATCTATATGTTTCCAACCTTTTTTAGGTGTATTAAGTATATAACCATATTGTTCACTTTCAACTTCATCTTCTATAGGGCCAAATGTAGAAATTGATAATGAACATAATCCTTCTTTTTGTTTAAAAAAATCTATAGATTTTTTTAATGTTTCTTCTGGTGTAGTAGTAGGGATTATTATTTTATCTAAAATTTTATAATTTTCATCTCCTACAGCACATACGAATTTTGTTCCCCCTGCTTCAATACTTCCTAATATCATAATATCCTCCTTACCTAGAATTTAAATCTCTAATTATTTCATTGTAAAATTTATCTAAATTATAAAATATTAATAATATGATAATTAAAACACTCAATAATAAAGGTGCATAAATAAATAAAAATTCTAAAGTGTAACTTACCTCTATAGGTTGATTTATAGATGCTCCTTGATATCCACTTAATCCTAAAACCCAACCAATTCCTCCAGAAGCAACACCACTACCTAAAATTGCACTAAAGCTCCCTGCACTATATACAAGACCATCACTCCTTATACCTGTTTTCCACTCCCCGTAATCTATAGTATTTAATAACATAGCATAAGCATTACCCATAATTGGTGCAAATCCTATACCTCTAACTATAGAACCTAAAGAGATAATTAAAATATTTGTACTATCAAATAACATGAATGCGCTTCCTAAAATTAAAAGTATCATTCCAAGAAAAATTGTTTTTCTTCTTCCTATAATTTTTATACATATCGAGGTTAATGCCAATCCAGTTATTAAAGGGAGAAAAAACAACATATTCAATGTACCTACCATATTTATATTATCTAAATTAACTTTTGCATAATATACATTAACACCTGTCAAAAGACCTAAAATAGAAAAACTTAACAATGTAATTCCAAACATTATTAACCAATACTTGTTTAGAATTACTACTGATAAAGATTCCTTCAAGGTGTTTTTTACGTTTTTAGACACAAAAATTCTTTCTTTTGTAGAAAAAAGCATTATAAAAAAGGAAAACGTCATAATTAAAGCATATATTGTAATTGTTATTAACCAACCTTTTTGTCCATCTCCAAAAAACTTAACAAGTGGTAGCGTAATAATAGGAATTAAAAGTGATACTATGAAATAACCAATCATTCGAAAAATATTTAAATAACTTCTTTGATTTGAATCTTGTGTGATTAATGAAGCTAAAGTTCCATAAGGAATATTGCTTGCTGTATACATTAAAAAGTATATATTTAAGACGATTGTTATATATATTAATTTTATATTTTCATCCCAATAAACAGGTATAACAAAAGATAATATCAAAAATATTGCAAAGGGTATCGTGGAATATAAAATCCAAGTTTTTGCTTTACCATAACGTCCTTGCGTTTTATCTAACAAAATACCAATAATAACATTAGTTATAGCATCAAAAAAACGTGAAAACAAAAGAATTCCTCCAATAATAGAAGCCGATACTCCAATTACATCAGTGTAATAATACAAAACAAATGAACCTATTGTAACTCCACCAAAACCAGTTGCGAAATCTCCCATACCATACCCTATTTTTTCTTTCAAAGAAATATTTTGATACATTTTAACACCCCTCTTTCGAAAACGTTTTCAAAAACATTTTAATAAATGAATCCTAGACAAATCCTAGGATTCATTTATTAAAATTATTATTTAACAGAGTATTTACTATTAATAAAATTGACTGAACCATCGGTAACAGAAACAGCTAAACTTTCACCTATTTTTTTATAACCTCGTACATTTAAAGCTACTCCATCAATGTAAATTGTAAAAATAGTACCATCTACTATAATTTTCAAATTATATATGTTTTTACTTCTTAATTTTATAGGTCTAGTTAATCCTTTATTCATCATTTGATACCATGGAAAATTAGGAACTTTGTCAAACTCAAGATAATTATTTACAATTGAAAACTTAAAATCATATGATTCTTCACTTTCATTATTTTTAAATAATTGTATAGAGAATTCTTTAGTATCATTTTCAATTTCTATGTCTGTCTCAAAAGAATATAAATCTCCAGTCTTGTCTACTAAAATTTCTGATTCTTTTTTATTTCTTGCTTCAATTAACTTATTTGATAAACACGTTGTATTTGAAAAGTAATTCCATAAACTTTTGACAGGTTTCACGCCAAGTGTATTATCTGATTTTTGATAAACCTCGTGTGGTACAAAAGCTCCACCCCATTGAAATATTCCTAAATCATCATCATTCTCCTTAGTTGCAACCCATCCAAATAATACTCTTCTTTCTCCATCAAATGCTGATCTTGCTGCATAATACGCTCTACCATCAAACGCATCATCTTCTGGTGTAATCCACGGACCTTCAAGAGACTCACTCATAACATATCTTGTTTTACTTTGTTCACTATATTCTGTATATATCAAATACCACCAGTTATTAATTTTGAATAAATCTGGCATCTCAATCATTGTATACTTATTTGAAGACCAAAAATCTCCTTTAAATTCCCAGTCTTCTAGGTTTTTTGAGGTGAAATAAACTACTCTACCAGTCATTTGTGTTTTTGGACCTTCAAGTCTTGCTCCTAAAATTAGCAAGTATTCCTTTTCTTCATCATTCCATATGACCCACGGGTCTCTCCAATCACCTATGTCATAACCTTTTTGAGGCTCTAAAGTCAACATTTTAAATGATTTCTCCCAATTGATGTAATCATTACTAGAGGCGTGTAGCAAAACCTGTGATGTTTTACCTTCTTTTTCAAAATTTCTGTTATAACCTGTATAAAAAGCATGTATCTTTCCATCGTTTGCAAAAACACTACCAGCAAAGACAAATTGATCTACGTCACTTTCTCCTCCCTTGGGTAGCGCAACACCATAGTCATTATAGTCAATAAAATTTTCAGTTGTAGTTAAACACCAACTAAAAGGTTCACCAAAAGGTAAAGGTGCAGGATTCCTGTTGTCCCTCTGATCATATAAATAAAATTTCCCTTTGTTTCCTAGTGGCATGATATCTCCCACCCAATATCCTTCAGGTTGATAATATAAATTATGCATATAAATTCCCCCTTCAAATTATATACAAGTTTATGTCAACCGAGACCATATGTCAACCGAGACCATATCTTTTTTTTCTGTTATAATAGTTATAATATCTATAATTTGGAGGATTAAATTATGAAACCAAGCAGAAAAGATGTAGCTAATTTAGCCGGCGTATCTCCAACAACAGTTTCGAGAGTCATTAATGATAGAGGTTATATTAGTAAAAAAACTAGAGAACAAGTTGAAGCTGCAATGAAAAATCTAGGTTATTACCCTAATGAAATAGCTAGATCCTTATCTAGAAGAAAAAGTGGTTTTATAGGCTTGATTTTTCCATCCCTTACAAATCCCTTTCAGGTAGAATTGATTAATCATATTGAGTGCATTTTATCTAAGAGAGGATACAAAGTACTGATTTGTAACAGTAATAATAGTTCCAAGAACGAAATTAAATATTTGGAAATGTTAAAAAGAAACCAAGTTGATGGAATAATAGTAAATTCTTTGACTGAATCACTTAATAAATATATAGATTCTGATTTACACATCGTTTCTATAGATCGGAAAATAGACGATACAATTCCCTTAATATCTTGTGATAATTATAATGGGGCTAAATTAGCAATACAACGTTTAATAAATAAACATTGTATTAATATATTATTTATTGGAAACCAAGAAAAAAATATTTATATGGATGCTGATAAACGCTACCAAGCATATAAAGACTTATGCACAGAAAATAATTTAAAATTATATACTTTACCAATTGATTTTACATTACCTTATGAAAAAAAATGTAATATTATCAGGAACTTTTTTGATAGTCATCCATATATAGATGGAGTATTTTCCGATGATTCTTCTGCTATCGCTGCACTAAATACAGCTAAAGATATGGGGAAAAATATACCTGAAAATTTAAAAATTATAGGTTTTGACGGAGCCTCTATAACTAAAGAGTTCCTTCCAAGTTTAACAACCATTGAACAACCTATTTCATTATTAGCAAAAATTTCAGTAGATACCCTTTTTTCTGTTATGAGTAATAATGAAGGTTATAACACAACAAATTTACCTATAACTTTAAAATCTGGATTAAGTGGATAATTTACATAACCGATGATTATCAGAAGTTCAATCCACATAAAAAGACACAAGAAGTTTATAAACTTCTTGTGTCTTTTTAATAGAATTAGTTACCAAACAAGCGACTCCAAAATCCCTTTTTAGATGGTCGTTCGACCTCATCATTAGTATTAAGATCTTGTTTTTCAACTCGTTCATTTTCCTTCGCATTAGTTGATTGATTTATATCTTCATTCCTATTCTCTTTAGATATAACTTCAGGCTCTATATCTTTATCTGTTGTTTGATTTTCCTCTTGTTGTTGATTATTATCTTTAGATTCTTCGGTAAATGTTGCTTCCTGCGCATTAACATTTTGTCTATCATTAGAAGATGTATCAAAAGAATAATTAAGTTGTCTTTCTTCCTCTAATTGATTCTCTAATTTTTGAATCTTTTTATTACTTTCTAAAGCTAATACTTGTTGGTTCTCTAAAAGTCTATTCAGTGTGTTTATCTGTTCTTTATCTCTATTTGACTGTTCTTTATATATATCTAATTGATTATATAAATGCTTAATCGTTTCATCTTTTACAAGATTATCATTATTGGGTTTAGTTTCTTCTTTTTTTTCATTATCAAAGTAATCATTTTTACTTTGATTTTTTTTAATTCTATTTATTACTATAGCTTCATCTTCACCTGATAAATAGTTTACATTATCAATCTTCTGAAAGTTCACATTTGCTTTTTTTGCATTATTGTAAACAGTCATTTTTGTTACGTTTAATTCATCAGCGATTTGCTTCATACTCTTCATATAATGCCTCCATATATCTATATATATAACATTTATGCCATTATATACCTATTATACTTGTAAATACAGTATTCCATAGATATCTATATATCTTTATATGTATAGATATACGTATAAAGATATAACAATATTTTTTATAGGATTATATACCTATTATACTTGATATTAAAGGGATTATATCCAGTTATACGATATACCTGTATATAACTTCTTTATATACAGGTACCTCGTTTTTAAAATGAATACGATCAAATGTATATAAACAATTTAACAAACCTTTGAAAAGTGTTAATATAAATATATGTAAAGAGACCCGACTACGGGAATAGTCAGGTCTCTTCGGTAATAAAACAAGTGCTTTGTTTGTTTATATAGTTGTTATATTCTTATTATATATACTAAGAATTATTAGTGCAAGTCGAATACATATAAACATAATTATAACTTTTTTATTACCTCTTTTTAAAACTTAAATATGAAAGAGGTTTTTCTATGTCAAACTTTAATATTAAAGAAATCCAAAAAGAGAAATTCTATCAATTACCTAAAGTATTTTTTACTAATCCTAAATACACTAATTTGTCTAATGATGCTAAAATAACTTGGTCAATACTAAGAGATCGCTTAGACTTATCTATAAGAAATAATTGGATAGACGAAAATGGAGATATATTTTTTATTTATACCAATGAAAAACTTAAATCTATTCTAAATATCAGTAGCCCCAATAAATTATCCAAAATTAAAAAAGAATTAACTCAAGCTGATTTATTTAATCAAATAAGAGTAGGTTTGAATAAACCAAATAAGTTATATATTAAAAAACCTGAAGTAACAGAAGCTGATATATACTACATATCACAACAGGAAAATGATGTAGAATCTCGTAATGACACGGATGTATCAAAATCATACGTCCAGAATTATGATAATAATACGTCAGGAAATATCAATTTAATACATCAAGACATATCAAAATCATACGCAAATGATACTGAGTTTAGTGATACTGATTATATAAATACTGAGAATAATGATACGAGTGATTTGAATGATACATCTAACAATATTTCTACAAATACTCATTCAGATCATACAAATCATCAACAAACTAAATTTAATAATGATGCCTTAAAATTCCAAGTACTCGAAGAATTACCACAACAAATTCGAGAGTATTTAGGTAATTTTGAAATCAGAGAAATTCGTATTATTAAAAGTGTTTTACTCAAAGGGAAAAAGTCTTTTAATAACACATTTAATACATATTATCGTTTAGAAGATGTTGAATTTGAACTTGTAAGTGTCTTAAAACGTTTTAAAGCCATGCTGCTACAAAAGAACGAAACCGTTGAAGCCATGCAAGGTTATTTAATGCAATCCATTAAAGCTGAACTTGAAGAAATACATGCGCTCAATATGCGTCGTCAAAACATGCCTAAACACAATATATTTGGTGAATAATTCAAATGATCTTACAGTAATCAAAGAGGCTTCAAAATACTCGATTAAGCCAACTGAAGATAAAAAAGCACATTCAATTATTGCAATTTGGCATTTTGAAAAGCAAAATGATTACTTAAAGGATTTAAAACGTTAGCTTAAAAGCTAGCGTTTTTTATGCATTTTTCCCCTGCGGGAACTATAACGTTCAAAATGCATGGTTGAGACGTTTTACCATGAAAATTTTAATTTGCATGTAAATGGGCAGTGTCATAAAAAATCGACACTGGATTTGCTCAAATTTTAGTTGGTGTAATTAAAATATATTTATTCGGCTCATATTTGCGTTTTAAGAGCTTATATACGTTTTTAGGTATAAAACTATATGATTTACCCCTAAATCTTTAAAATACCCCTTAAAATTCAAAATAAAGGTATTTAAATTTTAAATCGTTCTTGTGATAGAGTTTACTTAAAAAGGAGCGTTTTCTATGTCTATTTTAATGTGGATTGGGATTTTTGTTGCAGTTTTTATTGGTGGTATTGGAGTGTTTTTATCTTACTATTTTGGAGAAAAGAAAAATAAATAGACCACGTATTTATGCCGAGAAAATTTATTGACCAACTTTGACCTTTATGTTATATATATAGTGAAAATAGTTATATGCTTTATAGGGAGGGGTTGATATGAGTTTTGATAAAAATTCAAAAAAACTAATTCCTTTTAAGAATATGTCTAATTCTGATGGTGTATTTGAATTTAGCCCTTTTGTTGAATTCGAATTCAACAGTAATTGGGAAGAGTATTTAAATGATTTGGATTATGTCAAAAATATTAATCAAAAAATAGGTTAAATATGATAAGGAGTGATCGTTATGACTTATGATTTAAAACCATTTGGAAAAGATTATTTTGATATGACACCTAGTGAATTGTTTAGAGATTTTGGAAGACAATTTTTTAGTAATTTTCCTGATGAACAAGGTATAAAAACTGATATTAGTGAAAAAGACGATAGATATGAATTAAAAGCAGAGCTTCCAGGATTTTCAAAAGACCAAATAGATATTTCTTATGAAAATGGTATGCTAATAATTTCTGCTGAAAATAATCAGGTGAATGAAGAAAAAGATAATGAAGGTAAAGTAATTCAAAAAGAAAGATCATATAGCAATGTGAAGAGAATGTATTCACTTAATAATATAGATGAAGATAATATTGAAGCTAAATTTGAAGATGGTATCTTATCTGTAGATTTACCAAAAACTGAAAATAATCAAAGAAAAGTAATAGATATCAAGTGATAGTTAAAAAGAGATGTGAATCTAATTTCACATCTCTTTTTTATTTTGTATTATGTTTTTCTAAACATTATGACAAAAGTTAGACCACGTATTTATGCCGAGAAAATTTATTGTGCGTTGAGAAGAACCCTTAACTAAACTTGCAGACGAATGTCGGCATAGCGTGAGCTATTAAGCCGACCATTCGACAAGTTTTGGGATTGTTAAGGGTTCCGAGTCTCAACGTCAATAAAGCAATTGGAATAAAGCATCTATGATTTTTGCTAAATATAAGCTACAATACATTCAAAAATATTTTTGAATGAGGTGCTTTATGTTTTCGACTGTGATTACTGCTGCTGTTTTATATATTGCTACAGCAGTAGATTTGTTGGTAATACTATTAATATTTTTTGCTAGAGCAAATACTAGAAAAGAATATCGAGATATTTATATCGGACAATATTTAGGTTCTGTAATTTTAATATTAGTTAGTTTATTTCTAGCTTTTGTTTTGAATTATGTTCCGGAAAAATGGGTGTTGGGTTTATTAGGTTTAATACCGATTTACTTAGGTATTAAAGTTGCTATTTATGACGATTGTGAGGGCGAAAAAAGAGCTAAAAAAGAATTGGATGAAAAAGGGTTGTCAAAATTAGTCGGTATTGTTGCTTTGGTTACAGTCGCTAGTTGTGGTGCAGATAATATTGGGCTTTTTGTTCCTTACTTTGTGACTTTAGATATTGTCGACTTATTTGTTACTCTTCTTGTATTTTTAATATTGATTTTTGTTTTAGTATATTCAGCACAAAAATTAGCTAATATTTCAGGTGTTGGAGAAATTGTAGAGAAGTTTAGTCGTTGGATAATGGCTGTTATTTATATTGGTTTAGGGTTATTTATTATTATTGAAAATAATACAATTCAAACAATAATTGATTTTATATTTTAAATTAAGGTGTGGTTTATATGGGCAAGGCAAATGCTTGTGATGTGATCTGTATTCATGAAGATAAAGTGAATAATGCTTTGAAATTTTTAGAAGATGATAAATCACAAAAACTACTTAGTATTTTTCAAAAAATATGTGATGAAAAGAAGTTAAAAATCATATTATCTTTGATTAAGGAAAATGAGTTGTGTGTTTGTGATATTTCTTTGATATTAAATATGAGTGTTGCTTCTACATCACATCACTTGAGACTTTTGTATAAAAATGATGTTCTTGATTTTTGGAAAGATGGAAAGATGGCTTATTATTTTATTAAAGACGATGAAATCAAAGATTTTTTCTGTAAAAATCAAGAGGGATTTTGAAACGAGTGAAACGAGTTTCTTCTTGTCTTGATACTATAGAACAACACCAAATTTTATACGTAAATAAAGTACTATAAAATTTGGTGTATATAGGTATGTGTATGAATGTAGTTATGTTTATGTTGATACGTATACACATCATTATAGTGATAAGTGTGTTGATAGTTATTTGAATTGTTCTTCTATGATTTCTTGAAGCTCTTTATTACTTGTATTATCAAACTTTGAAATTCTGTTTAGTGCTAAAGTGCCTAATAGATTAACTGGATTACTTGGATAAAGCTTATTACCTAATGCAGATTCTATTTCCGTTTTAGTAAACATATAAAAGAGATCTCTACCAATTTTTCCGTTCAACTTTAGAGACAGTAAAATTTTAAGTTTATTAAAAAAGTGCCATTGAAAAATAAAATGCTTAAATTCCATGAAAAGCATTGTCTCATCACTGCCTCTATTTAAGTCTTTTTTCATTTGTCGTATAAATGATTCATAACAATAGCTAGGAATGAGTAATTGAGTTTCTTGTGACGTTAGATAATATTGTTGATTAAATGATTCAATTTCACCAGTGTTAGTTAACTTTGCTAGATGTTCACCTATATTTTTAGCGTCAATATTATCTTGAATGTCGCTAGTATAATTTGAAATCTCATTGATTGGAAAATCTAAATAGTTACATAGTGTCTGAATATCTTTAAAGTATAACTTTTTAGGATTTTTATATAAATTTTTCAATGTTGATAAAGGGATTAATGTATTAGAACTTAAGTTATTTAAGCTAATATTATGACACCTAAAGTATTCAATTAACTTTTCAATATTATGGGATGTGAATAGTCCTTGATCATATTTATGGGTATTGACTTCTAATAATAAGCCAATGGCATGCTCTATTTTTTCAACGCCATTTTTCAATGCATCATTCGATATAGGATCACGATGATCGGTAACTGATAATATACCTGCTGAATCATGTTTAATGACTAAACCACTATTATTTTTGTATAAATAATTTGGATAATGGAACTTAAAAGTATTTAAAGCTATTTCACATGTTGAGTAATCAATAACATTTTTTTCAAAGTAATCGTAATAAACTCTTTGGATAAAATCATACTTGGGGAATGAAATCCAATCCTGTTTATTAACTAAATTAAAATGAGATATAAGCTGAGAAAATTGATGAACTCGTGTTCTATTTTCATCAGGCAAATGACAATATTTCGTAGTTTCATTTTGGAAGTAGTCAGTGAAATCCTGATTATATTCTGGCCATTTTTTATATAGTAAATCTTGAATTGTTAAATTAAAAAAGCAACACATTTCATCAACAACATCAAATTTTAAATAAGTCTCATCACTTTCAATGATACCTATTTTTCTTTCTGTATAATATTTCGTTTTAAAATATTTATTAAGTGATTTTGCCAATTTCTTTCGAGATAGTTCTTCGTTAAGACGTTCCATTTTTAGTTTATAACTTAGTTTTATTTTGAACACTCCTTTTGTTATAGATACATCTTAAATATAATATAAAAATTAGTGTTTTAAATGTTTGATTCGGTATGTTTTTCATACCATGTAAGTAAAAAAACTATATGGATTTTATGAGCGTTTTAGAAAAAACGTGAAAATCGGTAAATATTTGGTAAGAGCATAAGGAGAATATGCTATCATTTGAAATGATAGGTCTGGCGAAGCCAGACATTCCAAGACTTTAAGTCGTTTTTATTATGATATCAAAAAAATAGAAATGTCTCACTTTTGTGACACATCATATTGTACCTGTCTCACCTTTGTGACACAATATATAGAAAATGTCACAAAGGTGAGACACCCTTTTTTGAAGGCATAATACTTTAATATCTTTCAGGATTTAGTTTGAATTTCAAAATAATATTAGCAAGTATATGTACGTAAAACATAAAAAAATAAGTAAAAAATTTTAAAAAAGGAGTTCAAAATAATGAAGAAAGATTTACTAATTAGAGATGTAGATAGTGAGTTGTTAGATCGATTAAGTAGATTGGCTAAAGATAAAAATATATCAAGAAACAAATTAATTTTAGAGACTTTAGAGTTATTAGATCCACTTGAAAGTTATCAAAAATTATATGCAGAACAATCTCATCAACAAGCACAAAATACAAAAGTTTTAAAAGAAGTTGCGAGTAAACAAGATAAAATTTTATCATTACTTGAGTCAGTAGATTATTAGTATTCATGATATTTTTGTTTGAAAAATAGAGAGATACATTCTATAAAAACTTTGAAAATTTTATAGAGTATTTAATTCTATGATAAGTCTAATTAAAAAGGTGAGAGATATAATGAACTTTTTTTCTTTTGTATATGAGCTGTTTAAATTATTGTATACACACTTTTCTTTCCCTATAGTTATATTGATATTTATATTACTTTTTAAAAAAGATATCCATAATTTATTTCAAAATATCAAATCATTTTCAATAGGAGATTACTCTATTGAAGTAGATGTATCGGAAAAAATTAAAGCAACTTATGATTCAATTTCTAGTATTTCAGTTGAAAAATATGGTTCTGAAATTTTAAATGAACCTACTAGTTTGGGAGGGGCTGGTGGACCAAAAAAGGATACAGTTGATGAGTTTAAAATTATACATCTTAAAAGTTATACAATTAATTATTATTTGGAAAATGGTTGGTTAGATACTGTAACTACATTATATTGGGCTTACAGTCGCAGGGTAGAATGGGACAAAAAAATGATTGAGAATAAAGAGCGTCCCTTATCTGAAAAGCGTGATTTACATACTGAAAAAGAAATGGGTAAAGAGATAAAAAGATTATATGATTTAGCTATTCAAAATCCTGATATTAAATGGTCTTACGAAGATGTTATGACATTTAGAAAATTGATAATGATTGCAGTTAAACCAATGTTTTTTTCTTAAGAAGACAGGAAAAAGTAAAATATATTTGTGTAATGTACATTTGTGTATATTACACAAATGTACTTCATTGCTCTGATAAAAAATGATTGGGCATTAGTTAAATAAGTAAACTTGTATACTTATTTAATTGTTTATTTCAACAGGCTGTTTAGGTATATATTGCATACAGTATGCATGTATAACGTATGCACGCATATGGTATGCAAATAATTAGAAAAGTGATGTGTAAGTTATACAAATGTAATTAACACATGTGTAACTTACATTTGTGTATAAAAAATATATAAGAAATACAGATTATTAAAGCGATAGTGGTAACTTAATATTTGTGAGGATTAGATTCCTAATATCTTTTGTTATATATTCTAGAAATCAATTAGGGAACTATTTAATTTTTCATATTCTGTTATAAGTGGTTTTCATAATTCAACTTATCGGAAGTGGATATGCTTACACTTTCACAAATGATATAATAACAGAGTCGTCTTAACTTCCGGCGATATATTCGACGGAAGGAGGTGAGACCATTGGAACTACTTTTTGTTAGTATAATTGCGCCTGTTGTTTCAGGATGCATAATTGCGGGTTTTACGTTTTGGCTAAACAACCGCAATAAATAATAAGGCGACATAGCCCACCAAAAAGAACCCCCAACCTATTCCAGTAGGTTGGGGGTTCGGTGTTCCATTGGAACTACTTTTTGTTAAATATATTATAACATCATAGTGGAGAAGAATGCAAAATTATGTTTTTATCTTAATTTTATTGATATATAAATATAAATTTCAGAGCATATTTGATACTTTTATTACTTTCATATGAAAAAAGAAAATTAATATTATTTTTAGTGCTGTAATATAGGGATTTATAAATTAAGTTACCTCTATGAAGTTATTTTCAAACTTTTTTTATAACTTGTAATAATATTATGATTAAAATACTTTTAAATGTAAAATAACAACTAATAGATAATCATATACTACTTTTATTTATTTGAGAAAGGTGGCAATTTAATGAGTAATGAGCAAATATTAAACCATGAAATGCAACTATCTAATTATCAGTTACAGTCACTTAAGATGCTCTCCTATAAACAAGAAGACATTATTCAGTATTTATATCGCGTGGAAGATAATTATCCCTATATTCAATATAAATTTAATAACAGCGAAAACACTATGTCTATGGATAATTACAAGAGTTCTGAAACTAATATAAGGGAAGATTTAATTGATCAACTTTTCGATTACAATTTAACAAATAAATATTTTTATATAGCTAAATTCATAATTTTAAATCTTGATAATAAAGGATTTTTTGACATAGACAAAAAATCCTTTTGTAATCAGCAAAATATTACTTTCATAGAATTCCAATCTATTAAAAAAATAATACAAAATTTATCACCTATTGGTTGTGGTAGCGAAAATACATTTGATTTCATCTCATTCCAATTACAGGAAAAAAAATTATGGGACAACACATTATTCGGTTTATTTCGAAATCATCTTGAAGATATTGCGAATGCAAATTTTAATTTCCTTGAGAATTATGATGTTTCACATGAGTCATTTGTAAACTATTTATCCTATATTAAAGATCAAGACATTTTTCCTTATCTTGAATCCAACGCTCCGCAAAATATTATTCCAGAAGCATATATAACTATAAAGAATAAAGATTTTACAATCAAAATGAATGATTATTATATCAATGCTTTATCTCTAGATGAAAGTGCTCCAGTCCACGATAAAATTTATAAACAAAATGAAAGTAAGTTTAATTTTTTAAAAACAATACTTTCAAAGCGAACTGAAACACTATACAAAATAATTAACATGATTATTACTGTTCAATATGAGGGGATCCTCAATAACAATCAATTAAAATACCGTCCTTTAACTCAAAATATGGTTGCAGAAAATATTAATATGCATCCTTCCACTATCAGTCGCGGCATCCATTCACGTTATATACAGATTAATCATACTTTATATAAATTATCTGATTTATTTGTACAACCATATAATTCTACTATTTCAACTCATCATATTAAGCATAAAATTAAATATTTAATTAAAAATGAGCCATTTCGAAACCCTTTTTCTGATGAAACCCTTGTTTCTTACCTAAAAGGAGAGGATATTTTTATTTCTAGAAGAACTGTTGCAAAATATCGTAAGGAATTGCAAATTAAAAATTGTAATCAACGTAGGGCAATATACAAAGAAAAAGATGCAAAAAAATAGGAAGGGCATCCCCTCCTATTTTTTTGCATCTATAATTTGACCCATACAAATTTAACTTCTGTATAGTTATCTAACGCGTAACTCCCCATTTCTCTACCAATACCTGACTGTTTGTAACCACCAAATGCTGCAGAAGGGTCTTCTAAGTTATAATCATTTATCCAAACAGTTCCTGCCTCTAGTTGATTTGTTACATTAATTGCTCTTTGAATATCTTTTGTCCATACTGCCGCAGCTAAACCATATTCACTGGCATTAGCTCTTTCCACTACTTCTTGTTCTGTTTCAAACGGTAATATACATGCTACAGGTCCGAAAATTTCTTCTTGAACAATACGCATATCATCTGTTAAATCTGTAAATACAGTAGGGGCTACAAAATATCCTTTACTATCTTCTATACTTTGTTGGTAAGCTATAGTGCCACCTTCTTTTACTCCAATATCTATATATTCTTCAACGCGCTGTTGTTGTTTACGTGAAATTAATGGTCCCATATCTATACCTTTTTCGGTACCAAATCCGACTTTAATATTTTTTGTTTGCTCAATGAATTTTTCAACAAACTCTTTATAAATAGAAGATTGCACAAATATTCTAGTACCAGCGCTACAATTCTGTCCATGATTAAACATTACTCCATCTACTGCAGTTGTTGCTGCTTCAGACAAATCAGCATCTTCAAATATAATATTAGCCGATTTTCCTCCTAGTTCTAAAGTGATGTTTTTAACTGTATCTGCAGCTTTTTTCATTATCCCTTTCCCAGTTTCCGTAGATCCTGTAAAAGCAATTTTACGTATTTTAGGATGGGTTGAAATTGCTTCTCCTGTTACTGGACCCCTACCGGGAACCACATTAACAACACCTTCAGGTATACCTGCCTCTTTAATTAATTGTGCAGCGTACAATAATGATAAAGGGGTTTGTTCTGCCGGTTTAATTAAAATTGTACATCCCGTTGCAAGAGCCGCCCCCATTTTCCATGAAGCCATGTTCAGTGGGAAATTCCACGGAATAATTTGCCCTACAACACCTATAGGTTCATGTACTGAATAATTAAAATACTCAGGACTTATTGGTGTGGTCTGCCCTAATACTTTAGTAGCCCAACCTGCGTAATATCTAAATTGGTTAATTGCTCCTGGTATGTCGTCTGAAAGCGCGATTTCATATGACTTGCCGTTATCTAATGCTTCTAAATAAGCTAACTCTTCTTTGTTTTCTTCTAATAAATCCGTAAATTTTATGATTAAATCACTACGTTCTTGTGCAGTTAATTGACTCCACTCACCTTTAAAGGCTTTTTCAGCACATTCTACTGCATAATCGATATCTTTTGAATTCGCTTCTGCAACTCGAGTAATAAGTGTATCATCTGCTGGGTTATATACCTCAAAAGTGTTGTGATTTTCACTACTTACGTAATCGTTATTAATGAATAATCCGATATCATGTTTAATAAATTTTTGTACTTTTGCTGGCATTTTGATTGTTTTTGTCATAGTATTCCTCCTAATTTAAAGTTGAAATAATTTCTTTTAATTTTTTTGTTTCTTCTGTGTTTAAGTTTCTTCTTGGTGGCCTACTAGGTCCACCGTTTAATCCTTTAATTTCCATACCTGCTTTAACAATTTGTACATACTTTCCACTATCTTCTATAAATTGCAATAATGGTAAAAGTTTCTTATATATTTCATGTGCAGAATTAAAATCTTTTGACTCTATTTTTTCATATAACTCTTTGGTTAAATTCGGAGCTAAATTTCCTGCAACTGAAACCCACCCTTGAGCTCCCATTACAATAGACTCAAACGCTAAGTCATCACTACCACAGAATAATGTTAAATTATTACCTGTAGCGTAATGTATATCTCTTAATTTTTGAATAGAACCACTCGATTCTTTTAAATGCGTAATATTTTTTACGTTGTTACCTAAATCAATTAATGTATTTTGATCAATATCTATTCCTGTAGTAAAAGGATTGTTATAAATCATGACTGGTAAAGATGTACTCTCAGCAATATCTTTAAATTGATGATAAATTTCTTCATCAGTAGGATGTGCATAATATGAGTTTATAACTAAAACGCCATCTGCCCCTAAATTTTCAGCAGATTGTGTTAAACGAATAGCATCATTTGTATATTCACTTGCCGTACCAACAATAATGGGAAAAGCACCATTTACAGTTGATAGAACTGTTTTAATTATTTCTTCTTTTTCCTTTTCTGTTAATGAAACAAACTCGCCTGTGCTCCCATTTATTACAAGTCCAGAGACTTTTTGTTTAATAAAGTAATTAACATTTTCTTTTAAACCTTCGTAATTTATTTCAAAATTTTCTTTCATAGGTGTTATGATAACTGGGTATACCCCTTTGAATTTTTCCATTTTCATTTCTCCTTTAATGTTTTATTTTTTAATTAATAATATTCTTATCTGCATATTTAGTTTTAATTTTATGATTCTTATAACTCTCTTTTTCACTGTAATAATCATCTGTTTTCCATATGAATATTCCTTTAAAACCGAAAATAATGGAAATAATAAGAACTACAAAGCTATACCATAAGAAAGGTAAATAGTGCATGGTAGATATACCTAAAGTGGTAGCCATAAATACCCCACCATCTGACCATGGAATCATTGGGGTAGTAACTGTACCACCTGCCTCTGAATTCCTAGATAATACGGTACGCTTAATTTTTAATTTATCGTAGTTTTTTTCAGTCATTTTTGTTGCTGTAAGTAATGATACATATGCAGCACCACCAAAGAAATTACCAAATATCCCTGCTAGTAAAGTGGTTAAAGTTAAACGCCCTGAATTATAAGCCCATTCACTAAATATATTACTTATTTTTTGAGTAACACCAATTACTTCCATTAATCCTCCAATACCTAAGGCAATGATTACGAGTAATACTGTCTCGAGCATAAAGGTGATGCCTCCACGATTTAATAAGTTATCAATAAATGAGATGCCAGAAGAAATATCATTACCTCTATATAATATTTTTATACTTTCCACAAAAGGGATGCCTTGGAACCAAACAGACCATAATGCTCCCATTAAGCTTCCGAATAATATTACAGGAACAGATGGAACCTTTAATGCCAATAGAATTATAACTATTATTAAAGGCACCGCCATCCAACCTGAAATGTTAAATTGATCAGATAATTGTCCCATCGCTTTTTCAGCTTGAGCTAAACTACCTTCTTTACTGCTCACTGTAAAGTTAGCTATCCCAAATAGAATTAAAGTAATAATGACACTTGGTATAGAGACGAATGACATTGATTTGATGTGGTCAAACAAGTCCACTCTAGATAATGAAGCTGTCATAACTGTTGTGTCAGATAGTGGCGACATTTTGTCCCCTACGTAACAGCCTGAAATAACTGCTCCTGCCACAAGTGGAAGGGGCAATCCAAAGCTTGTGCCAATTCCTATCATCGCAATCCCTGCTGTTCCTGCTGATCCAAAAGATGTACCAGTCGCCAAGGAAGTTATAATACATATAACAAATGCTGTAACAAGAAAGAACGTTGGGCTTATGATATGCAATCCTGCGTAAATGATACTTGGTACAATACCACTAGCAATCCATGTACCTATTAATGCTCCAATTGAAATCATTACTAGTATTGCTTCCATTCCCTCATATATGCCTTTACATAGACCTGCTTGAAGTTGGTTATAGGAGTAACCTATTTTTAAGCCAACTATAATGATGATGAACCAAATAAGTAATAACGCTACTTGGATTGGTAATCCTAAATAAATCACTACTACAAACATAGTTATAATAAATGCTATAAGTATAAATATGATTTCTTTTCCGGTTGGTAATCTGTAATTGTTATCCATTTTCCCCACCCTTTAGTTTAAGGTCATTGTAAAATGAACCCTTTTTTAAATGGATCTGTTTCAGACATATAAAATTGACTAAAGCTACTTAATGATGCCTCTAAAACAAATTTTTTATCCTGAGTTTTTATATGTTGATTCGTCATAGTAAGTAGACTAGATATATTGTCGAAACGATGATAGATTATAGAATACGCCGCTGAATCTGGCACCCTAACAATTTGATCACTATGCATAATTAAGACACGATGTGTTTTGCTATCAAAATATATATAATTTTCAATATCATTTTGCTGATGGTGTTTTTGATATGCATCATATATTCCCAATATTTTTTGTATGTTCATCGATTTTAAATCTAGAGTTTTAACAAACCCGTAAAGCTTACTATCAACTTTATAAATATCCATTTCTTCTTTTTCTTTAACTAACTCCACTGAAGACACTTTAACTTCCATGTTTTTATCTTCCACTGAATGATTCGTATATAAGCCGTTTACTTCTATATTAAAATTCATATTTGCATTCACTACATTCTGTAACATAAAACGTGTGGCTTTCGAAATTGTTTCTAATTGTACTGAATGGCCAAGAGGCTGAAACGTTACCACTTCACATTTGTCGCCTTTAATAGAGTAAACACAAAATAATAAATAAGGATGACCCCTAGGCTCGTGATACATTGCTGATAATTTTGAAATGTTTTGTTTCATCCAATCCATACTTAACTTTTGGTTAGAAGTAGTTTTAAGTTGTTCAAAAGAAACAAATCTAAATAAACCACCCATTACTTCACAATCATAGCTTGTACATATCAATTGAGTGTTCATTTTATAAACCTCCTATATTAAGTTAATGGCGGGATAAATAAGTAATTATCTTCCTTCGCTTTTTCACTGTAATAAAAATCATGTTTCCCCATTGGCCAAGCCCTACCCGAAATACTAACATCAATATATTCATATCCATTCACGATTGTATTATTTAGCACGATTCCTTTAAAAACAGAACCTATAATACTTTCATGTAAAAATTCATCTCCTTTTTTAAGTTCTTTTTTATAAACAAGCGTAGCCATTTTAGCTGATGTACCTGTCCCGCAAGGAGATCTATCAATACCACCTGGTGGCACAATAACTGTGTTTTTAAAATTAATATCCTTATGAGTCACTTTTTTAGATGAAAACTCAATATGTGTTAAACCTTTAATAAACGATTTTTCTGGATGCTGAACGTTATATTTTTCATTAATTTGATTTCTAATCTCTATAGCTTTTTTAACAATATAGCTGCTATTTTCAGGTATTAATTCAATACCTAATTGGTCAGCATCTATAATGCCGTAAAAATTTCCTCCATAACTAATATCGATAAAAATTTTACCTAGCGTTGCATGTTCGATATTTACAGTTTTCAAATAAAAGCTCGGGACGTTCTTAAAACTAACTTCCTTAACTTCTCCATCTTCTATTTTAGTTTCTGTTTTTACCAAACCTGCAGGAGTATCAATATTAATTCTCGTTATAGGATCAACTTTTTCAACGAAACCAAGCTCAATCAGCGCAGTACAAAACCCAATCGTATCGTGACCACACATAGGTAAGTAACCACCTGTCTCTATATAAATAGCACCAAAATCAGCTTCCTTATTGCAAGGTTCTACCATGATAGTTCCGCTCATTACTTCATGACCTCTTGGCTCGTTCATTAAAAATCTGCGATAGTGATCATAATGTAACTTCATATATTGCATTTTTTCAGCTACTGTATCCCCTATCATTTTAGGCATTCCGCTCAAAACTGTCCGAGTAGGGTTTCCTCCAGTATGTGTATCAAATGTTGAAAACAAACGGTCATATTTCATAATTAAACCTCCTTAAAACGATTCACTGATAAAGGAGAAATATCAATTTCTGTTTCTTTGTCTGAAATAAGTTGTTCTATAAATAAGCCCGTAATAGAAGACAACCCGATACCGTCCCCTTCATGTCCTGCAGCGACATAAAATCCTTCAACTTCTGTTTCGCTAACAATTGGTAAATGGTCCTCTGTAAAAGGTCTTAATCCAGAATAAGTTCTTATTAAACTCATATCTTTTAATTTAGGGTAAAAATGAATTGCTCTCTGTGCGATTAACCGATTTACCTTTGAATTAACTTTTTTATCATATCCATTAAATTCTCTGCTTGAGCCAATAAGAAAATTTTGACTTTCTGTGGGTTCAAATACTAAAGCAATACCGTAATCCTCCATCTCTTTAGATACTTGTCGTTCTCCCCCAAATTTGGACATCAGATAGCCAAATTCCATTACTTTTCTAATTCCAACCGTTTCATTCCTAGATGCTACTAAAATCTGCCCTTTTCTTGGATAAATGGGAATATGAACATCTAGCATACTTCCTATTTCAGAAGCATATATACCACATGCGTTGACCACTTTATTAGCGTAAAAAGAATAATTGGTAGTTTGAATATAAAAAGTTTCATCACTTTTATTTATGTTCTTCACATGTTCATATTCATAAACTTTTAAGCCATGTTGTTTAGCAGTTTCAATAAAACTATAGGTGAGCATATAGGGATTAACCGTCGAGTCTGTAGAACATTCCAAACCTCCCAATAAATGATCTGAAAAATACTTAGACTCATTTTTTATATCCTGTTTATCCAACATTTTAAAATCTAATCCGTAGTCTCGTTGTTGTTGAACCCATTGTTCTGCAGCCTGCATCTCCTTTTCAGTTTCACAAACTAATATACTTCCGGGTTTCCGATACTCAAAAGGTAGGATCAATTCTTTGCTCAATTCATGAATCAACTTTTGACTTCGTAAAGTCATTTGGCTATCAAACCCTGGCGTTTTATCAATCGCTAAAATATTTCCATCACAATGGGATGAAGTTAAAGAAGCAATTTCTTTACTTTCAATCAAACCGACATCATATCCAGCTTTTGATAAAAAATAACTAATACTTGCGCCTATAATGCCGCCACCGATTATAAGTACCTCGTGATTTATATCGTTCAAATAATATCCCTCCTTTACTAATTCTATAAGCAATTTATATGCCAAAAAGAAAATAAAAGAATTTTGGTAAAGCGCTTACATAAGTGTTAATTTTTATATAGTATTTATTAATTTTTTTACATTGGAGGAAAATACTATTGAATAAATCAGAATTAGAAGCATTAGTTGAAGTATTACTTAACATTAGTCATCAAAGCTACACCATTATTGATAAAGAGGGACGAGTAGTTTATTGGAGTGTGGAAGCATCTAATATATTTCAAATTTCAAATGAAGATATTATAGGAAAATCCATTAATCAATTTTTTGAAAAAAAGGATTTAATTATTTTAGAATCATTAAAAAAAGCGAAGCCCTACCAAAAAGAAGAACATTACGCTGGTAATAATAAATACGTTAATATCATTTCAAAACCAATCATTTGCAACAATGAAGTAGTTGGTGCAATTGTTACGGAATTAGATGTAAGTGACCAAGTATATAACCGTAACAAAATAAAACAATTTGAAAACCAAATTTCAGTACTGGAACGTCAAATTTCAGAATACAATGATCATGGTGCGTTTAGTTCAATTATTGGTAACAGTAGTAACATGACCCGTGTAAAATATTTAATAAAAAAAGCTGCACAATCTGAGGTGAACACATTAATTACTGGAGAAAGTGGTGTTGGAAAGGAATTATTTTCACGTAGTATACATGATTTTAGTAAACGATTTAAACAACCTTTTGTAACCGTTAACTGTGGAACTATACCTGCCACCCTTTTCGAAAGTGAAATGTTTGGCTATGAAAAAGGAGCATTTAGCGGTGCCAATCAAAAAGGTAAAGAAGGACTGATTGAACGGGCAGATAAAGGGACCCTTTTCCTAGATGAGATTGCTGACATGCCTCTTGAAATGCAAGTTAAGTTACTTAGAATGATTCAAGAGAAAAAATTTTATCGCGTTGGAGGTACTACAGAACGCTCTATTGATATACGTATTGTTGCAGCTACAAATAAAAATTTAATAGATGAAGTACAAAAAGGGATATTTAGAGAGGATTTATTTTATAGACTTAATGTAGTAAATATTGAAATCCCACCTTTACGAGATAGAAAAGAGGATATAGAAACACTTTCATATTACTTTTATCAACTAGCTAAACAAAATTACGACATCAAACTAGAACCCATCCCTTTGACTTTAATGCAAAAATTCAAACATTACAACTGGCCTGGTAACGTTCGTGAATTACAAAATATCATTGAAAGGTTAGTTATTTTTTCAGAAGACGGAGATTTTCAAGAATATATTTTTGATGATTATGCTAATTTCAAAAAGAACAATTATTCAAGATCTATTGAAATAGAGGGCAGTTTATCAGAAAAATTAAAATACCATGAAGGTGAAATTATAAAAAAGGTCTATAAAGAATGTGATTATAATAAAAAGGCAACAGCAATAGAACTGGGTATCTCTAGGCCTACTTTATATGCAAAATTAAATTATTACAACATCGTTTAACAAGTTTGGCATCAAATTTGCTTACATATTTATAAATTAGAAAATGAGGTGTAAGTTATGGAAGATATCGTGATTTGTCGTTGTGAAAATATAACTTTAAAACACATACTAGAAACAGTAGAAAAATATGATAGTAGTGTCAGAGAAACTAAATTACGTACGCGAGCAGGTATGGGGTTTTGTGGTGGGAGAACATGTAAAAATCATATCGATAGGATTATAAATAAAGACAAAAAAATAAATGATGAATTTACAACAATGAAAGTTCAACCTCCCGTGCGTCCTGTTACATTTGGAGAGTTAGGAGGTGGTGAGGATGACTAAACGTATTTATAACCATCCTTTATTGAAAAATATTGAAACTGAAACTGTTGAAATTTTTTTCAACCACCAGTCTCTAACATGTCATGTTGGAGAAAGTGTAGCAAGTTGCCTACTAGCCAATGATATACGTACAATTCGTTATCATGAAGATGATAGTTCCCCAAGAGGTATTTTTTGTAATATAGGACATTGCTTTGAATGCCGAGCAGAGATTGATGGGAAAAAGAATATTAGAACATGTCTCACACCAGTACAAGAAGGAATGTCTGTGATAAGTGGCCAATCCCTCCCTCATGATGTGAAAGAATGGAGTGAAAATCATGTTTGATGTAATTGTAGTAGGCGCGGGTCCTGCTGGCGCATCCGCTGCGCGAATTCTCATGGAAGAAAAAAAAGTATTATTACTAGACGAGTATTATCGTATAGGCGGGAGATTAATAGGTCAACTCTATGAGGACAATAACGGAGAAATTTGGAATGGATATGAAAAAGCAGAAACACTATCCGATGTGTTACACCACCCTAACTTAACTGTAAAATTATCCACAAGCGTTACTAATATCGAAAAATCAAAAGAATATTATCATATTAATACCACTAGTGGTAATTTTAAAGCTAAATATTTACTAGTGTGTGCTGGCGCTCAAGAATTAACGCCCGCTTTACCCGGAAGTACATTACCTGGCGTTATGACCGTGGGGGCAGCACAAGTTCTAACAAATGTTCAGCGTGTTGCTCCAGGTAATAAAGGAGCCATTATAGGTATAAATGTCTTAAGTAGTGCCATTCTATCTGAATTACACATGGCTAATATAGAAGTTAAAGTGATGTCCCTGCCATACCACAACGAAGTAAACGCACAGGATGCTATTCCTCAAAATGTATTTAAAAAATTATTGAATATCTCCCATATGGCGCCTAGCTTTTTTATAAAATTAGGTACGAAATTATTGAAAACTATGCCCCAAATTCAACCTTTAGCTTTTAAACTTATTCCTAAAAAAGGTATAAAGCTTTTTAATACATCAGTCCATTTAAAAAAAGCAGTTGTATCTATTAATGGTAAAGAAAAAGTAGAATCTATTACATTAAAAAATGTAGATAAAGATGGCAACGTAATCTCAAATAAAGAAGAGACTATCCCTATAGATTTTGTATGTTTGTCTGGAGGTTTAACGCCTTTATCTGAGCTGCTTGGATTATTAGATGTATCATTTACCTATATAGAAAGTTTAGGAGGGTTTATCCCATTACACAATGATGTTATGGAGACTGAAATAAAAAATCTATATATAGCCGGAAATATAACGGGTATTGAAGGCGCCATGGTAGCTATGAAGCAGGGAGAAATAGCTGCTTATAAAATATTAGGCTTGGCTGAAAAAGTGAAATCAGTACAAAATGAACTTTTACAAGAACGTCGCGAAGCGACGATAGAATTCCATGAATGTATCGAAGAAGGACGAGATTATGTTAACAACCTGTGGAAGTCCTCTAGGACTAATTAAATTTTATTTACTGACACTTTTTAAAAGAAAATTCACTTTTAATATTATTATCATAAAAAATTCTTCGCTTTAATTATTGAAATTAAAAACAAAGTATATCATGTTAAATATTTACATTAAGTAATTCTAAGAAATTCAAGGAGGAGAAGTATGATTAATTATACTCAACGTATTAAAACACTAACAACACGATTAAAAGAAGAAGCAGCAGATTTAGCAATTATTATGGATCCTGCAAATGTTTTTTATTTTACTGGATTTAATTCAAATCCACATGAACGCTTTATGGGGTTGATATTTGATTTCAAAACAGAACAATACACACTTTTTGTCCCTACATTAGACAATGATGCAGCTCTTGCTGAGTCGGTCATCCAAGAAATCATACCAATTAGTGATGAACAAGATCCTTTTCAAGTAATCCAATTACATATGGATGGGATAAATTCTAAAATCTACTTTGAGAAAGAATATATAAGTGTCATGCGTTATGAGGGGTTCCAAAACATCTTTAAATCATCCGCCTATTTTGATATTGGTCCCCTGATTAATGAGCAGAGGTTAATAAAATCTCGTCAAGAGATTCAGTACTTACAAGAAGCAGTTGATATTATTGAAAAAGTATTATCAGATGGGATTAAAAAAGTGAAAATAGGAATGACTGAACTTGAACTTACAGGACAATTAGAATTGTTAATGAAAAAATATGGAGCAGTGGGACCTTCATTTGCAACTACAGTATTATCAGGAGAAAAGGCTTCTTTACCTCATGGCTCACCAGGTGAACGAAAATTTAAAAATGGGGACTTTTTACTCATTGATTTTGGAGTCATAACGCAAAATAATTACTGTTCTGACATTACGCGCACTTTCATCATTGGAGAAGCAGATGAAAAACAAAAAAACATTTACAACATTGTCAAAGCCTCAAATCAAGCAGGTCTCGATGCTGTAAAATCAGGAGATCCCCTTAAAGAATTTGATATTGCTTCACGTAATGTTATCAAGCAAAGTGGTTATGGTAAATATTTTAATAATCGAGTTGGTCATGGTTTGGGTATTGATGTTCACGAAGCACCTTCTATCCATGAACAGAATGAGGATATCGCTCAACCTGGTCTATTCTTTACAATCGAACCAGGGATTTATATTCCAAATTATGGTGGTGTACGCATTGAAGATGAAGTATATATAAATGAAAACAGTGAAGTAGAAACATTAACTTCATTTCCTAGAGACTTACAAATATTATAAAAGTATCGGTAATATAGAGCGTTAGACAAAGAGATAGAAAGAAAGGGTTATGTGTCAGATCACAATACTTCTTAAAGTCCGAAAGAAAACAGAACTTTTTTGGTCAGCTTAAAGGATTATTCAAACAAGAAAATGTTTGTGTGATTTTACCGCTTTTCTTTTTATGTATATCATTATATAGATATTACGTAATTCAACTTATCGGAAGCACATATGCTTGTGGATTTACAGATGGTATAATAAT
>ERZ1023241.86-NODE-86-length-35873-cov-13.532330_pt1 | contig 35873 bp, 37 predicted proteins | sample MGYA00380455_ERZ1023241 | MGnify/ENA primary metagenome ERZ1023241 (study PRJEB33173, sample SAMEA4830304) | metagenome | study: EMG produced TPA metagenomics assembly of the PRJEB25223 data set...
CTTAATCAACGTGTGTTTTCATTATAAAATAACTTATCTGAAAGCGCGAATATTTGTGTATTAGACAAAATATTAGTCATTGACTGCCTATACATTAAAAATGACTGAGATAGGTATCCAACATCATAATAATTGTAGCTATATTGCTGAAGTTATAATCAATCTTATCTTTTTTCAAGTAAATTGTAAGTGACTAAAAGTGGTTTCCCTGTTCTAGGATCTTTTCCTAATACTGCATCTATATTAAACACACTTTCTAATATCTCTTTAGATAATACTTGGTCAGTAGGTCCATTATCTATAATGTGTCCTTCTTTCATGATTAACAAATAATCCGAAAATCGAATTGCCTGATTGATATCATGTAAGACCATAACGATCGTACACCCTAATTCTTTATTCAAATGTTGCACCAATTCTAAAATTTCTAACTGATGAGAAATATCTAAGTACGTTGTAGGTTCATCAAGAAAAATAATATCTGTTTTTTGTGCTAAAGCCATTGCTATCCATACACGTTGTCTTTGTCCCCCACTTAAATCATTAATCGATTGATGACGAAATTCTGTAATGCCTGTTACGTTTAATGACCATTCAATTTCATCTTTATCTTTTTTAGATAATCGTCCAAATCCTTTTTGATGAGGAAAACGTCCATATGAAACGAGTTCTTCAACTGTTATACTGTCAGTCACTGTTGGAGTTTGAGGTAAAATTGCAATTTTTTTAGCTACTTCTTTTGTAGATTGATGTTGAATGTTTTGATTATCAAGTAATACTTCTCCTTTTTTCACTTCAATCAGTCTTGAGAGTGCTTTCAATAATGTAGATTTCCCACAACCATTCGGTCCAATAATTGATGTGACTTTACCATCACGTATTTGAACATCTAATTCTTTTATAATTGTCGTATTTCTATATCCTATATCTACTTGAGATGCATTTAAACGATTCATATATAGGCCCTACCTTTGTACAAAAAATATTTACGACATCTATTGATAATCGTTCTCAATTAATTATTGCTATTATACCATTTATACACATTTTTGACTATTCTTTTTACTATGAGACGATTATAAAAAATAACCCTAAAAATCTGAGATATACATAAAACGCCTCAAATTTTTAGGGCCCTTTTTTATTCATCGATTAAAAAACCATTTCCATAAACATCACGCACGTCATGAATAACCAAGAAAGCATTCTTATCTATTTTTTTTATAATTCGTTTGGCACGAGTTACTTGAGTTTTAGCTACAACAACATACAAAACGTCTTTTTCTTCTCTACTATAATAACCATGTCCATTCAATATAGTAAGGCCTCTACCAACTTGTTCATCAATAGCCTTAGCTACCTCTTCAGGTTTGCTAGAAATAATTGTCATTGCTTTTTTTGTATTAAGTCCTTCTATAACATAATCCATTACTTTCGTGCCTATATAAAGTGAAATCACAGTTACCAATGCTTTACTTAACGGTAGTACTGTTAAAGAAATGACTACTACGATTAAATCAAAAAATAATAATGCGTATGCTGTACTAACATCTAAGTATTTATTAGCTATTCTTGCTAATATTGTTGTTCCAGCTGTAGTGCCACCTGCTAAAACGATTATTCCAATACCTAGTCCAACACTTGTGCCGCCAAATACTGCATTGATGATGACATTACCTGTTTCTACGTGCCATGATTCTGTAAGACTTAAGAAAACAGAAATAAGTACAGTAGCAATAATTGTTAATATCGTACTTTTTTTACTTAAAAATTTATACCCAATAACAATCAATATTGCATTAGCAACGAAGTTAGTGAGCGCTGGTGAAATATGAAAAGCGTAATATAATACAATAGCAATACCTGTGACGCCACCTTCACCTAAATTACCTGATATAATAAATGCATTGACTCCTGCTGAAAAGATAAAAGAGCCTAGTATAACTAAAAGTATATTTTTTATATTTTTGTTCAAAAACACTCACTCCTTTTACGACTATAACGATTAAAATGTTAGCATAGTCTCATCATTCCCTACAATATGCTTTTTAAAAATAAATGTATTAATAAATTTTAAATATCTTAAAATATAAAGATTTAATTTAAATAAGATACATATTCATCTTTAAATCTAATGTACTAATAAAAAATACGTGGAAATTTTCTGAATTTTTCGTTTACTTATAAATATTAGTTTGCTATACTATGTATAACTTCTTAATTACAAGAAGTTATCTCCTTTGTGTTGTTTATAGTAACAAAACAAATTTTGCTCGAAGTACTGTGACAGTACCTAGTCCTTACCGTTACAAGTACATTAATATTCATTTCCCATAAAAACCAAGTATATAAAGTGTCTCCTCACTTTGCATGCTTGGTTTTTATCATGCAATAAAATGAATAATAAAAATAGGAGTGACATAGAATTCTTTTCGAATTCAATGTTCACTCCTAATGGTTGACTATAAAATGATTTAAATTTTAATACCTTACCATGCAAATAAACCAACAAATGCTGCAGTAAGTAGTGAAACTAAAATACCTGATAATAACATCATCGGTACATATTTTGAAACAAAATCTGATGTTTTCTTATCAACTATACCCTTTAATGTACCAACAATCATCCCAATTGTAGAGAAGTTTGCAAATGAAACTAAGAATGTTGATATCACTGCACGACGATGTGCGCTATATGTGTCAATTACTTTTGTAATTTCACCCATAACTACAAATTCGTTTGTAACGATTTTTTTGGACATCTGTTGTGCCACTATCCATGCCTCACCCCATGGTAAGCCAAGCAATAAAGCAAATGGATACATAAAGACGCCTAAGATTTGGTTTAAACCAAAACTACCTTTCATACCCATCCAACTGCCTACTAATCCAGTAATCAAATTAATAAAACGATCTAAAAAATCAGCCAACGCGACAAAACTAATAACAAAAGCGATAATAATTAATACTAATTTACCTGCATTTAATACTGAATCTCCTAAAAATGAGAAGAAAGGTTGACGTTCAATTTTTTCATCATTATTAATGCTATAGATAATATCTTCTTTTTCTTCAACAGTAACAGGATTTAAAATAGAAGCGACAATAATTGCATTAATAATATTTAAAGGAATCGCCGTTAACACTAATTCACCAGGAATCATTTGAACATAGGCACCTACAATAGCTCCAGAAATAGAACTCATTGACATCATTGCAACTGTTAATACACGCACTTCGTTCATACGCTTAAGTTGTTCATTAGAGACTGCAAGCGCCTCTGTATTTCCTAAAAACATCATTTCGATACCAAAGAATGATTCAAATTTAGGTTGACGTGTAATTTTCGCAAGTACAAAACCAATTCCTCCAATAATTTTAGGAAGAATATTAAAATACATAAGAATATCAAATAGTGGAACAACTAATAAAATTGGAAATAATGCACTCACTGCCATATCCATTTGTTTACCACTTGTAAAACTACTGAATGCAAAACCTGTTCCAGTATGAGCTGATTGAATAATCCAAGCAATGGCAGCTGCTAAACCTTCAACAATCGATCTTCCAATTTGGAAATATACAAAGAACCATGCTAAGAATACATTTAAAAGAACTAAGATTAATATAGACTTCCATTGAATATGTTTGCGATCTCTAGAAAATAAAACTGCTATTCCTAAAAACACAAGTAATCCAATGATATTTATTAGTAAAAACATAAGACACCTACCCACATTTTAAAATTAATATGTATCACATTACCCTTAAATAGAACCGTACTATTTTCATAAAATAACAACTAATGTTCTGTAAAAAATACATTTAACATTATACCACGAGAAAATGTTCGTTAAAATAACATATTTAATAAAATAATTGTCTATTTTTCTTTTTTGATGTTATTTATCATAAATACCATTTAAACTTAATACGGTTATATAGAAAAAGAATGGGAAAACGAATTCAAAGTAAATTTTTCCCATTCTTTATGTCATTTGATTTTATGATTCATTTTCATGAATATCATTATGAATATAGTCTGCTATAAATTTAGAAGATTGACCTTTTTCAATTGAACAAAAATCATTATAGAACGCTTCAATTTTATCTTTATATTTTTCTTTATGTGTATCTAAATGTTTTAATTCTTCAGCAAGTTTAAATTCATCTGTAATAATTTCTCCTGGTAAATCTTCCATATAATTCATATAGAAGCCACGAAGACCTTTATCGTATTTTTCGATATCATAAGCAAAGAAAAATTGAGGACGTTTTAAAATACCATAATCAAACATCACTGACGAGTAGTCAGTAATAAGCGCATCAGATATTAAATATAATTCTGAAATATCATTATAATTTGAAACATCAATAGCAAAGTCATCGTATCCAGTTAGATCTAATGCATTTGCAATAAGATAATGCATTCTTAGTAAAATGACATAGTCATCTCCAATTTGCTCTTTTAAATTAGCTAAATTTATTTTCAAATCAAATAAATATTGACCTTTTTTAACGAATTCATCATCTCTCCAAGTTGGCGCATACATAATGACTTTTTTATCTTTTGGTAAATTTAAATCTTTTTTAATTTGTTCTATATACTCAGTATCATTTTGTCTTGTAACTAATACATCATTTCTTGGATAGCCAATTTCCCAAATTCTTTCTTCATTCATCCAAAAAGCAGACTTAAAGATATCCGTAGAATAACGGTTTGGAGATACTAAATAATTCCAACGAGATGCTTCTGTATAAAAATTCTTTTTATAATTTGCTGTTGTTGTTCCTGGCATTCTTACCACTTTCATATCATTTGCTAAACGTTTTAACGGTGTACCGTGCCAAGTTTGAATATACATTTGATTCTCTTTTTTATTTAAATACAATGGTAATCGAGCATTCGAAATCCAGTATTTCGCTTTAGCATAAGCCTCATAATATTCTTTGGATCCTTTTTTCACTTTAGTTGCATTTCCAGGAATAATATTGTTATTAGGCTTAGAAAAGACCCAAATATATTTATATTGTGGATAGTGTTGTTGCATATATTCATATATATACTTTGGACTATCACTGTAATTTTTACCACCAAATGACTCAAATACAATCGTATGTGGATCTACCATATTTTCATTATCAGTAAGTTGATATTTAGCACGTTCTTTCATCTTACTGTTTGTAAGAATACTTTTAAATAAACGTGTTTTTTTACGTAATTCATTCACATATCTTGCATTCTCAATGTCGTCCATAGATAAAAACATGATTTCAAGATTATATAACAACTTACCATCTTTAATGATATTCCATTTTAGTGCTTTTACTACTTTAACTAGAGTGTGTTCTAAAGCAATATATCTTGCTTTAATATCTCTAAGCGAAGGATCAAAACCTTTTTTAATTTCATTTTTCATTCTTTGGACTAAAAATTTCTTAACTTCTTTATTTGTAGTTCTTTGTATAGCATCAAAGAAACTATTTGTATAGTCTTCAAATTTATCAATAAAATCTTGATCACTTAATGTATTACCATTAAATGGATCATATACTTCACCACGATAATAAAACGGAAAATTAACAATTCTAACAAAATGTTCAGCATATTTCAGATAATCTAATACAAATGAATTATCAATAAAAATGCTTAAATCTTCATTAAATTTAATGTCATGTGCTTTAATAATTGCATTTCTAAATAAAATATTACATGCAGTTTCTTTTCGTAAAATTGAATTAGGATATGAATGATGTGATCGATACTGCAAACGTATCTTATCTTTATCTACATATTGAGGACGTTGCATTGTAAATTTGTGTACCGGTGCAATTAATGTATCTAAACCATTAATATGATTTAAATAATATTCAATAGCATATGAGGCTAATTGATCATCCGCATCTAAAAACATCACGTATTGACCTTTTGCTAAGTCTAAAGCGATATTTCTAGCATGTGCATGACCAGTATTTGTTTCAAGTTGAATAAACGTCACATCTTTATCATAAGATGCTAACGTTTTATTTAAGATTTGTGTTGAATGATCCGTAGAACCATCATCTACAATAATGATCTCAAAATCTTGATTTCTTTGAGTTTTTAAGCTATTAATACAATCTTCAATATATTCTTCACTATTAAAATATGTAATAATTATTGATAGTTTATTCAATATCATTCTCTCCAATTTTATTTATGTTTATTCAATTAATTTTTAAGCAATGTGTTTGTGTACTAACTATATCTTATCAGTCTAAGATTTTTTCATCTACACTGTAAAATTATAGATTACTTTATCATCGTGATATTTGGATGTTCGACATCCATTATTTATTTAAATTTTGTGTAGTCACAAATTGATGATATTTCTCATGATATTTCATTAATTCGTCATGTGTACCTTCACCTGTCACACGTCCTTGATCAATAAAAATAATTTGACCTGCCTTTTTAATCGTAGACAGACGGTGTGCAATCACTATTGTTGTTCTACCTTTCATCAATACTTCTAAAGCTTCTTGAATTTTTTGTTCACTTTCACTATCAAGATTTGCAGTAGCTTCATCAAGTAACAATATATCTGGATTTTTCACAAAACTTCTAGCGATATCAATACGTTGTCGTTGCCCCCCGGACAGTTTTAATCCACGTTCGCCCACTAATGTATCGTATCCTTCATCAAATTGCATAATAAAGTCATGACAGTTTGCTAGTTTTGCATATTTAATTAGTTCTTCATCAGAGACATTACGGTTAATACCATATAAGATATTATCTCGAATTGTTCCTGTCATCATAGAGTTTGACTGCATGACATATCCAATTTTGCTACGCCAATTTGTAATTGGAATATCATAAATACTTTCATTGCCATATGTAATATCACCATTATCGATATCATACATACGTTCAATTAAATTAAAAATAGTACTTTTCCCAGAACCTGAAGGACCAACAAAAGCACTAATGTCACCCTGAGGTATACGAAATGATACATGATCAAGAATCGTTTTTACATCATATTTAAATTCTACGTTATTAAATTCAAGTGCTCCATTCTCAATGTTGATATTAGCAATGGGTTTTAACTGTTCCATCGGTTCAACGGGTTCTTGCATAATTTCATAAATACGTTGACTTGCACCTACAGCTTTTTTGTAATCAGTAACGAGTGTAGATAAGTTCATAAGCGGCATAGATAACTGCATCACATAAAAAATCATAGCTATTAAAGCACCTGCTGTAATAGCACCTGTAGCAATTCTAATGGCACCAAATCCTAAAATAATGGCTATCATTAATAACATAATTACACTTGAAATAGGTTGAATAATCGCTACTATTTTTGCTTGTCTTAAACCTAATTTATATATTTCATTTAAGTTATAATGTGCATTATTTAATTCTTTTTGTTCAGTATTAGAAATTTTTACTAAACGCATTTCTGTCAATACACGACCTAATAACCCACTAAAATTGGCAATTTCTGCTTGGGTATGTTTTGAAATTTTTTGCATACGTCTTCCAAGTGGAATCATAATACCCATAAATATTGGAATAGCTATGAAAGTCAGTAAAGTCATTTGCCAGTCCATAATAAACAGCATAATAATAGAACCAATCAATGTGATAATAGCTGGTAGTAATTGTGGTAATTTTTGAGAGATAAAATCGTTAATGACTTTAGTATCATCAGTTAAACGACTCATCAACTGACCACTTTCATTTTTGTCAAAAAATAGCATTTTCAGTTTAATCATGTGCTCCCACAATAATGAACGAATACCATAAATCATTTTTTCTCCAATTTTACTTAAGAGGTAAATACCTAAACCGCTAAGTAATGCATTAATGATAAATATACTTGCAAATAGAACGACAATATTCCAATTAATATTATTAGTAGAAAATTTATCTACTAAGCGACCTGTAAACAGTGGAATCAATAATCCGCTAAGACTTCCTAACGAAGAAATGATAACAGCAGTTATTATTAAACCATAAGGCCAAGACAATCGTTTAAATAGAAAAAATAATGGATTGTGTTGTTTCATAAATAAACCTCTTTAATCATCAATTTGTATTTGTATTTTTGATATTATATTTAGTGTTTATCCTAATTTAAATGTACATTAAAATGTATTTTAACTGGTAATTTGATTGATTGTTCTTAGTATAGCATTTTATTTAAAATGTTTTATTACATAAAAATAGGAGTGCCCTAGAATTCGTTTTGAATTCACTGTTCACTCCCAAAAGGATGAGTCAAATCAAACAAATTATTGTTATCTACTTGATTTAATCAAAGATTGAGACATAGCTAAACTTCTAAGGCGTTTATATATGCCTTCAATACATTATTATTTTGCATCTTTTCCGTATAGCTCTTGTTTAATTTTAGTTGTTGAAATACCCTCCGTGCGTTTTAGGTATACAACTTCACATTTGTCTTTTAGGAAGTCAAATTGACCTTCCCAGTCATGGCCCATAACAAACACATCAACATCATAACGATCAACGTCTGTTTCTTTTTGACCCCATCCATCTTCTGGAATCACTAAATCAACGTAACGAATAGATTCTAACATCATTTTACGTTGTTCAAAATCATAATAAGATTTTTTATTTTTAATTTGGTTAAATTCATCTGTAGATAAAGCTACAATTAAATAATCACCCATTTCACGAGCTCTTCTTAGTAATTCTATATGACCATAATGTAATAAATCATATGTACCATATGTAATGACTCTTCTCATATTTCCTTTCTCCTTTACAAATATTTAACATTAATTAATAATCTTAATTTAGCATAAATATATTTAACATACCATTAATTTTATATTGACCAGACCCTTTCTCATTTACTTATTCATTATACGTTTCAATGATTGCTTTCCACTGAATGCTAATTTTTTAGGCATTACTTGTGCTTGAAAACGTAAAAAACCAGGTCTCCCAATTCCTACATCAATAAGTGTATGTCTCCATAACTCATATGTCTCACGTGTCCAATGAGTCGCACTTTGCTCTACGGCTTGTACTATTCTAAACAACGCTTCTCCAGAATAATTTGTATGTTGCATATCTCTGATATATTGAGTGATTTTGTCTATAATTTGAAGTGTCACTTTACTGTATTTTATTAAATATGCTTGAATGAGATAGCTGACAATTAAGTCATCCATTCGATAACTATAATATGCTTTTTCGTTGACAAGTAATAACATATCCATGACTTCACATCGAACTTTTCTAGCATCTTCTAAGTAAGATATAAACGTATCTGCACGTTGATCTGTAATAGAACCTTCTCGCTCATTGTATCCATATACTATAAAAGGAACTAGTTGGATATCCCTTGCCATTAAATAAGCACGAGTGACAAATGTATGTTCTTCACAAAATACTACATCTTCATCGAATCTTAGTGTATTAAATTTAGCTTTGAATAACTTGCCACCTGGTCCAATAGATTGAAGTATTTCTGGCGCTTCTGCTAAAGAAACTATTGCTTCACGATGAATGTCTTCGTGTGTTGGAATAACTTTCCAGTCGCCATTCAATCCTCTACCGATTTGCCCAATCACAATATCTAGATGCTCATTTTTTTCATAATATTGAATCATTTGATCCATTTTTCCAGGTAAAAATTGATCATCTGCATCTAAGAACATAAACGCATCGATATCATCTGACATTGCAGAAAGACCCATATTTCTACTTTTTGCCGCTCCTTGATTGTCTTGATGATAAACAATGAGATGTTTAACTTCTTTTTGCAATTCAGTTAACACTTGTTTTGTACGATCTGTTGATCCATCGTTAATACAAATAATTTCTACGTCATGTGTTGTATCAATCGATTTAACTGCTTTTCGAATTGTATTTTCAGCATTGTATACTGGAATAATAACCGCTAATTTCATTCTTTCACCAACTTTTCAATAAATTTCAATACGTTTTCTAAGCTTTTTTCACTATTATATTTATGCCAATTTTTAAATAATGGTTTTATTTCTTTTTCATTATATTTAATCTTAGTCACTAATTCATCTATATGTTTCACTTTATAAAATGTTGAAATATCGCGATAAAATTGATTCAATCCACGTACCTCTTCATACTCTTCTTCGTCAAATACATAAAATAATGTAGGCTTATTGAGTAAACTAGCTTCTATTGGTAGAGAGCTATAATCACTAATAATAATATCAGCCATCATTATTAGTTCTGATGTTGGCGCAATATGCTCACTATTAGGGATTGATGGATGAAGTTGATTAATGAGAGTATAGTTGGGTAATTGCTTTTCAAAATATACTTTATCAATTTGACGATTATCCATTTGATTTTCACGATAAGTAGGTACATATAATGCTAATTTATTAGGAATATTATAATATTTTTTTAACTTTTTTTGCTCCGTCTTAAGGTCTAGTTTAAAATATTTGGTTAATCGAGGTAGACCCAACTTAAGCATTTGAGTGCGCTTAGCGTCAAAAGCACTTTCAAAACATTTACTCATCTCTTCTCCACCGACTAAATAATAATCAGTAGCCTTATAAACGCTTTTATATTGTTGAACCATTTTTTTATTATTTAAATCTACTTGATGATCCGTTAAACCAAAATTTTTTAAAGCACCTGAGGCATGCCATGTTTGGATGATGGTCTGTCCTTTTTTCTTATGATACCCTCCGAGCATAAGATAATATGTATCAATCACAATCACTTTTGCTGTACTTATCGTCTTGATATGTCTCACTATATGATTATTTCCTGCAGGAACAAAAGATACATTTTTAAATTGCTTTAGCTTAGCCCATTCTTTTTCTTTAGCAATGACTGTTAATTCATAACCTTTCTGATTTAATTGCTCAATTATTGGCATAACGTCTTCGGGAAATGTCATTAAAATCGCAATATGATTCGATTTTAGTCGTTTAAATCTAAAAATTTGGTTTACGATAGTAATAAGTGTCATATAAATATTTTTTATCACTACTCTTGTCATCATTTAATCCCCTTACTCGTTAATAAAATAATTTATAAAGAAAGAGTAGGACAGAAATACATTGATTTTGTCTCTACTCCTTATCCTTTTCACATACATCTCTATCGACATCGTCGATATTTTATATTTATTTATGATATATATACTAAAGAGCTTGAAATGCAATCTAATACATTTCAGGCTCTCTACTAATAAATGTAAGTATTGATTTATCTAGCACACATTTTATAAGAAATCTGCAAAATGATCTCGATATCTACGATGTAATATAGACCCTAATACAAAGAATACTAAAATAATAATAATATTATAAAGAAGTAATCTCCAATGTTCAATAAAGTACCATTGATGGAATAAAATTGCTGCACGATAAGACTCAGCTAAAAAGTATACAGGGTTAAATTTCATAATGTCATTAATTACGCTACTAATTCCAGTATCTTTTGGTATCCATAAAATAGGAGACATATAGAATAAAATTCTTAGTAATGCTTGCATAATCATCTGTGTGTCACGAACAATGATTCCAAGTGTTGATGTAAAAAGTGCTACAGAAGCCACAAAGAAAAATGTTAATGGTACGTAAATTAACAATTGTACAATATGGATAGATGGCATAATGCCATTTCCCATACAAATTGCAATAATAAGTGCTAATAAGCCAATATGGCCATAAAATTTACTTGTTACGATATAAGTTGGAATAATTGATAAAGGAAAATTCATTTTCGCTACTTGGTTAAACTTCATAGATACTGATTTCGTACCTTCAAGAATACCTTGGTTAACAAAGAACCACATGCTAATTCCTACTAGTAACCATAAAATAAATGGAATGCCATGTATCGGTTGATTACTACGAATTCCCATACCGAAGACAAACCAATACACCATAATTTGAAGTGCTGGGTTAAGTAATTCCCAAGCCATACCTAAGTAATTATTTGTATTTGTTATTTTAATTTGAAATTGTGCAAGTCGTTGCACTAAATAAAAGTTTTTTATATGTTCTTTAAAAACAGTTCCTACTGCCGACATTGAAATAAACCACACTTTCAATTGTAAATTCATAATGGCTTTTAATTTCTTTAACTACTGATTAAAATCGTTTTATTATAAAATTTCTAAATCAACGTTTAAAATGATTCATATAAATCCATTATATATTTACGCAACTTATTCGTCGAAAATTTTATTAGGATAGACTTAATTCAGAAAAGAAAGTAAAATTAATATATTGTTTACAAAAAAGATACAAAATCTCATATACACTTTACACTAGGTTAATAAATTTAACAACTATTGAGTGATGTATTATAATCTATATAATAAATCATAAGAAAGGAAAAATCATGAGCGTATCTGTTAACATAAATCATGTGACAAAAGAATATCGAATATATCGCAATAATAAAGAACGTATCAAAGATGCGTTAATTCCTAAAAATAAAAACAAAACCTTCTTTGCTTTAAATGATGTGTCTATTACTGCTTATGAAGGTGATGTGATTGGTTTAGTAGGTATAAATGGTTCAGGAAAATCCACGTTAAGCAATATGATTGGTGGTTCATTATCTCCAAGTTCTGGAAATATAGATCGTCATGGTGAAGTAAGTGTCATCGCCATTAATGCCGGTTTAAATGGGAGACTGACGGGCATTGAAAATATTGAATTTAAAATGCTTTGTATGGGGTTTAAAAAGAAAGAAATTAAAAGACTTATGCCTCAAGTTATTGAATTTAGTGAGCTTGGCGAATTCATTTATCAACCTGTTAAAAACTATTCAAGCGGTATGCGTGCGAAACTTGGTTTCTCTATCAATGTAACGATTAATCCTGACATTTTAGTTATCGATGAAGCACTATCTGTTGGCGATCAAACATTTACTCAAAAATGTTTAGATAAAATATATGAGTTTAAAGAAGCAAATAAAACGATTTTCTTTGTAAGTCATAATATCAGACAAGTGCGTGAATTCTGTACTAAAATCGCTTGGATTGAAGGTGGAAAGCTAAAAGAATTTGGTGAATTAGATACAGTGTTACCTAAATATGAGCAATTTTTAAAAGATTTTAAGAAAAAATCTAAAAAAGATCAAAAAGCATTTAGACAACAACTTGATGAAAAACGGTTTGTTGTAAAGTAAAAGAGGTAGAGACCTAAGCGATTCATAGGCTTAAGTCTCATCCTCTTTTATTTTTTCTTCTTATTCTGCAATTTCCAAACTTTAAACATAAATTTAGGAATACTTTTTATACGACCTATTCGCTTCCAGTCAATAAGTAATCGGTATACCCATTCAATATTTAAATTCCTAAAAAGACGGGGCGCTCTTTTTTTAGTACCACTAAACACTTCTAATGAGCCACCTACCCCCATCATTACTGTATGCTTAAAATTACTTTCATTTTTTTGAATCCATTCTTCTTGTTTTGGAAAGCCCATTCCAACAAACAAATAGTCAGGATTGAAACGTTGAATTCTTTTCACTACAGTTTCATCTGACAGATTAATATACCCATGATGATACTCAAAAGTAACATTAGGATATTTCTGTTGTAATTTATGTTGTGCTTGCGCAACAATTTCATTTTTTGATCCTAACAAGTATACCTTTTGACTTTGCTCGTGTGCAAATTTAATACATTCTTCCATAAGTTCAATACCTGGTACTCGTCGCTTTAATGGTTGTTTTAATCTATTAGAAGCTTTAACTACACCTGTACCATCCGCAATGATATAACTTGCACTATTTATAAGCTTTCTATAGGTTACATGTTCAGAAGCATACACTACGATTTCAGGATTAGCAGTTACAATAAACAAGTTATCATTTGTATTATTTTCAAAAAAATGTTTAATATTTTCAACCATATCCAACATTGTCACATTATCGAATTGTACGCCTAATATATCTACTTTATCGTTTTTTTTCTTTTTTGAACTATACATTTACGTTAACTCCCTGCTTTCTTACCCTCTTTATATGTTGTAATGAATTTATAATAACCTCAACTTATTCATCATATATTATTTTTATCATTGTATTCAAAAATACGTCTAAAGTCTAAAGGACCAGTTTATCTTAATGATTTATAATAGAAGTCATACTATTAACGTGAGGTTGATTATGGATTATTTGCAACAATTTTTAACTACGACTGTTATCTTAAATATTTATTTAGTCATTATTATAGCAATATCTTATATAATTATTCATCAAAATCGACATTGTTCTTTTAGTCAATATTTAGATATTTACTTAAATTATATTCCAGTACTGACTCATGAAATGGGTCACATTCTATTTAATAAGTTAAGTGGGGGGCATGCTAAAGATCTTGTCATTGTTGTACGCCCTAGTGAACGTAAAGAAACGTTACAACAAGGCTATGCAATAACACAATCTAAATCAGTTACTGGACAATGTATTACGACATTAGGTGGATATGTCATGCCACCAATCATGTTAATGATAGGTTTTTTGACCATTCATTTTAACTATCCAAGCTTATTTTTAATCTTATATAGTTTGATATTTATGTATTACCTTATTTTAACATCTCGAAAATTGTCTCCCATTATCGTTTTAATCATTTTAATTTCATTATTGTATTTTTTATTGCAAGACAATAATCAATTTATGATTTTTTATATCGTAGTCCTCCTATGCCATCTTATCTTAGGTGTCCTATTAGGAGAAGTTTTGCAATCTAGTTGGACAATTATATTATTGACTTTCCAAAGAGTAAAAACACATTGGGATGGTAATACTTTAGCTGAATTGACACATTTACCAACACTATTTTATAGTCTATTTTGGATTATGATTAACGGTTTCTCTTTATATTTAATATACAAATTTATGATTTAAAAACGGCTCATCATATTCAAGTTGAATAGATGACGGTTTGTTTAATTTTTCTCTACAAATATATTCATTGCATTATCATAACTTAGAATCGTCATAGTTGTATCATTGTTTATAATCATGACTTTGTTGGTTTTATCTTTGGATACTATTTCAATGTTATCTCCAATTGAAATATGCTTACTGGATAGATAAACAAGTAAATCTGTTCTATCGCGAACACGTTTAATGTTTACTATGTCTCCTTCATCATATTCAAGTAATGAGTCATTATACTTTTCTTTATAAATATAATTTCTTGGAATAACTCCTCCATGCGGACAAGTTTCAGGATAATTTAACAGTTTATCTATCCTTTCTAAAAATAAGTCAGAAATTTTATGCTCTAAAATTTCCGCTTCTTGATGTACTTCTTCCCAATTATAATTTAACACTTCAATTAAAAATTGTTCTAATAAACGATGTCTTTTTATAATATCGAGTGTATGAGAGAGACCTTCTTTAGAGAGTTTTACCCCTTTATAATGTTTAGTTTCAACAAATCCAGCTTTTTCTAAACGATTTACCATCTCACTTACAGAAGGTGGTTTTATATCTAAATATTGAGATAGTATTTTATTTGAAACAAAAGCGCTATCACCACCATTAGTTAGAATTGCTTTGAGATAATCCTCTTTTTCTTCAGTTAACATGATTTCACCTCATAAACAGTTTCATCTTATTGTATCACGAATGGTTGAGTAATGTGGTTGTCTTCTATCATCTTACAATAAGAGGAATACATCTTAAATTTCAATTTTAAACCTTCCATTTATACTAAAAAAACCTAAGACATAGCGAGTTGTCTTAGGTTTAGTATTAATCATTATTGAATTATTAAATTAATCAGTTAAACTGTCTACAATAACCATTTCATCATAGTTAATTGCCTCACGTAATTTTAAAGCTGTCGCTTCTGTAATCTCTTCATCACTAATAAGTTCAGTTAAAATACGACGTTGCTCTCTTAAAGCATTCAACTTAATTTTAGTAATTGAATCTTCAGAACGTGTGTTAAAGAAGTTAGATGGTGATAAGTTGTCTATTCTCATTAAATATCCATCACATATCATACCCACTTCTAATTTATTATCTTCATTTGCCTCTTTAACAAGTCGGCTTACAACATTATAATGGACTCTTTTATTGATTTTAGAAAGTTCCATTAAGTTTTCAGTAACACTTAATGATGAAGCTGCATTTGTACGTGTACGAATATGACGTTTCAAAAGTAATCCTCTAATTCCAACAATAATACGACGAATGAGTGAAGCTTGTCTATAAACTTGTGTACGTTCAGCAAATCGCATATAGTTTTCTAACATGCTTTCCGTAATTTCGCCTTCATCTGCTAATTTTTCAAGCGTTTTTGTTTCTACGTTAAAAGCAATTCGTTGTAAACGTTCCAGCTCTTTTGAATTCTCGTCATCTTTTTCTACTGATTTTAGGAAAGTTAATTTATCATGATATTCTTTAATAACATTTCCATATCGATAGCTTGTTTCAAATGAGGAACGTTTGTTTAAATAATCAATCACGTGTTCTAAAATATAAATTCTTGCTTCTTTAAAATTCATACTTCCTATTTTAGGTGGAGGCGCATTTTTCGTAACAAAAGGTAAAATGATTTGTGCAATCACTAAGCTTAAGATAACCATACCTGAAGAAATAAAGAGTAAGTCATTACGATACTTAAATGACTCATGATTTTCTAAATAGTAAGGTAACGTTAATGCGATTGCGAGTGAAATTGTTCCATGAACACCACAAAAAGTCATAATTAACGCATACATACTTCGTTTAGGGGGTTTCTCTTTCGTATTTGTTCCATCATCATTCATTAATTTTTGGAATGGACTGACTGATAGATAAAATAAAGGATATAGTACATAAACCCAAATAAATCTAAATACATATACAGCCAATGCTACTAATAAAGTAATTCCTATTAAGAAAAGTAAGTTATGTGGTTCACTTTTAATAATTTTTACAATGACTTCCGGCACTAAGAAGCCAAGTATTGAGAATACAAAACCATTTAACGCATAGCCTAAAATATTCCACGTATGGTTATAACTTAGTTGAAGGCGTGTACGTGTTTGAGCAATACGGTCACGTTCAAAACCATGAACAAGTCCGGCTACTACAGCAGCAATAATACCTGAAGCATGGAATAGTTCTGCCACAAGATAGGTTACAAAAGGTGTTAACAATTGAAGAAATACAAACATATTAATATTTTCAATACCACGTCGTGTTAATGTTAGACGGAATCGAACAAGTAATATACCGATTAACAATCCTACAATGCCCCCTCCTATTGAAGCAATTAAGAATTGTTGAATCGCTTCAAATAATGAGAAAGCGCCAGTAACAAGTACCCCTACTGCTATTTTAAATGAAATGATACCTGCAGCATCATTTAATAAAGACTCACCTTCTAAAATCGTCATTGCACCTTTTGGTAATACTTTACCTTGAGTAATAGCTTGCACTGCCGGAGCATCGGTAGGACAGAGAATTGCGGCAATCGCAAACGCTGCACCAATTGGTAAATCTGGCCATACTAAGTGAATAAATAACCCTACACCTATGACGGTAGTAATTACTAAGCCTAATGCCATTAACATGACAGGTTTAATATATCTTCGTAAATGTACCCTAGATACATTAACACCTTCAACAAATAATAAAGGTGCAATGGTAGCTAGCATAAAGAGTTCAGAATCAAAATTGAATTCAACTGGTACAGGCAATATAAAGAGGATCATTCCTAATATGATTTGAATAAATGCAAGAGGTACTTTAGGAATAAAAGTATGAACAAAGGAGCTTACAATAACAACAGCTAGAAATATGAGAATCGTTTCAAATATTTCCAAACTTTCACCCCATTATTTCATATTTAATTTGAGATATAAGATACATTATCATCTTATTTATTCTAAACGTATGTAGTTATTATCTACCGTTCTTATGCTCTCAATTTAATATCAATTTTATCATTAAACTATATTCAGATTAACTAACTTGCACTTTCAAAATAATTCACTTAAAAATTATTAAGATATGCAATTATTCTTCTAAATCTTCAATATTTTTATCACCAAGTTGTTTTCTTTCTTCAGCTCTATGTTTTTTAATATCATAATACAGTTTTTCTCGTTGTTCTTCTCTTTTTTTAGCACGACTTTTTAACTCATCTGTTGTATTAAATTCTTTTGAACTTAATAAAATGGAAGATTGTCTTGGTGCATCATCTTTTCTATACATGTATGCTCCAGTTCGATAAGCTGCTCTAGCAACAAGGTGCATACCAACAGGAGATGTTAAATTAATAAAGACAATGGATAATAACAAACGAACACTAAAGAAACCTTGCACCGTTGTAAAGTATATTAATGCCCCGATTAAAGTAAGTAATACAGAAAGCGTTGAACTTTTCGTGGAAGCATGACTACGTAAAAAAACATCTTGAAATTTTACAATGCCTATTGCACTAATCACTGCAATAATACTTCCTAGAAAAATAAGGATAGACGCAATCAACTCAGTGACGCTTTTTATGAGTTCCATTGAATACCCGACCTCCTCCAATAAATCTAGAAATAGATACAGAGCTTACAAATGAAATGATCGCAATCAACATAATTGAATCTAAGTACGCATCAGTATCATAAATCACGCTAACCACCCCAACAATGCACATAATGACGGCACTGGCTGCATCAAATGCTACAACTCTGTCTGCTGTTGTAGGACCTTTAATCAAACGAAACAATCCAATAATAAATGCAATACCAAATAATATTAAAGCTCCTGTACTAAAAAAGTTAGTCATCGCTTGGATCATCGTGACACCTCCATAATTAAACGTTCATATTGTTTAATACTTTTTAACAAATTAGCTTTTTCATTTTCAGAAATGTCTATACTATGAATAAAAAATTTATTGGTTAATTTTGAAATTCTAATCACTGTCGATCCAGGCGTAATAATAATTAAAATGGTTAAAAATGTAATGGCCCAATCACTTTTTAACTCTGTTTCATATGTGAGAAGACCAGGATTCATATCTTTTGTTTTAAATAAAATATATTTAATGATACTAAGACTTGAAGTAATTAACTGATACAAATATATACCTAAAAACTTAATAGCTATCCATATTTTTACTAAATAATATTCTTGACCAAAGAATCGATGCAGTATATAAATGATAATTAATCCTATAAGATAGCCAGATACAAAGGTAGAGAATAAAAAAGAACCTTGGTCTTGAAAGAGTACCCATAGAAAAGCAATTAAGATATTCAATACAATTTGTCTCATTTATTCTCCTCCTTTAAATGCGGATTAACTAAGTGATGGAAGTAAGCATCATTTGTATTTAACTCTGTTGCATTTTTAGTAACATTCATAACAATTGGTGCCGCAAGACCCATAACTAGTACAACTACAGTTAGTATGCCAATCATACCTTTTCGATGAGCAGGTAATGGGTTGTAATCAACTTGCTCGCCATCTGCATCTCCAAAGTACATGATAAATAGTATTCTAAATAGACTATACATTGCTAAAAGACTTGTTAAAATCATGAGTGCTAATCCGATATAATTACCATTTTGAACCGCACCTTGGAAAATAAGCACTTTACCAGGGAATCCACTAAATGGAGGAACCCCGCCAATCGCGAAAATCATAACGATAAATGCTACGCCAAAGAAAGGCTCTCTCTTTGCCAAACCATATAAATACTTATATTCTCTATAACCAGACATATAAACTAAACTACCAATAATAAAGAATAATAATGTTTTTACTACAATATCGTTTGTTAGATAAAAAATAGCACCATGAATTCCAGCAAATGTATTTGATCCTAAGCCTAAAATAATAAAACCAATTGATAAAATAACTTGATATGCTGCAATTTTCTTTATGTCTTTAAATGCAATGACTCCAAAAGCACCAATAATCATTGTAATACAAGACATAAATACAAGTATTGGGTGTGTAATATTTGGATGTTGATCAAATAATAAAGTGAAGAAACGAATTAAAGCATATGCTCCCACTTTCGTCATTAAAGCTGCAAATAAAGCTGCGAGCTCAGTATTTAATACTGCATAAGCTTTAGGTAACCACATAAATAACACTAACGATGCTTTTGAACCAAATGCAATCATAAATACAATTGCAATGACAACCACCATTTCATTATTGTGAATATCATCTAAGCGTAAGGCAACTTGAGAAAAGTTTAATGTTCCTACTAATTTGTAAAGTAAGCCAATACCTAATAAAAATAACCAAGAACCAATAATATTTAAAACAACATAGATAATGGCTGCTCTTAATTGTTCTATTGATTGTCCTAATGTTACAAGCACAAATGATGCAAGTAACATAATTTCGAACATCACATAGAGGTTAAATAAATCAGAAGTTAAAAAAGCACCAATCACACCGGTAGTTAAAAATAAAATAAATGTTGGTAAGTAATAGCGATTCACACGTTTTTCAGCAGGTCCAAATCCATACGCCATAATTAAAGTCACTACAAAAGAAGCGACTGTTACCATGAGTAAACTTAAAGTATCACCTAAAAATTGAATACCAAAAGGTGCTTTCCAACCACCAAAATCTAAAGTGATTGGTTTATGATTCATCACATAAATTAATAAAGCTAGCGAAATTAGCGTATTAACCGTCATTGTTCCAATATATAAAATCTTCGAAACTCTATTTTTATTCTTCGTAAATACAAGTAATAATGCACAAAGAAGTGGTAAGAGAATCGGAAGGATTAATAAGTTACTGTTCATCATCTTCATCCTCCCTAAGCACATCAATTTCTGATTCTTTTGTAACACGATATGTTCGATAAACTAATACAAGTAAGAAAGCTGTCATACCAAAACCAATAACAATTGCAGTTAAAACAAGTGCTTGCAATAATGGATCGACATAGTTGGTATTTGAACCACGAATAAGCGGTTCTGTTACGTGGTCACTATAGTGACCCATACTCATAATAATCAAATTACCCGCATGCGTATAAATCGAAATCCCTACAATAATACGAATTAAATTTAAAGATAATATCATGTATGTCGCTAAGAATACGAGAAATCCTATGATTAGTAATAAAATAAGATTCATGATTTACCCCCACTCAATGCCAACATAATTGTGACAATCACACCCACTACTGAAAGTACTATGCCTAATTCGAAAATCGTCACTGTAGTAATATGCATTTCATTAAATATTGGTAAATGAAGTGTAAATTCACTTTGATATAAAAATGATTTGCCAAAAAAGGTAGGCGCAATTGCTGTGATTAAAGAAATAAGCGCTCCAATAATCATTAATTTTCTAAAGTCGATAGGTAAACTATCCAATACTTTTTTTACGTCGAAAGCTAAAAACATCAAGATAAAAGCTGAGCTAAAGACGAGACCACCAATAAATCCTCCTCCTGGATTATTATGACCCGCTAAATAAATGTAGAAACCAAAAGTAAGTAAAATGAATACAACAATTTTAGTTACTGTTTTTAAGACTACGTCATTTTCTTTCATCTTGACCTCTCCGATCTTTGTAATTTAATAATGTATAAATACCTAAACCAGCAATAATTAATACCAAGCCTTCAAACATAGTATCAAGTGCTCTAAAATCACCTAAAATGGCATTCACAATATTTTTACCACCTGTGAGTTCTTTTGCATTCATATAATATTTAGAAATAGTTTCTAAACCATCACCTTGTTGTGCCATAAACACAAGTGTTACCACTGCGCCTGCAAAAATGAATGCTACAACAATTTTCATCATTTCTTTTTTCTTATCTGCTTTCTTACGGGAAATATTTGGTAAGCGTGAAAAACTAACAATGAATAATATTGTAGTCATCGTCTCTACTACAAGTTGTGTTAAAGCTAAATCAGGTGCCCTCATGATTAAATAAAATAATGCAACTGAATAGCCAATAATTCCATTTAATATTACCATCGTTAAACGTTGTCTTATAAAAACAAGTGCTATACCAACAACACTGATTGAAATCGCAATCAGTACTTCTAAAGGTCCAAAGTCAGTAACATGCATTAGATGTAGTTTAGGAAACCCTACTCTTAAAAAGCCATACGCTACAAATAGTGAAAACACTAAAAGCGTAATCACATTGTAATAATTTAATCGGTTAGTCATTACACCACGAATACTACAACCAGCATAATGTTCAAATACGCTATAAGCTTTACGATAGGAATTTGTAATCGATGCTGTTTTGATTAAGCGGTGCGTTAACACTTTCCAATTTACTTTTGTTGCTAAAATAATTCCTAAAATAATAACAATGATACTAAAAATAAGCGGTAAATTAATACCATGCCACTGAGATACATGTGGTGCCATCTTATCAACTTGGATACCTAAGTTTGTGACATTTCTTAATGCAGGTAAAATAATCGGATGCGTAAAGGTATTTGGGATAAAGAAGATAACAGGTAGCATTACAGCAAAGATTATTGCTGGTAAACTGAACAACCATGGCTCATGAATATGCTTTTTAGGAACTTCTTTTTCATTAAATTCTCCCCAATATGTTTCTTTTAGCATGTAAACTGCATAGACAAAAGTGAATATACTTGCAATCACGCCTAATGCCACAATTATAATGGTTAAAGTTAAACTAAATTGCTCTAATTCAATAGATTTAACTAAAGAATCAAAAAACATTTCTTTACTTAAAAAACCATTTAAAAATGGTACTCCCGCCATTGATAATGCTGCAAGCGTCATACTCACGTGCATTTTAGGAAAGAATTTTCTCATACCATTTAATTTTCTAATATCTCTTGTGCCCGCTTCATGATCAATAATACCTACACCCATAAATAACGTACATTTAAATAACGCATGATTCATGACATGGAACAACCCTGCAAATAAAACTAATGTGTAAATTTTAGCCATTGGTCCGCTTGGATGCTGCGCAATACCTCCACCTAAACCAACCATTGTCATAATCATCCCAAGTTGACTAACTGTAGAATAGGCAAGAATTCCTTTCAAATCATATTGTCTTAAAGCTGTAAGAGATCCAAACATCATTGTGATTAATCCTACAAAAGTAACAATATAAATATAACTATTACTTAAGCCTAATACAGGCGTGAATCTAAATAGTAAAAATATACCTGCTTTAACCATTGTTGCTGAATGTAGATAGGCACTTACAGGAGTTGGCGCAGCCATAGCTTTAGGTAACCAAATATGAAATGGAAATTGAGCTGATTTCGTGAAAGCACCAATAAGCATCATAATGATCATCGGAATAAATAAAGGTTGCTCACTAATATGATGACCTTGCGATAAAATTTCAGTAATTGTATTCGTACCTGTCATTATGTACAACATAATAAAACCTGTTAATAATGCTAAGCCACCAAATACCGTAATCATAAATGACTGTATTGCACCTAGTTGACTATTTGCATTACTATACCAATACGAAATAAGTAAGAAAGATGAAACACTTGTGAGTTCCCAGAAGATATACATAAGGATGGTATTATTAGATATTACTATACCTAACATACTAAACATAAATAAAAGTAAGTATATGAAAAACCTAGGTAAGTTATCACCATTAGGCGTTAAATATTGAGTAGCGTAAAAGAAAACAGCTATCCCTATAATAGAAATAATTAAAGCAAACATTAATCCAAGTCCATCTAGTCTTAAATCTAAATTCAAATCGATAGCTGGCATCCAAGCTAGTTTAAAAGAAATCACTTTCTGATGAAGTACATTAGGAATTTGAGATAAGAAATAAACAGAAGCAATTACTGGAGCAAATAGGGAAATATATCCTGCATAGCGTCTTAGAGGTCTAATAAATAAAGTGATTAGAACCATACCTGTGATTAGTAAAAGTGCCCCTAGTAAATAAATTAAACTCATCAAAACCCTCCTTTTTATAAATTCAAAGCAATAATTGTATGATGATCTTCTTTAGGTGACAAACCAATAAATTTCAAAGTTTCATGCGTAGTCTGGTGTCCTAAATATTTTTGAATAATCGCAATAGAAATACCCGATTTATAAGCATGATATGCAAAAGTTTTACGTAGAGTAGTTAAACCAATATGTAAAAGGCCTAATTCTTTAGCTGCGTGGTGAATAATTCGATAAGCTTGCTGACGTGAAAGTTCTTTATGTGTACGAAGAGACTGAAATAAAAGATGATGATCTTTCAACTGATTTTCATAGATATATGTATCAATTTCATTTCTTAAATCAGAAGGAATCATAATTTTGATAAATGGGGCGCCTTGTTGAATCCAAGCTGTCTTTATTTCTTTATCTTCCTTATTCTTTATATCTTCAACTTTAAGATGTAATAAGTCAGTAAGTCGCATACCTGTATGTATAGCCAGTTTAAATAAAAGATAATCTCTGTCTGATTTCATTTGCAACACGTGATACATCTTCTTAATATCATTCTTTTTCTTAATAGGTTCTACATAATTCATTTATCCACCTCAAAAAAGCTTCTTAATTAATGATATATCATATTTTAGTAACATTAAAATATTTCGCTCAATTATTTTTGACTTCAAGTTACTTTTTTTAAAAATATTTTCGATATATAAAGTGTAAGGAGGTGAAAGTAAGATGAACGAAATTACTCAGTTATCTGTTATTTGTACTCACGTTACACATGATACAAATGGAAAACCCAAAGAAATTAAACGTCGATTTAATAACATTAATACACGTGCTTCTGAAGCAGACATCAAATCATTTGTAACAACAATTTCAAATTTGATTGAAGAATCTTTCGATAAAGTTGAAGTTGTAAAAACTCAAGGATTAGTTTAATGAATGATTTTATTAAAAAGGAGGTATGAACAATGTCAAAAACGTTAGAACTTATATTTAAGACAAATCTAAACAAAACAGCTAAGTTACAATTACCACAAATTTCAGCAACAATAACAGAAGCTAATGTACAATCAGCAATGGAAAATATCATTAAGTTAGATGTTTTAAGATTCACCAGTGGCGCTCCAAGTAAAGTCGCTTCAGCTCAGATTGTAGATAAAACAACAACTGTTTTATTTGAATTAAATTAATTGACATAGTAGACGTAAGTTACAATATCAAATTTTACTTCACGTCTTCTAAACAGTAGATTGAGAATGGATGAAGAGTTCTAAAAGAATTCTATCCGTTCTCTTTTTTAGTATAGAATTTTTTTATAAATTTACGTATAATAATCATATTTGATAGTAAAAATAATGGAGGAATTACGTTTGCTTTTTCTATTTGTACTTGGAATTATTGCTGGTATGATGGTGCCTATTCAAACATCGATTAATTCTAGATTAGGTCGATTTACAGAATCATCTTTTTATGCCTCTACAATTTCTTTTTTTGTAGGCACTCTCTTTTTATTAATACTTAATATCATTTTTAATATCCAAATGTTCTCAAGCTCATTTTATGCTGGTCACTCTATTGATTATCATTGGTGGGTTGGTGGCTTGCTTGGTGTATGTTTCTTAACAGGTAACTTATTACTTCTTCCAAGATTAGGTGCAGCACTTACGGTTGTGATGACAGTTGCTGGTCAAATCATAATGGGTGTTATTATTGATACATTGGGGTTACTTGGAGCCAATCAAACATCTTTTACCTTTTTAAAAGGTGTGGGAATTATTGTTTTATTATTCGGAATTCTTCTTATGAACCATATACCTAAAAATAAACTTAAAGATAAAAGAAATATCTCACTTTATATTTGGTTGTTCATTGGCTTTATTTTCGGATTTGCGCCTCCACTACAAACTACAATCAATAGCGAACTTTCAAAACAAATGCATTCTTCTTTATTCGCTGCACTAGTTTCTTTTACTGTTGGAACTATTGCGTTATTTATTCTAACAATAATATTTAATAGAAGTTTAAAAATTAAACTATCACAACATCATCTCGGTCGTATTAAACCGCTCTATTTTATTGGTGGGATTTTAGGTGTCGTATTCGTTACATCTAATATTATATTAATGCCCTATTTAGGTGCTGCTCTTACAACTATTGTCGCAATGCTTGGTCAAATGATAATGGGCGTCATTATTGATCACTTTGGCATTGGTGTACCTAAAAATGAAATGACTTTCCGTAAATTTATAGGATTAATCGCTATAGCAATTGGTATTGTTTTATTACGTTTGTTTTAATGGTTACTAAAATTAAACTTTTATCTAAATCTTCGTCTTCTTAATGAAATAATTGAGAAGACTTTTTTGATGTCATCATTTCGTTATGTTGTATTTAGCTCTAAACTTGTATAATAAATGCATATTAATGTTTAGAGGTGATTATATTTGAAAAAGTTTTTATCCCCTTTACCAATAATGGTAACCCTCCTCCTTCTCCTTATTATTTCGTTTGGATTTTATATTTATTATAAGATTCCTAAAACTACTCATTTAAGCAAAATAGAAACGATGACTGTAAAACCACATTACTCTCTTTCTTTTCAAGGCGTTCAGCAAGCTAAACAAAGTTATACACTTTATTATGAGCCCTCATTAGGTATTAGTTCAGATATTCTAGTAAAAAATAATGAAACTATATCTAAAGATACACCCATATTTAAATATTATAATCCACACATTGAAAAACATATTCTTGCAAAAAAGAATCTTTTATCTTCAATACAACACTCAAATAAAATATCCTCCGATAACTTCAATCAACAAGTTCAATTATCTAATGATATACTCAACTTACAGCAACAACTTCAAACACGTATTTATGCTCCTATTAAAGGTCGAGTCACTGTACTTCACCCTTTCCCTTCAAAATCTCATACTGAAATTATGCAAATTAATAGTGATGAACGAATTATTCGTGCTAAAATCAATGAGTCTCAACTCAAACAGCTTAAAAATAATCAACTTGTTCAAGTTTCTATTAAAAATACTAGGCAATTTGAAGGAAAAATTTTATCTATTTCTTCTATTCCTTATAAAACTGAGACATCTTCCTCTTTTTATAACGTAGATATTTCTACAGATCCTTCCTACCCTATTGGATACCATTTTGATCTTCACTTAGGAGCAATAGAATATGAATTACCCAATAAAGTCATTTACAATAAAAATTATGTTCTAGTTATACATAATAAAAAAATTATAAAAAGACACATTAAATATATTAAAAGTAAAAAAAGTGGGTATATTATGGTATCCAATGGATTAAATATTGGTGATAAAATTATTACGCATCCTTCTGCATCTTTATTAGACAGGACTGAATAATCTTTTATTTTAGTATATTAAACTTTAATTTTATAATATGGAGTATCATAATAATTGTTCTTAATTAAATCTTTTATAAAATTTGCTTATTTTTATAAACAAAGTATTAATTAATCAAAATATTGTTTTATTAAGTGCATTTTCGTTTACTTTCTAATTTTATTTAGTTATAATTAACTAAATAAAATAGAATTAAATTAATTTATTTAATCTAAATTATTAATAGCTTTTTTAAACTAATAGTTGACGTTATATATAGATAAATTTAACGGATGCATAAAAAATAGAAAGAATATTAGTTGGGGAGGTCTTAAAATGGCTATTTCAAAAATTAATGACTGCTTTGAATTATTAGCAATGATTACTTATGCAGATAAATTAAAAAGCATTATTAAAAAAGAGTTTTCAATCAGCTTTGAAGAATTTGCTGTTTTAACTTATATTAGTCAAAGTAAAGAAGAAGAGTATTATTTAAAAGATATTATTAATCACTTAAACTACAAGCAACCTCAAGTAGTAAAAGCAGTGAAAAATTTATCTCAAGAAGATTACTTCGATAAAAAACGTAATGAGCATGATGAAAGAACAGTATTGATTCTTGTAAATGCAACGCAACGTACAAAAATTGATGAATTACTTAATAGAGTTAACAAACGAATCGAAGAAGCTAATAAAGAAACAGAATTATAATAGTAAACCCTAAAGAGACTAGAACTTAAAAAACCTAGAATAATAGCCCGTAGATAACATTCGTCTACGGGCCTCTTTTATAGTCATAATTCATATTATATGATTTTGTTTTCTGTAGAATAACTTCATTCTAATATTTATAAACATTGTTTAATAATTTTTTTATATCTAGAACCCCACCCTTTAGGTTGTTCTGTTTCCTTAGATATTCTATTGTAGATAATTTTGACTCTATGCTTATAATTTTATATCAATAAATTTGTAGTATGAGATGCATCATTTTTTTCTACAAAATTTAAATATAATGTTAAAAATTTCTCTTCTTCTTCTATATGAGGTGCATGCCCTGAGTCATTAAATAAAACATAATTTATATTTTTAAATTGATTTTCAAATTGTTGATTCTCTTTATTGATAATAATTGGGTCATAACGTCCTTCTACTATCATAGTTGGAACATTGATTTCATGTGTGACTGTATTTGATTGATTCTCTGTATCTAATAAGGCTCTTGATGCTACTGCACTATCTTCATCGTCTTGTTTACTATATAAACGTTGACGTTGAAACCACTTCATTGCAACGTCACTTTTTTTGTAAATATATGGAAATAATATAAGTAACGCTTCAGATTTATTAAACCCCGCTACTTTATCTTGGTGCTCAATCATTAATTTTGTAAAACCATGGACAATATCTTCAGATTTAGAAGATATAATTGTTAAAGATCGCACTTTCTCTTTATATTTTTCGGTAAAAGCTTGTGCAATAATTCCACCCATATCATGTCCTAATAAATGTGCGCTTTTAATACCTAATTGTTGCATTAACATAGTTAAATCTTTAATGTGATCATTTAAGTTATAACTCGTAGGATGTGTAGATTTCCCATGACCTCTCACATCGTAAACAATGACTCTATAGTGTTTTTTCAACTCTTTTTTTAATGAGTAAAACCCAGCTAAATTACCATCTAAACCATGAATTAAAATAACGGGAATGCCTGTACCTGCATCTTGATAAGCTATCTTTATTTGATTAGACGTTTCAATTTTTTTCATATCGGCACCTCCCTTAGTATTTACTATACCCACTAAAACATATTTAACGCTATAAACATGTATACAATTAATTATTTTTTTATTTAAAAATTTTTATATAATTTAAATAAAAAAACTCAACCCTATTAATCAGGGTTGAGTTAAAATCATATATTTTATTAAATACTTCTTCTAGATGATAATCGTATAGTATATGTAACAATTAGTACGACGATAATAATCCAAATGATAAGTGAAACAGTTTGAGCGACATTTGAATTTACAATAACAGCATCAATCGTCTTTTGAGAGAATAATAAACCTACTGCTGTATATTCTAATCTTTTAAAAATAACCCCGCATAAACTCATTATAAGTCCCATAAAGAAAATAAATTGATGACTATACATAGTAATAGGAACAATGCCTATAGTGAGATTAAATGCACGCATAATAATAAGAATTAAAGCAATAATTGCAATCATATAGCCTATGATTATCTCTGTGCGATTACTATATAAATATTTTTTTCGAGCAATTTGTATATGAATAAAAATAGTAATCGGGAAAATAACAATACAATAAAACAAAGATAATATAGTTGCAGCTTGGAATGGAACGTATTGCTTATCATATAAATATGAAATTAAAATAAAATTGATAATAAAAAATATAATAGGATTCAATTGTAAACCAAATAAATTTCGTTGAATAATTAGGATAATTTGAGCCGTTGCTTTCCCTCTAAAATCAAGATAATCTTGCTTTTTTTCTTCAGATTTTTTAAAGTCATTACGTATATTTTCTTTAATGTCATCGATAAGTTTAGGGGGCATGCCTTTATGAGTAAAATAATCATTCACATTTTCAAGTAATACTTTATCGTTTGATCGCATATGTTGCTCCTTTATCAAATGTAAGTTTTAAAATACATTCAATTTATTCATTTCAACATTTTATCATAGATTTCAATTGATTTCTTTTCATAAAAAGAAGTAGGATAACGAATCCCAGATTGAATTCGTTATCCTACTTCTATATATTTCATTACCTTTTAAATGAAATGGATTATACGTCACTTTAACTAACTACTTCATTACATTATTTATTAATATCAATACGATATAATTTTAATACTTTGTCTTTAGGTGAGCTTGAACCAAATTGATAGCTTGTTTTACCGTTTTGAATATAAGCAAAATTGCCACTTACACTATTATATTGAACACGTTTAATGGCTCTTTTACCTACGCTTTGTGCTACTTTTTGATAAGTTGGACCATTGGCTTGATTATAAGTCATTGATACTCTAGTCACATAACCAGTATTTTTTTACCGATGGCAGTAACAACTAATACGCCTTTATTTGTATGGAATTCATAATATTTTTCTTGATTATTTGGATTATATGAATAAATAGGTGTGCCATAGTGATTAATAACATTTTTAATTGATTCACCTATTGTCACATTTTCTAATGTTTTTTGACCTTGAGTTAATTGTTGTACAGTCTGAATCGAATTACCACTAGCTGCTTCAGCATGATTATAGCCTACTCCTGTCATTACTAGTCCTGAAACTAATAGGGCTGTTGCTAACTTTTTCATAAGCACTCGCTCCTTTTTCTTTTATGCTTAATTACAGTATACCCTATCCATTACAAAAATAACAGAAATATTACAAAAACATTACAAAATATTTCTTTTTTATAATCCATTCATTTTGGTAAATAATATTATTTAGTGTTGAGGCATATGTTTTTTTATAAAAGGTGTCACATCATGGATAAACTTCTCTTGTTCTTCTTCAAAAGGATACATGCTTGACTTCGAATACACTTCAAAATGTACATTTCCTATTAAATCTGCTACTTCTTTAGATTCAAGAGATGTTATTCTTTCTCCATACGCACTTGCAACTATAAATGTGGGTTTAGTGATGTACTCAAATACTTCTGCAATTCCTCTTTGTTTAAATACTTCATCTACTGCTTCTGTCTCTTCTTTAGTAGAAATTGAATTAGTATCTTCGACATTTTTTAAGAACTTATTCACTTTACGATGTTTATAATAGCGATGTTTATCTAAAAACGTCTCTTGTTTATCTTCATTCCAGTTACGGATTTTATGTGCGTATTTTCTAAACAATCGTTCTTCTGGTAACTCTCCTTCAATAGATGTCGGATTGATCATTGTTAACGAAGAGACATACTCTGGATATTGCTTTGATAAATGCGCAATAATTGTAGCACCCATTTCATGGCCAATAAAAGCCGCTTGATCTATGTAGAGATAATCTAATAATAAAATAATATCATCTGCAAATTCATTGAATTTAATATGTCGTGGTTTATCTGAATATCCATGACCACGTAAATCCAATAATACGACTTGAAATGTTTTTGAAAGTGCATGAGCTAAATTTTGAAAAATTGAAGCATTTTCAAACGCAGTATGTACAAGCACTACTGGGTATCCTTGTCCCATAGTATTGTAATTTAATGTAAATCCACCTTTTCTTGTAAATAATTCCATTTAATTATCTCCTTTTTTTTGTTTATTTATGGATAAAATCGTTAAGAGCTCTTCTATTGTTGTAATGATATAATCTACTTCTTCTTCTAAAGGTTCTAATTCAGCATTTTCTTGTTTATACCAAACGCTTACCATTCCCATAGCACGTGCAGGAGCAACATCATTTAAGGCATCATCTCCAACATACATAATTTCTTCTGGTAAAACGCCGAGTTGATCAATCATATCTTCAAAAATACGTGGGTGAGGTTTGCGATAACCTACTGTTTCAGAAGTTGATAAATAATTAATCACGTGTTCTATTCCTAATGAATAAATCCGAAATTGTTTAATCTTTGATTTCCCGTTTGCAATTACACCGAGTAAATAATCATGCTCTGACAACTTTTCAAGTGTGTATAATGTATCGTAGTATGGAAATACATATCGATAGAAATGCATTTCGAAATCATGAAATAAATCTTTCCATTTCAATCTATCGATGTGAAATTGTTTTATTATCTCCTTATATACATAAGGTTTATCGTTATCTTCATCATCATCTAATTCTATAAATTTATGTTTAAAGTCAGCAAGTTGTACATGTACAAAATAATCATGAAAACGTTCATATTGTTCTTCTATAAATTTATCTCGAGACTTAGTTCTATCCAATAATGTGCCTTCTAAATCGAACACAACTGCTTTGATTTGGCTTAAGTCCATTTTTATTTACCTCTTATCACTATAATTATTCTTATTTTAATAATTTTTGTTCACTTCACTAACGTGTTGTATTAGATTGAGTGACTAAAATATAAAATAATATGGGTATCCCAACAAGTGATAAAATAATACTTGCTGGAATTTGCACTGGATTGATAACAATCTTCCCTACAACATCAGCGAATAGCATCGTTAATGCACCTATCAATATGTTTAATGTCATTTGTATAGCAAGACTATATTGAAAATAATATCGTTTAATTAATTGAGGTACAATGATGCCAATAAAACCTATAACACCTATAAACGCTACTGCTATAGCTGTCATAATAGATGTTAACAAAAGTACAATAAATGTTATCCATTGCACATTTAACCCTAGAGACTTACTTTTAGCTTCTCCTAATTGCAAGAGCTTAATTGGTGTAACTAAACTATATATCACAATAATGATTGGCAAAGAAACCATTGTAATATAAACGAGCTCATTCATTTCGGCATTCGCAAATCCTCCGAAATAATAGGCTAACATACGATTCGTACGTTCTGGTTTAATGAGTGTAAGTATATATATTAATGCATTAAAAAAAGCGCCTACCATAAGTCCAGATATGATGAGTACTCTAATTGGAAAATTTCTAGACAATACGATTGTCATTATAACAACAAGTAAAAGTGTCGTGATACTAAAAATGATAGAAAAAATTGGAATAAATAGAAAAGATACACCTAAAAATATAGCTAAACTTGATCCAAAAGTCGCTCCACTCGCTAAACCAAGTGTAAAGCTATCTGCTAAAGGATTATTTAATACCGTTTGAAATAATTGACCCGTCAACGTTAATATGGCTCCTACCATAAGTGCCTCAAATGTTCTAGGAACTCTAACCTTAAAAAAAATCATTTGATTAAATGCTTGATGTAATGACCCTAAACCCCAAAAAAGACTTATAGCTATTATAATACATAAGCAAAGTGTCCAAACTGAAAATGTTAAATATAGATGTCGTTTCATTTCCACTCACATTTCAATTATTATTTATTTCTTATATTACAATGAATATATCCTTACTACTAATTAAAATAAGATTACAAAATGATTCTTTCTCTGCTTTGCTAAACTTACAAGAATATATGTTGTATAAAAAGCCTACAACATTGTCAATATCGTTGTAGGCTTTTGAAAAGTCTCTCATCTTAACGTTTTAACGTTTATAAATTGCATCACGTAATTCTTTCATACCCTCATCAATACGAGGTCCTGGTCGTGAAATTTCGTCACCATTGACTGTTTCCACACGTTCATTTTTTACTGCGTTGACTTCAGAGAAACCATCACGTTCTTTAATCACTTCATAATATTCTTCTTTTGAAATACCTTCAGTTGAAATTAAAATATCAGGATTTTTTCTAATAATACTTTCTTTATCTACTGCTTTCCATCCACTAACATTTGAAAATACATTTTTTGTATCTAGTTTTTCTATCATATCATTGAAAAAGGTTTCTTTTCCTGCTGTATATATTTCAGGTTTTGAAGACACTTCTATAAAAACACTCTGTTTTTTATGATGTGCTGGAATTGATTCAATTACTTTTTGAACATTATCTTTTGTTTCTTTGACTAACTGTTTCGCCTCTTTTTCACGATGCGTTACTTTACCTACTTGCTCAAATGAATCGTAGACTTGATTTAAAGACTGAGCGTCTTTAACATATACTACCTTCACACCACTATCAGCTAAACTATCAAGTGTTTTTTTAGCAGATGATTTTTGAGATTCATGAGCTAAAATCAAATCAGGTTTAGCTTTTAAGAGTGCTTCCTTATTTAAGTTCATTGCATCAAATTGTTGCTTGCCTTTTTTCACGTTTTTTGGATAATCATCAACTGTTGATACACCTATAATATTTTTTCCAAGACCAAGTCTATATAATATTTCAGTATTACTTGGAATCAAAGATATAATACGATGATATGTATGAGTATTATTATTGTGATCCGTTGTTTTTTGCTCAGTTGAATGCGTAGAATGATGTCCTTTTTCACTCGATTGATTTTGTCCACATGCTGCTAAAACTAATACTAATGTAAATAAAATAATCCACAGCTTCTTATTGTTCATTTATAAACAATACCTTCCTTTCACAATTTTGTTTATTTCATATATTTATCATACCAAATTATTTATATCATTAATTTAATTCTATAAATTTTTATTGTGTAATTTTATATTATTGGTTAAACTTAATGATTTAATTCTATTTCAAAATAAAAAAAGAAGGAAACAGATTTCAAAATACATTCTGTATCCTTCCTGTTTTCATACTATACAGTAGCTATTTTAGGATTTGGGCCATACTTATTTGTCCCCTCATCACTATCTTTTATTGTAAATGCAAAAGTAATCACAAGAATAATAAGTAAGACTAAAGACATCGCTGCCACCATAATTCCTAATTCAAGCGCAATCATTCCGTTGAAAAAACCATCAATTGAAATACCGTATGTTCTATCTACAATACTTGAAATTTTTCTGATTGATGTAAAAATTAAAATAATAAGAGGTAGAACCATTGTGTGCCCTGTATCATGTAAACGACGTACCGTCATCGTAAACGTTCCTATAAAAATAATGATATCAATGATTTCATACACAATATCAAAAAATGTATGCCCTCCATTTAACCCCAAAGTAATGATATTAAAAAGTAAACTAATAATCACTAAAATAATACAATTAGCTAAAATAGCAAACCAATAATGGCGTCTTCTAGTTCGACTTTTTATATTAAAATAATTTTGCCAAAATAATTTGAACGCTTCTATCATGTTTAAGCTCCTTTTATTCATCAGATATATTATATATATATCATCACATATTATAGAACTTAAAAACATCTTTTATTAAATATCATTCCGAACCGCATCAGCAATATACTGATTTAAATTATCGTGTCGTTTGTTATTAATTGTTTTAGCAAATCGCTCATCATTCTCATAAATCGAGGCAATATATTCTAAAAATTGTTCATCTACGTTAGGTACTTGTGTTCGAAGAATATCTTTTAGTTCAGAAATTGCTTGTTTAACCTGTACATGATTTATTTTATAGTTTGCAATAAATAATTCATTCATTTTATCAAAGAATGAATGTAACCTCTCCATTGTTTTCTTATTTTTTTGTTGTTTTTCTGTAGAATTCAATCGTTTTTGATTCTCTTTAAAAGCTTGATAATAAGGAGTATGACTATATTTCATTTCAGCTTCTTTCTCATATTGATTCTGTATATTATCATTATTCCATTTACTCATATTAATCTCCTCTTTTCTATGATTAACGAGATGATGATTAAGAAAATGAATCATTTTGTTTAATTGATCTCTTTGTGCAACAATACGCTGATAATTATTTTCTAATATTATATTTTTCTCTTCTATACTGTTACTAAAATAAAGTTGAATATCTGCTAATGATAAATTCAGTTCCCTTAGAAATTGAATGGTCTGTAATTTAGAGATGTCCTTAGAAGAATAATAACGATAACCATTAGATGCAATATAAGTGGGCACAAGCAACTCGATTTCATGGTAATAATGAAGTGTGCGTTTAGTTACTTCGGTAAT
>ERZ1023241.87-NODE-87-length-35200-cov-27.000882_pt1 | contig 35200 bp, 32 predicted proteins | sample MGYA00380455_ERZ1023241 | MGnify/ENA primary metagenome ERZ1023241 (study PRJEB33173, sample SAMEA4830304) | metagenome | study: EMG produced TPA metagenomics assembly of the PRJEB25223 data set...
GCTTAACTCGGTTTGAAGTGGAATACTGTCAATCTATTTCAGGACAAGACATAAAAAAGATTAAACACGTTGTTTAGGCAGGCTAGATACCCAAGTCATCAGACGAGTCGCATCATTGGTACGTGCAGCAGTTGAATCCGCACCTAATACCACGACCACCACAGGACGGTTATTCAAGGTGGTGTGCATGACGACACAACGTCCTGCTTCATTAATATAACCGGTTTTAGACAGATTGATATTCCAGCCACCATTACGCACCAGTGAATTGGTGTTGTTGGATTTCAATACACGGTAACCCAGGTTGAAATCATAGCTGGCAGTGGTAGAGAATTGACGGATCAGGCCATACTGTGAAGCGGTATTGACCAGAATCCCCAAATCGCGTGCAGAAGACACATTGCCAGGATGCAGGCCGGTAGATTCCATATAATGGGTTGAAGTCATGCCCAGCTCTTTAGCTTTGGCATTCATCTTCGCAATAAAGGCTGCACGGCCACCTGGATACGTACGCGCTAATGCGGCTGCAGCCGGGTTCTCAGACTTCATCAAAGCAAATAGTAAGGCTTCAGCACGATTCATGCTGTCCCCGGCTCTTAAGGTAGAACTTGAGCTCTTACAGCCTGCACAGGAAAAATCAGCCTGTTGCAGGGTAATTTTTTCAGACATATTCAAACGCGCATCTGAAATCACCACTGCAGTCATCAATTTGGTAATCGACGCAATCGGGTAAGCATTATTGGTATTCTTACTGAATAACACTTCACCCGTCTGTGAATCCATCACCAGAGCTGCACGCGCACTTACAGCAGGTTGATTAATAAAATGACTATTATCAATAATCTGCACAGGTTTTGTCGGTACTGGTGCTGGTGCGCCGCCCTGACGAATCGTCGTCGTAACAGTTGCTGAACCTGGTGGTGAAGGTTCTGCAGCAGATACGCTCAAATTATCATTCATGAGCTGATTGACTTCATCAGAAGACCAGCTGATGCTGGATCCGCCCTCTGTTGTGCCAGAATTCATAATGATTTCAGCAAAACTTGTCGTGCTCATGCTGATTAACACGGACAGGCCGAGTAGTTGCCTTAAAGACTTGTTTATTTTCTTCACTATTCCTTCACTCAACTAACAGAGGTAAGATTGATTTGCGTATTACCTCTAATATGCCTTACATTTAAACACAATGCCGAACATTTTTTGTTCTTGACACTATGTGATAAGTTTCAGATTTAATCTGCGAATAGGATTGCTAATTTTGTAGTTTCATTGCAAGCTTATTTTGCTTTATGTAACAAAAAAATGATTTTTTAATGAGGGAGAGTCTAGGTGATCACAGTTTTAGTTGTCGACGACCATGAATTAGTTCGTACTGGAATTTGCAGAATGCTGGAAGACCATGCGGATGTTCAGGTGATTGGACAGGCTGAATCTGGTGAAGAAGCAATTACCCTCGTCCGTCAGCATCATCCCAATGTGGTTCTGTTAGATGTCAACATGCCAGGTATCGGTGGTGTAGAAACCACACGCCGTTTGCTACAGACTGCTCCTGAAACCAAAGTTCTTGCGGTCAGTGGCCTGGCTGAAGAACCTTATCCTTCACTATTATTGAAAGCAGGTGCCAAAGGTTATATCACCAAAGGTGCACCTGTATCAGAGATGGTCCGTGCCATCAATAAAGTCATGCAGGGCGGTAAATATTTCAGTGCCGACATTGCTGAACAGCTGGCGAGTTCTTACCTGTCCGATACCCAGCAATCCCCTTTTGATGCACTGTCTGAACGTGAAATGCAGGTAGCCATGATGGTTGTGAACTGTATCAGTGCGCAGGAAATTGCCGACAAGCTGTTTGTGAGTGTTAAAACAGTCAATACTTACCGTTACCGGATCTTCGAAAAACTCAATATCGATAGTGATGTTAAACTGACCCATCTTGCAATGCGCTATGGCCTGATTAAACCTTAATTTAACCCTCTGCTTAATGCGGTTTCTATGGCGCAAACATCCAGTTATTCTGAACTGAATCAATATCATCTGGGCCTATGGTATAGCGCCTACCGCCTGATTATCAGCACGGGTCTGTTGCTGATTTTTCTGCTGACTTATCCTGATATGACTACAGATTATCAGTATCCTAAACTCTATCACTATGCCTTAATGATTAGCGTCGCCGTCAATACTGTGCAGCTGTTTACGCTAAGATGGGTAAAGCGCCTGATTCAGCCACAGTTCATTCTGATTTTTGCCAGCGATGTCTTTTTTCTTAGTTTATTGACCTTGGCCAGTCAGGGTCCAAATGTCCATCTCGGACTGATTTTTGTTATTACCATTTTTTCAGCCTCATTATTACTGGATGCCAAGAAAGCCCTGATCATCACCCTGATTGCGGTGATTAGTATCATCTACCAGCATTTTATCGGCAGTATTTTTGCCTTTTCCTCGCTTACCAATATCGGGAATAGTGCCCTGCTGGCCTTTCTATTTTTTGTCGTCTATGGCTCGGGACAAATTGCGGTACGGCGCTTTCAGATTCTGGAAAACCTGAATTTTTCTCAATCGCTGGAACTATATCGCTTACAGAATATTAACCGCTATATTCTGGAACAGATTGAAACCGGCTATCTGGTCTTAGATGAGAATTACCATGTGGTGCTCAGTAATCCGGCTGCCTGTCATCTGCTCGGCATTGAGCCAATGTATGCCCATGAAAGATTTTCGTTATACCAATCTCAAAATGACCTGTTTGAACTGATCCGTTTTGAAAATCTGGAAAATGGCGAGCGGTTTCAATTTGAATCCCAGCAGAGTCGTTATAATATTCACGTGCAGGTACAAAAGCTGATTGTGCCGCACCAGACTCTGACTCTCCTCGTGCTGCAAGATGCCCGCAAACTTAATCAGCAGGTGCAACAGTTAAAGCTTGCTGCTCTAGGCCAGCTTTCCGCCAGTATTGCCCATGAAATTCGCAATCCTCTGGCTGCCATTGTACAGGCCAATGATCTTTATCTCGATTCTGAACCTGAACAGCAACGGGTTCTGCATCAGATGATCAGCCGACAGGCTACCCGTATTGATCGGATTATTCAGGACACCCTGAATATGGTGAAAAACAAGGAAACCCATCCGGTCGTAATTCAGCTGAATGAATTTATCCTACTGTTTATTCAGGAGGATTTAGCAGATGTGGCGGACCAGATTCAATTTAATATTGATGTACCACTGGCAATTCAGTTCGATGAAGCCCAGTTACGTCAGATTCTAATTAACCTGATTCGTAATGCCATCCGGCATAATTCACCGGATTCGTCCCATATTCAATTGAATATTCACCCATATGAACATAAGGTATGGATAGATGTCCGGGATTTTGGCTCTGGTGTTGCCACCCATGATCAGGAATTATTATTTAAACCTTTTTTCAGCACGTCTATCCATGGAACGGGACTCGGACTATATTTATCACACAGTTTTTGTGAAGCCAATCAGGCACAACTCAACTACATTTCACAAGAACAGGGCGCATGCTTTCGGATTAGCTGTCAACGTGTGACAGCATAAAAGGAATAAGGGGAAATATTGTGGAACAACAACCACTGGTTTTATTGGTGGATGATGAGGAAGATCTATGTACCCTCATGCAAATGTCATTGATGCGCATGGGAATCCGTACGCATATTGCCCATCGTCTGGAAGATGCGAAAAAATGTCTGGCAGATCATCAATATGATGCCTGTCTGACAGATCTAAATCTTCCTGATGGCAATGGTCTGCAATTACTGGACTGGATTAACCAGCATTCCCCTCACCTTCCGGTAGCTGTTCTAACGGCTTATGGCAATATGGATATTGCTATTGCTGCACTCAAGGCAGGTGCATTTGACTTTGTTAGCAAACCGATCAATCAAAAGCATCTGGAACAACTGCTGCAAAAAGCACTGAATAAACCAGTAGACTATTATCAGAATAATTCCAATGATTCATTAGAACATAAATTGCTGATTGGACAATCTCTGCCTATTCAGCAATTGCGGGTCACCTTGAAAAAAATTGCACGTTCTCAAGCTCCGGTATTTATTACTGGTGAATCAGGGACCGGGAAAGAAGTGGTGGCCAATCTGGTCCATCGTCTTAGTAACCGCAATGAAGGACCTTTTATCGCGATTAACTGCGGTGCAATCCCGACTGAATTAATGGAAAGTGAACTGTTTGGCCACAAGAAAGGCAGCTTTACTGGCGCGACTCAGGACAAACAAGGACTAATTCAGTCTGCCCATGGAGGTAGTTTGTTCTTAGATGAAATCGCCGAATTACCGCTATCTATGCAGGTTAAACTGTTACGTGCCGTCCAGGAAAAACGCATTCGTCCCGTCGGTTCCGATACTGAAATTGATGTCGATTTCCGTGTCATTAGTGCCAGCCACCAGGATCTCGATGCGCTGGTACAACAAGGCAAATTCCGTCAGGATTTGTTCTTCCGTATTCACGTGATGGATCTGGTCTTACCACCACTGCGTGAGCGCGGCCAAGATATTCTGCTCCTCGCTGAGCATTTTGTTCAAAAGATCTGTCAGGAATGGGAGATTCCTGCGAAAAAACTGACGCAACGGAGCAAGGAATTTTTACTGGAGCAATACTATCCGGGCAATGTACGCGAACTGCGTAACATTATTGAACGAGCTATTACTTTGAGTGATGAAGACAAGATTGATCTTCAGCATCTGCAAACTGCTCCACTGCGTCATACGGTATCCGTCCAATCAGAAACGGCAAATCTGGCAGAGCCGACCTCATCTACGGATCAGATCATTATTCCCAAGAAACTCCCCGAGGAAGGTCTGGAACTGTATTTAGAAAAGATTGAAAAAGAAATTCTGCTGAATGCTTTGAATCTGACGCATTGGAATCGTACATTGGCCGCCAAAAAACTCGGTATGTCGTTTCGCTCTTTACGTTATCGTCTGAAAAAATTCGGACTGGATACCGAAGAAGAGGAATAATTATTTCTGCAGGAGCAGCAAGTCTGTGACGTGATCCAGATAGCTCTCCTCACGCGCATCCTGACCGAGAGGATAGGTGAAATGTGGCTGAATCCCCTGTCCTTCAATCATATTGCCGCTCGGGCTAAAGTATTGCGATACAGTCATCTGCAAAGCAGAGCCATTGCTCAAAGGAAACAGTTTCTGCACCACCCCTTTGCCATAGCTCTTTTCCCCTACCACCCAGGCACGATTATGTTCTTTCAGAGCAGCAGTAAATACTTCTGCAGCGGAAGCCGAACGGTTATTGATTAGAATCCCGACTTTCAGATTTTGAAATTCAATTCCTGGAAGTGCCTGAAATTGCTGATTACCTTCAGAACGGCTCTTGGTCGAGACAATAATGCCCTGATTCAGGAACAAATCTGCTGATTCAACAGCCGCAGACAATAAACCACCCGGATTATTACGTAAGTCAAACAGCACTGCTTTCAGGCGATTGGTTGAATAACTTTCAATAATTCGCTTGATTTCATTAGCAGTATCTTGCTGGAAAACTTTGACCTGCAGCACCAGAACCTGATTACTGTGTAAAGTCGATTTAATCTCGGTATCCACTTTGGTATTGCGGACCAGTGTAATCGGTACACTTTGCGCAGAAAGCTGAAGCGTTAAAGTAGAGCCAATGGCACCAGTCAATAAATCTCGCACCTGCTCACGTTTCAGCGCACTCAAGACCTGATCATCAATCTTATAAACTGTGACACCATTGCGAAGGCCTTGTTTGGCAGAGTCAGCATCCGGACTTAGGCCTTGTACCATCCATTGTTTTAGCTGTGGATTAAAATGCAGATCAAAATCAATACTGGCCAGATCACCTTCAGTATATTCACGCAGCTGTTTATAGTCTTCAGGAGATAAATAGCGGGAATAGCGGTCCAGGCTGCTCACCAAACCTTGAATGGCTTGCTGGAAAAGCACATCGTCATTTTTGTCTTGAATATAATTATCTTTGACGATGCCATAAATCTGAACAAATTCCTGGATGGATGTAACAGGAATTTCATTATAGACCTGTTCATCCATTTCCAGTTCATCGAGTGCCATCTCGGTCGAAACAGCACTCCAGGCGGAATGACTCAAACACATCAGTAAGCAGGATAAGACTACAGACTTGCCATGTGTTTTTATCATTCTTATACCTGTTTTATAAAAGATTAAGCGTGCAGCTCAATAAGATTGCGACCCTGCATTTCAGCTGGTACCGGAATTTGCATCAAGTTCAGCAGGGTTGGTGCGACATCAGCCAATACGCCACCTTCTGCGATTGTTGCAGAGCTTGGACCCACATAGATAAATGGAACCAGTTCAGTGGTATGCTGGGTATGCACTTGACCGCTCTGATAATCCTGCATCTGCTCCACATTACCATGGTCTGCAGTAATAATCATATGGCCTTTTTTCGCCATCACAGCTTCATAAACTCGGCCTAAGCAAGTATCCACAGCTTCAACGGCTTTCACTGCTGCATCAAATACACCAGTATGGCCGACCATATCACCATTGGCATAGTTCACAACCAGTAGGTCAAACTCGCCTGAATTGATCGCTGCCACCAGTTCATCTGTTACTTCATAGGCACTCATTTCCGGTTTCAGGTCATAAGTCGCAACATTTGGAGATGGGATCAGGATACGTTTTTCACCTGGATATTCATCTTCACGGCCACCGCTAAAGAAGAAGGTTACATGCGCATATTTCTCAGTTTCTGCAATACGTAGCTGAGTTTTGCCCAGGTTCGACAGATACTCACCTAAAGAATTTACCAGCGCTTCTGGCATATAGGCTACTGGCGCATCAATGGTCGCCTGATAACGGGTCAACATCACGAATTTCGCCAGATTCGGTACAACCTTACGTTCAAAACCGGCAAAATCTTTTTCAACAAAGGCACGAGTCAATTCACGGGCACGGTCAGCACGGAAGTTCATGAATACAACGCTGTCGCCATCCTGAATCTTCACAGTGTCGCCAATGCGAGTCGCTTTTACGAATTCGTCTGATTCCTCTGCAGCATAAGCCTGTTCCAGACCTTCAACTGCACTAGCTGCAGTACGCACTGCTTCACCTTCAGTCAGCAGACGATACGCTTGCTCTACACGATCCCAACGGTTGTCACGGTCCATGGCAAAATAACGACCGATCATGCTGACAATACGACCCTGGCCCGGATATTGAGCAAATAATGCATCCAGTTTTTCTAAAGAGGGTTGCGCACTTTTTGGTGGTGTATCACGGCCATCGAGAAACGCATGCAGATAAACCTGAGCACCGCGTTTTAAAGCCAGTTCAGCCATCGCCACGATATGATCTTCGTGTGAGTGCACACCGCCTTCAGACAACAGACCCATAATGTGGACTGCGCCATTTGCTGCTTTGGCTTTCTCAACCGCATCTACCAGCACTTCATGTTCGAAGAAAGCCCCAGTACGGATATCTTTGGTAATACGGGTAAAGTCCTGATACAGCACACGGCCAGCACCAAGATTCATATGACCGACTTCAGAGTTCCCCATCTGACCATCAGGCAGGCCGACATCTTCACCTGAACCTGAGATCAAACCATGCGGATGCTTTTCCTGCATAGCAGTTAAATTTGGTCGTTTAGCCGCTAAAAACGCATTGTCTTCGACCGCTTCGCGATGACCCACACCATCCATAATCACCAAAACGTGAGGGATTTTGCCAGCAGTTGCATCCGTCATAATGAAATACTCTTTTCGTCTACGAATTAATCGCTCTAGTTTACCGAATTTTGCAAAAAGAGGCCATGACCAGACGATGGTTTAAGCCTCTTGTTGCGATTGATTTCTTCTATTTTCCTGTAGTTTAGCGGGCCCGATGGAGCAAGTAGCCGCCAATAGCAAACATCAGCAAAATAGGAATAAATACAAACCATGCCGGTGACGGCGCATAGACCAGACTGGCATAACCGAGAAAATCCTGCAGATAGAAGAAGCCTAACCCTGCGAATAACGCAATCACCAAACGGAAGCCCATCGATTGCTGACGCAATGGCCCAAAGATAAATGAACAGGCAATCACTACCAGCGCAATCAGGGCAAATGGCGAACCGACTTTCTGCCAGAAAGCCAGCTGATAGGTTTTAGGTACCTGACTATATTCATGCATATAGCTCATAAAGCTCACCAGCTGGCTTGGCGATAAATCTTCCGGATCAATCGTCACCATATGCACATATTTCGGCTGCAAGGCCAAAGCCAGTGGTTGCTCATCATGCTGTACCAGTGTCGCATTGCCGTTTTGTAAAATATCAAACTGTTCTGTGCTATCTAGTTTCCAAGCCCCATCTTTGACGAATTCACCCTGCTTGGCATCCAGAGTACCCCGCAGTCGGTAATTGTCATCAAAGTCCAGCATCTGTACATTTTTCAGCTGGCCCTTGGCGTTGGCATAATCAATATAGATAAAGCGATTACCCTCACGCGTCCAGTAACCTTTCACTTCACCAATTTTGACTGGCTTGTTATAGCTTTTGACTGCTTTGGCCTGTTCATTGGTATATGGAATCACCCACTCGCTCAGGGCAAACGATAATACGACCAATAGCAATGCTGAACGGATCACCCAGCCGACAATCCGCCACAGACTGACTCCGACTGAACGCATTATGATCAGTTCACTATTGGAAGCCAATGTACCTAAACCGAGTACCGCGCCAATCAGTGCCGAAATTGGCAGGATTTCATAAAGATAATTCGGTGCCCCCCAGAGTACATATTTCAAGGCATCCCAGGCACCATAGCCTTCTTTCAGGGAACCCAATTCACCTAAATACGTAAATAAGACCTGCAGACCTGAAAGAACAGCGGTTGCCCCAAGCATCGCCAGCGCGGTGGTTCCGGTCACATGTTTGGCAACTATACGACGTGCTAACATTGTTAAGACCTCACTCGCTGAATCCGTTTTTTAATTTTTGGCGCCAAATTCTGTTTACGTGAGAACAATGCACCGGCTATGGCATATATGATCAGGACCAATGGATAAGCCCAAATGCCCATTTCCGCCTTGCTGACCCGGGTTTTGATCGCCATCAGGGCGACGATCAGGCTGGCAAAGATCATCAGTGCCGGGAATAATTTGAGATAGCGGCCTTGACGTGGGCTCACTTCAGACAGGGCTACAGACAAAATCAGGGCAATTACAATGGCAAATGGTACAAAGACACGCCAGCCAAGCTCACTGGCTACCACCGGATCCTGACGGTTTTTCCAAAGCTGTCCGGTCGGCAAGGCCTCGACTTCATCACTGGCCAGTTCTGCTTCTTTATCACTTTCGATCCGTAAACGATAGCTTTCAAATTCAGCCTGGGTATATTGCGGCGTGCCTGGATAAATTTCATAGCGGCGGCCATTGACGAGATCGACCACATTGGCCGCATCATTCGGCATTTCAATTCGGGTCGCTTCCTGCGCCAGAATCATCACATCTGGCTTGCCTTCTTTTTCCGCACGCTGATAGAAGAAGATATCTTTCAGGTTTTTGCGATCTTCGGATAGATCTCCGGCATAAATGGTATAAGGTCCGGAAGAGATAAATTCTTTGGGCCGAACCAGATCAAAGCCGGTTCGTACTGCCTGCTCACTGGTCAAGGCTTCGAACTGTCGAATCCCCCACGGTGAAGCCCACAACATGAGAAAGCCTTGTGCAAGGAGATAGACCAAAGTCATCGGAATCAAAAGACGTGCCAGCTGATGCCGGCTAATTCCGCTACCATTTAAGACCGCCATCTCATGATCAACATAGAGACGACCAAAGACCAGCATTAAGCCAATAAAGAACCCAAGTGGAAGAATCAAGGTCAGGAATTCAGGCAAACGATAACCAATGATGCTGAACAGGATTCCAGCATCCAGACGCCCCTGTGCGGCCACACCAAAATACTTGATCAAACGACCGCCCATCATGATAAGGGTCAGTAAGGCAATCACCACCAAGGAGGTCGATACCACTTGCTTGTCCAGATAACGCCGAATAATCAAATTAGTTCTTCCAAAATGAGCTCCATAAAACGAGTGCTAGTTTACCCGAATAGCAAAAATATAAAACCTAGGTGGCCCTGCCCATTGAAAATCTATTCGGATAAATGTTTCAATGCTTGAATGATTTGCAAATCTAAACAGGCGTGAAAACAAGATATGAACCTTACAATTAATACGTCATTCCCAGAGAATGGATCAAGTCAATCTTTGTTGATTTTAGTCGACTCAGAACAGATTCAGAGCGCTGCATCAACATACCAAATCAACAGCCTAGATACATTAATTGAAGCATCTCAATTCAAGGCTGGTCTGGCAGAAAGTTTAAGCCTGATTGGACAGGTCAGCCAGTCTCAGCATGCGGCCCTGATCGGCCTCGGCAAGACTGCCGAATTACAAGCGGGAAAACTGGCGAAAATTGCCCAAGCCATTATTAAAGGCTCTCAAAAAAAATTCAAACAGATTTCTGTTGATCTGACACAACTTCCACAAGAATTGCACTATCTGTTTGCATTGGCTTTAACTCAAGCCAGCTACGGCTATGACGAATACAAGTCAAAAAAGAACGAATTTATTCTGCAGCAGATTGATTTCATCGCTGCCGAAACTCCGCTAACAGCTGAACAGTTGCAATTGATTCAGGCCGTTCAGACTGGTCAGAATCTGGCGCGTGATCTGGGTAATCGTCCTGGCAATATTTGTTTCCCAGAATATCTGGCAGAACAGGCGCAAGCGCTGGCGGCTCAATATCCGGACCTGCTTAAAGTAACTGTACTTAATGAACAGCAAATGGCTGACCTTGGTATGGGTGCCTTCCTTGCAGTTAGCAAAGGTTCAGACCGTCCAGGCCGTATTATTACAATTGAATATCTGGCTCATCGTGAAGAAGCACCAGTTGTATTACTGGGTAAAGGCATTACTTTTGATACCGGCGGTATTTCATTAAAACCAGGCGCTGGCATGGATGAAATGAAATACGATATGTGCGGTGCAGCTTCAGTTCTGGGCACGCTTCGTGCACTATGCGAATCTCGTTTACCAATTCATGTGGTAGGTGCGATTGCTGCAGCGGAAAATATGCCATCGGGCAAAGCCACCCGTCCAGGTGACATCGTAACCACCATGAGTGGTCAAACTGTTGAAATTTTAAATACTGATGCTGAAGGCCGTCTGGTACTCTGTGATGCGCTAACTTATGTGAAACGCTTCAACCCTGCCCTGGTGATTGATATTGCAACTCTAACCGGTGCTTGTGTAGTGGCCTTAGGTTCAGTCTTGACCGGTATGTTTACGCCAGACAATGAGCTGGCTGCAGAGCTTGAAACCGCCGGCCAAAATGCATTTGACCGTGTATGGCGCATGCCAGTACTGGACGACTATCAGGAACAACTGGATTCACCATTTGCTGATATTGCCAATATTGGTGGCCCTAAAGCCGGTTCTGTAACAGCTGCATGCTTCCTGCAACGTTTTACGCGTGAATATCGCTGGGCTCACTTGGATATTGCAGGTACTGCATGGAATTCAGGTCCAAATAAAGGCGCAACTGGCCGTCCAGTACCTCTATTAATGCAATTCCTGGCTAATCGCGTTCAAAAGCATGGCTAAGGTCAGCTTTTATTTATTTGAAAAAAGCCCTGAACGACAAGTGGACAGCACTTGTCGTTTATGCCGTAAAATTTTGCGTCAGCCAGAGCGTATCTGGCTGCTGTGTGCCGATCCTGCCTTACAGCAGGAACTGGATGAAAAGCTATGGAACTTTGATCCTGCCAGCTTTATTCCGCATGGAATCGATCAGCCAGATGCGACCGTTTGTATATCGGCTCAATTACCAGAGCAGCCTGGCTGGATTATTTTTAATTTTAATCCGGAAGCACTTGAACCTGATGCGAAATTTAGTCACATTATTGAGATTATTGAAAACAATGAACCGGCTAAACAGCTGGGACGTGAGAAATATAAACAATATCGTCGCTTTGGCATTCAGCCAAATACCTTTAAGCTCTAAGTAATCACGTGAACAAGGAGATGCAAGTGGCATTAAATGTAGGTCCAGATTTTAAACAGCGCTGGTTAAACACGCCTGAGGCTGTACGTCAGACCTTTATCGATGACCTCTCGCGCATCTGTGAAGTACTTAAGCCTGAAACTGCTGTAGAAGAATGGCTCGTTCGCGACCAGCAGTTACAGAAAGAGTCTGAGCGTAAAATTGAAGCAGCGTATGCACAGCGCAAGGCCGAACTGATTGAAGAAGCACGTATTCGCAGACAACGGGCACTCGAAAAAGCCTTAGCCGAAAAACGTGCTGAAGAGCAAGCCTATGCCGAACAGCTACGCCGTGATGAAGAGCGAAAATTTGCCGAGCAGACCCGGAAGCTGGCTGAAATGCGTCATATGCTAGATACTGAGGTTCAGGATTATGCCGCACGTTATCAGAAAAATCCGGATCAGGTACTCGACTTTGCCAAAGGTCGCCTAAATATCGACGATACCCAGATTTTATCTGAGCTGGAAAGCTTACGGTTACGTCTGGAACTCGAAGCAGAAACTGTGATTGAACAAACCGTCAATGCACTGCGTGAGAAATTACGCGCTGCAGCCAAAGAAGAAATTGACTATATTCTGAAAAATTCTGATCTGGCTGAGTAAAGTTGATAGTCAGTTGGCTGAAAAGATTCTTTTTATTTTTCAGCCTAATCCATCCCCTGTCTTGGTTAGTTTATTCCATCAAACTATAAAATCTGCTTTAAAATTAAAACAAGTCAGCCAGTAAAAATGCGGTATTGCCAAGCAGATAGCCCGCCCCTAGCAGAGTGCTAATCCAGAGAATTCCCCCAGTCACATTATAAAAACTGAAAGTTGCAAAGCTCATATGGCCAGAACCTGCCGCAAAAGGACCGAAGGAACGTACAAAGGGAATAAAACGCGCAATTAAGATCGTCTTGCCGCCATGTTTCATAAAATAATGATTGGTTTTGACCATATATTCGGGTTTGAAAAACCGTGAATGCTCATTGAAATATTTTAATCCGAGCACCCTGCCTGAATAATAATTCACGGTATAACCCAGAATCGAAGCAATCAGCAGCAATAAACCCATGGAGTGTAAGGTAATCAGATCGGAGCTGGAACACAGCGCACCGACGGCAATCAACAGACTGTCACCGGGCAAAAAGAAAAAAAATGGCGAACCTGTTTCCGCAAAAATCACCAGGAACAAAATTGCATAGATCCACACCCCATACTGCTCCAGCAATAGAGGTAAAGACTGTTCAAGATGAAGTAAAAAATCGAGCATTCGACCTGTCCACTGGGGCTAAAATCGCGAGTTGAGCTACGTATTATCCCGAAAAATAAAAAAACAGTCTAATTTTTCAATTAGACTGTCTGGTAATTGCTCAGCGGATTTATTTCAAAAAGCCATTTTCGGCTAAGAATTCCATGCTGATTTTAGACTGTTCTGTAGTTTCTGCGGCCTTGTCACCAAGCAATAAACGCTCGATATAACGCGCCAGTACATCCACTTCCAGATTGACTTTAGTGCCTAACTTCCAGGTACTAATATTGGTACGTTCGGCTGTATGTGGAATCAGATTCAGACTAAGGATGTTACCACGCAAGTGGTTAATGGTCAGGCTGATACCATCTACTGTTATAGAGCCCTTCTCTGCCAAATATTTGGCAATTTCTTTTGGTGCAGTCACTTCAAAATAAATGGAACGGGCATCGGAACGTACTACTGTAATTTCACCAACCGCATCGACATGACCAGAGACAATATGTCCGCCAAAGCGTGTAGTTGGCAGCATTGCCTTTTCGACATTTACAGGTTGGCCGACTTTCCAGTTAGCCAGTGTAGTCCGGTCCAGGCTTTCACGTGATACGTCTGCAGCATACCAGTTCTCACCCCAGTCAATTACGGTCAGACAGATGCCATTGGTGGCAATCGAGTCACCCAGATGTACATCGGACATATCCAGATCCGTCTGGATGCGTAAGCGTACATCACCGCCAACGCTTTGCAAGCTCTCGACCTTGCCCAGACTTTCAATAATACCTGTAAACATCTTTATTTCCTTTTTCTCTGCGCTTACCACAAGGCCAATTGGGTGCTCACGCCGGTCGTATCCACACCGCCCAGCTCAGCATAATGATGCAACTGGCTCAGTAACTGACGAATTGGTGGACCTGACTTGGCATGCGTGTCGGTAATTACAATAAATTCCAATACGCGTGCACGTTCAGACTGGCGCTGCTTACTGACACGATAACGTGGCACATCCTGAGTGAGCAAGGTTACACGGCCACGTTTCAGGTTGGCCTGCAGCAAATCTGTGGCACTGATATTACCATCGGTTGAATAACTGGTCAGGATAAAACGCGCATTAATGGTCGCCAACAAAGTTTCATAGGCTTCTTTGGCATGCTTGGATGAGTTGTACTGACTTGGACGTTCTTTACGCCATGCACGGTCAATCCCGCTCTTGAAGCCTTTAGTGTCTGGAGTCGGTAAATCCACCTGATCCCACAGCGTTAAAGCATTGAGTACATGATAGTTACTACTATAGGCATGCTGGTTATACGGTGGATCCAGATAAGCCACATCGACTTCAAAACCACTCATCTGATTGGCTAAGTGTTGGGCATCCACACACCACATTTCTGCGGCAGGTCCTTGATGCTTAGCATCTTCACAGAAACGGCTTGGCGTTAACCAAAGTAGTGATTCAATGCGTTCTAGTGCAGTCTGGGTTTTACCGCCCCAACCATGATGGAAACTTTTAAATACACCTGAGGTATTGCTGACAAAACTGGCTGAATAGAGCAGCGGTGCCAGCAAAGCACTCATTTCCACGTCATCAATCGCACCTTGAGCCTGCCAGGTGGCAATCTGCTGACGGATGGCATCGATACGCATGCCGTTACGGCGTTTGAAGAACAAACGGTCTCGGGTCGGATCATAAATCTCATCATTACGCGGACACAGGTTATGTGTCACCCAGCCTTTAACTTCAGGCAAACGGTTCAGATAATCAATCGCTTTCTGATAGCCACCGAGCTCTTTAAAGGCAGGTGCTTCAGTACAAGCTAAAACTGCATGATTGAGTGCATGACTATAGGGTTCCCAGTCATTGGCAATCACACGATAGCCATTTTGACGGGCCAAACGTGATACTACACCGGAACCGGCAAAAAAATCGGCAAAAATCGGCGCACGGCCATCTTCACGTTTTAAAGTTCCCGTGCTCTCAAGTGCTTCCAGAATTAAGTGTAGTAAACGGCGTTTGTTCCCCAAATAAGGAACCAGCTGATGGAAAAGATATTCATCGGTAGTACGTGCCGCATGGCGGCGTTTGTGGTAAACCGTAGACTCTGAATTCATAGTGTCTCTTGAGAAGGAATTAACCTGAAGCGCACGTCGTCACCCAAACGGGTCACGTCCTGCAACTTAAATCGAAGTTGTTCTGCCATTCGGCTAAATTCTGCATTGAACATACTACGCGCAGTTTGCCCCAATAAGGTCGGTGCAACATAACTGATGAGTTCATCGACCAGTCCCGCCTGTAAAAATGCGGTAGACAAGGTCGCCCCTGCTTCCACCAGCACATCATAAATCTGATGCTGCTGAACCAGTTGCTGTAATAATTCTTTTAAAGGCTGAATTTCGAGTTGGATCACACCCAGATCAGCCAGCTCCTGACGATAAGGCCCCATCACCATCACCGTTTCTGGATTTTCCAAAATTTTGGCATTCAGTGGCAAACGGCCTTGGCGATCCAGAATAATCCGTTTTGGCTGAACGATGCTGCTGATGTCATCGATACCTTTCAGACTGCGGACATTCAACTGACAATCATCTGCTAGTACAGTGTCGATGCCGGTAATCACTGCACCAGAAATGGCGCGCCAATGCTGGACATCCTGCCGAGCTTCAGACCCGGTAATCCATTTCGATTCACCGGATGCCATTGCCGTACGGCCATCCAGACTCGATGCAATTTTCAGACGAACGTAAGGCATGCCAGTGGCCATGGCTTTCAGAAAGCCATAATTCAGGGGATGTGCTTCATTTTCACAGATGCCAACTTCAACATCGATACCGGCATCTTTCAGGATTTGCACACCCTTGCCAGCAACTAATGGATTTGGATCAGGACAGGCCACCACAACTTTTGCCACACCTGCTTCACCCAATCCTTTAGCACATGGTGGTGTACGGCCATAATGAGCACAAGGTTCCAAAGTCACATATGCTGTTGCGCCACGTGCCTGCTCTCCGGCCTGACGCATGGCAAACACTTCAGCATGAGGCTGACCGGCTTTAGGATGGAAACCTTCACCCACGACTACGCCATCTTTGACAATGACACAGCCGACATTCGGATTGGGTTTGGTGGAGTACTGTCTCTGACGTGCCAGTTCGATGGCACGGCGCATCCAGATTTGATCTTGAGTGAGTTCAGTCATGCTTATTCTTGAAACTCACCACGTTGCTGCATCTGTTCGATTTGACGACGAAAAGCCTCGACATCCTGGAAGTCCTGATACACCGAAGCAAAACGGACATAAGCGACATGATCAAGTGCAAATAGAGATTGCATGACAATTTCACCAATGGTACGTGATTTGACATCACGCTCACCCAGACGGCGAATCTGCAACTGGATATCACTGAGTACCGTTTCAATCTGTTCTTGCGTCACAGGACGTTTCTGCAAGGCATGCATCAGGGAACGGCGCAATTTGGCTTCATCAAAGGGTTCATTCTTGCCATCGGATTTGATGACACGCGGCATCACCACTTCATAACTTTCGAAGGTGGTAAAACGTTCATTACAACTGACGCATTCACGACGGCGGCGAATCTGGCAACCTTCAGCGGCCAGGCGTGAATCAATCACTTTACTGTCTGGTGTATTGCAAAATGGGCAATGCATAGCGGTTTAATTGAACAAATCCTGATGATTTCCGAGTGTAGCAAAAATTCCAAACTTTGTAGAGTTTTACGCAACATATAGAAAAAAAACAGCCCAGATGGGCTGTTTTACACAATATATTGATTATTGTTTTAGCAGATTATTCTACGCGTTCGCCATGTTGACTTAAGTCCAGACCCATGCGTTCATCATCAGAAGAAACACGGATACCGATGATCAGATCAATCACTTTAAGAATCACGAAAGTTAATACTGCAGAGTAAGCGATGGTTGCCAGTACACCTTCAACTTGAACCCAAAGTTGGCTCATTACATTTGCTGGAGCAGCATCACCCATGATGAATTCGCTTGCAAAGAATGCTGTCAGAATCGCACCAACGATACCACCTACACCATGCAGACCAAAGGCATCCAGAGAATCATCAGCTTTCAGTGCACGTTTCAAGGCAGTAATACCCCAGAAACATACCACACCACCGATCAGACCCATTGCCAGCGCACCACCGACAGTCACGAAACCAGCTGCTGGAGTAATCACCACCAGACCTGCTACCGCACCAGAAGCCCCACCTAATACAGAGGCTTTACCACGTACTACTTTTTCAGTAATTAACCAAGAGATCGCTGCTGCCGCTGCTGCAACTTGAGTTACGATCAGCGCATAACCTGCAGAACCATTCGCACCCAATGCTGAACCACCATTGAAGCCGAACCAACCTACCCAAAGTAAGCTTGCACCGACTACAGTTAAAGTCAGATTATGTGGCGCCATTGATTCACGGCCAAGGCCCATACGTTTACCAAGCATGTAGGCTGCAACCAGACCCGCTACACCTGAGTTGATGTGAACGACTGTACCACCAGCAAAGTCAAGCGCGCCGTCGTTGCCTAACCAGCCGCCACCCCATACCCAGTGAGTAATTGGCGCATAAACCAGAATCACCCAAAGTGCAATGAATGCCACAAGAGCACCAAACTTCATACGTTCCGCAATTGAACCGCTGATGATGGCAACCGTAATGATGGCAAACGTCATTTGGAAGATCACGAACAGGATTTCAGGAATCGTGCCTGAAAGCGCATCGGTGGTTATTCCAGCCAGCATGAGCTTGTCCAGACTGCCGATAAAGGCATTTCCTTCACCAAAGGCCAATGTATAGCCAATCACGACCCAGGCAATACTGACTACGGCTGCGGCAACAAAGCTGTGTGCCATTGTTGCCAGCACATTTTTCTTACGGACCATACCGCCATAGAACAGGGCTAAACCTGGAATGGTCATCAGTAATACAAGGGCTGTTGAAGTGAGAATCCAGGCTGTATCGCCAGTATCGAGAGTAGCTTCTTCTTCTGCAGGCGCTGCTGGTTCAGCCGGCGCCACTTCAGCAATCTCTGCTGTAGTTGTGTCTGTTGTTGTAAGTGAAGTATCACCAGTCTCTGCAACGAGTGCGACTTCTTCAGTAGGTGTTGGTGCTGTTACGGCCTCTTCAGCCCACGCAACAGAACCACCTAAAAGAGCGCTGGACAAGCCGAACGCCATTAGCATTTTTTTCATTCGTATCCCCCAACCATGTTTTTTGTGAGTTATTAGGTACTCAGCAAACTTCGTGCCAAATTAAACAGCGTCTGCACCTGTTTCACCGGTACGAATACGGATGACTTGTTCTAAGTTAGTTACGAAAATTTTTCCGTCACCGATTTTGCCAGTGCTTGCAACACGAGTAATTGATTCAATTACCGAATCAACCATTTCGTCGCTGATTGCGATTTCAATTTTGACTTTCGGTAGGAAATCTACAACGTATTCAGCACCACGATAAAGTTCAGTATGGCCTTTTTGACGACCAAAGCCTTTGACTTCAGTCACAGTGATGCCTTGAACACCAATTTCAGATAATGCTTCACGCACATCATCCAATTTGAAAGGTTTTACAATTGCAGTTACGAGCTTCATGTTTGTTTTCCTTCGGCTTATTTCACCAGTAAGGTTTTATGTTCAAATTTCATGCCAAGATTCCTAAGGTCGGGGGAAATTAGAAAGCCCGGCACGATGTTTCTTGCTCTTTTATTTTATACTTATAACGTATTGGAATCTGCACAAATTGGATATTTTTTATGTGGATTTTTACAATATTACTAATCGAAGCAGCCTATATTTTATCTGAAATACTGTAAGTCACTCTTGCAGCAATGCTACACTGTCCGCGCATTTATATGGCGATGGATCAGATTATGATTGAAACCCTGTTACAAGCAATTTTGCAGCAAGTTGAACACCCTAAAAAGGACCTGGAGCACAATCTGCGTGCCCTACTCAATGAAGCCGTCAGTAAAATGGATTTAGTGTCTAAAGAAGAGCTCGAACGTCAACGCACTGCCCTAAATAATGCCAATCAGCGTTTAAATGTTTTACTAAAACAAGTCGAAGAGCTAGAAGAAAAAGTCTCGATTAAAAAATAAGCACAACTACAGTGCACAAAAGACACGAGAACAATAAAAATAATGCACTATATTGGAACAACAATATGTCTTTTGCCAAAATTTATACGCGAGGCCTGTTAGGCCTGCATGCACCTTTAATTGAAGTCGAAGTTCATGTCAGTTCTGGCATGCCTTCCCTCACCATTGTGGGGCTTCCTGAAGCCGCAGTCAGGGAAAGTAAGGATCGGGTTCGATCAGCTATTCTGAATAGCGGCTTTCAGTTTCCGACCAAACGCCTGACCATTAATCTGGCACCTGCCGATCTACCTAAAGATGGCTCACGTTTGGACTTGCCGATTGCGCTAGGAATTTTAGTGGCCTCAGGACAGCTTCCAGAAAATTGCACAGATGACCTTGAATTTATTGGTGAACTGGCCCTAGATGGTCAATTGCGGCCAGTAACAGGAATCCTGAGTATTGCAATCGCCTGCCAGCAGGCACAGCATCAACTGATCTTGCCTAGTCCGAATGCTCAGGAAGCCTCTCAGCTTCCGGATTTTCAGGTATTTGCTGCCAATCATTTACAGGAAGTCTGTGCACATCTGGCTCAAGCAGAAACCCTAACCCCCTTTAAGACCAGTCCATTAGATCAGCACTCTTTTTATAAATTTGATCTTGCGGATGTGAAAGGACAATTGCGACCACGACGTGCCTTGGAAATTGCAGCTGCAGGTGGCCATTCCCTGCTGTTCCGCGGCCCACCTGGTACAGGTAAAACCTTATTAGCATCGCGCCTCGCCAGTATTTTACCTCCCTTAAATACTCAGGAAAATCTGGAAGTTGCTAGTATCTATTCAATTGCCAATGCCAATCATCCCTTTGGCCAGCGGCCATTTCGGGCACCGCATCATACTGCGTCTGCCATTGCACTGGTCGGCGGTGGCTCACATCCTAAACCTGGAGAGATCACACTGGCACATTTGGGGGTATTATTTCTGGACGAACTGCCTGAGTTTGACCGCAAGGTTTTAGAAGTATTACGTCAGCCGCTTGAGTCCAAAGAAATTGTGATCTCGCGTGCTTCCCGGCAAATTACCTTTCCAGCCAACTTCCAGTTGGTGGCAGCCATGAATCCCTGTCCATGCGGTTATGCATTTAATCAGGACATCCGCTGTCAATGTTCACCTGAAAGTATCAAGCGTTATCAGAACCGGATTTCTGGTCCATTACTGGACCGGATTGACCTGCATATTGACGTACCACCTTTACAGGCACAGGAATTACAGGACAATAAACCTGTCGAAAACTCTGAAACGGTCAGACAGCGCGTGATCACCGCCTATAATATTCAGATCGAACGGCAAAATGCCTTGAACATGAGTCTTAGTCCAAAGCAACTAGAACAATACGCCCCTCTCGATCCACCAGCTCAGAAAATGATTGAACTGGCTCAGCAGAAACTGAATTTGTCAGCACGAGGCTATCATCGGGTCTTGCGTGTCGCACGTACCATTGCCGATTTGCATCAAAGTCCCGATATCCAAAGCCAGCATCTGTCGGAGGCTTTATCTTATCGCGGGCAGCAGCAGATTTAGAACACTAAAAAAGGCGACCTGAGATCGCCTTTTTTAAACCCCAAAGATTAGAAGCTGTAGCCTAGTCCTAATACCACTTTATTTTTCTGTTTATCTTCAAAACGGTTATAACCACCAAAAATATAATTCATGCTGGCAGTGATGCCTGTATCAGCAAGTGGCTTGCTTAGACCGATATCGAAATGACGGAAACCGAAACTGTTTTCTGTTCCTTTTATGTCGCCATCTTTGGCATAAATATATAGGCCAAGTGCAGTATCCAGACTAAAATCTTTTGGCAGTGCATAGCTATAGGTTCCTTTTAGATAAGTATCCCCTGCATTACCCCAATCAAGATCTTCAAGCAATGTTTGAGCAGTAACACCAAAATCTTTATAAGTCAGACCGAGCATGGTTTCAAAACCATTTGAACCGGTATTGCCAATATCATAATAGTAATAATAAGTTAAACCTGCTGTATAACCCCAATCCTCATTAATTGAACCGTTATAACCTGCATAAAAGTCATTTTCAAAGGCATTTGGCAAATCATCGCCATAGTCTAATGTTGATCCCCACCAGCCTGCATAGAAGCCTGATGCATGGTTGTAATCCAGCCCACCTTGCAAGGTCGCTCCGCTATTTTCAGGTGTGTTGGTAATCCCACGCAGGTTATAGCTTGAAAGCACGCTGATATTTCCTGAAACCGTATGTTCAGCAGTAGGTTCCTCAGCAAAACTTAACGTTGATGCCGCACCCAATACAGCGACTGATAATACTTTAAAAGTTAGTTTCATTATTTGGCTCCCCAAGACCGTCCTGAGACGTTTTTATGATCATTGATTAAACTCAAGCTCAAAATTTGCAAGAGCTATGCCAATCTGGAATAAAACAACTAAAATCTGATGAATAAAAATAAAATAAAGCACTAGGTGTTTGTTTTTAAATTATATTTAAATTTTTAAAAAAAGCACTTTAATAGATTCTTTTTAACCTTGGTCCTTTTTCAAAGATTTATTTTCTTTTTTCGGTCTTATACATAATCATTTACAAGTTGCGCCATTTTGAGTCTATTTTCGCTTTGATTAAATTTTGTGCTAAAAAAAGGTGCAGAAATAAAAAGTAAAGAAACAGATTGCTCTATTCGAGTTTTCGATTCTTGCTCAAACTCAGAAAATTTCTGAATTAAAAAGTTCAAAATAGTGCTAAGCAAGAAAAAGTGATGCTCATGGAATGACTTTTTATTATTCAGAAATCTATGCGCATTTTTGGATTTATAAATATTTAAATTAAATATTTATATATTAAAATTCAATAATTTATAATCAATTCTCACTTTTAAGAAATTATTAATGAAGAGTCTGATATAGAAAATGAAGATTTTGAACACTCAACTTTTTCATTCTAAGAATTTTAATTTTAAATATTATTGATGCACTCATGAGTCATACCCTTCAGAGAATTTAGATTTAAAAAATATCTTTGTTTTTATTTGTTTTTTTACTATATGGTCAGGATTTAGACTGTTAGATCTCTTACCATTATTCACTTTAGATTAAAAAAATCCCTCGACTTTAGTGGAATATCGTAAATAAAAATGACATTTATTCAGCGAATCTTATACAATTCCTAAAAATTTTCATCAATTTGTATAAGGCTCTCTCCCAATGCAAAACACAAAAAAATTAACATTGGCAGTTTTGATTCAGGCTGCATTGATCTCAACCGCTTTTGCTAGCGAGCAGAGTGAGTCTAAAGGTTTTGTAGAAGACGCAGAAGGATCTGTACTTTTCCGTACTGGTTATTTATCTCGTGATAAGAAAAATGGCGTAGCAGATACAAGTTCAGCTGCACAGACTGCAATTGTGAAACTGGATTCTGGCTTTACTCAAGGTGTAGTCGGCTTTGGTGCCGGGATCATCGGTGATGCTTCTTTCAAACTAGGAAACAACAAAAATGCCGGTAATGGCATGATTCCTCGTGAAAACGGTTTCAATGCTAAAGGTGAGTACGTTAAAGGTGCTGGCGATACTTATGATCATTGGGCTCGTGGTGGGGCTTATGTGAAAGCTCGTGTATCTAATACCACTGCTGTATATGGTACCCAAGTTTTAGATCTTCCTGTATTGGCATCAAATACTGCACGTCTCGTTCCTGAATACTTTGAAGGCGTATTAGTGACGAGTAATGAAATTGATAACCTGTCATTAACAGCTGGTAAATTTACTAAAAACCAATATTCAGACCAAATCGACTCTGATGGTAACGAGCTTGATCGTGCTGTTGTTTGGGGCGCGAAATATAAATTTAGTGATGCGCTAAACGCTTCTTACTACGGTACAGATATTAAAGACCGTTTAGACCGTCATTATGTGAATGCGAACTATAGCTATGCAGTAGCCAATGGCGGCACTTTAACTCACGATTTCAGTGGCTATCATACTGAGTGGGATAAAAAAGCTGACGGTGGTGCATATACTTATTCTCATACCACAAATGACTTGAGTAACTTAAGCAACAATATTTGGGCTATTTCTACCACTTACAATACTGGTCCGCACAATATCATGGTGGCTTACCAACAAAATACTGGTAACACAGGCTATGACTATGGGTTGGGTCGCGGTGTAGGTGATGGTCATCAAACGATTTATCTACCAAACTCATACCTGTCTGACTTCATTGGCAATAATGAAAAATCAGCACAACTTCAATATACCTTTGACTTTGGTGCCGTAAATGTTCCTGGTCTATCTTGGACTTCAGCATTTGTATATGGTTGGGATATTGATGTAGCAGGTAATCCAGATCGTTCTCAGTTAGTAACTAGCGATGCACAAGAACGTGAATTCTTTAACCAGGTGAAATATACTGTTCAATCTGGTTTTGCTAAAGATGCGAGCTTGCGTTTACGTCACTCTTACTACCGTGCAAGCGATGATTATCAAGCTGATCGATACATTGGTGACACCAACGAATGGCGTATCTGGTTAGATATTCCTGTGAAATTATTCTAATTCACCCGAATTTCAAACCATAATAAAAAACCTGCACATTGTGCAGGTTTTTTTTGTTTAAGCTTTAAAAAGCTAAAGACTCAAACTGAAAAGCAAATGAATTATTTATTTGCTTCTGCATAAGCTGCAATTGAGCTGAGTACTTCTTGTTTCGCAACATCAGCACCTTCCCAACCACTTAACTTAACCCATTTGCCTGGTTCCAAGTCTTTGTAATGCTGGAAGAAGTGTTCGATTTGGCTGATCAGTAATGGAGGAAGATCAGTATATTCTTGAACATCTTTGTAGATCGGAGTCAGTTTGTCGTGTGGAACTGCAACCAGTTTCGCATCAACACCACCGTCATCTTCCATGTTCAGTTTACCCACAGGACGGCAACGAATAACTGAACCTGGCTCTACTGGATGTGGAGTTACCACCAATACGTCTAGAGGGTCGCCATCTAGAGAAAGTGTATTTGGTACATAACCATAGTTTGCTGGGTAGAACATTGCTGTACCCATGAAACGGTCTACAAATAATGCATCAGAATCTTTATCGATTTCATATTTGATTGGTGCTGCATTTGCAGGAATTTCGATAATGACATAGATGTCGTTTGGCGCATCTTTACCCGCTGGGATATTGCTGTAGCTCATAGCATCACTCTTTAACAAGTTATATCTTTTAAAAACCGCGACAATTATAACGGTTTTTACAGATTTTTTTTGATTTTAAAATATCGAACTGTAAATATCTCGACCTGCTATATTTTAAGCTTAAGAGATTTTGATAATTAACAACAGTAAGGTTATTGGACATAATAAAGATAACAGCCAGACAATTGAACGTAAGGTCGACCAGTTCGCCAGATAACAGATCCCATAGATGACCCGAAAAACCAGATAGGCAATCCCAAAGGTCATCACCAGACTTTGCGGCACGACCATATATTCTGCCATCAGAATCGAGGCGATAAAGAGCGGTAAGCTTTCAAAGCTATTTTGCTGAGCGGCATTGGCGCGACTGGCCAGGCCTGTAGACTTTTCTAAAAATGCCCGCGGATTCTGATTGTCTTTTGCACGAAACCCTGCCGATTTTTTCGCAATCAAGGTAAAAACATAAGGTAAAAGACAAGCTGCCAAAATGAGATAGATAACCCCACTAATGCTATGCATCTGATTTTTCTCTTGAGAATTTTTATGTCTATCATAGCATGGCGTTTCGTGAATAAATTTTGTTAAATAGAGTGTTTTTATAAATGATTAAGGATTCACTATGGTCAGCCCTGATCAAAATGAAATGTTCGATGTCCTCGAGAAACAGCGCCAGCATCAACGTCAAGTGGATCGCGTATTAAAAATCGTATTGCCGATTGTTGCATTTCTGATAGCGGTCATTTGTGCCAATATGAATATCTGGTCTCCCCTCTTTACCTTTGCCATCTTATGGATTGCCTTCTATGCCGTGGGTATCAAGCGTATGCCGATCTGGCACTGGGTAGTCGCGATCATCATTTATTGCTTGATAGATAATATTCTCAGTTATGGCAGTTTTAATTTGAGAGGATTTAACCGCCAGTTTGGTACCATGTTTATTTTTTTGGGTGTGATCGGGGTAGGACGTCCTTACTTCGACCGCTGGCTAATGAAAAAAGAGAATTAAAAAAAGCGCCCTCAGGCGCTTTTTTTATTGCAGGATTTATGCAGTCTTACGTAGATCTTTACGCAGGATTTTGCCTACGTTAGATTTTGGTAATTCATCCATAAATTCAACATAACGTGGGCGTTTATAACCGGTCAGATTTTCTTTTGCAAATGCCAGAACTTCTTCAGTCGTCAATGAAGGGTCTTTCTTCACCACAAACAGTTTTGGCACTTCACCTGATTTTTCATCTGGTACACCAATTGCAGCCACTTCCAGTACTTTTGGATGTTTCGCAACGACTTCTTCAATTTCAGAAGGATAAACGTTGAAGCCAGAGACCAGAATCATGTCTTTCTTACGGTCAACGATTTTGATGTAACCACGTGAATCCATAACACCGATATCACCGGTACGGAAGAAGCCATTTACCATCACTTTATCGGTTTCATCCGGACGGTTCCAATAGCCTTTCATCACCTGTGGACCACGGATTGAGATTTCACCCTGCTCACCGAGTGCAACTTCATTACCGTCATCATCCAAAATTGCAACTTCAGTCAAAGGTAACGGAATACCAATCGTACCGCTAAATGCTTCAGATGCCGGTGGGTTCGCAGTTGCTACTGGAGAGGTTTCAGACAGGCCATAACCTTCAATGATGTTAGTGCCAGTAATTTTCTTCCAAGCTTCTGCAGTAGAAGGCAGAACAGCCATACCACCGCCCATCGCCATTTTTAAACGGCTATGATCCAGTTGCTTGAACTCTTCGTTGTTTACAAGCGCATTAAACAGCGTGTTCACAGCAGGGAAGAATGTTGGCTGGTATTTACGTAATTCTTTCATCACCGCAGGCAGGTCACGCGGGTTAGGAATCAGAACGTTCGCCTGACCTTTATACATGCCGTAAAGTGCACAGACCATGAAAGCAAAGATGTGATAAAGCGGTAAAGCACAGAAAATACGGTCATCTGGCTGGCCATCTTGCGCACCGAATTTGCTCTGGAAGATACCGTCACACTGCAACAGGTTAGCAACCAAGTTACGATGGGTCAGTTCAGCACCTTTAGAAACACCAGTAGTACCACCTGTGTACTGAAGTACAGCAGTATCACTTAAAGTCAATTCAGGGCGTTTATAGTTGCTTGGGTTAACTTTATTCAGGGCTGCATTGAACTTGATGTGACCTGGAATATCCCATGCCGGAATCTGCTTACGTACTGAACGTAATACAAAGTTCACCAAAGTACCTTTTAAAGCACCCAGCATGTCACCCACAGAAGCAACCACGACGTGCTTCACAGGTGTTTTGCCAATAATTGACTGATAAACGCTTGCAAAATTCTCAATAATGACCAGAACTTCAGCGCCAGAATCTTTTAACTGATGCTCAAGCTCACGTGATGTATACAGTGGATTTACATTCACCAGTACTAAACCAGCGCGGAACACCCCCAATGCTACGACCGGATACTGAAGAACGTTTGGCATCATTACGGCAACACGTGTGCCTTTTGCCAGACCCAAACTTTGTAAATATGCTGCGAATTTACGACTAGCTTCTTCCAACTCATTGAACGTTAAAGTCTTATCCATAAAGATAAAGGCATCACGTGAGCCAAATTTTTGGAAATTGCGTTCAAAAATATCAACCAGAGATGTATTTTCTGCTGGTAATTCTACAGTTTCTGGAATCCCTGTTTTTTGGTATTCAGCGAACCAAATCTTTTCCATAATGCCAATCTCTCCAATCATAATCCTTAGTAGTTCAACTGTTTTTTTCAATGCTGCACGTCATTTTTTAGACTTGTATATGTGCAACATTGCATCCATTTGTCGAATCGTTACTCATATATAACGTATTTCGATTCATGGATGCTAGTATTATCTTTGAATCAACAGTTTATTTGCTTTTTGATATCCACGTGGTAACAGGGTTCCTTTAGAGCCTCGTTTCCCAATATATTTTTGCAGGTCATCCCCTTTAAGTTTTAATTGTTGCTGTCCTGCAAGCACTTGAATTATTTCATCAAGTTTCAATATTGTCATGGATAAAATTTGATCCTTATCTTCAAGTTGTATCAATTTATTACCTTTACCTTTATTCAGTACAGGTAATTCCGACAGATCAACAACCAGCAGACGGCCAGCTGAACTGAGTAGTGCAACATGAGTTGCATCTTCCAGTGGTTGCAGGTTCATGACCTGCGCGCCTTCAGATAGATTCAGGAAAGCCTTACCTGCTTTGGCATTGGTATCTAGCTGCTTGGCCTGGGTTTTAAATCCATAACCTTTGCTGCTGACTGCCAGGATTTCCGCATCATCTTCAGCGACCAATACCTGCTTGAAACCGACTCCACTTGCCGGAGACAGTTTTGAACTCAATGGTTCACCGAGTCCTCGTGCCGATGGCAGGCTATTAATTGGCAAGCCATAGCTACGGCCACTATCATCTAATACATAGACGCGTTGATTAGATTTACCTTGGGCATGACTGAGATACTGATCGCCCGCACGGAAATTCAGATTTTCAGCATCCACTTCATGCCCTTTGGCACAGCGAATCCAGCCCGCTTCAGACAATACTACCGTTACAGGATCCGCTGGCAGCATTTCAGTTTCATCAATAACAGCGGCTTCGGCACGTTGCACGATTGGAGAACGGCGATCATCCCCAAATTTCTTGGCATCTTCTTTTAGTTCATTGATGATCAAGGTTTTTAAAGACTCAGGATTCGCCAGCTGTTCACGAATCACGGCAGCTTTGGCTTCCAATTCTTCCTGTTCGCGGCGCAGTTCCATTTCTTCAAGCTTGGCCAGATGACGCAGCTTGAGTTCTAAAATGGCTTCGGCCTGAATCTCATCAATATCAAAACGTTCCATCAACACCGGTTTAGGCTGATCTTCCTCACGAATAATCCGAATTACTTCATCAATATTCAGGTAGGCAATGATCAAACCGCCGAGAATATGCAGGCGCTTTTCGATCTTATTCAGATGATATTGCAGACGGCGAGTGACTGTAGTTTTACGGATTTCGATCCATTCCAGCAGAATACGACGAATCGATTTCACCTGTGGACGGCCATCCGCGCCAATCATGTTCATATTGACACGATAGCTGGATTCCAGATCTGTAGTCGCGAACAGATGGCTCATTACCGCTTCAGCATCAATACGGTTCGAACGCAATACCACCACTAAACGTGTTGGATTCTCATGATCCGATTCATCACGAACATCAGTGACCAATGGCAGCTTTTTCGCCTGCATCTGGTCTGCAATCTGGCTGATAATTTTTGAACCGGATACCTGATATGGCAATTCGGTAATCACAATTTCATTTTTATCAATAGTGTATACCGCACGCATGCGATAGCTGCCACGACCTGTCGTCTGAATTTTAAGCAGTTCGGAGGGTGGCGTAATGATTTCCGCTTTGGTCGGTAAATCCGGTCCCGGAATGTATTCTGCCATTTTGGCATCGGTCAGGTTCGGATTGCGAATCAGGGCGATAGTACCTTTCACCACTTCGCGCAAGTTGTGAGGCGGAATATCGGTCGCCATCCCCACAGCAATCCCGGTGGTACCATTTAACAGGATATTGGGAACACGTGCCGGCAAGTTGATCGGTTCTTTCATCGAACCATCAAAGTTATCCTGCCAGTCACAGGTACCCTGTCCCAGCTCGGATAAAAGCAGTTCACTATATTGTGACAGTTTGGCTTCAGTATAACGCATCGCCGCGAAAGACTTCGGATCATCCGGTGAACCCCAGTTGCCCTGTCCTTCAATAAACGGATAGCGATAACTGAATGGCTGCGCCATCAGGACCATGGCTTCATAACAGGCCGAGTCACCATGTGGATGGTATTTACCCAGTACATCCCCGACAGTACGTGCCGATTTTTTCGGTTTGCTGGTCCATTTAAGACCCAGCTCACTCATGGCATAGACAATACGGCGCTGTACCGGTTTCAAACCGTCACTGATATGTGGCAATGCACGATCCATAATCACGTACATGGCATAATTTAAATAAGCTTGTTCGGTAAATTCGGCTACGGAACGGTTTTCTGTCGCATGATGCGCAAGGCTTGTCATAACAACCTATAATCCTAAAATTCGTTTTTGTATCAATGTTTCTTATGCTAAGTCGCGGCTGTGGGCTGCACAAGGGCAGTAAACTACACAGCGCGACAAATCGTGTCTTATGGGCTAAAAATATCCACTTTATAGCAGCTGAGCAACTAAAAAATCACCAACCTTATAAACCCATAGATTCTAGCGTCTTGCCCTTGGTCTCTTCACCCAGGACTAAAATGACCACAGCTACTGCGATTAATACTGCAGTAAACATGGTAAAGACGTAACTGAAACCATTTGGCATCCCCATCAAATGGGTTACGGCAAAAGGTGCAGCAATCCCGCCAATACGACCAATTGCACCGGCCCAGCCTGAACCAAAAGCACGGATATTGGTTGGATATTGTTCTGGGGTATAAGTATAGAGAACGCCCCATGCTCCCAGATTAAAGAAGGACATCAGACAGCCCCAGATCACAATTTCAGTGACACTACCGGACTGGCCAAAGAAATAAGCAGAGATGGCACACATGCCAATAAAGCCAGCTAAAGTTGCCTTACGACCGAGTTTTTCGACTAGCCATGCTGCCGCAATATAACCTGGCAATTGCGCTAGAATCATAACCAGGACATATTCAAAAGACTGCACGATGGTATAGCCTTCCTTGACCAGAAGGCTTGGTAACCAGGTAAAAATACCATAGTAGGAGAAAACGATCCCAAACCAGATTAGCCAGAGCATCAAGGTTCGGCGGGCAAAAATACCACTCCAGAGCTGTGTAAACGAGATATTCTGCTTGGCAGCCACAGGTTTAACTTCAAAGATTTCCATGACTTCGACGCCGCATTTGCGCTCAATCTTTTTAACCAGAGCCTGTGCTTCATCTACCCGGCCACGATTGATCAGATACGGCACCGACTCAGGCACCAGTTTCCAGATTACGATGGCATACAGTGCCGGTATCCCGCCAATCATGAATGCAGCTTGCCAGCCAAAATCAGGAATCACAAAACGTGATACCAGTGCTGCTACCAGCCAGCCCAAGCCCCAAAAACTTTCCAGCAGCACAATGAAACGACCGCGTACCCGTGCCGGGATATATTCACTGACCAGTGTCACCGCAACCGGCAACTGACCACCCAATCCCAGACCGACAATAAAACGGAATACCAGTAACCAGGTCAGATTAGGTGCAAAGGCACAGGCAGCGGTTGCCAGACTATAAACCACCAGCGTACTGGCAAATACCGTTTTACGTCCCCAGCGATCTGCCAGTCCACCTGAGAAAATTGCCCCGATCGCCATACCGATAAAACCGATCGAAACCACCCAGCTTTTCTGGTCAGCGGTCATCTGCCAGTCTTCAGCCATTTTCGCCAGAATAAAGGAAATCAATCCCGTATCCATGGCATCAAACATCCAGCCAAGACCAATCACCCATAAAAGAGTGTAGTGGAACTTGCCGATCGGCAAGCGCTGTATCCGAGAAACTAAATCCATAACAAAAATCTCTGATCAGGTGAAACGGGAGGTGCTGCTGTCCCAACAGGAGGTTTGATTTTTTATTTTTTTATACTACGAATACGTACGCCTACGGGAAGTTTTCCCTCCCGCAGTTACCGTAATTCATATCAAGATTCGTCTTTGGATGAAGCGGACTGTTCGTCATCATCCTTATAGATAAACTTCGGCATTTCCAGACCGAAATAGATTGCAATCAGACGCAAACTAAAGCCAAAAATCAGGGTGGAAATAATGGTCAGTTCGAGTGATAGACCGAAATTGCTGCAGAGCCAGTAGAAGATGACTGCAACAAAGGAAATACTGGCATACAGTTCACGGCGGAAGACTAAAGGCACATCATTACATAAAATGTCACGTAAAATACCGCCCGATACTCCGGTCAGAACCCCGGCGACCGCACTGACTACAAAACCATGCCCCATTTCCAGCGCAATCTGGCAGCCAATGATGGTAAAGCCAATCAGGCCCAAGGCATCCAGTACCAGGAAGATATTGCGTAAATGGCGCATCCATTTGGCAATCAGGATGGTGACAAAGGCGGCACAGCAAGTCAGCACCAGATATTCCGGGTGTTTGACCCAGGTCAAAGGATAATGGCCAAGTAGTACATCACGTACCGAACCACCACCGAGCGCCGTAACACAGGCAATAATCGTGACCCCAAACCAGTCCATACTACGCCGACCGGCAGACAAGGCTCCGGTCATGGCTTCAGCGGTAATTGCAATAATATAGATGACGGTCAGTAACATCGCCCTGCTTCCACCTGAGGCTTTGAGATGGCGGCTATTCTAAGCTAAATCTATGTGAAAATTATAAAAAATGCGCACAACATTGCTTAAATTTTTTCCCGGAGCCACAGATGCACGGCTGTTTCATTGTAAGCTGTTGATCTGTCGTTGGATCCAGAAAGTACCAGCGATTCTCGAACTTCACAAAATGTGAAATTTCATGATGAATCTGGGCCTGCTTGCCATCGTGATAATGTGCTTTGAACTCGACCAGCGCATGGGTCTTGTCCAGTTTTTCATTCGCTTGCACGATTTCCAGCTTCAGCCATTGATTGGTCCTACTCCATTCAGCAATGGCTGGCGTGTCCAAAGCCTGCTGCTGTCCACGGGCGGTAGTCTGCTGGATATAATCAATTTCATGCTTGGCAAAGGCACTATACCGCGAGCGCATTAATTGCTCGGCGTTTTGAGCCAATTGCTGGCCCTGATGTAGTGGCTGGCAACAGCTTGCGTATTCACCTCGTCCACATGGACATGCTTCTGACATCTCAATTCCATAAAAAATAGCCCGACAGTGCGGGTTATTTTAGCAAACTTTTAGCTTCGTCCTTCGGGCGCTGAACTAGTCTTTCCGGTTCGCTGGGGCAATGATATGCACCTTATCAATCTTGTGGCCGTCCATCGTGACCACCTCAAAGATATAATCATCTGCTTCGAGCTTTTCGCCATTTTCTGGCAAGCGCCCCAGATGGAACAGAATATAACCCGACAATGTCGAATATTCTTCCGTTTCATTGACCAGATCACGATCCAGAAGCAGTGACACATGGCGAATATCGGTTGAACCATCCAGAATCAGGCTGCCATCTTCTAGACTCTCTACGGCTGCTTCCAACTGGTCTTCATCCGGGAATTCACCGGCAATGGCTTCCAGCACATCAATCGGTGTCGCCACCCCTTCAATGGAACCATATTCGTTCAATACCAGTGCCATTTGTAGCGGTGCCTGACGCAACTGATCCATGACCATCAAGACCTGAGCATTTTCATGCACAATCACAGGTTCACGCAGATGTTTTTCGAAGTCCAGAATACCTGTTTCGATGTATTCATTCAGGACTTTATGGGTCAATACCACACCGGCAATATTGTCCAGTTCACCACGCGCCACAATCAGGCGTGAATGGCTCATATGCAATAACTGCTCTTTGATGCTGGCATGATCATTTTCCAGATCAATCCATTCCAGTTCAGGACGTGGTGTCATCACCGATTTCACCGGACGTTCTGACAGGCCAAGTACGCCCTGCACCATAACGCTATGGTAGACTCCACTTTCGTCGTCATCAAAGACTTCATCAGCAAAGGCACGAGTCGCCAGTACATCTTCCGGTTCAGAAGAATCATTGTCCTGAGCCGGTTTACCGCCCAGCATACGCATTACGGCAGACGCAGTACGGTAACGCATATCAGTTGTCGTCACCATTTTTTCCTGATTGCGTTTCATGGTCTGGTTAATGAACTCGACAATCACCGAGAAACCAATCGCGGCATACAGATAGCCTTTTGGAATATGGAAACCGAAGCCTTCAACCACCAGCGAGAAACCAATCATCATCAGGAAGCCCAGACAGAGAATCACTACTGTCGGGTGCTTGTTGACGAAATCCATGAGGGCTTTAGAGGCCCACAACATGATACCGACCGCAATAATCACCGCGATCATCATCACAGACAGATCTTTGACCATACCAACCGCAGTAATCACGCTGTCGAGCGAGAACACGGCGTCCAGTACCACGATCTGCACAATCACCATCCAGAACACCGCCTGAACCGGATTTTCTTCCTTGGTCACAGGTTTGGCTTCCAGACGCTCATGCAGCTCCATAGTGCCTTTAAACAGCAGGAATACACCACCGAATAATAAGATCAGGTCGCGTCCTGAAAATGGATGCTCAAAGATATGGAATAGCGGTTCAGTAAGCGTTACGACCCAGGCAATCGATGCCAGCAACACCAGTCGCATTAACAGCGCCAAGCCCAGACCGGTAATACGCGCCGCATTACGCTGTTCAGGTGGAAGCTTTTCCGCCAGAATTGCAATAAAGACCAGGTTATCGATCCCGAGTACAATTTCAAGAACAATCAGTGTGAGTAAGCCAATCCAGGCAGAGGGATCTGACATCCATTCAAAAATCATTGCATCTGCTCCCCTAACCGAGGAGAAAGGCAATGATGAGATACAGGTTGATACCCGACTTGAATTAAAGACTTGATAATGTGACGTTTTATTAAATTAAAGCGCCAACTTCGACTACCCATGTGAGTTCTATTGTAGTAAGACAGACTTTCAGTATATCAAGAACAGCATGAAATTCACCTGTTTTCATCCGGGATTATGGATGAATTTGAATGAAAGATTTTGTCCTAAAATGAGGTCTGCTCATGGAATTGTCATATTTGTTAACTAAGTTATAGTAAGTAGATAAAAAAATGATAAGGTGAAAAAAATAAATGCAAAGTGTAATGGAAATGACCGATTATTTTAATGATAACTCCCCAAAAACAACACGCCCGCTAGTAGCTTTATATTGTGGCTCTCGTTCCGGCAACAAACCGATTTATCTGGAAAAAGCGATTCAACTGTCACAAGGTCTGGCCGAACATGGTTTTGGTCTGGTCTATGGCGGCGCCAGTATTGGTCTGATGGGCCAGGTGGCAGACACCATGATTCAGCATGGTGGTGAAGCGGTGGGGGTGATTCCGGAATTTATGCTGGATTATGAGATTGCTCATCCTCAACTCACAGAACTGCATATTGTCACCAGCATGCATCAACGTAAGGCCATGATGGCAGACCGGGCCTGTGCCTTTGTCGCCTTGCCGGGTGGTTTAGGAACCTTTGAAGAAATTCTGGAAATTGCAACCTGGGGTCAGCTGAACCAGCATCAAAAACCGATGATGCTGTATAACGTCAATGGCTTTTATAATCCCCTGATTGCCCAGCTTGATCTTGCCGTGCAGGAAGGCTTCTTGCCACCCCAGCATCGGGCTAAACTGATTGTCTGTGAACATGCAGATCAGATTTATACCACCTTACTGAATCTGGATGCTCCGCAACGTTTTGTAGTTTAATTTTTTTCATCTGCTTTAGATACCAATGATTTAAAGCCATGAAAAAAGCGAGCTTGATGCCACTGCTGTCCCATAGTTTGCTTTAAATAAAAAAACCTGAGTCCTAACAGT
>ERZ1023241.89-NODE-89-length-34845-cov-22.650158_pt1 | contig 34845 bp, 27 predicted proteins | sample MGYA00380455_ERZ1023241 | MGnify/ENA primary metagenome ERZ1023241 (study PRJEB33173, sample SAMEA4830304) | metagenome | study: EMG produced TPA metagenomics assembly of the PRJEB25223 data set...
TTATTTATTGGTCGAATAATCTCAAAACCTGATTGACTACCAAGACGGTATCTCATCTCCTAAAAGGAGAGGGAATTTCACTGTGAAATCTAACCCTCTATTTAATTAAATGAAACACCCTCTCCCTGTGGGAGAGGGATGGGGTGAGGGATAAGTCAAAAAATTACTTAATATGCTCAGCAATATCAGTAAAGATCACACCTAAACCATGCGCACCAGCATCCGGATAACCCAGACTACGATCACCCACAGTTCCTGCGCGACCCATACGTGCCACGATCTCTTTGGTAGATTCCGCACCTTGAATAGCTGCTTGCGCACCCAGTACAAAGTTTTCTTTAAAGGTCTTGTCGGTATTGGCAGACCATGAATCTGCACATGGAACCAGAGCATCAATCAGGGTTTTGTCACCCACAACAGCACCACGACCGAATGAACGCTCACCAGTGGTCTGAATGCCTTTTACCGCTGCTTGTAGCATCTCTGCAAAATCCGCCACAGTTAATGTGGTTTTGCCTTTAATCGATTTGCTTGCTGCACGGAAAGCAGAACCCCAGATTGGACCTGATGCACCGCCACAATGTTCCATGATGATCATTGAACAGTTCAGCAGAAAATCATCCATCTGTTCAGCTTGAACCAGTTCATGCCATTGGCGTTTAAGTTGTTTAAAACCTTTGGCCACACTCATTCCGAAGTCGCCATCACCAGCATGAGCATCTAACTCACAGAAAGGTACTTCATTTTTAATGATGCAGGCACTCATCACATCGACCACATAGCGCATGTTTTCAATGGTGAATTGTTCATTGGCAATCACCGCATGTTCAGGATGCGTTTCAACATCTGTATTTACTGTGCGTACAGCAGCTTCGTCTTTGGCCGCAAACTCAAATGGCAGTGCAGTTGAACCATCCATTTTAAATGCAGGAGTATTGGCTTCTGCATCCAAATAAGTTTTCAATTCATCATCCACCGCCAACAAGGAAACAGATGCACCTGCCATGTCGATACTGGTCATGTAGTTGCCGACAAAGGTACGGTAGATTTTGATGCCTTTGCTTGCCAAATGTTCACATACATCGTTATTAAATATATACAATTCTTGCAGTGGTGTTGTACCAAAGCCATTTACCAGCACTGCAACTTCAGTCAGGTTTGGACGATCCAGGAACAGGTCGTCAACAATGCGTTGAGCCAGTTCTTTAGACGGCAGGATTTTTTCACGGCGGATCCCAGGTTCACCGTGGATACCGACGCCATATTCCATTTCGTCACTAGCCAAAGTGAAGGTTGGTGTGCCTTTGGCTGGAACGGTACAAGAGGAATAGGCGAAACCAAGGCTGATCACATTGTCCGCAGCTTTTTGTGCCAGTTCTTTCACGCGAGCAAGCTCATAACCTTTAGATGCAGCAGCACCGGCAATCTTATGCACGAAGATCGTACCAGCTACACCACGACGACCGACAGTGTATAAGCTATCTTTTACTGCGATGTCATCAGCGACTTTCACGTAGTCAACTTTGATGCCATCTTCAGTTGCTAAGGCTGCGCCATTCTGAAAATTCATCATATCGCCAGAATAGTTTTTGATAATCATCAGCACGCCTTTGTCAGTCGCGACTTGTTGTAAGGCTTTATAAACCTGAATTTGTGAAGGTGAGGCAAATACGTCACCACATACAGCAGCGTCCAGCATGCCTTGGCCGACAAAGCCTGCATGCGCTGGTTCGTGACCGCTACCACCACCACTGATCAGGGCGACATTTTGGTGTTTTTCTTTTCTAGAAATGATTTTATAAGATTCATTAAATGCCAGTTCTGGATGTGCCAAGACAAAGCCTTTACACATTTCGACAACGATGTTTTCAGCACCGTTCATGAGTTTTTTCATTGGAACACCAATAGTCATTGATTTGGGAGATAAATTTATTGGTCTATTATTCATGAAAGTGATGATTTTTGCAGACTTAAAAGTGTAAAAACGAACAGTCGAGGATTGATGGGTTAGAAAAGGGGCGCATATTTGATAAATTAAATCCCTCCCAACCTCCCTTTTTCAAAGGGAGGGGCTGTCACGTAATTTATTTGTTTCCGTGGAGTCCCCCTCTTTGAAAAAGAGTGGCTAGGGGAGATTAAAAATAAAAGAGAATAAAAATGAAGCCCTATAATAAAAACTTAAAACAAGCCTCACGTGACTTACGTAACAACCTGACCGATGCTGAAAAGTTATTATGGTCACGACTTCGGAATAAGCAAATTTTAGGTTTGCAGTTTTATAGACAGAAGCCAATTTTAAATTACATCGTGGATTTTTACTGTCCCGCTGCTAATTTGATTATTGAGTGTGATGGCAGCCAGCACTTTACGGATGAAGGATTGGAAGCAGATCGAATTCGAGATGAAGCTTTGGCTCAATTTGGGTTGAAAATATTGAGGTTTGATAATGGGCAGGTGATGGGGCGGATTGATGATGTAGCAAATGTAATTTATAAATATTGTTTGAATGAGCTTCCTAAAGAATCCCCCTAAATCCCCCTTTTGCAAAGGGGGACTTCAAACGAATTTGATGGCGGTTATGAAATCATGTAGTCCCTCCCTTTTTCAAAGGGAGGTTAGGAGGGATTACATTTGACCTTCATACATTTTTTTAGCTTCAACTACTTTGTCTAATTTTCTATGAATTAAGGACACAGTCGATAAAATATCTAAAGCATCTTGTTCATCTATATTCCATGTGATTTTAGGGGCATGAGCTGTAGTATTTCTAAATGTTCCAAATATCCCTTTAAGTAAATGCATAAAACCGTTTTGTTCACTCTGATGACTTGGTGTAGTTAAACTATTTAAGGCTAAATAAGGAACTTTATTTTTATATGCAAAAGCTTGATCTACTAATTCAGAACCATCACTTGTTAGTTTTGTTTTGATTCTAATTTTCTCAGCAATACTTTTAGTGGCTTCAAAAACCGCATGAAAATAATTATCTACGAGGAGTTCTGCTCTACAGAAGGCTAAGACATCAGGATGTATTTTTCTATCTAATAAAGTTTTTCTTAAATTTTGTGCTCGTGCTTCAGCTTCATCAAAAGTTTGAACTTTGTCTGCTTGCTTGAGTTCGCCACTTTCATTGAGTTCAAAACCTTCAAATGACAATACATAATTCAATTCAGTTCGTATATTTTCAAACCATTCTTTTCTATGGATATGTCGTGAAGGACGCATAACATACTTAATAAAAGCTAAGACATTATTGGAACAACGATCTTCAGTTTGTTTTGAGTATAGAGCATCATATAAGCGTTTCCATTTTGTTGAATTTAATTGAAGATCTTTGATATTACATTCAGCCAGATACTTGGTAATTTCTGTTCCTGAAAGCCCATTATTAGTTTCACCTAAAGTTTTACAGATGCTCTCTAAGCTTCCAAGATCTAAACTTTTTATTATTGCCATTTGTCAATCTTAAATTTTTCATGGATTTAAGCATTCTAAATATTCATTTTATTTATAGCAATTTAATCCCTTCCAACCTCCCTTTAAAAAGGGAGGAGCTGTTATGTAATTAAATTAATACGTGAAATTCCCCTCTTTGAAAAAAGAGGGGTTAGGGGAGATTAAAAACAAAAAAAATCCCCTCACTCGAGGGGATTTTTTATATTCGATAAGAATGGATTCTTCCCCCTTTATCAAAGGGGGATCGAGGGGGATTAAACCACTGAATCATCCAGATTTGGCGCTAACCAGCGTTTCGCTTCATCCAGTGTCCAACCTTTACGTTTCGCATAATCTTCCAGCTGATCGCCAGAGATTTTACCCACGTTAAAATATTCAGTTTCAGGGTTTGCATAGTAGAAACCGCTGACTGATGAAGGTGGCCACATTGCAAAGCTAGAAGTCAGGTAAGTACCCATCTTCTCAGTCGTACCTAACCAGTCAAACAATGGCGCTTTTTCAGAATGTTCAGGACAAGCAGGGTAGCCCGGTGCAGGACGGATGCCGACATACTTCTCTTTGATCAATTCATCATTGTCCAGAGTTTCGTCAGCCTGATAGCCCCAGAACTCTTTACGGATCCGCTGGTGCAGATGCTCTGCAAAGGCTTCGGCAAAACGGTCACCCAAGGCTTGAACCATAATTGCATTATAGTCATCCCCTTTGGCTTTATATTCCTGAGACAGCTCTTCTGCACCAAAGATCGATACAGTAAAGCCACCCAAGTAATCCTGAGCCACACCTTTAGGTGCAATAAAGTCAGCCAATGAGTAATTTGCTTTACCAGTGACTTTGTCAGATTGCTGACGCAAGTGTTCGAAAGTATGCGTTATATTGCCAGCTTCATCAGTCACCGCAACAGTATCTGCCGCCACACGATTCGCAGGGTAGATACTGAAAGTTGCACGCGCATCGAAACGTTTATTTTCGATAATGTCTTTTAGCATTGCTTGTGCTTGTGCATACAAATCACGCGCTGCTTCACCTACCACTTCATCTTCAAGGATTTTCGGGAATTTACCCGCCAGGCTCCATGAAATAAAGAACGGTGTCCAGTCAAAGTATTCCACCAAGGTTTCTAAAGGATAGTTGGTGAATGTTTCAGAACCAATGAAATTTGGTTTTACTGGTGCATTCTTGTCGAAGTCGATTTTGAAGCCATTTTCAACTGATTCTTTATAAGAGAGCTTCGCAGCTTTCGGTTGTTTATTGGCAAGACGGGTACGGATTTTTTCATAATCTGCTGCATAGTCCGCCATTAATTGTGGTTTCATTTCAGCAGAAAGCAATTGTGTGGTCACACCTACAGCACGAGAAGCATCGGCGGTGTAGTACACGCCATCATTCTGGTATTGAGGGGCAATCTTCACAGCCGTATGTGCCTTAGAAGTCGTCGCACCACCAATCATCAATGGAATGTTAAAACCTTTACGCTGCATTTCTTTGGCAACAAAGACCATTTCATCCAGTGACGGTGTGATCAAACCAGATAGGCCGATGATGTCGACTTTCTCGTCAATCGCTGTTTGTAAAATCTTCTCACACGGCACCATTACGCCAAGGTCAACAATGTCATAACCGTTACAGCCAAGTACCACACCTACGATATTTTTACCGATGTCATGGACATCGCCTTTTACTGTTGCAAGCAAGATTTTACCTTTGGCTTCGCCTTGGGTTTTTTCCGCTTCGATGTACGGGTTCAACCAGGCCACGGCCTGTTTCATGACACGTGCAGATTTCACCACCTGTGGCAGGAACATTTTACCGGCACCGAACAGATCACCGACCACGTTCATACCGGCCATCAATGGACCTTCGATCACATCCAGTGGACGAACAGCTTTCAGACGAGCTTCTTCAGTATCCTGATCGATATAAGTCGTGATGCCTTTGACTAGCGCATATTCAAGACGCTTTTCAACTGGTTCATTACGCCATTCAAGGTTTTCTTCGGCTTTTTGCGCGCCGCCTTGACCACGGTATTTCTCAGCAATTTCAAGCAATTTTTCAGTTGCTTCATTGCCGCTTTCGCCCTGGTTACGGTTCAGGATTACATCTTCAACTGCATCTTTCAGTTCTTTGTCGATGTCATCATAAATCGCCAGCTGACCAGCATTCACAATACCCATGGTTAAGCCTTGCTGGATACCGTAGTACAGGAATACCGCATGGATCGCTTCACGTACCGGCTCATTCCCACGGAAGGAGAAGGATACGTTTGAGATACCACCAGAGATCATCGCATTTGGCAGGTTCTGTTTGATCCAGCCAGTCGCTTCGATGAAATCAACTGCGTAGTTGTTATGTTCTTCGATACCGGTTGCTACCGCGAACACATTCGGGTCAAAGATGATATCTTCAGACGGGAAGCCAACCTCATTCACCAGCACGTCATAAGAACGCTTACAGATTTCTTTTTTGCGTTCCGCAGTATCAGCCTGACCATTTTCATCAAATGCCATCACGATCACCGCAGCACCGTACTGACGGCAGAGGCGGGCACGTTCTACAAACTCGTCATAACCTTCTTTCAGGGAAATCGAGTTAACAACCGCTTTACCTTGGACGCATTTCAGACCAGCTTCAATGATTTCCCATTTAGAGGAGTCAATCATGATTGGCACACGAGAAATATCAGGTTCAGATGCCACCAGATTCAGGAAGTGCACCATCGCACCTTCTGAATCGAGCATGCCTTCATCCATGTTGATGTCGATGATCTGTGCACCAGCTTCAACCTGTTGACGTGCAACATCTAGCGCTTCTGCGAAATTTTCTTCTTTGATCAGACGCAGGAATTTTTTCGAACCGGTGACGTTAGTACGTTCCCCCACGTTCACGAATAATGAATCTTTGGTAATGTTAAAGGGTTCTAAACCACTTAAACGGCACGCTGGCTCAATTTCAGGTACTTTACGTGGAGCAATGCCTTCAACTGCTTGAGCAATCGCACGGATGTGATCCGGGGTGGTACCACAACAACCACCAGTAATATTGATCAGACCACTTTCAGCAAATTCTTTAATGAATGCTGCGGTCTCTTCCGGAGTTTCATCATAACCACCGAAAGCATTTGGCAAGCCGGCATTAGGGTGGGCAGATACAAAAGTATCTGCCACATCAGACACGGTTTTTACGTGTGGACGCATGGCATCTGCACCAAGGGCACAGTTGAAACCAATTGAGATTGGTTCTGCATGACGCATTGAGTTCCAGAACGCTTCCGCAGTTTGACCCGTTAATGTACGGCCAGATGCATCAGTAATTGTACCTGAAATCATGAGTGGCAATTCAGTGCCCAGTTCTTTAAACACTTCTTTCACTGCAAAGATGGCAGCTTTGGCATTTAAAGTATCGAATACGGTTTCGATCAGGATGATATCAACACCACCTTCAATCAAGGCCTTGGTTGATTCGATGTAATTCACTTTCAATTCGTCAAAAGTGATATTACGGAAGGCAGGGTCATTTACATTTGGAGAAATCGACGTAGTACGTGATGTCGGCCCAATCACACCTGCCACAAAACGTGGTTTTTCAGGCGTTGAGTATTTTGCACAGGCTTCTTTGGCAAGACGCGCCGCTTCACGGTTGATCTCAGGAACCAGATCTTCCATATGGTAATCCGACATTGAAACACGCGTACCGTTAAAGGTATTGGTTTCAATAATATCGGCACCAGCTTCAAGATAAGCTTCGTGAATGCCTTGAATAATCTGTGGCTGAGTCAGCACAAGTAAGTCGTTATTGCCTTTAAGGTCGTATGCCCAATCAGCAAAACGCTCACCACGATAATCGGCTTCTTCCAATTTATGGCGTTGGATCATGGTACCCATCGCACCATCGATAATTAAAATTCTCTTGGCAAGAAGTTCTTTTAGGGTGGCAAGTGTGGACATTCAAACTTTCTCAGTAAGCATCAAAAACGGCAATAATCTTAACAGATTAGTGCGCAGTTTTCTGTAACGCTTATACAGAATGCTGGATATGCTTGATATGAAAATTTGATAAAGAAACTCAAGCCGGTATAGAAAGCTGAAAACAGATGGAAATCTGGAAATTAAAGTTTTTGATAAAAGGGTACGACTGGAAAATAAAATGTAAGCAGCTTTCATCAGAGTGTCATATTACAAAGCTAATCTTTAGCCAAATATGACAGGCTCGCAAATATGACAGCCGGGTAGGAATGATCAGATATATTGCAAAACATGAATAAAGCCGGACGATTCAAGTGTTTTTCTTTTAATAAGTGTTTGATTGTATTTATATATTTTTAAAATTCAGAGCATGTGGTTACAGGATAAACGGCAACGAGAAAGTCTAAAAAACTGGTTTATATGACAGCACTTTGTCATATAATTGTCACAATTTAACTGAACAATATGGGGATTCTTGAATCCTCTATTCCTGCTTGCATGAATTCTAATCAAACTCCCTTAGGTTCAGCACAACAGTCGCCTTCTGATAAGCCGGCCAATGTTCATGTGCCCACACCGAAATTTTTTATGCCGGTGTTTCTGACTCTAATTATCTCCACGCTGATCTATATCGGCTTCCAATTGACTTCAGATTTAGCTCATGTCCCACCGATCGGTCTGTATTCAATGCTTCTTTTAGGCACGGCGTTATTCATTGCGCTGGGCTTCGAATTCGTCAACGGTTTCCACGACACGGCCAATGCGGTTGCGACCGTGATTTATACGAATGCATTGTCTGCGCCAGTTGCAGTCATGTGGGCAGGTTTTTGTAATTTCCTTGGGGTAATGGTGGCCAGTGGTGCTGTTGCATACGGAATCATTGCATTATTGCCTGTCGAGCTGATTATGAATGTCGGCACAGGTGCCGGTTTTGCTATGGTCTTTGCCATGCTGATCGCTGCGATTCTCTGGAATCTGGGCACCTGGTTTCTTGGCATTCCCGCTTCCAGTTCACATACTCTGATCGGTTCGATTCTGGGTGTAGGCATTATGAACTACCTATTAAATTCAGGCGGTGGTGCTTCTGGTGTGGACATGGAACAAGTGCTGAAAGTTGGTAAAGCATTGCTGTTTTCACCTTTGATCGGTTTTGCTTTTGCTGGGGTTCTATTCCTGCTGGTGAAAAAGATCTTCAGAAAGCAGCTTGAACTGTTTAAGCCACCTGAAGGCAACAAACCACCACCACCGCTGATTCGTGCCATTCTGATCTTTACCTGTACAGGTGTGAGCTTCGCGCACGGTTCAAACGACGGTCAAAAAGGTATGGGCCTGATCATGCTGATCTTGATCGGTTGTGTACCTTTGGCGTATTCATTAAACAAAAATCTGGATGCAGCACATATCCAGTCTTTTGGCCAGTTGTCTGCACAAACAGCTGATGCGATTTATCCGCAGCATGAAGATATTCCGGATGAGAAGGCTCGTGCCATCATTACCACATACATTCAAACTAAAGAATTGCATGCTGAGGTTGTTCCTGCACTGGCAAGCCTGACGGATCACTTGGGTGATAAAGTCGGTAGTTACAGCAATATTAAAGATGTTCCAGAAGCGCAAGTTTCAGAATTCCGTAATGACATGTACCTGAGCACCACAGCATTTAAACGTCTGGACAAAGCAGAAGCTTTACCGGCAATGAGCGAGGCTCAGGAACAAACCGTCGATGAATATCGCGACAACTTGGATTCATTCCTGCAATACATTCCGACCTGGGTAAAAGTCGCAACAGCCTTGGCACTTGGTCTGGGAACGATGGTCGGCTGGAAACGAATTGTCGTGACTGTGGGTGAACGGATCGGTAAAGAGCACATGACTTATGGTCAGGGGATGTCTGCTGAGTTGGTTGCCATGTCTACAATTGCGGCTGCTGATGGCTTTGGTATGCCGGTTTCTACCACTCACGTTCTGAACTCTGCGGTTGCAGGTACCATGGTGGCGAATAAGTCTGGCTTGAACTTCAAAATGGTGAAATCGATTCTGTCTGCTTGGGTATTCACCTTGCCAGCAACGATCTGTTTATCAGGTGGTTTGTACTGGATTCTATTGAAAGTGTTCTAAGAAATTCGATGTAAAAAACGCTGCTTAGGCAGCGTTTTTTTATGGGTGCTAGAAAAGTTTTATCCTTAAGAAATAGCGATTTTCTTTCTGAAAATAAGAGACTTTTTATTATCTCATGGCTTTTAGAAATATAAGGGATGATGCTCCCTCTCCCTATGGGACGAGTAGCGCCACTGCGCAAGGGGGAATTATTGAAACCTCTCTCTAACCCTCACTTGCGCTGTACTATTAAAGCAATGCTTTAAAGCTTGCTCAGCAGAGGGAATCTTCTTGAAGATCCAAAAGAAGTATTAATTTCACAAAGAAAACACCCTCTCCCTATGGGATGAGTAACATTGCTACGCAAGGGGGTGAGGGTAAAGTAAAAATACTTTTTCACTAACCCATATTTGAGTATTACCTTAAAACTTGCTCTGGAGAGAGATCTATCTATTTAAGAAGAATTACTTCTTCAACTTCTTACCCAATAATCCCTTTGGTAATTTATCCGTTGCAAAACCATACAGCGCAGCAAAAGGCAGAGCAGTACGTGCCAGATAAGCCACACGCCATAAACCGCCATGATTTGCGCCTGACATCATCAACTCAAGTGGATGGTTGAGTTGTATATCAGGATTGGCCACAGATTCAGGATTACGTAGGTCGTGAATCCACAATGCCGCCATAATCGCATTGGTGGTTTCAGGAGCGAATGCTTCTACATCAAATAGGCTGGCACCGTTAAATGCAGCTTTCAGCAGTGGATTCTTGGTCACAGAATAAGTTGTGGTTGAAGGAGCGATATTGATGCTCACTTGCTGCCCGTTAGCACGTGCCAATGTTGCACGCCATTGCTGGATGCGTTTAGCCAGTGCATAGTTCGGACCTTGCTCAATGACCAGACAGTCACAAACACCATAAGACTTATCGCCAACCTTAAACAGATCCTGCTTATTTTTCTGGAAAAAATGCTTGCGTGAAATCAGTGAAATGCCTTTGGTTAAAGTACTTTCCAATTTCGACAACTGCTGGTATTTGCTTTGTGAAGCCTGAACGACTTCTTCTGGAACTGCATATACATCCGTCGGGGTGCACATATACATCAGGCTGGTATTGGCTTTCTGCTTGCTGACATATTTCATAATGGCATCCATCGCCATGGAAACACGTACGTGCTTTTCACCGTCCAGATAAGCAATCGCCGCGAGATCCAGATCCTGTTTGAACTGAATCAGCCATTGGGCAATTTCAGGAATCTGAGTGAGCAGGTTAGCCCCCAGTTTTTCTTTTAAAATGTCCAGTGAAGTATCAGCAGGAAGCGCTTCAACTGATGGTGCATATAAAGTGGCATTGCCTTGACTTACTGTATCTAAAATCTTGCCCCAGACACGAGTATTCGGCAGGTCAATCGCGACAATATTAGTTTTCCATTTCGACAACCAGGTTAGTGGACCTGCTTCAGAAGCGGCTCCAAATAGAACAGTGGTACGATCGGATAGGTCAAACCATTCCGGATGGGCAATACATTCACGCAGTGCATTGGCATGACTCGGTTCGACGATACCATGCTCTTCCCAAGACTGGATCTGATCCAGTAATGCTTGTCCTTGCAGTTTTTTGCCATGATAGGGCACATACCATTCTGGGGCTTTTTCAGACTGGCCTTTCAGCTGGAAAGTATTCAGGTTCTGCGCTGGTAAAGACATGACATCTTTCAGTAGATGCTTCTGGCCATCACGATAAAATTCAAAGCTGGCATGTGCAGTTTCCAGACCTTGCTTGGCAATACTCAGTGCTGCACCCGCAGAGCGTAATCCATCTTCAACCAGATGTTTAAAGTGCAGCGGATATTGCTTACGCCAGTTCTTTTCCTGCTGTGCTGCGGTAGCATGTACAGGATCGACTGCGCCTAAGGCTTCAGAAATAATATTACGGCCGATTTTCGATGTGCTTGGTTTTTGTTGTGAAGCAGAAATGGGAAATTGAAGACCGTCTAGGGAAGTGGACATGCAAAATATCTCGCGATTTACAGCAATTAATATACAGATGTATACATTATCGCTGCTAAGTTGCTTCCTGAGTTGGCATTAAATTCCAGTCTTGGGTCTTAATTTATTACGAGATGTTTCAAATAAAAAGGAAGCTTGAAGCTTCCTTTTTATTAATGGGTTAAAAATTAATTCGCTGTGCCTTTGATCAGTTCTTCCAGCATGAAAGCGGTATTGTCCAAACCCGCACCAGTGATGTACCAAGCATCAGCATTCACATAGATCACTTTTTTCTCTGCCAAGGCTTTGGCATTTTTTAGGGCAGGGTGTTTCTGAATATTATCCTGAGCGGTGTATTTCTGGGTATTCACCGCACCACGATCCAGGACAATGATGTAATCAGGATTCTTCTCAACGGCTGCTGTAATACGCTGAACATTTTTTTCAGCTGCTTTCAATGCTTCCGGAGAGCCGGCTTCTGGACGGGGTGCATCTGACTGTTCAGATGGATCCAAGACTGGTTTAAAACCTGCTAATTCATAAACAAAGCCAAAACGGTCATTTTCTGCATGTGGCATAAAGTTTTCACCAACCGCAAACAACATCAGTGCAGTTTTGTCTTCAGTTTGCTTTTTAAGCTGTTGCTGCAGCGTTGCAATTTTACCGAGCTTTTCAGTAGCAATTTTCTCTTTACCAAATGCACGTGCCAAGACATGGGCACGTTCCGTCAGATCGGCAATATATTGGCTAGTATCTGGAGAAAGATCTAAAGTCGGAGCAATACCTTTAACAGCCTCTGCTTTAGAAGCCGAACGGCCACCGACAATAATCAGGTCAGGTTTAGCAGTTTTTAGTACATTGAGATCCGGTTCGAACAGTGAACCAGCTTTGGTGAATTTGCCCTGCTGGTATTTGCTTAAATTGCCTGCAAAGCTTGCTGCAGGCACCAGCTGAGCTTCAAGCCCTAGTGCATTCAAGGTATCCAGTGCAGATAGGTCATATACTGCGATCTTTTTCGGAGCTTTTTTGAGTTGAATATTTTGGTTTTTATAGTCGAAAGTGACTTGTGCAGAAACTGTAAAGGAAGTTGTCAGTCCTAATATTGTGGCAAGTGCTAAAGTCTTAAATTTCATGTTTATTCCTCTAAATTCGCGACAAGATTAGCATAATTTTTGGAAATGAAAATCATTTTCATATGTGAATTATTAAAAAAGGGATAATGGCTATCCCTTAACCATTCAAAACTTTAGAAGGGGATTTGAGTCAATTTATTCAGGAAATGCGGAATAAGCCGCGGCTCCAGAATAATCGTCATCACCACACCATAAGCTGCACCCCAAAGATGGGCACTGTGGTTGATATTGCTGTTGCCGCGCTTGCCCGACCAGATGCTATAGGCCACATATAAAACAGCAAAAATAATCGCAGGGACTGGAATAAAGAATACGAAAATCAGTTTCCATGGCTCAAATAAAATATAAGCGAACAGAACCGCGGATACTGCACCGGAAGCACCCAAGCTGGCCCAGCGCGCATCATTTTTATGTTTCAGATAACTTGGCAGAATCGCTGCAACCAGACCAACGAGATAAAACAGGATAAAGCCCAGATCATATAAATACTGGCGATAAAAACTTTCAATAATGCTGCCGAAAAAGAACAGCGTGATCATATTGAATAGTAAATGCGTGCCATCTGCATGGATAAAACCATGGGTAATGAAACGGTCATATTGACCACGTTGCATGGCAGGCGGCCAGAAAATCAGACGATTCATTACCGTTTCTTTTGAAAAAGCAATAAAAGAAACAATACAGGTGATCAGAATAATAGTGACGGTATGATTAAAAGGTAAATCAAGCATATAAGTAATTCTGGTTCTATCTATTTGACAATGATCATGCCATTAAAACAAATCTAAAGTGCGACTTTTATAATAAATCCGACAATTTTAGTTGAATTTTTATAATTACCCCGCATCTTCAGTTAAAATAGCAGCTTCAGCTTGAGGAAATTATTGTTATGTCGACTGAGAACAGCAACACTCCGGTTGCAGAAGAAATTCCAAATCTTTTGATTACACCGACAGCACAAGAGTATTTAAAGGATCTATTGGACAAACAGAATACACCAGGTATTGGTGTACGTGTGTTTGTAGAAAATCCGGGTACACCGCGCGCTGAATGTTGCATGGCTTATAGTGCACCTGATGAGGTTGTACCTACAGACTATAAGCAGGAATATCCAGATTTTCCCGCCTATATTGACTCTCCGTCAATTCCATACTTGCTAGATGCAGTTATTGACTACAATAAAGACCGTTTTGGTGGTCAGCTGACTTTCCGTGCACCAAACTCTAAAGTGCCACGCGTCGGTCCTGATGCCTCTGTAGAAGAACGTATTACTTATGTGCTTCAGTCAGAAATTAACCCAGGTCTGGCAGGTCATGGTGGTAACTGTGCACTGGTTGAAGTGGTTGAAGATCCTGAGCATGGCTTAACTGCGGTTCTTAAATTTGGTGGTGGTTGCCAGGGTTGTTCAGCAATTGATGTGACTTTAAAACAAGGCGTTGAAACGACCTTGAAACAGCACATTCCTGAGTTGGCACGTGTCGTTGACCAGACTGACCATACCCAAGCTGAAGGTGCTTATTTCAAATAAGTCTCTAATAAAATTTAGCTTGTAAGAAATACCTCGAATGATCGGGGTATTTTTTTATTTGTAGTTAGTAATGATAATAATTATCAATAGTGATTGTATTTATAGTTACTTTTGTTACAATGCGTCACAATTCCAGCAATATTTCTTCATAAATCAACTTTTGGGGCACCTTCGAATATGAGTAAGCCGTTTATGAAATCGACTATAGCTTTTGCTGTATTTACAGCGATGACGGGTAATACATTTGCAGTAGAAGAAACAGCTGTTCCGCAAGCTGAAGCAACAAAACTGCAAACGATTGTGGTGACTGCAACAGGCTATGAGCAGGATCTTGCTAAAGCGCCAGCATCCATTACAGTGATTGATCGTGAAGAATTAGATAAACGCGAATATAACGATATTACGGATGTATTACGTAATGCCCCAGGGGTAGTAGTTTCAGGTGCGGGATCGGCACAAACCATTAGTATCCGCGGGATGAGCTCAAACTACACTTTGTTCCTGGTAGATGGTAAACGTCAATATGGCAAGGATGTGAACCCGAATGGTGATGATGGCGGTTTTGAAAAAAATATTCTACCACCGATTGCTGCCATTGAGCGTATTGAAATTATCCGTGGTCCTGCTTCAACGCTATACGGTTCAGATGCGATGGGTGGGGTGGTCAATATCATTACCAAAAAAGTATCGGATGAATGGTCTGGGAATGTTGAATTAGGAACCATCGTTCAGGACAGTAACCGTTCAGGTGACATTAAAAATGGTTCTGCCTATCTGACAGGGCCTTTAATTGCAGATAAGCTTGGCTTGCAACTGGCAGTTAATAAACAAGAACGTACAGAAGATAATTATGTGGGTGGTTTCCGTGGAACAGAACGTGAAAGCTTAAATTCACGTCTGACCTATGCAATTAATGATGATCATGATGTACAGCTTGAAGCCAATTTTGTGCAGCAGGAATCGACGACATCGGTAGGAAAAACGGTAGAGCCTGCTCAAGGGGCAGAAGACTCTTTCTCGCGTAATTACCGTAATGTTTATTCAGTGACACATAATGGCCGTTATAGCGATAATTTGGACAGCTCATCCTATATCCAATATGAAAATTCAAAGAACCCGGATCGTGGCAATACCGAGCTGGGGACTAAAGGAATCACACTGGATACCTGGACGGCGAACAGTCAGTGGAACTGGTTATTAGGTGATCATACTTTGTCCTTCGGCGGATATTTCAAGGATGAAAAACTAGTCGATAAAGCAACGAACCGTAATCCAAATGCGCCTGAATTTAGTGAGCTTACACGCTGGTCTGCTGCTGCCTTCCTCGAAGATACCTGGAGTATGACGGATCGTTTCGACTTAACGGCTGGTCTACGTTATGACCATGATGAAAACTATAGCGGCCATTTATCACCACGACTTTATGGCGTCTATTCTGTAAATGATAATTTCGTTGTAAAAGGCGGTGTAGCAACCGGTTATAAACAGCCTGATATCCGTGCAGCTACTGAAGGCTTCTATAGCGTAACGGGTGGTGGCGGTTCTCCATTACCAACAGGTCGTGGCATTATCCGTGCCAATCCAGACTTGGAACCTGAATCAAGCGTATCGACTGAATTAGGTTTTAACTGGAAAAATGATTATATCAATACATCACTTACGGGCTTTATCACCAAATATGAAGACCGGATTACGGAAGTTCGTGCCTGTGAAACCGATACTGATGGTACAACCACAAACCGTAATAACTGGCAGAGCTGGAGCTGTTTCGAAGGGGATATTCCATTCTACTTTATCAGTGAGCGGATTAACGTCGATAAAGCAGAAATTCGCGGTGTAGAAGCAACTGTAGAAGCTGACTTGAATGATTACACGACTTTAACTGCCAACTATACCTATACCGATTCAGAGTTTAAATCAGGTGATTTTAAAGGTCAGCCACTGAACCAGATGCCGGAACATATGTTTAATATCGGCGTGGATTATGATTTAAATGATGCACTGAATGTATGGAGCCGTTTGCACTATCGTTCTGAAACCTCAGCGTACTTGAGCCGTACTTCTATGGCTGAACCTAATCCTGGTTATCAGTTTGTAGATGTCGGTTTTAACTACAAATTTAGCCCGAATTTAACAGGTAAATTTGGCGTATATAATGTTCTTGATGAAAAAGCTGAAGATATTGATGGCGATCAGCTTTTGGATGGCCGTCGTTACGGTATCAGCTTGAATGCTAAATTCTAAAAATAACTAATAGAAAAAGCCGCTTTGAAGCGGCTTTTTTTAGTCTTCAATCTTTAAAATTTTTAAGGTATTTTCAGCATAATAGAATTTTTCCAGATAGGCACGGGCACGTTCACGCAAATAGCCCTGATGAATCATCTGCTGAATAATCGGTGCCAGCAATTCATTCAGTTCATGTTGAATCAATGCTTCATCAATATTTAAATCACGCAATAACTGGTCAAAGGTATGTTCCTGATTGCGTACATACCAGGTATAAATCCCGTCATGCAGTTGCTGCTGCATATATTCTGTCTGACGCATATGATCCCAGATCTCGTGCCCTAAACTTACCGTCTGGTTCAGATCCTGGGTTTCAATATAGTTTTTGAGCACGGAAAGTGGCATGTCTTTGATCTTATGCCAAAGATTGGCTTGAAAATGGTACAGCTTGTCATCATCAAAGTGCTGGTTCAGCACATGCTCACTCATCTGGCTAAGTTTTAAAATATTTTTTTGCAGATAACGGGCAACTGTATTGTCCAGACTGGTATCAGTGACATTTTCCAGTACAGATTTTCCCATTTTCATGAAACGGGAAACGCTTGGAACACTCTTGGCAATTACAGAATTATCCAGATAATCCTGAATCGAATGCTGGATCAGTTGCGTAATCATGGCTGAAAAAGCAGGATTATTCACCACCGCTTTGATCAGGCGCTGACGGTGACCACTTTTGCTGGCCACATATTGTGCAATTTTATCTATGGTCAGTACCGGAATGACATCGGCGATTTTGGTTGTATCATTGGCCGGATGGACCAGTGCAAAACGGATATGTTCAGCAATCTGCTCAATCAGAAAAGAGCTGGCAGCAGTATCCAGAATCTGCTTTTGTAGCAGCTGATTGATCAGTTCACAGCTCCACAGATCTTTAAGCGTCTGCTTGTGCAACCAGAGATAAAACTCATGAAACTCACTTTGAATGGTTTCAGATTGAGAAAATACCTGATCAAGAAAATCAAGTTGAGCATCAATCAACTGCTCAATCATCGGGTGTTTCTGCATAACTTCTCTGAAACTTAATTAAAAGGAATGAGTTTATCAGCTAGTGGATTTTTTAGGGTCTGTGTCTTGGCCAGGAAAGGCAAATAATGTTGGGCGACCTGTTTCTCTGCTTCCAGAATCGGCATATGACCAACATTATTTAAAATTACCGGAGTTTCAGCACGTTTCAATAAAGAATATAGCTCTTTCACCACTTCGACATTAATAATTCGATCCTGTTTTCCCCATAAAATTAAAGTCGGGGCTTCCACTGTACGGGTCAGACGGGCAAAGGTATCAGGAGTATACAGCCGGTTAAGCATCACCACCTGATCAATCGATTTGCTGGTTTGTTCCGAACGGGCAATCAACAGTTTTTCCTCCGCATGTCTTAACTGGTAAGGCAATGCTGGCGGATTCTGCATCAGCTGTTTGGAGACATCTTCCAGATCGCCCGGTTTACTGACAATCAGATCTTTGAGCGCATGCGGGTCTTTGGTATAAGGCGTATTGCCCATTTTATAGATGCCGGCACTATTTACTAGAAACAGGCTTTGGGTATCGAAAGGGTATTGGGATGCATAGACTGTCGCAATTGAACCACCTAGAGAATGGCCAGCGACATGCAGATTTTTTTCAATCTTCAAGGTTTCGACAAAAGTACGTAATTGCGAAGTGACATTGGGTACAGACAAATCAAAATCTGCTGGAACCCGGGTATCGCCATTGCTCGGCAAATCCGGAATGATGACATGATAATAAGGTGTCAAAAACTGGGCGACGCGGTTCCAGTTGTCGCGTGTGCCTGCCAGACCATGAATCAGGATAATCGAGGGTTTGTTTTTTGCCCCGCCTTCACTATAACTCCAGGTCACATCACCGATTTTTAAGGTTTTAGATTGTAGACCCGCCTGGATGCGTTGCTGGCTCAGATACAGCTGTAAAACTTCGACAGACTTGGTTTTCGGCGGCGTAAACAGATATTGGCTATGGCTCAGGCTAGATAGGCTAAGACCCAAAGCAACTAAAGTGGAATAGATAATTTTTGAGCGCAATTTTATTATTTTCTTCATTAGCACTGTCCCCTGAAAAAACTGAGCAAAAACGCTCAAAATACTTCCGTGTTATCGATTTGCAATTTATAGATGAATCAAATCGTAATCTTTCACTCATTTTAAAGCATTCCTTAATATTGTACATCTGTTAATTATTAGCTTAAGCAGAAAAACTGCCCAAAAAAAGTGATGAACTTCACAGAAAAATTCCCAGAACAAGAAATCATCAAAGAGCTAAAAATTTTACAGCTAATTTTTTTTGCAAGTGACATTCAAAAAATCTAGCAGTAAGATATTCCCACTAAAAACATCGATGGTAAAAAAGAATGCTCACAGCTCAGGAAGCTATAGATCGTCTTAAAAAGGGTAACCAGCGCTTTGTCAATGGTGAAACGCAGCATTTAAAATTATTATCGCATCAGCAACGTGCTGAAATGGCAGAAAGTCAGGAACCATTTGCTATTGTTTTAGGATGTTCAGATTCACGTGTACCTGCAGAAATGGTCTTTGACCAGGGTCTGGGTGATCTGTTTGTCATTCGGGTAGCAGGTAATATTGTTGCACCGTCTCAAGTCGGCAGTGTCGAATTCGCAGCAGAAAGTTTTGGCTGTCCGATTGTAATTGTCTTGGGTCATACACATTGTGGCGCTATTCATTCAACAATTGAAGCATTAACCAATCCGGCAACACCGCCATCTGCAAATCTGATGTCAATCGTGAACCGTGTACGTCCATCAGTTGAGATTCTAATGCAGACTGAACTGAAAGATGACCTGAATAAACTGTCTAAACATGCAGTGCGCTCTAATGTGTTTGCTTCAGTAAATCAATTGCGTCATGGTTCTGCAGTTCTGGAAAGCCTGATTGCTAAAGGTAAGTTACAGGTGATTGGTGCAGAATATTCACTTGAAACCGGTGAAGTGACTTTCTTCGACTTCTAAGAAAATTTTAAGATTTGATTTAGTTAAAGGCGCCTTAGAGGGCGCCTTTAATATAAGGATAAGCATTATTTAATAAAATAGTCTGGGCTTTGGCATTGGGGTGAATCTGATCCTGTTGCATGAGACTTTTATTGCCAGCGACGCCTTGCATAAAGAAGGGTAGCAGTTTGACCTTATACTGCTGACTGACCACCTTATAGTTATTTTCAAAAGCCTTGCTATATGCCTGACCATAATTTGGCGGCATTTTCATTCCAAAAACAACCACATTCGCTTTGGCTTTCTGGCTCTGCTGTACCAGAGCTGCTAAATTTTTTTGAATCATTTGGGGCGGCTGCCCACGCAGGCCATCATTCCCGCCAAGCTCAATTACCACAATATCTGGACGGTGTGTCTGTAGCAGTTTCGGCAGCCTTGCCAAGGCACCACTGGTGGTTTCACCGCTCACACTTGCATTGACCACTTTATGCTGTTTCGGATAGTGTTGGTCCAAACGCTTTTGTAATAAATGTACCCAACCTTGCTGTGGTTGCATGCCATAACCAGCACTTATACTGTCACCCACAATCATAATGGTCTTTGCCGACAGACTAAAAGGAATCAGGCACAGTCCAAAGAATACTAGGCAAGGCAATACACGATTTTTCTGATTTAGATCTTTCATATAGGACACGTATGATTCAAAGCAGCAACGATTCGACCATCATGCCACAAGCGATTATTTCTGCCCAGAAATTGACACAAAAGATACAACTTTCACAAAAACAACTGACTATTTTTGAAGATCTTTCGCTGGAAATTTTGACTGGAGAGCAGGTCGCCATTACCGGACGTTCCGGTTCAGGAAAGTCGACTTTACTGGGCATTTTGGCCACTTTGGATCAGGCCAGTGCCGGGCAGTTAACGGTCTGTGGGGAGCTGGTATCAAACTTGAATGAAGAACAGCGTGCTTTAGTCCGGCTAAAAAATATTGGCTTTGTATTTCAGTCTTTTCAGCTTTTGCCTCATCTTACTGCGCTTGAAAATGTCATGCTGCCTTTACGTTTACAGCCCGATTTTAAATATAGTGATGCCGAGCAGAAGGCGCTGGTATTGCTACAAAAGGTCGGATTAGAGCGTCAGGCTCAGCAAACACCGAAAGTGCTCTCGGGTGGGGAGCAGCAACGTGTCGCCATTGCCCGCGCATTGGTCAGTGAACCCAAAATCATTTTTGCTGATGAACCGACAGGTAATCTGGATGGGGAAACTGCCCAAGAAATCGAACGGCTGCTCTTTCAGTTGAATCGTGAATTAGGCACCACGCTGGTTCTGGTTACCCATGATCCTGATCTGGCCCGACAATGCCAGCGTCATTTTGAACTGGTCAATGGTCAGCTGATTGAACATGCGAGTGGAGGCTGATATGCAGCATCTGTTTCGTCCTTTACTCAGACAAAGTTTTAACACGACAGGGATTTATCTGCTAATCATCGCGCTAACCTTAGCGATTAGTGCCACTACGGCGCTGAAGTTTAGTAATGAACAGATTCAGAACGCCGTTGCTTTACAGGCAGCTGAAATGCTGGCGGGGGATCTGGTGTTGTCTGATAATGAACCGCTAGCCCAGGAATGGCGTGACCAGGCCAGGCAACTGGATTTACAGCAGTCTGAAGTCACATTTTTCAGTACGATGGCTTATACCAATGATCAGTTTGTCATGATCAATGTTAAGGCCATTGATCAGGCTTTTCCATTGCGAGGAGAGCTACGGGTTCAACCTGCAGTAGACAAAATCCAAGCGGGAGAAATCTGGCTGAGTTCACGGGCTATGGATCTGCTCAAGGTCAAACTGGGTGATGAACTGAATATCGCCGATGCTAAATTTAAGGTTACTGCAAAAATCGAGCAGGATTCGAATCAGGAGCTCGGTTTTTCTGGCTTTTCGCCGACTGTGATTATTGCTCAGTCAGAAGTGGCGCGCACCAATGCGATTCAGGTCGGTAGCCGGATTGATTACCGTTTATTAATGGCAGGCAATCCAGCCGATACCCGGCAATATGAAACCTGGTTCAAGCAGAAGATAAAATCTGAAAATGGGACTTCAGATGAAGCAGATGCTGAGGTTGAGGGACAAGAACTGGAACAGCAGGGCAGTCTACGCTTGCGTAATGCCAGCGAAGGCAATACCCGTTTAATGAAACCAATTGCCAATCTGGATACTTTTCTGCAACTGGCGAATATTCTCACCATTTTATTATGCGGGATTGCCATTGCTTTAACCGCACAACGTTATGTACAGCAGAACCAGGATCATATTGCCCTGATGCGTTGTATTGGCGCGACCAAAAATCAGATTCTAGCCGCTTATCTGGCTTTGCTGGGTTTAGTGCTTTTAATCGCCATGTTGATTGGTAGCGTGATAGGTGTTGCATTGGGTTATGGCTTGCTGCAGCTCATGCTACAGCTTATTCCAAACTTGCAGCTTGAGTTCTCTGCTACGGCGATGCTGCTGGGGCCCTTGCCAATTGCCATGCTGACCAGTGCAGTGGTGTTACTGGGCTTTGTCATGCCGAGTCTGTTTCAACTCTTAAATACTCCTCCGATTCGGGTCATTCGTCAGCAGGAAAAATCCGTCCATTCGATGTTGTGGATGTTACTGACCGGAACCTTAAGTCTGATTATTTTCAGTGTGATTTTAACGGAAAATATCGTGCTGACAGCTTGGGTGATTGGGGCCATTATTCTGCTTTGTGCTGTTCTGTATTTTACGGTCTGGAGTATTTTAAAACTGCTGCGTAATCTGAAATTCAACCTGTCTGCGTATGTACGGACACCGTATCAGACCGCTTTACAGATTACTGCCTTAGCTTTAGGACTCAGTTTGATTAGTGTGCTGGCTGTACTGCGTACAGATTTACTTGATCGATGGCAGCAACAGTTGCCGGAAGGGACACCCAACCAGTTTGTCTATGGTCTGCCGCCTTTTGATATGCCTGACTTAAAAGCTCAGTTAGAACAGAATGGCTGGAAAAGCACGCCGCTTTATCCCAATATTCGCGGGCGTCTGGTGGCGAAAAATGATCATCCTTTTGCTGCTGAACTGGTCAAGCAGAGTAATACCTTAAGACGTGAACTGAATCTGACTCAATCGGACCGCTATCCTCAGGATAATGTCATTGTGCAAGGGGAGGCAGGATTGAAACAGCCGGGTGAGGTTTCGGTCGAAGCCAATACTGCACAAGAGCTGGGCATCAAACTGGGGGATAAGCTCAGTTTTAGCTTGCCTGAAGGCATACTTGAGGCCAAGGTGGTGAACCTCAGAACAGTAGAGTGGGAAAGTTTTAGTCCAAACTTCTTCTTTATCTTTGCACCGAATACTATGGATGCCAATGCGAGCAGTTATCTGGGCAGTTTCTATGTACCGGAAACAGATAAAGATAAACTGGTGAATCTGGTTCAGCGGTTTTCCAATACGGTATTTATTGATGTCAGCCTGATTCTGGAAGAAATCAAACGGATTGTGAATGTACTGGTGCAGATCATTACCATTCTGGCTGTGCTGGTCAGCGTATCCGGTTTTCTGGTACTGATGGCCTGTCTAAACCTGCTCATGGATGAACGTAAACGTGAAGTGGCTTTGCTCCGGTCTTTTGGTAGTTCCAAACAGAAGCTGAAAACCATGATGAGTCTGGAAATCGGTTTTATCGGACTATTCGCCGGTATTGTTTCATGTCTGTTTGCAGAAGTGATCAGCGCCATTGCCAGCTATAAGATGGATCTGATCATCCAGCCTCATTGGGAAATCTGGATTATCCTGCCTGTGTTTATGACTGTGTTATGTACCTTGATTGGGCGTTATCGTCTGAGTTATCTTTCCGAAATTCCGCCCTTGCAAAGCCTGCGTGAGATGAATCAATAAGATTTATCTTGCAGGTTGATCCGCCAACTGCTGTTGTAGCATTTGTAAAATCTCTTGCCAGAGTGGGCGGATCGGTTCAAGCAAAGCCAGATTATATTGATACAGCACGATACAGGCAGCGACGCCGAGCAGTAAGGCAACCAGACTGACCAAACGGCCACGCTGCATTTTCTGACCAAGATACCAGAGCGCTGTTAGTCCGGCCCCCATGATCATGCCGCCAATATGTGCGGCATTGTTAATTCCGCTGATCATAAAGCCCATCGCCAGGTTAAGGCCCATGATCATTACGAGCGTTTTTTTATCCAGAATAAAAGGCTGACGGGGCAACATTGGCAGTAAAGATAGAACAGTCAGGGAGGCACCGAGACCCATGACTGCACCCGAAGCACCCGCACTAACACCCGGCAATAAGCCAGGATTGGCTACACCGCCTTCGATTAAGGCATAACTGTCCTGGATACTCATATAGCCACTGAGCAAACTGCCCATCAGACCGGCACAAATATAAAGACCTGTAAAATAGACCCGGCCAAAAATTTGTTCAGCGACACTACCAAAAATATACAGTGCCCACATATTCAACATCAGGTGAATTAAGCCAAAATGAAAAAACATGCTACTAAACAGGCGTATGGGTTCCGCTAAATACGTTAAAGGTGCATAATCTGCTCCCCAGCGAATGGCATCTGGAGAACTTGGCTGTGTGATGTCCATACCATTTAGAACCTGCCAGCCAAACAGGCCGACATTGATACAGATCAGGAGTGCGGTCATCCACCAGAGCTGCATTTCCAGTTTGCGATGTGTTGTTGGGGGAGAATATTCAGGCATGCTATTTTTTTGCTGTGATTGTATATTTCGAATAAGCTTAACACGAAAAATTGAATTTTCAGGAGTAACGCACTGACATGAAAGCCTTTCTGACCCGCGCCCTTCTCGTGATTGTCAGTGTGATTCTACTTGTTCAACTGTGGATTTTTGCAAGTTTAGCCTGGTGGCGAACCAATCCGGTGAATACCACCATGATGATGCGAATTGACTACTGCACTGAACCCTCCAAGCCCATTCAACATCAGTGGCGTCCTTATGATGAAATCAGTACCAATCTCAAGCGGGCAGTTGTTACGGCAGAAGATGGAAAATTCATGCACCATCATGGCTTTGACTGGGATGGTATTCAGACTGCGCTCAGCCGTAACAAGAATGAAGGTCGTGTCGTGGCAGGGGGGTCAACCATTTCCCAGCAGTTGGCTAAAAACCTGTTCCTCGTCAACAAGCGTTCATTCCTGCGTAAAGGTCAGGAAGCTGTTGCGACCTGGATGATGGAGCGCATGTGGTCTAAAGAGCGTATTCTGGAAGTGTATTTAAACTCGATCGAGTTTGGAGACAATATCTACGGGGCAGAAGCCGCAGCCAAACATTATTTCGGTAAGACCGCTAAGAGCCTGACCCGTGATCAGGCCATCTTCCTGGCAGCGATTCTGACCAATCCAAAATATTTTGAAGATCATCGTAATGCATCCGCACTAAAAGCACGTAAACGTATGATTCAACGTTATATGCGCTATGCCGAAATCCCTTAAGTAAAAATATCAAGATAAAGCCCAAATATTTGGGCTTTTTTTATGAAAATGTCATTAATTTGAAGCATACTAAAAGCAATAAGCAAGACTTGAAAATAGCGTAGGTTTGATATGAATACGGCAGCCAGTACGACTTCAGTACCAACCGAATATACTTATAATGATCGTTACATTAATCGTGAACTGTCTATTCTGGATTTCCATTTGCGAGTGCTGGAACAGGCGGTCGATCCGTTGCATCCTTTGTTGGAACGCATGAACTTTCTGTTGATTTTTTCACGTAATCTGGATGAGTTTTTTGAAATTCGTGTGGCTGGCGTCATGGAACAACTGGATTTGGGCAATGAAAGTCGCAGTCCGGATGGTTTGACGCCAAAACAAGTATTAGAACAGATTGCCGAAACTGCGCATGCCGCCATTGAACGCCAGTACCGTATTTTAAATGAAGAGATTTTGCCTAAACTGCGCGAGGAAGATATCTGTTTTCTGCGCCGTGGAGAGCTAACACCGGCACAATCGGCTTGGGTGAAAAAATATTTTCAGGAACAGGTTGCCCCAGTGCTTACGCCTATTAGCCTTGATCCAGCCCATCCATTCCCACGATTGGTCAACAAATCCTTGAACTTTATTGTGACGTTAGAAGGGAAAGATGCCTTTGGCCGTCAGATTGATCTTGCTGTCGTTCCTGCGCCACGTTCATTGCCGCGTGTGGTGCGTTTACCGGATGAACTCACTGATGGTAAAGAACATCATGTGATGTTATCGGCCATCATTCATGAACATGTGTCTGATCTGTTCCCGGGCATGACCGCGACGGGATGTTACCAATTCCGTGTCACTCGGAATGCCGATCTGGCCTTAAATGAAGATGTTGAAGACCTGGCCAAAGCTTTAAAAGGTGAACTGAGTTCACGCCGTTTTGGTCGTGCAGTCCGTCTGGAAGTGACTGAAAATTGTCCGCAGCATATTTATGAATATCTGCTGGAAGAATTTGATCTGGATGAAGAACAGCTCTATAAAGTGGCAGGACCGGTTAATCTGGCGCGGTTACTTTCCAACTTCAAACGTCCACATTTACGTTATGATTCACATACGCCAATTCTGCCTAAAGTACTGAAGAAATCTGAAAATGTTTTCAGTGCCATGCAGAAGCAGGATATTTTGCTACATCATCCATTTGAATCTTTTGCACCCGTGATTACGCTGTTACGTGAAGCGGCACGTGACCCTCAGGTACTGGCAATCAAGCAAACATTGTACCGTAGTGGTCCAGATTCCGAGATCGTACAGGTGCTGGCAGAGGCGGCCCGTAACGGGAAAGAAGTTACTGCCGTTATCGAGCTGCGTGCACGTTTTGATGAAGAATCCAATATTGCAGTTGCCAATGTGCTGCAAGAAGCGGGGGCTGTCGTGGTCTATGGTATTGTTGGCTATAAAACCCATGCCAAAATGATTCTCGTGGTACGCCGAGAAAATAACAAGTTGGTGCGTTATGTACATCTGGGTACCGGGAACTATCATGCGGGCAATGCACGGATTTATACCGACTATGGCTTGTTAACCACGGACAAAGATCTATGTGAAGATGTGCATCGTATCTTCCAGGAATTGACCGGAATGGGGAAAATGGCCAAGCTGAAAAAGCTGCTCCATGCGCCATTTACCTTGCATGCCCAGCTCATCAACTATATTGATAATGAAATTGCCAATGCTAAAGCGGGCAAGAAAGCCCAGATCATCGTGAAGGTCAATGCTTTAACTGAGCTGCAACTGATCAACAAACTTTATGAAGCTTCTCAAGCAGGTGTGCAGATTGACCTAATTATCCGCTCGATTTGCTGTCTGCGTCCAGGCTTGCCGGGACTTTCAGAGAATATTCGGGTACGTTCAATCGTCGGCCGTTTCCTTGAACATACGCGCGTGTTTTATTTTAGTAATAATGGTAATTCTCGTATTTATTGCTCAAGCGCGGACTGGATGGATCGCAACCTGTTTAATCGTGTAGAAGCTTGTTTTCCAATTGAAGATGAAACATTAAAGAAACGCATTTACCAGCAAGGCTTATTAAATTACCTGAAAGACAATCAGCAGGCCTGGTTGTTACAGGGAGATGGAACCTGGGTGCGTGCCCAAGTCGCTGAAGATGAACAACCACATAATGCACAGCGTACTTTATTGGAAACCTTTAAATAACTCAAACAAACTAAAAAAGGCTGATGATTCAGCCTTTTTTATACCCTATTTGATTTAGAAATCAGTTAAAGGATTCGCGAATTTTTGATAGATTCTGCGAATAGCAGCATAAATCTGGTAATCGTGCAGACTTAATCTGTTTTGAATTTCGGCCAAAGCCAGGTCTTGGCTAAAATACTTTAAAATTTGTACTTCAGTCTGATTTAAAAGATGTATCTTTGTTTCCTGACTCACTAAATAACGGGCTAATTCAGGATGTAGGTCGGAACCACCACGTAGAATAATTTTCAGACCTGCTACTATTTTTGAAACAGGATGCGAAGCAATCAGATATCGATCCATGCCAGATGACAAGAATAAATTAATCATTTGAGGTGAATCATCAGCTAAAACTGCAATCAGATGAGGAATCTGGATCCGGGTTTGAACCGTATACAGATGATTGAGTTGGGCTTTCTCATGAATCTCATATAGTACTAGATTGGGAAGATACTGTTCAATATGGGATTGAGCAGACAGATGATCGGTATAGGACAGCATATCCGGCTGATAACCGAGCTGTAGCAATGCAAGATCAGGATTGGAAGAGAGCGGTGGTGGATAAGGTTGCACCAATAATATGGGTGCGGGCAAAAATGAGGCCAAAGAAATCTTATCCTGAGAGTAATTAATATACAGATGTATTTTGGCTTAAATTATTCTTAATGCCAATCCCAAGAAATAGGGATTTAATTTTTATATATTATAAATAGTTAAAGTTTAAAAATTGATTTTTGGATAATTTTAATTGACTGAATTTATAAAAATTTACTTTATCAGAAGAGGCAGGCAAGAAAAAAGGAGCAATCTAAGTGCTCCTTTTTTATTAGGGCCTAATTAAGCTGCATCGTGAGCAGTAATTTTTTGCAAAATTTGTAATAACACATCGAATTCGCTTTGTAGCGGTGTGCTCTTACGAGTGACCAGCGCCAGAGTACGGCTTGGTGCAGCATTGATTGGATTAATGCGCAGATCCGGATTGGCTTTGATCATATTGGTATGCAGCGCAATTTCTGGCAACAGGGTAAAACCAAGATCAGCAGACACCATTTCGATCAACGTCGGTAATGAACTTGCTTTCAGGCGATGATCATTTTTACGTTCACCAATCGGACAGGCACTCAATGCATGATCACGCAAGCAATGGCCTTCTTCCAGCAGCATCAGGCGAGACAGATCCAGATCTTCTAGAGATTTGGCTTGAGCCGCATTCTGGTCAGATTTGTGATGCACCAGATACAGATTCTCTTTGGCAATTTCAGCAACTTTCAGGCTACGGGTATCGAAAGGCAGTGCTAGCACCACCATATCCAGATTACCATGCTCCAGTTTCTCTACAATTTTCTCACTTTGAGCTTCATGTAAATGTAGCTGTATTTTCGGTAGCTGCTGATGCACTTCATCCAGAAATTGCGACAGGATGAAAGGGGCAATGGTTGGAATAACGCCAAGATGCAGATCACCGGTTAATGGTTCACTCATTTCACGACTTAAACGCATTAAGTCCTGAGCATCAGCCAGTAGAACACGGGCACGTGCAACCACTTGTTCACCAAGCGGCGTTAAACGTACATTCTGGCGATCGCGTTCAACAAGAACGCCACCGAGTAAACGCTCCAGCTCCATAATACCGCCAGACAAAGTTGACTGGGTAACAAATGAGCGGCGAGCAGCTTCTGTAAAATGCAGCGTCTCAGACAGTGTTACGAGGTATGACAGCTGTCTTAGGGATGGTAATGCAGCCATAGTGTCCTAATGTTTATGATTTAAAATGATCAGCAAATAATTCGCTAAGATATGGAATAAAATGCGGAGGGATATCATGCCCCATTCCATCAATTAATTCAAATTTAGCCCCTGAAATTGCTTTTGCAACAGCCTTACCATGACTAGGAGGCAGCAATCTGTCACGAGCACCATGAACCACCAGGGTCTCTTGTTGGATTTGCTTGTCCAGTTGCAGCAATGAACCCGTACATAATATTGCTAAAAACTGTTGAAGTACACCTGCTGGATGGTAACTTCGCTTATATAACTTACGGGCGGTCTGAATCGCTTCCAGATGATTCACATAACCCGGCGAGCCAATAATGTTAAACAGCTTCAAGCTATGATCGACAATGCCATCTTCATCTGTGGAAGCGGGTTTGTCAATTAAACTAAAGAGTTGCTTTGGAAAAGGCGGGGGTAACAGTGGCTGGTTATTACTGGTAAACAGTAAGCCCATTTTTTTAACTTTATCAGGATAACGTGCGGCCAGAATCTGGGCAATCATGCCGCCCATAGAGGCACCGAGCACATAGACCTGACCCAGCCCCATTTTTTCAATCAGAAGATGTACATCATCTGCCATATCGTACAGCGTATAAGGCGCGCCCTGATTGCCTAAACCCAGTACAAAACGGCTCATCATTTTTAAGGTGTTTAAGCGAGGACCTTTATGGTGAATCTTGGAAGATAAACCAATATCCCGGTTGTCAAAACGCACCAGATGATAGCCCTGATCAATGAGGGATTTACAGAAGAAGTCCGGCCAGTACAGCATCTGTGCTCCAAGCCCCATAATCAGCAGAATGGTCGGGTTTTCAGGATTTCCTCCGACTTCCACGTGCAGTTCGATGCCATTGCCAAGATCGACCTTGGTTTCACGCATGAAAGCGGTATACGGGGAATGATTGAACTGCAGGGCACTGTGCATGATGTATTTCCTGATTAAAGGACATTTCGCTTAAAAAATGTCTTTGTATTAAACATCTAAACTGTAGCTGGAATCAAGTCAGGAACCTGCTTGGTCAATGCCAGGCGTTGTTTGGCAGCAGTGGCACCGAGCAGGACAAAACCACGTAAAGTGCCACTAGCATCAAAGGCTTTGGCCAGCATACCGTCATCAAACTCTTCATTTTCCCAAGTTACTTCGACATCAACCGGAGCAGGAAGGACAGTCAATGGCGCAGCTGGGGTTTTGACCGCTACAGGCATCGCTGGATAATGAACTGCTGTATGTTCACCATTCAATGTTTTAGACAGGGCACGGGCTTGCTGCATGATTGGCATCACGTATGGCAAAAGCATTCCATTTACTTCCGCACAGTCGCCTACTGCATAAATGTCCGGTTGATTGGTTTCTAGTTTTGTATTGGTCAGAATCCCGCGACTGGTATGAATACCGGCTTCTTTTGCCACAGAAATATTCGGTTGTAAGCCCACAGCAGACAGTACCACGTCAGCCACTACCGACTGGCCATTGGCAAGCGTTACCAGATAATCACCATTTTCAACTTTAGAGACTTTTTCGACTGTTGTCCCTAGTACAAAATGAATGCCCGTCTCTTCAAGATTTTGCTGGAAAGCATCTGCGACATGAGCTGGTAATAAGCGACCTAAAGGCTGGGGTGCCAGATCAATCACGGTGACCTGATGATTAGTATGCTGCAAGTCATTGGCAAATTCACAACCGATCAAACCTGCGCCTAAAATCACCACGCGTTTATCTTCACGAGCTGCCAGATTATGACGGAAAGCTTTATAGTCAGTCAGGTTATTCACCATATGAATGTCATCACTAGCATCACCAGCAATGGCCAGGCGTACTGGATTGGCGCCCACAGCCAGCACCAGTTTAGAATAATCCTGTATGCTTTCCTCACCATCTTTTTCTAAAGTGAACTGATGCTGTTCAGGATGAATCGCTTTGACCCAGGTATTTTTTTCGATGCGCATTTTCAGCTGCGCTGACATTTTTTCTGCATCACCCAAAGGGATGTGTTCTGGCGCTTTGTTTCCTGCTAAAGCATTAGAAAGTGTAGGTTTTGCATAATTAGTCGCATCATCAGCACAAATCATGACAAGTTCATGGTCTGGGTTGAGTTTGCGAAACTCACGGGCAACAGCATAACCCGCCATGCCCGAACCAATGATGACGATAGGATGCATACGATTCTCCATGCTTTTTTAAATTAGTTTTTTTTAGGTATAAAGGACATAAAAAAGACCATTCAATATGGTCTTTAAAAGAACATGATTAGATTTCAATCATTTCAAAATCGACTTTAGAAACACCACAATCCGGACAAGTCCAGTCATCAGGAATATCTTCCCATTTGGTTCCAGGAACGATTCCGTCCTGAGGCCAACCTTCTGCCTCGTCATAAATCCATCCACAAACGATGCATTGATATTTTTTCATATAACTCTCCAAAACTGACCAACTGTAGCTGTCAGCTTAAAATCCACAAATGGCAAGACCCTAAAGAATATGACTTTTAATAGTAAACATATTTGGCTAAATTTTTACGCAGTTCTATTCATAAAGTAAAGCGAATAAAAGTTTAATCAGTGAAATTAACAGCAGAAAGGTCAGTCTCTAGATATTTCATTACTAGAAATATATTTAAGGTTAGGCAAAGAGTTGTATTTTTAGTTTTATAAAACACGCTTCTGGCTTAGATTTTAAGTTGTAGACCAAAGTCGGGCAGAAAAAATGATTAAAATCAGTTAACTTAGACTCAGCAAAGTCTTTATTAAATATTTTTTAAAATAAATTTATAAATTTAAATCAATAACTTATTATTATTTTCTGCTCTAATATTGCACAGTCGTTGTTGTTACACATTGTTAATTTAGTTTAAAATTCACCTATTCCTTTCCTTGTTTAAAGATCTCCCATGAGCAATTTGTCTACTACTCTGTGGTCTCACATTCGTACTGTCCAGAATTTCCCAAAACCAGGCATTTGTTTCTTCGATTTGACTCCATTATTCATGAATAATCTAGGGCCATTAACTGATGCTTTGATTGCCAGCATTCCTGAAGAAAAGCTTGCTGAAGTAGACAGCTTTGTGGCAGTGGAAGCACGTGGTTTTGTGCTGGCAAGCCTGTTGGCGCAGCGTACGGGCAAAGGCTTATTGCTGGTTCGTAAAGCAGGTAAATTGCCGCCTCCAGTCGTAGGGGTAGGTTATAGCCTTGAATATGGTCTGGACCGTCTGGAAATGTCTGCAGAAGTTCAGGGACAAAAAGTGATTATTGTGGATGATGTACTGGCAACTGGCGGTACATTGAAAGCAGTTCATGAATTGGCTGAAAAATGTCAGCATCAGGTTCTAGGTGCGAGCATCTTCCTTGATCTGCCAGATTTACACGGTGAATTAGGTTTAGATATCTGGTCAGTACTTGATGATAAATCTCAGCCTGAAGCTGCAGTTGCTTAAGTCTGAATGATCAAAAAAGCCCCAACTATTGGGGCTTTTTTATTGCCGGATAAAATGATATTCAATTTCCTGAATCAGGTCATTAATCTGTTCAGGGTGTTCAAGACGATGATGGCCACCTTCAATGGCATGAATTTGCATATAGTCTTCAAGCTGTGCCTGTACTGCATGCATATCCAGAATTTCATCACCTAATTCCAGGTAGGCCATTTGCGGAATATCATGCTGCAAATCACTGTCAAAAATCGCAGGATAATCATCGCGGAAATTTGGTTGCAAGCTAGGATTCGCGATCACACAAGGGATCTGATGAGCTTGTGACATTTTTAGCGCCCAATAACCGCCCAGACTATGTCCGACCAGAATATCCGGTTTAATGGTTTCAACCATTTCGTGGTAGAAATCAGCTACCGACTGGTAACTCAGATTGCGATAATCCACATCTATACAATATTTATGCATTGCATCAATTGCATGAAATTTCGTGGACTGTTTTGACGAATCCAAGCCATGAAAAAACAATATTTTAGACATATTTTTACTCATTTTTATCGGACATGGCAAAGTCGTGGTCAGGGTGTTAAAACACCACCTTCTAATATGGTCATTATTGTAAAACGTCTATTTCGAGGAAGCAGTTAGCTATTGGTCTAAGCTGATATGAGATATAAAGGCATAATTTGTGCAGAAGGTTGAGGTCTTGGACTTTCATCTAATAAAAGTTGGGCAATATTTTAAAAAACCAATCATAAAATTCGAAACTGAAAATCATTTGTTTTTAAAAATTTCATATATCCAGAAATTTTTCTCAAGAAAAGCCACGTGAGGGAAGTGTTTACGCTACGATTTGATGCAGATTTCTGCTATTCTATGCAACTTCTATTTTTTAACTAATCTTATCCGAGGCAGAGATGACGCAAAATAACGCTCAATCGACTTCTGAACAAATCATTTCCGAAAACGATTTAATTGCACAGCGTCATGCCAAGTTAAAGCAGATTCAAGACCACGCAAAAGAAACTGGTGTTAGCCCATGGCCAAACACATTTAAACGTGAACATTATGCGCAAGATTTACAAGACCAGTTTGCTGATAAATCTAAAGAAGAAATTGAAGCTGGCGAACACGTTCATGTAAAAGTAGCAGGTCGTGTGATGTTGAACCGCGGTTCATTCATCGTGATTCAGGATATGACCGGTCGTATTCAGCTTTATGTTCCACGCAAAGAGCTTGAGCCAGAAGTACTTGCAACGATCAAAGGCCTGGATCTGGGCGATATCATTGCGGTTGAAGGTTATATCGGTCGTTCTGGTAAAGGTGACCTGTATGTTCATATCGAACATTTTGAACTACTGACTAAATCATTACGTCCACTTCCAGACAAGTTCCATGGTTTGACTGATACTGAAGTGAAGTATCGTAAGCGTTATCTTGATCTGATCGTAAATGAAGAAACCCGTAAAACTTTTGAAGTTCGTGCCAAAGTTGTTGCCGGTATTCGTAGCTTCCTGAACGACAAACGTTTTATGGAAGTTGAAACCCCGATGATGCACGTAATTCCTGGTGGAGCATCTGCGCGTCCATTTGAAACGCATCATAATGCACTGGATATGCCATTGTTCCTGCGTATTGCACCTGAGCTTTATTTGAAACGTCTGGTTGTGGGTGGTTTCGAGCGCGTATTCGAAATTAACCGTAACTTCCGTAATGAAGGTGTTTCTACTCGTCATAACCCTGAATTCACTATGATCGAATTCTACCAGGCGTATGCAGATTACAAAGACCTGATGGAATTGACTGAGCAAATGCTGGAAAAACTGGCAATTGATATTCTGGGTACCACTGATGTGCCTTATGGCGATGAAGTCTTTAGCTTCAAAGGACCATTCAAAAAGATCTCAATGTTTGATGCCATTCTTGAGCACAATCCACAGTTCACTCCAGAAAATGTCAATGACCGTGAGTTCCTGGCAAAATTCATTCAGGACGAACTGAAAGAACAGGTAAAACCAGGTTTTGGTCTGGGTAAACTGCAAACCATCGTATTTGAAGAAACGGTAGAAACTCAACTACGTCAGCCTACATTCGTGACTGAATATCCAGCGGAAACTTCTCCACTAGCTCGCCGTAATGATCAAAATCCGCATATTACAGACCGTTTTGAATTCTTTATCGGTGGTCGTGAACTGGCAAATGGCTTCTCGGAATTAAATGACCCGATTGATCAGGCTGAGCGCTTCCAGGCGCAGGTCGCTGAGAAAGACGCGGGTGATGATGAAGCAATGCACTATGATGCTGACTTCATTGAAGCCCTGGAATATGGTCTGCCTCCTACAGCAGGTGAAGGGATCGGTATTGACCGTCTGGTGATGATTTTCGCGAATGCACCAAGTATCCGTGATGTAATCTTATTCCCGCATATGCGTCATAAACACTAATGATGTCTTGTCCTGAAATAGATTGACAGTATTCCACTTCAAACCGAGTTAAGCAAT
>ERZ1023241.90-NODE-90-length-34809-cov-26.004805_pt1 | contig 34809 bp, 36 predicted proteins | sample MGYA00380455_ERZ1023241 | MGnify/ENA primary metagenome ERZ1023241 (study PRJEB33173, sample SAMEA4830304) | metagenome | study: EMG produced TPA metagenomics assembly of the PRJEB25223 data set...
ATTGCTTAACTCGGTTTGAAGTGGAATACTGTCAATCTATTTCAGGACAAGACAGTCTGCTCTTGAATCGCAACTTCTGCTGAAGGTACAAAAGTATTGGCCTGTTGTTTAGATTCTGCTAAATCCAGACCTAAATAAGCAGCCACCAAAAGTGCAATGACAGCCCCGCCCCCCATATCGGTTTTATTTGCCATAATTCCTCCTTGATCATTCTTTATTTAGTCATAAAAAAAGCCCCATTCGGGGCTTTTTACTAATTCGTTACCGAATTATTTTGCAGCAGCCTGAGCAGCAGCAACTTCTTCAGCGAAAGAAAGCTCGGCTTTTTTCTCGATACCTTCACCCACTTCGAAACGAACGAAGTTAGCAACAGTAGTACCAGTCGCTTTAAGAACTTCAGCAACTTTCTTGTCGTTGTCGATTACGTATTGTTGACGCTCAAGAACAACTTCGTTCAGGTATTTCTCAACAGAACCTACAACCATTTTCTCAACGATGTTTGCTGGTTTGCCAGATTCAAGTGCTTTTGCTTCAGCGATTTCTTTTTCTTTCGCGATAAGGTCAGCAGGAACTTGTTCAGCATTTACAGCAACCGGGTTGAATGCAGCAATGTGCATTGCCAAGCCTTTACCAGTTTCAGCATCACCTGAGTAAGATACAACAACACCGATACGAAGACCGTGTTTGTAAACAGCAAGGTTTTCACCTTCAACAATTTTCGCACGACGTACTTGAATGTTTTCACCGATTTTTTGAACTAGCGCAATACGAGCTTCTTCTACAGTAGCGCCATCTTCAAGTTTAAGTTCAGCGATTTTAGCAGCGTCAGTTTCGTTTGCAGCAAGTGCAGCAGCAGCAACTTTCGCAGAGAAACCAGCAAAGTTTTCGTCTTTAGCAACGAAGTCAGTTTGGCAGTTTACTTCTAGAAGGATTGCTTTGTTGCCTTCTTGAGCAATTGTGATCGCGCCGTCAGCAGCAATGTTACCAGCTTTTTTAGCTGCTTTTGCTTGACCAGATTTACGAAGGTTGTCGATCGCTAATTCGATGTCACCACCAGCTTCTGTCAAAGCTTTTTTACATTCCATCATTGCTAGACCAGTACGATCACGCAGTTCTTTAACCATGCTTGCTGTAACTGCAGTCATGTTTATCTCCTAAATTCGGTAGAAAATGAATTCTTTTTAGAACAGAAACGGCCCAGAGGATTCTCATGGGCCGCCTGCATACATAACGCTTACTTTGCCACCATCACGTGTCGCAAAAATGACAAGCTAGCGTCTAACGCATTAAGCCTCAGAAGCAGGAGCTTCTTCTGCTTTAGCTTGTGCATTTGCTTGTGATTGAGCATATTCTTTACCAGCAAGAATCGCATCAGCCATAGCAGAAGCATAAAGTGTTACTGCACGGATCGCATCGTCGTTACCCGGAATAACGTAGTCTACGTTGTCTGGGTTAGAGTTAGTATCAACGATACCGATTACAGGAATACCAAGGTTTTTAGCTTCTTTAATTGCAATCGCTTCGTGATCAACGTCGATTACGAATAATGCGTCAGGTAAACCACCCATGTTTTTAACGCCGCCTAAAGCACGTTCAAGTTTTTCCATCTCACGGCTACGTTCTAAAGCTTCACGTTTAGTAAGTTTAGCGAAAGTACCGTCTTGAGATTGAGTTTGAAGGTCCTTTAAACGGTTGATAGATTGGCGAAGAGTTTTCCAGTTCGTCAACATACCACCTAACCAACGGTGATCTACGTATGGTTGACCAGCGCGTTGAGCTTGTTCACGGATGATTGCAGAAGCAGCACGTTTAGTACCAACGAACAAAACTTTGTTCTTTTTGCTAGCCAATTGGTTAGCGAAGTTCAAAGCATCATTTAACGCAGGAACAGTGTGCTCAAGGTTGATGATGTGAATTTTGTTACGCGCGCCAAAGATGTATTGACGCATTTTTGGGTTCCAGAAACGAGTTTGGTGACCAAAGTGCGCGCCAGCTTGTAGAAGGTCGCGCATGCTTACGTTGTAATCTGCCATTTTCTTTACCTTAAAGTTTGGGTTAGGCCTCCATATATCCGCATTCTCCACCCTTGCGGGCACCCAGAGTAATGTGACGATATATGTGCGGATTTTTAATACACCATTCAATCAGCCTCGCAAATATATTCACGAAAAAGCATTTGATAAAATGGGCGGCTATTTATACCATAGTCACATACAAATTTCCAAAAGTTTTTAGAGATCATGAACACTACTTATCAAGCTCCCCGTCGTTTAATCAAATCCGCTGAAGATATCGAAAAGATGCGTATCGCTGGACGACTGGCTGCAGAAGTGTTGGATATGATCAAACCGCATATCAAACCCGGCGTAACGACACTGGAATTGGATACGATTTGTCATGACTATATTGTAAATGTGCAGAATGCCATTCCTGCATGTTTAGGTTATGGTGCAGCGCCTGGCCGCCCTGCTTTCCAGCATACAATCTGTACATCTGTAAACCATGTGGTCTGTCACGGGATCCCATCTGAAAACAAGATCCTGAAAAAAGGCGATATTTTAAACATTGACGTCACTGTCATCAAAGATGGTTTCCATGGGGATACCAATATGATGTACATCGTGGGTGGTGAAACTTCAATCCTGGCAAACCGTCTGTGCAAAGTCGCTCAAGAAGCCATGTATCGTGGTATGGCTGTGGTGAAACCAGGTGCTACTATTGGTGACATTGGTCATGCGATTCAAAAATATGTTGAATCTGAACGCTTTAGCGTTGTCCGTGAATACTGTGGCCATGGCATCGGTACGACTTTCCATGATGAACCACAAGTTCTGCACTATGGTCAACCAGATACCGGTATGGTTCTTGAAGAAGGTATGACTTTTACGATTGAACCAATGGTGAATGCCGGTGTTTGGCAAACCAAACTGCTGGGTGATAAATGGACTGTGGTCACTAAAGACCATAAATTATCGGCTCAATATGAGCACACTCTTTTGGTAACAAAAAATGGCATTGAAGTGCTGACTGCCCGTCCTGAAGAAGATTTGTCACGTTTTAGTGCATAACAACAACACTTTCTCACATAAATGGCCACTTTAAAGTGGCCATTTTTAGTTTATATTTCCCCTATTATTCTCATCCTCAAAGCATATTCTTAGTTCATGTCTATCTAAACTACCTATCGATGTTCAAGATAAGGTTGCACTGATTCAGCATTTTTTTCGTATATTTTTCCAAATTCTTTTGCCCAATGTCCACCATTTTAGGCTAAGATAATGTGCTTTTTATTTTTTAATCCCTATAAGAAGGAATACTGCCGTGGACGTACGTCTCTCTGATCGTGTGAATGCCATCAAACCGTCCCCTACGCTTGCTGTGACAAATAAGGCTGCTGAACTGAAAGCTGCTGGTCACAACGTTATTGGTTTGGGCGCAGGTGAGCCAGATTTTGATACCCCTCAACACATCAAAGATGCAGCAATTGCAGCAATTAACAACGGTTTCACCAAATACACCGCTGTTGATGGTACGCCAGGTCTTAAAAAAGCAATTATTGCTAAATTAAAACGTGACAATAACCTTGACTATCAAGCAAACCAAATCCTGGTTTCTTGTGGTGGTAAACAGTCTTTCTTTAACTTGGCACTTGCTTTGTTAAACAAAGGTGATGAAGTGATCATCCCTGCTCCATTCTGGGTAAGCTATCCAGATATGGTGATCATTGCTGAAGGTACACCAGTAATCGTGAAATGTGGTGAAGAACAACGTTTTAAAATTACTCCTGAGCAATTAGAAGCTGCGATCACTGACAAAACTCGTCTAGTGGTATTAAACAGCCCTTCTAACCCGACTGGCATGATCTACACTAAAGCTGAATTAGAAGCTTTAGCTGCAGTACTGCGTAAATACCCAGAAGTATTCATCGCATCTGATGACATGTACGAACCAATCCGCTGGGAAGATGAATTCTACAACATCGCAACTGTTGCCCCAGACCTTTACGACCGCACTATCGTATTAAACGGTGTGTCTAAAGCATATGCAATGACAGGCTGGCGTATCGGCTATGCAGCGGGCCCTGCTAAACTGATCGGTGCGATGAAAAAAATCCAGTCTCAATCAACTTCTAACCCAACTTCTATTTCACAAGTTGCTGCAGAAGCTGCATTGAATGGTCCTCAAGACGTTCTTGTACCAATGGTTGAAGCATTTAAACGTCGTCATGACCTAGTTGTGAATGGCTTGAATGACATTAAAGGTATTTCTTGCCTGCCTGCTGACGGTGCATTCTATGCATACGCAAACATCAAACCATTGATCCGTGCGAAAGGTCTGAACTCTTGCACAGAATTCTCTGCTTGGTTACTGGAACAAACTGGTGTTGCAGTGGTTCCTGGTGATGCATTCGGCCTAGGTGGTTTCATGCGTATCTCTTACGCAACTGCTGACGAAGTATTAGTTGATGCACTTGCACGTATCAAAAAAGCTGCTGATTCTATCGAAGGCGTTGATGAAGCGATTGCTTCTATCGAAGCTGAAAAAGCTGCGAAATAATCTAATTGATTAGATAAAAAAACCCGCGATCATCGCGGGTTTTTTTATGCAGTTTGTAGATGCTTACGGTATTTAAGTCCCAAGCAAAGCAAGCACATCAATGCGGCAAAGGTATAGGAAATAGCCAGCATCCACCAGAAACCACTTATTCCTGAGACGTCCAGATTGAGATTGAAGAGCAATACTGGATGATAAGCCAAATACCAGCCTCCGCCCAATCCACCTAATAGCAGTACTCCACTAAAGATAAACATGGGGAATATCACCACTTTCCAGCAGCGCAGCATATTGACGCTAACCACCAGAATCGCATCAAAAATATGCATCCAGCACAATAAGAACATCAATGCCAGACTCACCGCAAGCACATCCTTATTATCACTAAATAGCGTCACAATCGGTTTTTGAAAAATTGCGATCAAGATCGCCAAAACAACTGCGCTTGCGACCACCACACGTAACGCTTTAAAAGTTAAATCCCAGGCAGATTGCACTTGATTTGCACCAATCCTGGTAGAGACCAGAATGCTAAAAGCAGAGCTCATCGAAAATGGCACCATAAACAGCAGGCCAGCCAAACCCATCGCTACTTGATGCGCATTCACTATTATCTCCCCCAAAGGCAAGATCAATAATGCAATCACACTAATTGTAAAGACATCAATAAATACGACAATTGCTGAGGGTAAGCCGATTCTTAAGATTTTTAGCAAAGTCTTAAAATGGAAGAATTGTCCGGACCAGTGCACACGCAACTGCTTTTCTAGAAATATTAGGTAATACACCACTAATAGTGCCCATTGAACAGTCAGATGAGCAATGAAAGCTCCCTTAACCCCATAGGCAGGTACATAACCCTGAATCCCAAAAATCAGGCAATAGGCCAAACTCACTTTGAATATCAGATAAAAAATATTGGCATAGAACACACGCTTCGCCTCACCACAGGCTTGCGTTAAAATATATAAAATACGTACTAACAAATGTGCTGGAAGCGTCCAAGCCAGTAACCATAAACAAGGTTGAATCAAAGCCTGTAATGCACTATCTGCTTTTAACAGATGTAGCAAAGGATCTGCATGAGTTAATAGCCATCCTGCAAATACAGACAGGACGATGACAATAAGGATGCTCTGTTTCAGAATTTTTTGAATATTATCAAAAGCACGTCGCCCATATGCTTCAGCAAGTTCCTGCATCATACCCTGCAAAATCCCCGTCCCCGAAACAAATAATAAAGAATAAATAGATAAACACACAGCCATAGCAGCCACATGTTGCGGTGAGTAATGAGACAGGAAAATCATGTCAAATATTCCGACCAACATTATGATGCTATTACTCAAAAAAATCGGTACCCAAAGATGCAAAAACTGTTTCATTGCAAAATCACTCTATTCTTAATTCTTTTCTCGGGTTTTATTTTTAAACTGAATTATTTAAAACTGAGATCTACAGTGGAAATCACATACAATCCTTGTGCCATAAATCTTTATATTTATTGATTTTTATAGAAAAGTTTAGTTTCTATCTTTAGTTCGCTTATAGAAAATAATAATTTATTGAGCTCAGAAACTATGAGTTTTTTTCGTTCCAATTTAACAATTTAATCAAAAGAAAGAATGATCATGACATGAAAAGCAGGATGCTATTTGAAATACGAACCTGCTAATCAGTATTTTTATTTAATGATATATATGCACTTATATAGTGTTCTTAATTTTAAAAAGATTATTTTCATCAGATCAAATTATGAGACTTACTCTTCCTTTATCTGATTATATTTATTTCAAGAATCAGGTTGCTGAAACATGGCAATGACTTCAGCTTCTGTCATTTTTTTGGTTTGATTGTTAAATGAATAAAATGCTGGCTGATGATCTATATAAATTTCTAAATTGAAATCCAGATCCTCTGGCAGTTGCTCCAAAGTAAATACATTAATATTGGCAAAGGAATGATCTTTGGTCCGCCAGAAAATAAAAGTACCACAGGCATTGCAAAAACCACGCTCTGCCCATTCAGAAGTACTTGCAACAGATAAATGCTGCTGATCAATAAAGTGAATATTTTCTATATCAATCGACATTAATGGTCCACTTGTCTGGCGGCGGCACATGGAACAATGACAGGCAGCAACTTCATGATTTCTGAGCTGAACTTCAAATCGAGTCGCTCCGCATAAACATCTCGCTTTCATGATTATTCTTCCTCGGTATTATTATTTTTAATCATTTTACCGGATTCATCATAAGTAAAAGGCTTTGTACATTTCCTCATACAATTTTTTATTGCTGATCGAAGCACCATCTGCCTAAACTTGTCATTCAAATCCAGTATTTAAAATAATAAGGACAAGCTATGGATCTCAAGAATCTTTCAGGTTTGCAGATTATGCAAGAGATGCTTAAGAGCAATCTGTCTATGCCTTCTATGGCAACCACTATTCCCATGTCTGCTGGCGAAGTCGAACCGGGACATGTGACCTTTTTTGTAAAAGCAGATGAACGCCATCTGAATCCTATGGGAGGTGTACATGGCGGTTTTGCTGCAACTGTTTTAGATACGGTAACAGGCTGCGCGATTCATACTTTACTTGAAGCCGGTGTCGGTTATGGCACAATTGATCTGAATGTAAAAATGTGCCGTCCAATTCCTCACAACCAAGAACTAAAAGCGATCGGAAAATCAATTAATCTCAGTAAAAACCTAGGTATTTCCGAAGGTCAAATTCTGGATGACGAAGGTCGTATTTATGCCCATGCCACAGCAACCTGCATGATTTTTCACAATTCCGACCATTAACGTGTTTAAGGCTTAAAGTACGCCCCATTTCCCTTGCGGTGCTTTTACCAGCTTCGGCTGAGTCAAAGCCCGATATTCAATATAATGCTTAGAAACATTCGATACACTCAGCACCTGAGTTTCTTTAGCAGAAGCCTGCCACACTTTAGACTGGTTCGACCCAGTCAGAAGATTGCCAGTAAGCGCATAAATATAAAGTTCTTTTTGCCGAGTTTCAGGCGTGTTCAGAAAGATCTCAAAGCTAAATTGGCGTTCTTGTTCGACCAGCCACTTTTCTGCAAACCATAATTGCAGCAAGTCACCCAGATACAATTGTTTGGTCGCTAAGGGCCATAAACGGATTTCTGCACCAGCCACAGGGGTAAAGTATTGAGCTGAATCTTGAATAATATCGAGATAATGATCTTGATAAAAAGACAGTTGAGAGAAGATTTGAGGGATAGTGAGCGTATTCATTCGCTTTCTCCGGTTTAGCCATTTTTGTGCTGGCAAGTAGGTTTAAATCCACACTGTTTGACCATTTGGTCAAACGACTTTATGTTTTCAATCTAGCAAGTGAAATTTGTTCTGACAAGCATTTTTTAAGAATTTAATGCAATCGTTTAAATTAAAATCAGATAAGTGCAATTTGTAATAAATATGACAGTTTTTTCTTGACCCTTGGTAAAATCTCTCTATAATCGCATTCAGATTCTCCCATAGCTCAGTCGGTAGAGCGACGGACTGTTAATCCGCAGGTCCCTGGTTCGAGCCCAGGTGGGAGAGCCAAATTCAAGAAAGTCCGCAGCATTAAAGCGGGCTTTTTTATTGCCTGAAATTTCATTTATAAAATGATTCAATTCTTCTTTTCTCTTATATATTCTCACCCTGCCCTTTTATTTATCTAGTTAGAATGGCTTATATTCTCGTTTAATCAAATGTGCTGTTATAAGCCGTTATTCTAAAATTGACGACAGCTTTTGCTATCTTGCACTTCAAGTTTTTCCTTCTAATCAAATTATAAAATGCTTAGGCTATTTTAAATCCTTTCAATAGATAAATAAGCTAGGTAGCAAATCTTATATTTATAAAAAAATCCCCCGATTTGGAGGATATTTTTTAATGTCTTAATTGAGTAGCTTTTTAAGCTGCTTTTGCAGGCACACCACTGTGGAAACGGAACATTTCATCTGGACTAAGAATCAGATTCTTTTCTACTTCACGGATATGCTCAATTCGGCTTTGAATATCTTCTTGTGGATTTTTCAGTTTTGCAGTTTTAGCCACATCTAAAGCTAAGGCCAAGTAGTCCTCAAAATGGCGAGATTCAGATTTAAGCAAGTAACGGTAGTAACGTCCTAGCTCATCATCCACCAGCGGCGCAAGCGCATAGAATCGCTCACAAGAACGTGCTTCTACAAAAGCACCAATCACCAGCACATCAATTAATGCTTCGGGTTCATAGGTCCGGATTTCCTTACGCAAACCACCTGCATAACGCCCTGCACTGAGTCCAATCCATTGCTGGCCACGCTTATTCATGAATTCCAGCACCTGTTCATAGTGCAGCATTTCTTCACGGACCAGTTGCGCCAGTTTCACCTGTAAATCTACGAAGAAGCTATAGCGGAACATCAGGTTCATTGCTGTACTGGCTGCTTTCTTCTCACAGTTGGCATGATCCTGCATCAGAATTTCCAGATTCTGTAATGCCTCATCGAGCCAGGCTTTTGGTGTTTCACAACCTAAGAAGCCAATGACAGGCTTCATCAGTTCATCATAATCAATATTTGACATATATCTTTTGCAATCTTAACGCGCAGCTTTAATTGCAGCCTTCATTTGTTGTACAGCTTGCGCCAGTCCAACAAAAACTGCATCTGCAATAATCGAGTGACCAATATTTAATTCATGAATTTGAGGAATCGCAGCAATTGGAGTGACATTATCCAGGTTCAGACCGTGACCTGCATTGACCACCAGACCTTTAGACGCCGCATACTCTGCCCCTTTTATAATACGCTCCAATTCAACCTGCTGTGCTTCAGGTGTTGCTGCAGCGGCATAAGCACCTGTATGAAGCTCAATTGTAGGTGCACCACAAGCCACTGCTGCATCAATCTGGGCAATGTCTGCATCAATAAATAGCGACACATCACAGCCAATCGCAGACAGTTCCTGCGTAGCTTTTTTCACATCTTCAAAATGACCAACGACATCCAAACCACCTTCAGTCGTCACTTCCTGACGTTTTTCCGGTACAAAGCAAACATGCTGCGGCTGGATTTCTTTAGCAATCGCCACCATTTCATCAGTTACGGCCATTTCCAGATTCATATGGGTAGTTAATACCGGACGCATACGACGTACATCTTCGTCCTGAATATGTCGGCGGTCTTCGCGCAAATGCAGGGTAATTCCCTCTGCACCGGCCTGCTCACAGATCAATGCAGCATTGACTGGGTCTGGGTACGTCGTACCACGTGCTTGTCTTAAAGTTGCGACATGGTCAATATTGACACCAAGTAATGCAGCCATAATATTTTCCTAACTACGATTGAGATTGAGAATTTTGGATCCACAATTGTCGACTTTTTAGTGGTCGATCACCAAGCAAAGCAGTGATCACCTGTCGATATAGCTTCGTCAGTAATTGTAACTGTTCTGGATTAAAATCCCTACCATTTTCATAGTGCTGCATTGTTAAAATCTGCTGGCCCGACATGGTTGAACGTAAGGCTTTAGCCGAAGGCATAAAACCTTCATTCAACTGAAAATAGTAATGTTGCAAGGGATTGATTGGTGCCTGATTGGCATCGACCGAAAAATCCAGTTCATAGCCCAGTTCTTCTAATAAGATATGTTCAAACTGACGCAGAACCTGTTTTAAATAAGTATTGGGATTTTCCTGATCGGAGAGTTTTTGCAAGGCATTCAACGTTTCGCCATATTTGGCAAAGGTCAGCGGCATTTGCACTTCAAGCGGACATAAACGCAACAGGATTTCATTCAGATAAAAGCCAGAAAAGAAGGCATCACCGAAAAAAAAGATCGGCTGATTAACAATTTCTAATTTGGTGAAGTTTTTCAGTTCAGATTTGCCTGAAGCTAACAAGCTGATGGGTTGATATTGGGGTGGAGGATTTTGTCTCAGTATCCCGTCGATACGGCCATATTCCTGGGTAAATAAATGCACAATATGACTGCGATCGCGATATTTACGATGATGAATCAGGTATCCATGCAGCACTTCATTACGCATAGGCTGCTTCTTTAATCTTTATTCTTTTTTGAGTTTTTCTCGTCTTCTTCGTCATCCCCATCAGGAATGGCGGCACCCACAACAGCCGCGGTCCCTTTGACCGCGTACTTTGTGGTTTTATAGGCAACTTTGGCAGGAACGGTCACTACTTTATGAATACAGCCCTGCAAAAATAAAACACATGCAATGACTGCCAGAAATTTCATCATGATCCGTTCCCGTCCAATTTAAATGTCGCTATAACCTAGACTTTTCAGTGCCCGCTCATCATCAGACCAGCCGCCTTTGACTTTCACCCAAAGCGTTAGCATGATTTTCTGCTCGAACATTTTTTCCATGTCGACACGAGCATCCATACCGATTTTTTTCAGCTTGGAGCCTTTTTCACCAATCACAATGGCTTTCTGGCCAGCACGATCAACGAAAATAGTCGCATCAATATAAGTGCATGCCGGCTTCATACGACCTGTTTTTTCGTTCAGGGTCGGCTCTTCAGTTTTGAAAGATTCGATCTGAACAGTTAAATCGTATGGTAGTTCTTCACCTAACTGACGCATGATCTTTTCACGGATAATTTCAGAGGCCAGGAAACGCTCTGAACGATCGGTAAGCTGATCCAGTGAATATAGCGGCGGCTGGAATGGCAGATACTTGGCAATCGTATCGCGTAAGTGTTCGAGGTTGGCACCACGAAGTGCAGACACCGGTACGATTTCAGCAAAGTTCATCAGTTTGGCACGTTCACGAATCAGCGGTAAGGCCTCATTCTTGTTCTCGAACGTGTCCAGCTTGTTGATCACCAGAATGACTGGCATATCCGCATTTTTTAATTTCTCCAGAACAAGCTCATCGTTCTGGGTCCATTTTTGTGCATCAACTACAAACAGCACCAAGTTCACGTCACGCAATGCAGAGTGCGCAGCTCGGTTCATCATTTTATTGATGGCACGCACTTCTTTTTTATGCATCCCCGGTGTATCAACAAATACCGCCTGAGACTTTTCACGTGAATCAATCCCTACGATTTTATGACGTGTGGTTTGTGGTTTACGTGAAGTAATTGAAAGTTTCTGGCCCAGTAAGTGGTTCATCAAGGTTGATTTACCCACGTTTGGACGTCCGACAATCGCCACGAAACCGCTACGATAATCAGAAGGAATTTCAGTACCCTGTGCACTGAAAAATTGACTAATCAAGTCATTGCTGTCGCTTTGCGACTCGTGATCAGCATCAATGTGATCGGAATGAGTAGTCATTAAGACTTATGCTCCAAATGTTTTAAAATATCTGCCGCAACCGCCTGTTCAGCGAATCGTCGGCTTGAACCTTCACCGGCCATGACCGGCAAGCCTTCTACCTGGCATTCCACTTTGAAATGCTGGTTCGGGGCATCACCCTGAATATCTACAACCTCGTAAACTGGGAGAGGTTTTTTACGTGCTTGTAAATATTCCTGTAGGCGTGATTTAGGGTCTTTCAGTTGATCCGTTGGTTCTATATTGTCTAAATACGGCTCGTACCATTTTAGCACAATTGCCTGTAATACAGTGAGATCACCGCAATCCACATAGATCGCACCAATGATGGCTTCGACCGTATCCGCAAGTATAGACTCACGATGATGACCACCCGATTTCAGCTCACCCGTACTGAGAATCAGGTTCTGACTCAATTTTAGATCATTGGCAATTTTCCCTAGCGCTTCCTGTCGGACAAGAGTCGCACGCATACGCGTCAGACGGCCCTCATTTTCCTGCGGGTAAGCAGTAAAGAGATAATTGGCTATGATCATTCCTAAAAGAGAATCGCCTAGAAATTCTAGGCGTTCATAGTTGTGTTTATGACTGACTGAACGATGGGTCAATGCCAGTTTTAACAGATCAGCTTGTTTAAACTGATAGCCGATCCGTTTGGCAAGACGCTCATCATTTAGTTTTGACTGTGCTTTGATCAAAATCTTTCTCAAACTTCATCACTAAATCGATATTCATTATAAAATTCTTGCGAATTTCATAATTCTTGTGCACCTGTAAACCATCAGTGTTGGTTACCTTGGCAATTTCATCAAATTTCAGATCGCGAATATTGTTCATTTCTAAACGCTGACCCATCTGTTGACGAAATTTTTCTGGCGCAATATTTGCCGGAGAACTCTTTAAAAGTTCCTCAATCTGATTGTCCACCATACGATCATCAAAGTATGGCCCCCACACTGCAATCGCCACTTTGGCAAGAAAAGCAAACCCCACGATTGCAAATAAAATTCCAATATACGAAGCACCTTGTTGATGTTTCATTTTTTATTTTCCTGACTGAAATAATTAATCGATTATTCCGTTTCGACTAAACGATGGCAGTTTAAAGCCAGGTTCTTTATGCATCCAGATATAGAATGCGCGACCTGTTAAGTTTTCTTCCGGAACAAAGCCCCAGAAACGACTGTCAGCACTTTGATCGCGATTATCCCCCATCGCAAAGTAATGACCTTCTGGAACTTTCACTTCCCAATATAAACCATTTTCAGTTGAAAACTTACCATTTTCTATATAGTTAAGGAATGGAGCCTGACGAGCTACATTGACTCCTTCCAGCTCACGCATAGTGAAAGTATGTTCGCCAATGGTTTCTTTATGATAAATCGAATTTGGCGTATCCAGGCGATCTTTTTCACGACTGAATTCTACTGGAACTTTTGCTACTTTTTCACCATTAATGGTTAACTGACCATGATCATAAACAATATGATCACCTGGCAAACCAATTACACGTTTAATATAGCTAATCGTTGGTTGTGGCGGATAACGGAAGACCACGACATCGCCACGTTCCGGACTACCTGTATCCAGAATTTTTGTATTTACAATCGGTAATTTCACACCATAGTCAAATTTATTGACCAGGATAAAATCACCGGTTTCCAGGGTTGGAACCATGGAGTCTGATGGAATATTGAAAGGTTCGTACAGGAAAGAACGCAATACTAAAACGACGGCCAAAACCGGCCAGAAATCATAAGCCCAAGTAATAATGAAGTTTTCATTGCCCTTGCCTTTGGTCTGTCGTTGTTTCAGAACAAATTTATCCAGCAACCAGACCGCGACGAAAAACAAGGTCGCAGGAACAAGAATCAAATTAAAATCAAAATCCATGGGCTTATTATCCTTATAGTATTAGCGTTCGACTTTCAGTACAGCTAAGAACGCTTCTTGTGGAATTTCAACGCTACCCACCTGTTTCATACGTTTCTTACCTTCTTTCTGTTTTGCAAGAAGTTTCTTCTTACGTGATACGTCACCACCATAACATTTTGCCAATACGTTTTTACGCATTGCTTTTACAGTAGAACGGGCAATAATTTGCGCACCAATGGCCGCCTGAATTGCCACATCAAACATCTGACGAGGAATCAGATCTTTCATTTTTTCAACCAGTGCGATCCCACGGTGACGTGCATCCTGACGGTGGCAGATCATTGCTAAAGCATCGACTTTTTCACCATTGATCAGGACATCCACTTTTACCAGTGATGAACTTTCAAAACGCACGAAATTGTAGTCTAGTGACGCAAAACCACGTGAACAAGATTTCAATTTATCAAAGAAATCCATCACCACTTCGGCCATTGGAATTTCAAAAGTTACGGATACCTGATTCGCCATGAACTTCATATCTTTTTGTACACCACGGCGCTCAATACATAGGGTCATGACATTACCCAGGTATTCTTGTGGTACCAGAATATGACATTCTGCAATTGGTTCACGCAGGTCTTCAACAGTTGAGCCATCTGGCATTTTTGATGGGCTGTCGATGTAAATGGTATTGCCATTTTTCATCACTGCTTCATAAATTACCGTTGGTGCTGAAGAAATCAGATCCAGATCGTATTCACGTTCTAGACGCTCCTGTACGATCTCCATGTGCAACATACCTAAGAAGCCACAGCGGAAACCGAAGCCTAGAGCATCAGAACTTTCTGGTTCGAAGAACAGCGCAGAGTCATTGATTTGCAGTTTATGTAATGCTTCACGGAAAGGTTCAAAATCACTGGAATCGATTGGGAACAGGCCTGCATATACCTGTGGTTTTACTTTTTTGAAACCAGGTAATGTTGGAACTTCTGGAGTAGTTGCCAGTGTAATGGTATCACCCACTGGTGCACCAAAAATGTCTTTAATACCGGCAATCACGAAACCAACTTCACCCGCTTCAAGGATATCGGTTTCAGTATGCTTCGGATTGAAAATACCGACTGAAGTGATGATATGTGTCTGACCAGTTGATTTCACCAGCATCTTGTCGCCCTTGCGAACACGACCCTGTTTCACACGAACCAGAGATACTACGCCGAGGTAATTATCGAACCATGAGTCAATAATCAACGCTTGCAGCGGTGCATCACGTTCACCTGTTGGTGCAGGAATGACATTCACCAGCGTTTCAAGCACACCTTCAATACCTAGGCCAGTTTTTGCTGAACAGGTCGGTGCTTCAGTCGCTTCAATCCCGATAATATCTTCAATTTCCTGAATTACACGTTCGGGTTCAGCTTGTGGCAAGTCAATTTTGTTCAGTACTGGTAAAACTTCCAGACCCTGCTCAATCGCGGTATAGCAGTTTGCAACAGACTGCGCTTCTACACCTTGTGCTGCATCTACCACCAGTAGTGCACCTTCACAGGCCGCCAAAGAACGTGAAACTTCATAAGAGAAATCCACGTGTCCCGGGGTATCAATGAAGTTCAACTGATACTCTTGGCCATTTGGATGGGTATAGTACAAGGTGACCGAAGCCGCTTTGATGGTAATCCCACGTTCGCGTTCAAGTTCCATAGAATCAAGAACTTGAGCCTGCATTTCACGATCCTGCAAACCACCACAAGTTTGAATAAAACGATCTGCCAGAGTCGATTTACCGTGGTCAATATGCGCAATAATCGAGAAGTTACGAATGTTTTTAATATCAACAGATTTTTTAGCTTGCGCCATGGGCTACCTTGAGAAAAAAACGCGTCATGCAATTTAAAAAGTCATTGCATAACAAAAGCCGAATAGAAATTGCCGAGGATTATAGCAGAATGGAGATACAGAAAAAGAATTATCTTTCTTCTCTCTTAGCTATCTTAAGTGCATGACCAGTTTCTTCTTATTCTTCTTTTCCTCAGCTTTTTTCTCAGAAAACAGCTTATTAAATGAGTTGCTTCCTATTTGGTAGCTGCCTTCTATTCAATCTCGATATCATCACCTTATTAGATTGATTCTTCTCTTATCGCCTTTACTTCTTTACTCAAATATAAAGTAGAAAAATCATAAGGGTTAATACTGTTTGAGAGGGGCTGATAAGCTTGGGTAAAACTTGGCGACATACGCTTCGGACGACCCGACGCAATTTCGATACAGGCCCACTGCGTGCTACCGGTAAATAGGACATTCTGATCTTGTGGACGATAAAAAGCATACTGTCTGAATGAATACAAGGCATTCAGGTCACTTAACCATGTTCTTAAAATTAGCTCATCCCCTTCAAATGCCGCCTTGCGATACTGGACATGATGTTCAACTGCAACCATGGCATGTTTAAGTTGCAGATACTCATTTAAACCAAGTCCTAATTGCTCGATATGGTCCGAGGCCACATCCTGCATCCACTGCACATAAACTACGTTATTCACATGTCCTAAACGGTCGATATGTTCAGGTTGTACTTTTAAAACTTGGTCAAAAATACCGGTCACTTTTCTCTAATCCTTTATCGCAATTTTTTCTATGTACAGAGTCTACAGAAATTATGCCTCGGGTAAATTGCGAAAAATAAAAAACCGCCTATACAAGCGGTTTTTTATTGAAGCTTCATTTATTTTATGAAATGCGCATCCCGATAATGGCACGTTGACCCTGACGAATCAGACCGACACGAGCAACACTGCCTTTTTTTAGATCTGCCACAGCTTCCACAAACTGGTTACTGTTCAATATCGCTTTACCATTGATTTGAGTCACGACATCATTTGGCATAATCCGTGCCTGAGCTGCGATCCCGTCTCTGCGAACATCCTGAATGACTACACCACCCTTAATCTCTAAACGTTCTTTTTCAGCCGGGCTTAATTCACGAATAGTAACGCCTAATACCGGACCTTTATTTGGTTGAGCCTGGTTGCCTGCTTTGGCTGGCGTTTCATCTGGCGCAGTCGTGAGTGTTGCATTGATATTACGACGTTTATCATCACGTAATACTTCTAACTGGATCTGCTGTTTAGGCGCAGAACGGTTCAAATAGTTCAGCAACTGGCTAGTGCGTGAAATATCAGTACCATTGTATTTTAAAATCACATCACCGGCTTGCAGACCCGCTTTAGCCGCTGGCGAGTTTGGTGCCACCTGGGTAATTAAAGAACCTTCTGGCTTAGATAATTTATAAGATTCGGCCAAAGTACGGTCGATATCTTGCAGGCTTACCCCCAGATAAGAACGAGTCACCTTACCATCCCGTTTCAGCTGATCAGCGACTTCCATAGCGACATCAATGGGAATCGAAAATGACAGGCCCATATAACCGCCAGTACCACTGAAGATTCGTGAGTTCACCCCCACCACTTCACCGCGCTGGTTAAATAACGGTCCACCCGAGTTCCCCGGGTTTAGGGCAACGTCAGTTTGAATAAATGGTACGGCTGTTTCGCCCATCATATTACGCATCTTGGCACTGACAATCCCGGCAGAAGCGGAGTAGTCAAAACCAAAAGGTGAACCGATTGCTAATACGGGTTCACCTACACGTAATTTATCGACATCACCAGTACGCAGTTCCGGGAAACCTGAACCATTGACTTTCAACAAAGCGACGTCGGTACGCTCGTCGCTTCCCACGACTGTCGCATCAATTTCCCGACGATCATTCAAGGTAATTGTCACTTTAGACGCATCTTCAACTACGTGGTGGTTGGTCAGCAGATAGCCATCCTTACTAATGAAGAAGGCACTCCCATATCCGGTTTTTTCCTGCGGTACACGTGGCTGCGGAATAATCACCTGATTACCAAAGAAACGGCGTAAAATTTCAGGAACCTGTTGTTGCAAGAGCTCTTCTTCGCTCATTTTCTTGACAACACTCACACTGACAACTGCCGGACTGACCTGATCAACCAGGTTAGAAAAATCGACGGGTGTTACTGCCTGTAACTGAGCAGCACTCATGGTAACAGCCGCTGCAAATAATCCTTTTTTTAAATCCAGAATTTTCATATAAATTATTCACCCAAATTGTTGATAAATTTATGTAAATAGGTTTTATCACAAACTTCATATATTTTAAGTAACAATATGTTCGAAAGCTTGAATGTTGGCAACCTTTAATTTTTCTAAAGCATTAAGTTAAAGCTTTTATTAATTTTTTTCATCAATAAATGAGCACTTAAACGCTTGCCTTTTGTACAAAAAAGCGCTCTGATTAACGGACTTTTTTCAATTAGCTGATGGACATGTCTAATTTTCCCCTTACCCATCATTTTGACGTGATCATTGTGGGCAGTGGTGGTGCCGGTCTTAGTCTAGCACTTTCTTTGCCTGAACATTTTAATATTGCAGTTCTTGCCAAATCCACCCTGACCGATGCCAGTACCTATTATGCACAAGGCGGCGTTGCAGCAGTACTGGATGAGACAGACTCGATTGAACAGCATATTGATGACACCATGATTGCAGGTGTACATCTGTGTGAAATGGATGCGGTGAAGCAGACGGTTGAAGGTGGTAAGCCTTCGGTGGATTTTCTGCTGAAACACGGCGTCCAATTTACCCTGGATGAGCAGGAACAATTACATTTGACCCGTGAAGGCGGCCATTCACAGCGCCGAATCATTCACGCAGCTGATGCGACTGGGCGTGCCATTTCTACCACGTTGGTACAGCGCGCTCAGGAAAAAGAAAATATTACCATCTTTGAAAATTACATTGCGATCGACCTGATCTGCTCACAAAAACTGGGCTTAGATGGTGAAAATCACGCTTTAGGTTTATATGCACTCAATGAAGCAAGTGCACAAGTCCACACTTTCTTAGCACCATCTACTGCTCTGGCTTGTGGCGGTGCGATGAAAGCCTATCTTTATACCTCGAACCCTGATATCGCGACCGGTGATGGGATTGCGATGGCTTATCGTGCCGGTTGCCGGGTTGCCAATATGGAATTCAACCAGTTCCATCCGACCTGTTTATATCATCCGCAAGCCCGTTCATTCCTGATCACAGAAGCTATGCGTGGTGAAGGTGCGTATTTACGCCTACCTGATGGTGAGCGTTTTATGCTGCGTTTTGATGAGCGTGCTGAACTGGCACCACGTGATATTGTGGCACGCGCGATTGACTATGAAATTAAACGTCTGGGCATTCGTCATGTCTGGCTAGACATTACCCATAAAGATGAAAGCTTCATCAAGGAACACTTTCCAACCTTATATGCACGTCTGCTAGAGCTTGGCATCGACATCACCAAGGAAATGATTCCTGTGGTTCCTGCTGCGCATTATACCTGTGGCGGTGTGGTCGTAGATGAAAACAGTCAGACCGATATTGCCGGGCTCTATGCCATTGGTGAAACTTCTTATACTGGCTTACATGGCGCTAACCGTATGGCCAGTAACTCACTTTTAGAATGTTTTGTATATGGCATGAGTGCTGCCAAACATATTCAAGAGAATTTCAAAGCAGATCAAATTGTCCCTGAGGTACCAGAATGGGATGATTCTCAGGTCACTAATCCTGATGAAGATGTGGTTATTCTGCAAAACTGGGATGAGCTGCGTCAGACCATGTGGAACTATGTGGGTATCGTCCGCACCACCAAACGTCTAGAACGTGCCCTGCACCGGATTGAGATGTTGAAGAAAGAAATTACCGAGTACTATCAGGATTATCAGGTGAGCAAAAACTTGATCGAGCTGCGTAATCTGGTACTCGTTTCAGAGATGATTGTGCGTTGTGCCATGCAGCGTAAAGAGTCCCGTGGCCTGCATTTCACCCTGGATTATCCAGAATTGCTGCCTGAACTACGTAAAACTGTACTAATTCCACCAAGTTTTGAAGTAGAAACTCCTTTGGTGAATGCTTAAAGATATAAATAAGGCAGATCATATTTTTAAATATCATCTGCCTTTTCTTTGGCTCTGATTTTTTTTAAGTTTTAGAATAATCCGGATTTAAATAAAGCATATGATTTGTGTGAGTTAATCAGCATTTTAAGGAATGCACGTGTTCTTTACGCGGTGGAACCGAATAGGTTGCTGTCACATGGGCAACCGGCTCTTCCTGATCAATCGAATAAATCCAAACTTCTCCCACAATGAGCGCCTTCCCCACTTTCATCAATTTACTTTCCCCTCGCAGATCGACTCCGCCTGAAGGTTTACGCAAAAAATTAATATTCAAGTTTGTGGTCACTGCTAGGCCAACCAGTCCAATCTCACCGAGAATGGCAATATATAAAGCCAGATCAGCCAAGGTCATCATGGTGGGCCCAGATACCGTGCCGCCGGGACGTAATTCCTGCTCACCCACTCGATACAGTACGGTTGCACCCTGAGGCACTACAGCTTCGATCTGGCACTTTTCCAAGCTCTGTGGAAATTCCTGCTGTAAAAACTGGATGATTTCTTCTCTTGTACTTTTCATCATGTCTTATCTTCCTGATTTATTCCAATATAGAAGATTCTTCCTTGAAATAACTAGAGAAAAGTATGCCAAAAATATCTTTAGAATAAAATCATTTTAAATAAGACAGCGCCTGTTCAAACACCTGATCCGGTGTTTGAGTTGCATCCAGACATTTAATCCGCTCTGGATGACGCTGGCATAGTGTTGCATATCCAGCGCGAACTTTCTCAAAGAAAGTAACTTTCTCTTGCTCAAACCGATCCAGCGCACCTCGGGCACGAGCGCGATTCATACCCAGTTCAATCGGTGCATCCAGCCAGAACGTAATATCTGGCATACGTTCCACAAAATTTTGATTTAACAGATTCAGCTTGTCTTCACTGAGTCCACGTCCTGCACATTGATAGGCAAAACTGGCATCTTATATTCCTTTATATTAATTTGTAAACAAAAGTAGTTATATCCTAATACTATATAATGTAAACTATACAAGTATTACCGAAATGATGAACTTCTTTAAAGTCTAAAAGAATCTAGCTTAGAGATGTTTTATAGTAATTGAGCTTAGGTATTAGGAATTAAATTAAAAATGACCCAAATCATTGGACTTGCAGCTGTAGCTAGATCAGGTAAAGACACAGTAGCTTCTATGTTATTAAAACATGAAGGTGTAACCACATATGCTTTAGCTGACCCACTTAAAATTGGATGCCAAATTTTATTTGGGTTAACTGATGCAGAGACTTGGCATGATAATATAAAAGAAGAAGTAATCCCTCATTGGGGATGGTCACCTAGAAAGTTTTTTCAAACAGTTGGAACAGATTGGCTTAGAGAGTTAAATTCAGATCATTGGTTATTAAGAGCAAATTTGGCTTTCAACCAATATAAAGCTAATGAACCTGATAAATCACAACTTGACTTCACTGATCCTAAAGCTCCATTTAAGTTAGCAGCGCAAGCTATTTTTGGAATTACTCAAGAAGAGTCTTGGAACCCTTCATTATTGAATAAAAAAATCAAATATTGGGACATGACACCAAATGAAATGATCGAATTTCTTCAGGATCGTGCCCTCAAAGAATTTAGTAATTATCATTTTTTAAGATCTAAAAGACCTTTGGTTCTTCCGTCAAAAGAAATACCCATCTACGGCAAAAACAATATTGTAATAATCAAAGATATTCGATTTGAGAATGAAGCTGATTTTATTCGTTCTCATAACGGCACAATATGGCACGTTCAGCGAGATAATGCTGCAAAAGTTATAAACCACTCTTCTGAAAAAGGAATAGAAATCAAACGCGGGGATACTATTATTTATAACAATGGTTCCTTAATGGATTTGGAATTACTCGTTGAAAATGAATGGGAAAAAATTAATCGTGAATGATATAAATATTCGGGGGGTTAGATCAGTTGAAACATCTTCTAGTCATGTTATAAAGGCTAGATATTTAAACCTTCAAGGCTTTGATCTTGATAATAAACTTTGCTTTGATTTGCATAGAATGTTCCTTTTTCACTCTAAGGATAGAATTTCTTCATCCGCTTATCTCCTAATTCAAGCAATTGAAACATTCTTTGAATTTATAAATAAATATAATGAGAGACAGCCTGACAGACTAAAAATAGACACTCTTGCTAAAGTACACTCGGAAATTTTTAGAGCCTATATAAGATATTGTCAAAAAAATAACTTAAGCCTAGAGCTTCCCTCAAAGCTTAAATCAGCAATTGTAGATTTTGCTCAAAACACAATGTTAATACCAATACCTTTATTACCTAATGTTACTGCTTTTAAAACCAAGAGCAAGCCAACAGAACCTTTAGATGAAATTTGTTATAATGATTTAATTAATGCATTAAAATTAGAAATAAATCGACTTTACGAAAAAGTAAACTTTATTGAAAGAGTTAATCAGGTAGAGCCATATACCTTATCAGAAGCTCATTTAGACATAACTCCACCCATGACTAAAGAGCGTGTATTCGCATGGTATGAGATGATACTCAATAAAGAAATTATTAGTAAACTTACGGTACAAAGCCTACCTATAAAATTAAAAAAATGTATCGATCCTGAACTTTTAGAATTAATGAACCAGCCTAATTCTATAATGATTGATAAATTCAAAGCTATTTATGAAAGAGATAAAGAATTAATAGATACCTCTAAAGAAATTCAACAGCTAAGGAAACAACAAGGGTTTGGATTAAGACACTGGAATTTCGATGTTGCAAGAGGATTAAAAACATTAATTGCTAACGGCTATCCAATGCATAAGACTTTAGATGAAATTAATGTCAAATATGCGGCTGACTCTTGCATAAATAAGGGAGAGTGTGAGGATATTATTCAACTATTAATATTACGTATATCTCGTGCTCAATCTAAATTTAAACACCCTGAAATAGACAATTGGGATGCTTTTTTAGGAATGTATTTTCCATCTATGATTGATGCAGCTGCAATCTACTTAATGCTAGCAATTCAAACTGGCTGGAATAAAGAGACTATTTTATCAATTGACCCTAACAATTATGAGCATGTATTAAGTGGAACTTTGAGTGAAAACCAGTCTATTATATTTTCAGAAAAACATAGAAGCCAAGATTCTAATCTTCCCTACAGTAGTTCAAAGGAGTTTATAGCTCCTAGCAACAAAGATGATAGATATTCGATCTATAATATTATTCAATTAGCAAAAAAGATTACAGCACCTCTTCAGGATTATTCGTTTGATTATATCCCTATGCACCATAAAGAAGAGGATTTAAACCCTCTATTTATATGCCTTAGATATTGGGCTGACTGGGTTTCTAAAGGAGGAAGACATACTTCATTATCTCAGAATAAAGCTTTTCAAACCGCAATTAAACATTTTATTAACAAGCATGAAATTAAAGAACATGGAAAGCAAATTTCAGCAATTGGTGATCTTACTTTAAGACTTCGCATTACGTGGATGCAAAATAAACGAAAAAAACTTCCTTTAACAGTTATTAGACTGATACAAGGACATACGACCAAAGATACTACAGACCGATATTACGACAATTCTGGTATAGCAAAACAAGATAGAGTAAAACGTTTAAGGATCGAACAAGAAAAAATCGTAACTTTACTTAGGCATCGAGAATTTAAAGGAATTATCGGAACACAAGCTAATCAAAATGCGAATACAAATCTAGGATTAAAAATTTTCCATATTCCAGGACAAAAAAATTCTTTATGGGGGTGTTCTAATCAATATAAACCAACATGGATCGGCTCAGAAAATGAGATTCCTGAGGGAAAAAAATGTTATTCAATTCAAAATTGTATTTTCTGCAAACAAATTCGCCTTTTTGAAGAATCTGTTCCTTATCTAATGGAACGACTACAACATCTAGAAGATTCAATGAGCGATATATATCAGCCTGATTCAACATTGATTGAAGAAAAATTGATTATTGAGTCAATTCTAGATAACTGGAATGATGATAATCATATTAAACAATCCGCACGGTACCAAAGAAAAAATGCACCTCTGTTACCTAGAAACTTAAATGATTTGAAAGTAATTTTTGAGGATGATTATGCTTGATCTTGATGAATATTTTACCACTGAATCGTTGCTGCAGGATCAAGCTGAGGCTGCTAGTGAAGAATTCAATCATGTTTTACAAACCACTGGAGGGAGAATATCTAGCTCAGTTATTTCACTATCTATAAAACTAAGTGAATATCCTGATCAAGACTTTCCTATTTCTGACTATTCTTCATATAAAGATGATGTATGGTTACTTGAATTTCCCACTGGTAGCCACCCTGTAAAAATCAACTTCAGAAAAGAAGATACAAAATACAATGGCTTAAAACGTGCATTGTTATATTACGTAATCCCAGATTTTTGCGCATTTGGCAACATTAGAAGTTACGCCACTACTAGATCTTATAATTCAACTTTTAACCTCTTTCTATCCTATATTTTTCACTATAATCATTTATCTCCAGATGACCCTTCTGATATAGATTGTATTAGTCCAGCTATATTAAATGATGCACTCGATAGAGCAAAAAACAATCAAGATACTCCAAGTCATTATTGTGACCTATTTCGTATCATTAGATTATGGTTATCATTATCTCATCAAGAAGCCATACCGGAGAATTACAGACTAAAGATAAATCCAATATCTGTTGATAATAAACGCCGATCTAAGGATGTTCTTAATCATTTTCAGGGTACATTATCAACTTGGCTGCCATTTTCTGAGGATGAACTCTCAAAATTAATGGAGTATTCATTATTCTGGCTCGAAATTGCATTACCAGAATTGATAAAAGTACGTGATTATATTGATGGCCTAGATTTATCAAATACCAGCCATGCTCCTTTCTATTCATGGGCACCAAACGAAGAATTTGAAAGACTTACAAACATTACAATTGATGGAATAAATGTAATGTCTAGCATTAGAAGTTTTCAAAAAACTAGCCTTCAAAGCCATAGTAAGCCCTACGTATATACATGGAAAAATCAATATGCAATAGCTTTAGATCATGTTAGGAATGCTTTGTTTATCTTAGTTGGTCTTACTGTAGGAATGAGAGCAAGAGAAATTGGGCAAATCATGCTAGACGATACCTACAAAGATAAAAATGATGAATATTGGATACATATTACAAGATTTAAAACCACCAATGACCCAAATTATCAGGGTGAAACCGAAGTAATGCCTATTCCTTATTTTATTGGTAATTGCATAGATTATTTTAAACATTTAAAAAGCTTATCTAATTTTAATAAGGAAGGTTATTTATTTCAGTCAAACAAAAGCAGAAAAGTACTAAATAATTTCACAAGCGGACAAATTAAGCTCATCACGAATGAAATTAGACAATTTACTGGAATCGAAAGACCTCATACTCATCGGTTTAGAAAAACAGTAGCTGAAATATTAATTAATAGAAGTGAAAAAAATATCGATTTAATCCGAATGCTGTTTGGACATGAAAGCTATGCCATGACTCTGAAATATATAGCTAGAAATCCTTTTATGGTTAATGCAATTGCAGAAGCTATTGAAGTACATTTTACTGAGGATTTTCATGAGGTAGTACGCAATATTAGAGATGAGTCTTATTCAGGGAAATTAGCCGAAAGAATTGCAAATACAATGATCTCAATTCCAGAAAAATTTGTTGGAAAACAACTTAAACTTCAAATTATGAATTATGTATCACACATGCTTTCTAGTGGAGAGATTTGGTTTATCCACAGATCTGCTTTAGGCTCCTATTGTATTTATAGTGGTGAAATAGAAAAGGATGATCTACTTCCATGCCTTTTAGAAAAAAACAATTTGGGAACTTCTTTAACTCCTGATGTGAATAATTGTCACTTGGATTGTCAATATTGCGTTGTCCTTGAAAAATCGAGGAAAGCTATCTCCGACAACATCAACTTCTATCACTGTGTTTTAGAGTCAACTGATAACATTGGCCAGAAAGCAGAGGCAATGATCCGTAAAAAACTTGCAGCGAATGAAAAACATCTAGAAACCTTAGATATGAATCATCACAAAGTTAAAAAGGCTCTAAAAATGGAAGTGGTACAATTATGAGTTCAACAACAAGATCTAAAATTGTTAATGCTATCATTGAAGAAAATGTAAAAAATCCTAGTGTTAAATTAAAAATACAGGATATCTGTACAATTGTAGATATATCTAGACAATCATTTAATCGATATTATTCTGATTTGAAACCCTATATGAACGGTGAAAAACCTATTAGTGAATTAATTAAGGGTGAGGAGGAAATTTCTTCCGACAAATTATTATCTAGCTACCAATCAAAAATTGTTGAACTTCAGAATAAACTTAATGGGTTAGAAGAAGTCCATAGTAAAGAAATAGCTAAAATAAAAAATAATATGACAACTTCATTAATGAACAATGATCTTACTTCATTTGATGCAGATGCTATTAGATTACAGTTGCAGAAGCAAAGCTTACACAACGACAAACTACTAGAGAAGATCAATACTTTACAGAATGAATTAAGTAAACAACAAATAATGCAAAGTACTAATTCTGCAATTCCCTCTTTCTCTGCTAACTCTGCTAAATTTGAAGTCTTAGAAGAAAATTTTGAATCGATTTTTAAAAATTATAAAGATACTGAAAATATTGACACTTTCGAAGATGAAAAAGATAGTGCTATTAATCTCATAATAACAAAATTGAATAAACTTTCAGTTAATAGAAAAGTAGTTATTATCATATTTATGGAAAGGTATCTATGCAGTTTTAATAAATTTGTCCAAAATTATGTATTTAATTCCGATACCCTCCATTTATTTGTCAGACTTCCTATCCACTCAAGATCAGAATTAAAATTAATTTTGAAAAAACTAAACAATCAATCAGGAATACAAATCTACATTCCACATTCAGATTCAGAGGCAATCACTAAATCACAACGTCAATTTTTTTTCAGAAATATTCCTAATTCTGAATTTCAGGCAGCTGATAAACCATTCATACCTTCAGTACAGGATGGTTTTGATAAAGTATGCCTATATCGAATAAATCAGGGGGATTAATGATAACAATACAGTCCATACTGATCGAATATAAAAGCGTCGATACACTTAGTGATAGTCAGCATTTTGTTTTAAAAGCTATACTTCCTGGTGATAAAGAAATATTACTTAGCCATCCTAATTTATTTCTATACTACGAAACAAATAGAGCAATTAACACATCCAAGCGGTATGCAAATATCTTAGCTCAATTTTATTCATATTTATCTACAGATGAAAAGTTCCGGGATATTGAGATCAGCAAATATCATGTTCTTACTGATAACCGTGACATCAGAAAATGGCAAATTTATCGTCAAATAAAAAGAGTACAAAAACAGTCTAATAAACCTACTTCAAAGACGATTTTTGAAGATGCAAAAATTATTTTACTTTATTTCAAATGGTTACATAATTCTGGATACATCACTAATGTATCTATACAGCATAAGAATTGGATTGTTAATTTCAAAAATCAAAGAATGCTCAATTATATTCAACAAACAGCTAAACAGGTTATAGATGCGAAAAATATAAAAGTTCTAGATAAAGAAAGACGACAGAGCTCTTCAAAGTCTCTTATTACAAATCAAGAGATTAAGGCGTTGATTAAGGCTTATACCGATCCCGCCTACTCTGCCTTGTTTAAGCTATCTCTTGGCACTGGTATGCGTCCTATAGAACTTGTCCAATTCCCATACCTTGGAAATGGAGAGAATAAACATATAATGCCATATTCTGAGATGGATAAAGATAATCCCACCATCGGGTTCGAAGTAATAGGCAAAGGGAAAAAGCTTCGAACTGTCAGAATTAATATCAAAGATCTTAAAGAATTAGATAATACTTATATCAAGCCTTTTTACAATGAAAGAAGAAAATTATATCGAGAAAAATATGGAATTGAGTGCCCACCATCAATCTTGTTTTTAAATAAAGTGGGGAAACCTATAACGCCAACAATGATTTCCAAACGCTCAAATGATGCCAAATTAAGAGCAATGAAATTTTATCCAGACTTTAGAGAAAAAATTACATTTTATGAAGCTAGGCATTGGTGGCCCACTATGTTTGCACTTGAGTTTTTTAAGGAAAAGCTTCTCGATAGTTCCTCAGAGGTTCTTTATGCAGCTTTTGCTGAAGCATTAAAGAATCAGATGGGACATGAGGATTTAGAAACCACCTACAAATACTACATCGATATGGCAAGACTAGTATATTCAGCACATCAAAGGACTGTTCATGAATTACTTGTCTCACCTCAAAAAACAGTTCAAGAAATGTTAGATGAAATGAAATAGCAAAGCTTATTAAAATTTGTAAAATCAACATTTAATTGACCATCCATTCTTATTCAAGTTGGACACTTTAATAAATTCTTTGATAAATTAAGGTGTTCCTTTACTTGGACAAAAACTAAATATTACTCTACTGCTTTACCTCTCTTTTTATACATAGATTCACCTTCAAGATTAACGTCATGCGACTCATAGTTTGTCATAAAAAAACCACCATTATTAATGGCGGTTTTTTGTAAGCGTCCGCTGAGCCCCACTTTTTCTAACTCATTAATACCGCGATAGTGTCCACTAAATTTTAAGTGGACACCTATTTATGGATTTAAAGACAGTTATAGACAGCACACCAACGCTAAAAAAGCCCCGTCGAACCTTCACGGCTGAATTTAAACATCAACTTATTCAGCAATGCCAGCAGCCAGATACATCAGTGGCCAAGGTCGCAATGCAACATCAGATCAATGCCAATCTGTTGCATAAATGGATTCGTCAATCCAGATCAATACCCCCTGCATTAACAACCCCATCTAGTCCACAGACTGACTTTCTTCCGGTCATGCTTCACTCGACTCCAGTCAAACAAGAAGCACCTCCGCCACCTGTGCCGGAGAAGAATGCTGTCGCTCATATCAGAATTCCACTGCATCAGAAACAATGTTCTGCAAGAGATCAGGTGATCGAAATCGAATGGCCAGTGGAGTCTGCAACTGAATTACTGCTTTTACTTCAGGGCTTGATCAAATGATCCGTATCGATGAAATCTGGTTGTCTACCCAGCCCATGGACATGCGTGCGGGTATGGATACGGCCATAGCGCAGATTATGAAATCCTTTGGTTCAATCAAACCGCATTGTGCTTACCTGTTCTGTAATAAACGTGGCCATCGCATGAAAGTACTGGTACATGATGGATTGGGCATCTGGCTGTGTGCCCGGCGGCTGGAACAGGGCAAATTTCACTGGGCTCAAGTTCACCAAGGTGAAACGGTGGCCCTCAGCCCGGAACAGTTACAGGCACTGATCCAAGGTTTGCCCTGGCAGCGCATTGGACGACAGCAGGTAGTGACGATGCTTTAAACCAGGCTGTTCCATTCTGCTATTCTCCAAACGTTCTATTTCATTCTTCTCATGACCTCAGGCATACTGCGGTCATGAATACGCTGCCTGATTTAAGCCAACTGACCCATGAACAACTGCTGGAATTCACCAGGCAGTTGGCGCTGCAGCATCAGTCTCTAGCACAATCAAACCAGCAATTAGATGCCAGAGTTCAACATCTTGAAGTCACCAATCAGCAATTAGATTCTAAAGTTCAACATCTTTCTATTCTCAATCAAAAATACGAGCATGAACTCGCACTATTTAAACAGCACAAATTCGGCAGTAAAAACGAACATCTCACTGCAAAACAAATCCACCTATGGGATGAAGCGGTTGAAGAAGATATTGCTGCTGTTGATCTGGAATTAGAACGATTAAATGCAGATAAAACCGATGCAGCGACACAGAAAGCCAAAACCAATAAACCTAAACGTCGACTGCTGCCCGATCATCTACACACCATCCGTATTGAGCATGAACCTGCATCAACCCAATGCACTTGTGGCTGCCAGTTACGTCGTATCGGCGAAGATATCAGTGAAAAACTGCATTTCAGACCGGCACAGTTCTATAAGGAACAGCATGTGCGTGGCAAATGGGTCTGTGATCAGTGTGACACCCTGACTCAGCAAGCGATGCCCGCCTATGTGATTGATAAAGGCATTGCTTCACCTGAACTGCTCAGCCATGTGCTGGTATCGAAGTATGCCGATCATTTGCCGCTGTACCGTCAACGTCTGATCTATCAGCGGGCGGGAATCGAGCTTTCTAGATCAACGTTATCTGACTGGATAGGTCGCTGCGGTGTAGAACTGGAGCCTCTGGCCAATGCCTTAAAAGAGGTGGTGCTGCAACAGCAGGTGCTGCATGCAGATGAAACACCAGTCACCATTATGCGGATGGGTGAGAATGAGAAAAAACCGAAAAAAGGTTATGTCTGGGCCTATGCCACCACACAGTACAATCCAGTTCAGGCAGTGATCTATGACTTTCAGGATAGTCGTTCAGGCCAGCATGCTGCAGAGTTCTTGAAAGGCTGGCAGGGCTATCTAGTCTGTGATGATTACAGTGGTTATAAAGCACGCTTTAAATCAGGCCAGGTCATTGAGGTGGGCTGCATGGCCCATGCACGTCGTAAATTCCATGAACTGCATGTGACCGGGAAAAGTCAGGTCGCTGAACAGGCATTGGTGCTGATTCAGAAACTGTATGCGATAGAAGCAGAACTCAGGAAAAAGACCGATGGTACAGCGGAAGACCGCCGCGAATACCGACAACAGCATAGTCAACCAGTGATGCAACAACTATATGAATGGCTCAACCAACATCATCTGACAGTGCCATCGAGTTCTCCCACCGCCAAGGCCATCAATTACACTCTGAAGCGTTGGCCAGCTTTAAGCCGCTATCTGGATGATGGCAATCTACCGATATGCAACAATTGGGTAGAGAATCAGATGCGTCCCTGGGCATTGGGCCGTAAGAACTGGCTGTTTGCAGGTTCGCTGCGCAGTGGGCAGCGAGCGGCAAATATCATGACTTTAATCCAGTCAGCAAAGCTGAATGGCTTGGATCCGTATGCCTATTTAAGTGATGTGCTGAAAAAGCTACCGACACACAAAGTGACCCAAATTGAAGAATTGCTGCCACATCGTTGGAAATCCAACTCAAATTAAAAAATAGGTATGGGATTCAGCGGACGCTTACGGTTTTTTTATAAGCTAAATACTTATAAACTACGCTGATTCACTCGTTTCGATAACTCTTCAGCACTTTCTACACGTTCAGAATAACGGTCAGTTAGGTATGAGGACTGTCCTCTCGTTAAGAGAGTAAACTTGTATAACTCTTCCATTACATCAACAATACGGTTGTAGTAAGAAGAAGGCTTCATACGACCATCCTCTTCAAACTCTAGGAATGCTTTAGGTACTGATGATTGATTTGGAATCGTGATCATCCGCATCCAGCGCCCTAAAATACGTAATTGATTGACCACATTAAAAGATTGAGAACCTCCACAAACTTGCATTACAGCTAAGGTTTTACCTTGAGTTGCACGTATTGCACCTGCGGCAAGTGGAATCCAGTCGATTTGAGCTTTCAAGATGGAACTCATTGAGCCATGACGTTCAGGAGAGCACCACACCATACCTTCTGACCATGCTAAGAGTTCATGAAGCTCTTTCACTTTAGGATGTTCCATATCCCCATCTTCAGGGAGAGGCAGACCTTTAGGATGGAAAATTTTAACCTCGGCACCGAAATACTCTAGGATTCGGCCAGCTTCTTGAACAGCTAAACGGCTAAACGATCTATCACGGTTTGAACCATACAGAAGCAGTATTCTTGGTGGATGATCCAGCTCTTTGGCTTGAACTTTTTCTAAAGTAGGCTTTTCTAAAAGACTTAAATCAATATTTGGTAAATTCATCAGATTTATACCTCTTTAAAAACTTTTTTTCTCAGCCATAAAGACACTGTAACTAAAGTGATTAATACGGGAACTTCTACTAATGGCCCAATGACTGTCGTGAAGGCTACAGGTGAAGCTAGGCCAAAAGTGGCAATAGCGACAGCAAGTGCTAATTCAAAATTGTTTCCTGCCGCGGTAAAGGAAATAGCGGTGGTTTTAGGGTAGTCATTGCCCATCCATTTGCTCATAAAGAAGCTAATGAAGAACATCACAATGAAGTAGATGGTTAAAGGAATTGCGATTCTAAGCACGTCTAGAGGTAGAGTGACTACTTCACCACCTTTAAGGCTAAACATGGCTACAATCGTAAATAAGAGCGCAATCAGACTAAGTGGACTGATCTTGGGAATAAAATTAGTTTGATACCATAGCAACCCTTTTTGCTTCACTAAAATCATTCGGGTTAAGAAACCAAGTAGGAATGGTATGCCGAGATAAACGAGGACAGCATGAGTAATTGTCCAAAAGCTCACATCAACAACCTGTGCTTCCACACCAAAATAAGGCGGTAAGAAGGTCAGGAAAAGCCAAGCATAGGTACTAAAAAACAAAATCTGGAAAATGCTGTTAAAAGCCACCAGTGCGGCAACATACTGATTATCGCCACAGGCTAATCCATTCCATACAAGCACCATAGCAATACAGCGAGCCAGACCGATCAGGATTAAACCGGTCATATATTCAGGATAGGAATGTAAGAAAACTATTGCCAGGATAAACATCAGACATGGAGCTATCAGCCAGTTCTGAACAAGGGATAAAGTCAGAGTGTGTTTATCCTCGAACACTTTTGGCAAAGTTGCATAATCGACTTTAGCAAGCGGTGGATACATCATCAGAATTAGTCCTATTGCGATAGGAATATTCACTGAATCCACGCTTAACCTATCCAGTGCAACAGAGGCTTGAGGAAAGAACACGCCAATGCCTACCCCTAATGCCATGGCAATAAAAATCCATAGGGTCAGGTTTCGGTCTAGAAATGAAAGTCTTGAGTTAGACATAGCTTACTCGATATTAGAAATCTTGCTGATTTCATTGATTAATTCAGAACGAGAAAGGCTATTTACATCAAGTGCAAATAAAGCGTCTAAGCGTCTATTAATGTGATCAACAGTCTTTAAGAAGGCTTGAAGTTTTTCTTCTTCAGGAAGGTCTAAATGTGATGGGTCGGCTAATCCCCAATGAGCTTTAATTGCATCATTCAAATATAGGGGACATGACTCTTGAGCAGCCGAATCACATACTGTAATCACAACATCAGGTTGGTATCGTTCACAGTCATCCATTGTTTTGCTTGATAAGCCTTCTGTAGATAGCCCCAAGTTTTCCAGAGTCTTAATCGTTAAGGGGTGGACTTTGCCTGTAGGTTTACTACCCGCACTATAAGCTTTCCATCCTTCAGAAGCACGACTGTTAAATAACACTTCTGAGAGGATGCTGCGGCAACTATTGCCTGTACATAAGAAAACGAATTTCATAGTTATTAATCACAATGAATAGAGATAGAGGTATTACTAGAAGTGCTGTTAATCATGTCTTCATTTTGATTCGACATGATATTTAGTACAGCTTTAGCCCATTCAGGAAGATTTGGGTTCAGACGGTAATAGACCCATTGTCCTTGTCGCTGATCTAGCAAAATTGAAAGGTTTCTAAGTAATGCTAGGTGTCTGGAAATCTTAGGCTGACTAAGCTGCAAACGTTCAGTAAGTTCACATACACAGATATTCTGCTTAGCCATAACAAGCTTTAAGATATCCAAGCGAGTTGGGTCAGATAGACATTTAAAGAAACCTGTTTGATCCATTTTTAACACTCATTTATATGCTATTTCGTATATACGAATATCCATATGTTAATACAATTGATATTTTGTTCAACCTAAAGCTGTTATATGAAAGATCACGTTAAAGATTTTAAGTCTAAAAAAATCATTTATCGAAAAATGACACAGATTGGTCGTCTTACACTCATAATGACATTGGTTGAGTCGCAGTATGATGTCATTATTATTCGTTAGAAGAACTAAGATACTGAATTGATTATCATGCTAATGACAAGCTATGTGCCGTTTGACGGATTTCACTACCTTAAAATTAGATCGCCTATTACATTCGTCAGCAGTTGCTTCTTATGACGTTGAATTAAACGTGCATCCATTCCTAAAGAAATGGGTTTTTCAACATCTAGAATTGGGTGATCTCCAATAAATAGTATTTCTGACATTTCACAACTGAAATGGCTTTTAATAACTTCATAGATATTATCTTCAGGCTTTATAGCCCCAATTTCATAACTTAAAAAAAGCGCATCAAATACATTTGGAAGCAGCTTTTTAAGTTGCTCTCCGTAAGGCATGGCTAAATTAGAACATAGTGCAATTTTAAATCCATGCTCTTTTAATATTTGTAATGTGGATGTCGTATCTTTATAAAGTTCAATTGTACTTAACTCAAATAGGAGATCATCGTTTATTTCGTGCAAAAGTTGAGGGGGAATATTTTTTCCAAAGAGCATAGCTAATTGTGCAATATCAACAGGATTAGACATAATAACACTTGCATCTTTGGTGCTTGGTTTTCTACCATTATCTTTTAGCCACTTCATTAACTTGCGATATGGAGATCGGCTTGTACCAATTTTTACAAGTGTACCGAAAGCATCAAAAACAATGACTTTAGGAAGGTGATTCATCATTCTTAGTATGGATACTAAACTTATAGTAAGTTCAGTCTAACCAAGGATTAAGAAAATGCAATTCGATTCATTTCATATTTCTAAAAAGATAAACTAGGGAGGCTCCCTCGAATGAATACTTAATCTCAACTTTTAACTTCGGTTAATTATGGGAAGATTACGTTCTCTGATAATAGACCAAATCTAGAGTTAAAATATTGAACTGTTAGTACTTAATTCTAGGATATTTTTGTAGTAAGTCAAAGTGTCCAATATAATTTATCATTAAGTGTCTATTTGAATAAGAATATACAAAAATGTATTAGTTAATAAAAAATATCTCTATATGGGATCTTTTTATATTATTTGCTATTAGAGCCTGTTGAACATTCATAATTTGAGCCAGATATAAGCACAAGCAAGAGCG
>ERZ1023241.92-NODE-92-length-34483-cov-26.182323_pt1 | contig 34483 bp, 30 predicted proteins | sample MGYA00380455_ERZ1023241 | MGnify/ENA primary metagenome ERZ1023241 (study PRJEB33173, sample SAMEA4830304) | metagenome | study: EMG produced TPA metagenomics assembly of the PRJEB25223 data set...
TGATATTTCATGAAATCTATATTGAGGCAGTTTTTACTTTCGCAAGAGGTCTAATTTTAATTTTTTATAAGAATTCAAGAATGTTCCTATAAGTCATTGTTAACTGTAAAAAAATGTAAACTTTTAATATTTTTGATTACTTAAGAAATAGGTTTTAGTGCATAAATAAACTATTTAAATCTCTCAATATTTTATGATTATTAAGAATATTTAAAAGATAGAAATAGATTTAGGTCAAAGTTAATATTATCAGCACTCTACTTTTCTAGAAAGTGACAATAGGTATTTTCTATATATTTGAAAATTCAAAAGCTTTTATTTACCTAAAGATCAGAAGAAAAATGAGCTATTTTTATCTTCCTTAGATTTCAGAACTCAGATGATATTGAAACAATTTGAAATGAATTCAGGAATTTCAAATAATTATATGTAATTTTTTATAAGAGGAATATTTTTTCAAGTAATTCTTAATATTTAAATATCAAGGTATTGAAGCTATCAATGTATCTTTAGAGAAATAAGTTAACAAATCCTTTGGTCGATAAGTGAGATTTTAACGTTGAGTAAATATAGAATCTTTGTTATTGATTGTATTAATTTAGTCGGTTGTAATTTTTACTCTATATTCCATAACATCCAGAGAGGCAGACATGGAACTAAAACTGCTAGAGATCGGTCAGAATACGGAGCAGTTAAGCTCGTGCCGTATATCTCTCATTTTAGGTGTCTATACCTCTGACAATTTATTAGACACCTTCTGTAAACTCGCGCGTAAAGTACTCGGCACCAAGACCTGTATCATCGGATTCCATACGGAACCCTATATCTGGTACAGCTGTCCGCTCGGTTTTCGCGGTTTGCACGTACCACAGAATGTGGACATACCTAAATATCTACAAGAAATGGATGTGATCGATCAAAATCATCCTGCATATGCAGAATTATCAGATCACGTAAAAAGCCTTGGTGTAGCTCATCAGCGGCTGGTGGCATTTAATTTAAAATCAGCTCAAGGGCAGTCTTTAGGGCAGGTGGTTTTCTTTGATGATCAGACTGAAGTGTTTGATCAGGAAGCTATTATTATTGTTCAGCAATTTGCTGAAACTTTAGTCAAGCGAGTCAAACTGAATGAAGAGCATACTGAACTAAAAGAGTTATACGAACAACAATGTGCACAAAACTTCAGTAAAACCAAATTCTTCCAGATTATTGCTCATGACCTGCGTGCACCTTTCCATGGCCTGTTAGGCTTCTCGGAAGTATTGGCGCAGGAACGTGACACTCTGGATGAAGCCAGTATCCAGAGTATTTCGGATTATTTATATGATACGGCTCAATCGACTTATAACTTGTTAGAAAGTCTCTTAACCTGGGCGATGGCAGAGGGTGGACGTTTTGTTTATCATCCGATTAATTATGAATTAAAACAGTCTACTAAAATTGTCTGTGATGTACTGAAAAGTCTGGCGCTGAAAAAGAATATTGAGCTGATTGACCAGGTTCCTGAAGATATCAAGGTACATGCTGATATCAACATGATTACTTCGGTCTTGCAGAACCTAGTATCGAATGCGCTGAAATTTACTCCAGTTGATCAGGGTGGACAGGTGATTCTGGCTGCTGAAATAGAAGGTGAGCAAGTCAAGATCACTGTTCAGGATACTGGTCTCGGTATGACTGAAGAGCAGATGGAAAATCTGTTTAGACCAAATCTCACGTTGAGTTTAAAAGGCACGGACAATGAGAAAGGCGCAGGTCTGGGTCTGGTACTGTGTAAGCGTTTTGTGGACCTGAACCATGGACAGATTGCCGTAGATTCTAAAGAAGGCGCTGGAACCACCTTTACTGTGCATTTACCTAAAGTGACCAATGATCATCAGGCATTGGTACTTGAAGACCTGCATACTGAAAAGTCCTGAAAATCATAAATTTCTATTAAAACCGTTCCCACTCGACGTGAACTCCTGCTATAACTAAATAAAAGTTTTGAGGGAATCACCGAGTGATGGACGCGGTACAATTGCAGAAAACCTTAAGAGCCAGTCAATATGCAGAACAGGTATTGGCTAATCATCAAGATCTATTGAATCAGGATTATGCAATTGATCAGTTTCAGGGATCACTCGGCACTGAACAGATTCAAAACTTAATCTATTCCAATCTATTAAATATTAGCGATGAAACCATGTGGATGCGTAGCTTACGTATTCTGCGTGCCCGCCTGATGTTCCGCTGGATCTGGCAGGATGCTAATCAACTCACCGATGTCATCACGCTGACTCGAGAGCTGTCTGATTTCGCTGATGCCTGTATCTGTGCTGCCAAAGAGTTTGCCCGTATTTCTCTAGTCACCAAATATGGCCAGCCAATTGGTTATAACGGTAAAGTTCAGGATCTCATTATCATTGCAATGGGCAAGTTGGGCGCGCAGGAACTTAACCTTTCCAGTGATATTGACCTGATTTTTGCCTTTGATGAACAGGGTGAAACGGATGGGCGCAAATGCATTGACGTTCAGCAGTTCTGTATTCTGTGGGGGCAAAAGTTAATCTATCTGCTGGATCATATCACTGCTGAAGGTTTTGTATTCCGTGTCGATATGCGTCTGCGACCATGGGGTGATGGTTCTGCTCTGGCCATCAGTCATGCCGCATTAGAAAAATATCTCAGCCAGCATGGCCGTGAATGGGAACGCTATGCCTGGATCAAAGCCCGCATCGTTAATCCGAGTCCAGAAGGTGATGAACTGCTGGACATGACCCGTCCTTTCGTATTCCGTAAATATGTCGATTACAGCGCTTTCGAAGCGATGCGTGAAATGAAAGCAATGATTGAGCGTGAAGTACAGCGCCGCAATATTGAAGATGATATCAAGCTTGGGGCTGGCGGGATTCGTGAAGTTGAATTTATTGTGCAGGTTTTTCAGCTGATTTATGGCGGAGCCAAGTTAGAGCTGCAAGACCGGCAATGTTTGGTTAGTCTGAACCATCTGGATGAGGCTGAACTGCTGGATGAGCAGGCAGTGACTGACCTCGAAGATGCCTATTTATTCCTGCGCCGGGTAGAGCATGCTATTCAAGCGCTGCATGATCAACAGACCCAGTGTTTGCCGACTGAGCCAGATTTACGTCAACGTATTGTGGATACTTTGGGCTTTTCAGACTGGTCCGCCTTTATGGAAGTGCTGGATCAAAAACGCGCTAAAGTGATTTATCAGTTTGAGCACTTGATCAAGGAAAATGGACCAGAGCCTCAAGGCAAAAGTTTTTCTCAACTCGAACAACAGCTGAATGAAGTTTTAGATGATCATGCGAAAAATCTGGTACATGAATTCTGGCATGGACATGCCTTAAAAAAACTGCCAGCCAAAGCCATTCAACGTTTAAAAACATTTTGGCCTTATCTGATAGAGGCGATTCTGGAATCAGATAAACCGCAAGTTGCACTGGTCCGCCTGATGCCATTGGTTGAATCGGTCATGCGTCGTACGGTATATCTGGTGATGCTGATTGAAAGTAAAGGTGCTTTACAGCGTTTGGTAAAAATGGCGACTGTCAGCCCCTGGATCTGTGAGGAACTTACTCATTATCCTGTATTGCTGGATGAATTCCTGTCGATGGATTTTGAATTGCCTAAGCGTCAGGATCTGGAAGATAGCCTTCGTCAGCAATTGCTCAGAATCGAAATTGATCAGGTTGAAGACCAGATGCGGGTGCTGCGCCTATTTAAAAAATCCAATGTACTTGCGGTAGCGGCCAGTGATGTGTTGGCAGAAAGTCCTTTAATGAAAGTCTCGGATGCCTTAACGGATATTGCAGAAGTCTCAGTGAATGCTGCGCTACATCTGGCTTATCAGATTGTGGCCAAACGACATGGTTTTCCGTTGGATGCAGAAGGGCAGCGCTGCTCAATAGAACATACGGCTTTTGCCGTCATTGGCTATGGCAAAGTCGGTGGCATTGAGTTGGGTTATGGTTCGGATCTGGATCTGGTCTTCATTCATTATATGGGTGAGCAGGCAGATACGGACGGTCTCAAGCCGATTAGCGGTTTTGAGTTTGCCATGCGTGTGGCACAGAAGTTTATGTCGCTCATGACCACACAAACACTGGATGGACGTGTCTATGAAGTCGATACTCGTCTACGTCCTTCTGGAGAAGCAGGGCTGCTGGTCACTAGCCTGAAAGCATTTGAGCAATATCAGTTGAAAAATGCATGGCTATGGGAGCATCAAGCCTTGGTACGCGCACGTTCCATTGCCGGAGAAGATAGCCTGAGAGAGACATTTGAAGCACTACGCTGTAAAATTCTTACCCAGAAACGCGATATCTGTCATGTACGTAGTGAAGTTCTGAAAATGCGTCAGAAAATGAAAGATCATCTAGGTTCTTCCAAAGAGCAAAAAAAAGATGGGATTTTTCATTTAAAACAAGATGCAGGTGGTATCGTTGATATCGAATTTATGGCACAGTATGCGGTGTTAGCTTGGAGTGGGACGAATAAAGATCTCGCCCATTACTCCGACAATGTAAGAATCCTTGAGGATGCCGCAAAATCAGGTTGCTTATCCAGCGACGATGCGACTGCTCTGATTCAAGCTTATCTCCGTGAACGCGCCGAGAGCCACCGCTTAGCCCTTGCAAATCAATCCATGCAAGTGTCTGCAAGCGACTGGCACGATACCCGAAAGACCGTTTGCAAGTTATGGCAAAGACTGATTGATCCAAGTGCAGTATTTGCACTGGATAGTGAATAATTGTGAAAAATTGGAGTTTGTGGCATGAATTTGGCTGATCGTGATGGTTTCATTTGGCAAGATGGACAACTAGTAGACTGGCGTGAGGCGAAAACTCACGTATTAACACATACTTTGCATTACAGCATGGGTGTGTTTGAAGGTGTCCGTGCTTATGAAACCCCGAATGGAACGGCTATTTTCCGTCTGAAAGAACACACCAAACGTTTGCTCAATTCTGCAAAAATTTATCAAATGAAAGTTCCATTTGATCACGCAGCTTTAGAACAAGCTCAAATTGATGTGGTTCGTGAAAATAAATTGGCATCTTGCTATTTACGTCCAATTATTTTTATTGGCTCTGAAAAACTGGGTATTGCCGCAACTGACAATACCATTCATGCTGTAGTTGCAGCGTGGAGCTGGGGTGCTTACCTTGGTGATGATGCGATGGCTAAAGGCATTCGCGTAAAAACTTCATCATTCACACACCATCATCCAAACGTGACGATGTGTAAAGCAAAAGCATCTGGTAACTACACATTGTCGATTCTTGCTCACCAAGAAGTGGCACATTCAGGTTATGACGAAGCAATGCTGCTTGATCCACAAGGCTATGTATGCCAAGGTTCAGGCGAGAACGTATTCCTGGTACGTGATGGCGTAATTCACACTCCAGACATCGCTGGTGGCGCATTAGACGGTATTACTCGTCAATCGATTATTACCATTGCTAAAGATCTTGGTTATGAAGTGGTAGAACGCCGTATTACCCGTGATGAGTTCTATATTGCAGATGAAGCTTTCTTCACTGGTACTGCAGCTGAAGTCACACCAATCCGTGAATATGATGATCGTCAAATTGGTGAAGGGGTACGTGGTCCAATTACCACTCAAATCCAGAAAGCTTATTTTGATGCGGTTCAAGGTAAAGACCCTAAATATGCACACTGGTTAACTTATGTAAAATAAGTTCAATAGATAGAAAAAGGACTCAAATGAGTCCTTTTTTTATGGCTAGAAGAATCTATTAAACCTGATAGAAATCCCGATACCAGTCAACAAACTGTTTTACGCCATCTTCAACAGAAACGGAAGGTTTGTAACCTACACTTTGTTCTAGTGCTGAGCTATCCGCGAAAGTATCTGGTACATCACCGGGTTGTAGTGGCAGTAGGTCCAGAATGGCTTCTTTGCCGACTGCTTTTTCAATGGCATGGATATATTCAATCAGTTTGACTGGCGAATTATTGCCGATGTTAAAGATCCGGAACGGGGCATTGCTGGTGGATGGATCAGGATTGTTGCTATCCCAGTCTGGATTTGATGCAGCAATCTGGTCACTGGAACAGATCACGCCTTCAGCAATATCTGCAACAAAGGTGAAATCACGGGTATGGTTGCCGTGGTTAAAAACCGGAATAGATTTGCCTTCAATAATGTTCTTGGTGAACTTAAAGAGAGCCATATCCGGACGACCCCAAGGACCATAGACAGTAAAAAAGCGCAAGCCTGTGGTTGGCAGTTTGAAGAGGTGACTATAGCTATGTGCCATCAATTCATTGGCACGCTTTGTTGCTGCATAGAACTGGATTGGATGGTCGACACCATGTTTTTCGCTAAATGGCATGGTGGTGTTGGCACCATACACACTGCTAGTACTGGCATAGGTTAGATGTGGTGTTTTGGCATAGCGGCAGGCTTCAATGATATTGGTGAAACCGACAATATTGCTTTCCACATAACTCATCGGATTTTCAAGCGAATAACGTACGCCTGCCTGTGCAGCAAGATGAATCACGCGATCAAATTGATGTTCCTGAAAACACTTGTCAACTGCGGCTTTATCTGCAAGGTTGGCACGATAAAAGTCGAACTGCCCCGACTGCTGTTCCGCTGTTTGAGTTAGCAGATCTACACGTGCCTGTTTTAAAGCTGGATCGTAGTAGTCATTCATGTTGTCAAAACCGACCACATCATCACCACGTTCTAAAAGCTTTTTGGAAACATGGAATCCAATAAAACCTGCTGCACCTGTTACCAGAATTTTCATTCATCGCCTCCAAAAATATCACGGGTATATACTTTATCTTCAACGTCATTCAAATCTTTGGATTGACGATTGGTGATAATCACATCTGCCCGCTGTTTAAAGGCTTCTAAATCAGTAATCACTTCAGATTTAAAGAACTCGGTTTCTTTTAATGCCGGTTCATAAACAATGACTTCAACTCCCTTGGCTTTAAGGCGTTTCATTACCCCCTGAATGGCAGAGGCACGGAAGTTATCAGATCCACTTTTCATGACCAAACGATAGATACCGACCACAGCCGGGTTTCTAGCCAAAATAGAATCCGCAATAAAGTCTTTACGGGTACGGTTAGAATCCACAATAGCTTGAATCAGATTGCTAGGTACCTGGCTATAATTTGCAAGTAACTGTTTAGTATCTTTTGGCAGGCAGTAACCCCCATAACCAAAGGAAGGGTTGTTATAGTGATTGCCAATTCGCTGATCCAGACAGACACCTTCAATAATTTGCTGAGTATCTAAACCAAACGTTTGTGCATAGGTATCCAGTTCATTGAAGAAAGCCACGCGCATAGCGAGATAAGTATTCGCGAACAACTTGATTGCTTCTGCTTCAGTCGAGTCAGTAAACAGCACAGGGCTGTTTTTTTTGATTGCACCTTCGATCAGCATATCTGCGAATTGCTGGGCACGCTCTGACTTCTCCCCAACAATAATACGTGATGGATAAAGGTTGTCATGTAAGGCTTTACCTTCACGCAAAAATTCAGGAGAGAAGATGATATTTTCTGTATTAAATTTTTCTTTGGCGGTTTTGGTGAAGCCCACAGGAACTGTAGACTTAATAATCATAACTGCTTGAGGGTTAATCTCGATCACATCACGAATGACACTTTCCACACTCTGGGTATTAAAATAATTGGTTTTGGTATCGTAATCCGTAGGTGTGGCAATAATCACAAAATCTGCATTCTGATAAGCTTCATACTTATCTGTTGTTGCCCGGAAGTTTAGTGGTTTTTCACTTAAAAAAGTTGAAATTTCAGAATCCTGAATTGGAGAAATTTGCTGATTCAACATTTCAACTTTGCTGTCGATAATATCCAGTGCCACGACTTCATGATGTTGCGAGAAGATCATCGCATTGGAAAGGCCGACGTAACCGGTACCTGCAACTGCTATTTTCATATCAACCTGATTATGTATTTCTAATAGGGAGGGCTTGAGTTCAAGCCAATATTGGTGTTCTCAAAGCGACTGCACATCATACCATAAAGTGTTTTTGAGTATGATGAAGGTATTGAAAAGCAGGCAGTAACTTTGCTTTAGAAATGGTATGATATGGCGCAGAATGCTGGTGGAAGATGAATACATGCAGGAAAACGTAAGCGACTCACTGTCAGGTCAGGCTCATACACAGTCTGAACAGAATATTGTGCTATGCATGAAATGGGGCACCAAATATGGGGCAGAGTACGTCAATCGTTTATACAATATGGTCAAACGTCATACCACGGTTGACTTTAAAATGGTGTGTCTGACAGATCGTACTGAAGGCATTAATCCTGCTGTTGAATGTTTCCCAATTCCTCCATTGGCCCTACCATTGGGCAGTCCTGAACGCGGCTGGAATAAACTTTCTACATTTGAGCCGGATTTATATGGTTTAAAAGGTAATGCACTATTCCTCGATTTAGATGTTGTCATTGTTGATAATATTGATAGCTTCTTCACCCATCCAGGTGATTTTCTGATTATTCATGACTGGAAGCGTCCATGGCGTATTACTGGAAATAGTTCGGTTTATCGTTTCAAACTAGGTGCTTTCCCGGGACTAATGCCATATTTCCGTGAGCATTTTGATGAAATTCGCCAGAAATTCCGTAACGAGCAGGCTTATTTATCCTGGTATGTCGATCAGGAAAAGAAACTGAGTTACTGGCCGGACACTTGGTGCAAGAGCTATAAATATCACTGTCTGCAAAAAATTCCCATGGCTTATTTCAAGCCACCGGTGAAGCCTGAAGGCGTCAAAATTATTATTTTCCATGGTGAAATCAATCCGCCAGATGCCATCAATGGCGGTGGTGGTAAATGGTACCGTTATGTCCTGCCATCGCAATGGATCAAGGATGCTTGGCAATAATTATGTGATGTAATAACTCAGCAATCAGGTACAGATTTTTAAGTGATGAAGTGAATGCAGCAGATTGATATTGTGATTGCCTGGGTGGATGGCAATGATCTTGAATTAAAAAAGAAACGGCATAAATATCTGACTGGTGAAGATGCATCAGACGCAGTCAGTGATACCCGTTTCGCAAGTAACAATGAAATCTACTACAATATTGCTTCAATCCTGAAATATGTACCTTTTTGCCGCAATATTTTTGTGGTGACCGATAACCAGCGTCCAGAATTTATTGATGAGTTTGCTGCACAAGGTCTGTGTTCTGCTGATAAGATCCGTGTAGTGGATCATCGGGAAATTTTTAGGGGTTATGAGCAGCACTTACCTACTTTTAATACCCGATCCATTGAAAGTTTGCTATGGAATATTGAAGGACTCTCTGACTATTTTATTTATTTAAATGATGACTTTTTCTTTAATTCAACTGCGCAGCCAGAAGATTTTCTAAACAATAACCGTTTGGTGATCTATGGTCACTGGCAAAGCAGTTTTGCGCTGAAATCAAAGTTGAAATATCGCCAGTTTTTGCAGGCTCAATTTGGCAAGCCGATTCAGCCTAAGCACATGATTGCACAAATGCTGGGAGCGGATATCTTGGGTTTTAAAAAGTTCTTTGAAATTCACCATTATCCGCATATTGTCGATCGTCATGCCTTAAAGGGTTATTTATTGGCACATCCGCAGTTGTTGGAAACCCAGATTAAATACAAGTTCCGCAGTGTAGAGCAGCTTAATCCCATTTCACTGATGAATCATATCAAGATTCAAAAGCAGCAAGCTGAGTTGAAGCCTGATATTGAGCTGGCTTATCTAAAAAATGAAGCTAGTCTCAACAGTTTCATTTCAGCCTTAGATAATCCTGTAATAAAATATGGATGTATTCAAAGCCTGGATCAATTGAATCCAGCAGAAGCAAAACAGGTGAGTGAGGCCATGCAGCAAAAACTGGCTGGTTATTTACCCAATTCGATTTTAGCTTAGAGGTTCATGATGAAAGTAATTACTTATCTGATAAATCTAGATGGTAGTCATGAACGACTCGAACGGGCAACGCAGCAGCTTGATGCTGTAAACTGGCCTTTTGAACGTTTTTCTGCGGTGGATGGTCGTGGTAAAGCATTAACTGAATTTGCAAACTATGATGATCGAGGGGCACAGCAGATTTTAGGCCGTAGTCTCATGAATTCAGAGCTAGGATGTTACTTGAGTCATTACGGCTGTGCTGAGAAGTTTTTGAATACTGATGCAGATTACCTGGTTGTGCTTGAAGATGATATGAAGATTGATCCAGACTTTAAGACAAAGCTGGATGGTCTGTTTGAATATCTGGACCAACATAAAGAACTAGATTGGTATTTAATTAATATTGCCGCCAAAAAGAAAAAGCTGGCAAAAGATATTACCCAGATTGAAGATATGAGTGTCTGGCATGCCTTCTACTTTCCTATTCGCGGTTTGGGGCTAATCTGGTCACGTCAAGGTGCTCGAGCGTTTGTAGAAGCTGGTAAAACCATAAACATGCCGGTAGATATTTTCTTCCAGACTTGGCTGAGTAAGAATGGTAAAGGTTTAGGGGTATGGCCAGCCTTGGTTCGACCTGCTGGTCTGGATAGTGATATTTTGGGAACAGTGGCTTCTGAGGGTGTGTCACGTAAGGAAAAAGAAAATCGTAGTTTATCGTATGGGTTGAAAAAGCAGAAACGTATGTGGCGTGATAAGTTTTATGCTGTGAAACATTTCATGTAATGAGTCTCATATTGTTTATGCTGCTTTAGTTGTATAAGTATTTAACTTATACAACTTTGTTTAGAGGTAGTATGCAAATTTTATTATCTTTTTCTAATTGGGTTATATATTCTTTTTCACCTGTCCAATTGTGACCAGCCCATCCTTCAAATGAAAAGCCATGTAAACAGATTTTAAAATCATTAAAATTTGGATTTGTTAAGAAGTAGTATAGGGCTAGAAAGCCTGTACTGAGAATATTTTCTGAATTATGGATACTATTAATAGCATCCCAATAAATATTTTCGTCTAAAATGGATACTGTAAATCCATGATTTTCAATAAATTCTTTATAGTAAATATTATTCCAATTAGGTTTTTTAACTGTTGTGAACAAATTTTTTTTCGTCCAATCTGGATTAATTTTTTTTATTAAATTATCACTATAAGGGAATATTATTTTTGTGTCTGTTGATAGAGCAGATGTAAACTTCATAAATTTACTATTTTTTTTGAATTTTTTATTGGCTAAATCACATGTATTTGCAACAAATAGATAATCAGTTCTATTACCTGTAGGTTGAATTGTTGAATTTTTAGGTATATTAAAGCGTACAATTACATCATTATTGCTGATGTGATTGTTTATATCATAAACATAATCAGAATTGGCAATTAAAATTATTCTTTTCATTTGCTAGTCTCTATGTTTTTAAGGTCTATGTAGTTAAATAAACCAGAACTTTTAAGCTTATTTGCAAAATTTATATTTATACTTCTAAAGTTTGATTTAGTGAAGTTATGGTTAATTAATTTTTGTGAAAATTCTCCTGTTTTGGCTTTATTGATAGCTTCTAATAATTGAAAGCTATTTGCAGGTTGAACAGAAATTAATTTTGAAGTATCTAAACCAACTGCTTTTATTAAACTATAAAACTTAGAAGAATATCCAATTAAACTAACTTTATGCCCAGATAAAAACCCCCAATAAGCGCCATGGAAAGAGTTAGTAATAATTTCATCACAATTTTGAAATGCTTGTTTTAATTCTATTTCAGTACAATTATTATATAAGATTTGATACTCAGGGTAATTTATTTTTAGAGTTTTTGTTAAATTTGGTGAGGTTATTCTTTTATCATAATTTAAAAAAATTAGAATATTTTTATTTAGTATATTTAAGTCTAACATAGAATGTAGACAACTCACACAGGGTAAGAAATGAGTATCATCCACACAATCAATATCTCTACTTCCCCATTCTAAATATGGTAATTCATGAATGAATTTAGGAGTCATTTTTTTATTGGATTGACCTACTCCCCATAAAATACAATTTTTAGGATCTAGGCTTAAAAAATCAATTTTTTTTTGATAGAGGGAATCCTCTACGCCTCCTCCTAAGATATTTATCCTTTGCTTGGATTGGAATTCAAAATAATGTTTTGGTGAGCATAAATCATCACCAATATTATAATGCCTTGGTTTTTGATGAATAAATCGAACGTTTGACTCTTTGTTTAAATCTGGTTCTATTATGAAATATTTTAATTTCTTTATTAAAAGTTTAAAGGAAGTGAACATAAAAAAATAATAAATTAAAACCTAGACTAGACATATTTTATCTAGAATAATCTTTCTTTGAAAGATTATTTTTAGCACAATTTTTCCCCCTTTACTTTCCTAAACCGCTTATACCCCCACACATACTGCTCTGGAGCGATATTAATCATACGCTCCATTTCTTTATTTAAGGTATCCACAGAAAGCTGTAAGTCTTTAGACAAAATATCACTGGATAATTCAGTCACATGAATGTCAAATCCACTTAAATCGTCATGACGTAGGCAACTCAGACCAATCACAGCACATTGTGTCCTTGCAGCCAATTTGGATAACAGTGTAGAAGACAGGGCATTCTGACCATAAAAAGGTGAATAGATCCCACCACTTTCCTTAGGCACATGGTCGGGCAGGATCGCAGCAAAACCACCCCGTTTTAAATGCTTGAGTAAAGCCCGTACACCAGTTTCATCAGTCGGAACAAGGGTTGCATTTAAGCGTTGACGCGCTTCCAGCATGAACCGATCTACATCCGGGTTTTTACTTGGCTTATACATGATGACTGGACTAGTGTGCTGATTCACCCAGGCATTCAGTAGTTCCCAGGTGCCAAAGTGCGGCACGACTGCCAAGGTTCCATTTGGATTTTTCAGTGCATCAGTGAAAATTTCTGGATGATAAATGTTCCGGATTTGTTTTAATGCAAACTCTGGTGCAGAACCCCATATTTTGACAGATTCTGCATAAGTCATACATTGGCTTTGAACACTTCGTTTTGCCAGTCGTGTACGTTCTGATGCTGACAGTTCAGGATAGGCAATCCCTAAATTAATTTCTGTAGTACGGCGAATCGAGGAATTCGTGATATAGAGAAGTGATCCAACACTTTTCGCTAAATTTTGAATGAATCTTAACGGGAGTTTGGAGAAGTTCTTGAGTAATGCGTACATGGTGGGCAGCTTGCCTGATTAAGATTCTTGATCAGGATTGCCTTTAAGCACCATATAAATCAGACCTACGAAAATGACAAGTGCGCCTAAAATACTGCTCAGACAGAAGTACACAATACGGTCATTGGTGTCCAGATTAAACAGGTTGTTTGCAAGGATATAACGCATGAACAGCCATTGTACGACTGAAAACACGATCAGCATGATGCCACGGTTACGAACAGCAGGACGCATCGCCATTGCCAAATCACCTAAAAGTAGAAACTGAAGCTATTATGCCACTGTCGTGCAGGCTTCTCAATGCAATAAAAAAGCCCTGCTAGAACAGGGCTTTTTTACTTAAATCATCAAGAAATTATTCTTGAGATTCAGCTTTTGGTTTTTCACGTAGGCGAATACCCAAATCACGTAGTTGAGTTGATTCAACTGGTGCAGGTGCTTGAGTCAATGGACATTCAGCAGTTTTGGTTTTCGGGAATGCAATCACGTCACGGATTGAAGATGCACCTGTCATCAACATCACCAGACGATCCAGACCGAATGCCAAACCACCGTGAGGAGGCGCACCGAATTTCAATGCATTTAACAAGAAGCTGAATTTCTCTTCTGCTTCTTCTTCAGAAATACCCAGCGCTTCAAAGATCGCTTTTTGCATTTCCAAAGTATAAATACGCAGTGAACCACCACCGATTTCAGTACCGTTCAATACCATATCGTAAGCAACAGACAATGCCTCACCTGGATTGTTCTTCACATCTTCAACGCTTGATTTAGGAAGCGTGAACGGATGGTGAACAGAAGTCCATTTGCCATCATCAGTTTCTTCGAACATCGGGAAGTCAACTACCCAAAGCGGAGCCCATTCGCAAGTTGCAAGGTTCATGTCATGACCAATTTTCACACGAAGTGCGCCCATTGCATCATTCACAACTTTGGCTTTGTCTGCACCGAAGAATACGATGTCGCCATTTTCAGCACCAACACGTTTCAATAGATCCAGCACGATAGGCTCGATGAATTTAACGATTGGAGATTGAAGACCTTCGATGCCTTTTTCAAGTTCATTAACTTTGATGTAAGCCAGACCTTTCGCACCGTAGATACCAACGAATTTAGTATATTCATCGATTGCGCTACGTGGCAGTGAGCCCGCACCTGGAACGCGAAGCGCAACGATACGGCCTTTAGGATCTTTAGCAGGACCTGCGAATACTTTGAACTCGACGTCTTGCATCAAGTCTGCAACGTCAACAAGTTTCAAAGGAATACGTAAGTCTGGTTTGTCAGAAGCGTAGTCACGCATTGCTTCTGAATAAGGCATACGTTGGAATTTGCCGAATTTGATGCCAAGAAGTTCATCGAACATCTTAACAGTCATGCCTTCCATCAAATCCATAATATCGTCATCGCTCATGAACGATGTTTCGATATCGATTTGAGTGAATTCAGGCTGACGATCCGCACGTAAGTCTTCGTCACGGAAACATTTAGCGATCTGGTAGTAACGATCTACACCACCCACCATCAACAACTGTTTGAACAGCTGAGGTGATTGTGGAAGAGCATAGAAGCTACCATTAGATACACGGCTTGGAACTAAGTAGTCACGCGCACCTTCAGGGGTCGCACGAGTCAAGATCGGAGTTTCAACGTCCAGGAAACCGTGATCGTCTAAATAGTTACGAATCAGGTTGGTCACTTTAGAACGGAAACGTAAACGATCGATCATTTCAGGACGACGGATGTCCAAGAAACGATATTTCAAACGGATTTCTTCAGAAATACTTGTATTTTCATCATTTAATGGGAATGGAGGAGTTTCGGATTGAGCAAGAACTTCGATTTCTTTACCCAATACTTCGATTTGACCACTCACCATGTTGGCATTTTCAGTACCCGCATAACGGCGACGTACACGACCTGTAATTTTTAATACGTATTCAGAACGTGCTTTGTCTGCTGTTGCAAACGCTTCAGGTGTATCTGGGTCGATAACCACTTGAACAAGACCATCACGGTCACGCATGTCAAGGAAAATGACACCACCGTGGTCACGGCGACGGTGTACCCAACCGCATAATGTTACGGTCTGGTCAATTTGAGCTTCGGTTAAAGAACCGCAGTAATGAGTTCGCATCATAGCGTTAAAAATCCAACTATATGGGTTAAGGAAGCGTATACGTAAACAGCGTACCGCCTTTAGCAAAGGTAGGATTATGCCTCTTTGGGCATGTTGTCACAAGAACTTGAGGCAAAAACAGTATCATTTTAAAGTGAATAAGCAGGAAGTGGGAGATTTTCCTAACCCATACGCCGATCACGATCCAGAAATAAAAATAGCAGACAGCCCAGACTAAAAGTGATTAAAAAGCCTTGGCTGAATTCATTGATAGAGCGGCCGGTAAAATAATACAGATCAGATCGCCAGACCTCATCCGGAATGTAGCGTATATAGTCCCATGTCGAAAATAAACCTGTGAGCGTAGATAGACCGAATAGACCCCAACAAAAGATGAGGACCTTGTGACTGACGCTTAGATATTGCCGGTAAGTTTTATAGTAATGCAGACTCATCCACAGAATAAAAGGCAGGGCGAGAGCAGAAGTTCCGATCTGTAAAATCCGGTGTAGTGGATAAGTTCGTCCTAAAATTTGATACTGTTGACTGAGAATGTCATAAAAGGCAAAGGTTCGAAAATCCGCATGGGTCAGACCATCCCAAATAATATGGGTTGCTGTCCCAATCACCACTGCAATACACATAGCGCAAATAAACTTGAACGCTGAAAATAGATTATGAATATTTAAATCATGTTGTATGCCAATAAAACGATAAATCACTGGCCGGTAAATCAGGTACCAGACCGCACAAAAAATAAGACCAATCCATAAATCAGGATGAATCAGCGAAGACCATAAATGGGTGATATTAGAATTTTTATGGGTGAAAAGCCGGTACAGGTCTGGAACCATGCTGCCAATCGCCAATGCAGCAACAGGTAGCCGGTTGCCGGTCAAATATGAAATAGGCGGAGCGAGTACTGCATGAGATAAAGTAAAGGGCATAAAAATAGGATTTTACTGCAATAAAAAATATTCAAACGACATTCTAATAAAATATCTCATTGATTACCGTAAAGGATTGCAAAAGCAATGAAATGTTATATTATAACACTATTCGAAATTGCTGATTTTGAGCTTGGGTCATGTCCTTTTCTAAGAATCTAATAACACTCTCAATTTTTGCTGTAGTTGCGCCTACGGTATTTGCAGAACAGCCATCTTCTTCTATTCCTGTACAAACCATGGATACCATTCAGGTACAAGCTCATCCATTGGTACAGACTGCGGCAGATTTTGCAGTTGCTGATCTAATGGTGGACCAGAAAGCTTTGTCTGAACGTGCAACGACTATTGGTGATGCGCTGGCTGATGAACTTGGGGTGTATTCAAATCAGTATGGAACCGGAGCGAGCCGACCGGTAATTCGAGGCCAGGATGGTCCACGTGTCAAAGTTTTGCAGCATGCCTCCGAAACGGCTGATGTATCTACTCTATCTCCTGACCATGCGGTGACGGTTGATCCGATTCTGGCCAAACAGGTCGAAGTGATTCGTGGCCCATCAACTTTGCTTTATAGCGCGGGAACCGTCGGTGGTCTGGTCAATGTCACTGACCAGAAAATCCCAACCCAAATGCCGGAAGATGGTCTGGAAGGGACAGTTGGACTACGTTACAACTCGGGCAGTGATGAAAAACTGGCAAGTGCAGGCGTGACTGCTGCAGTCGGTGAAAATTTTGCCCTGCGTGTCGAAGGTACTAAACATAAGGCCAATGACTATATTGCTCCGGATTATGTTCATGAGCATGGTGATGAATTAGAAAAAGAACGTCGTGTAGGTAATACCTTTGCTGAAGGCCAGACTGTAAATATTGGTGGATCATGGATTCATGATCGTGGTTTTGTGGGGCTATCTTATAGTAACCGTCAGGATGAATATGGCTTGCCGGGGCATAGTCATGAATATCATGGCTGTGTATTGCATGGTGATCATTTCCATGGCTGTCCAAAGCCGGGTGTTGCCGCAGAACATGAAGAAGAGCATGGCGGACCATGGGTAGATCTGAAATCTGAACGTTATGAAGTACGTACTGAACTGGAACAGCCTTTTGCCGGTTTTGACAAGTTACGTGCCCATGCCAGTTTTACCGATTATGAGCATGATGAACTGGAAGAAAATGAAGTCATCAGTAATTTCAAAAGCAAAGGCTACGATGGCCGTCTAGAACTAGTCCATGTTCCGGTTGCTGGTTGGGAGGGCGTAATTGGCACCCAATATAGCCAGCAGAAAATCAATCTGGCTGTTACAGAACATGATCATCATGAAGATGGTGACGAGGATGATGAAGAACATCATGTTCATGGTTCAAGCGTGGTCATGCCAGATACTAAAACTGAAAAATACAGTCTGTTTGCCTTAGAGCATAAACAACTCGGTGATGTGCATGTCGAACTGGGTGCACGTGTTGATCATCAAAAAGTACAAGTTGAATCTGAACAGAAAAATTATTCAGGCACAGGCGTTTCTGCTTCTGCCGCTGCGAATTGGGAATTTGCCCCGAACTATAAGTTATCCATTGTAGGTTCACATCAGCAACGTTTACCACTGGCGCAAGAGCTGTATGCCAATGGCCTGCATTTTGCCACCAATACCTATGAAGTCGGTAATCCTGATCTGGATAAAGAAAGCTCGAATAACCTGGAGCTGGGTTTCGAATATGAAGGTGCTAAGCTGGATTATCATGCGCATATTTACCATAACTGGTTTGATGACTATATCTACGGTGCGACAACCGCCAGAAATGGAAATTTGCGTGGGGTAGAATATACCCAAGATAAAGCTCGTTTCTATGGGGCTGAAGCAGAAGCTACTTATGCATTAAATGACACATACAAGCTTGGTGTATTCGGTGATTACGTGCGCGGCAAAATTGAGGGTGAAAATGCACCCCGTATTCCAGCAGGCCGCTTAGGAACCAAGGTTGAAGCAGACTTTGCTGATGGCTGGTCAGGAATGGCAGAGTATTATCATGTCTTTAATCAGGACAAAACGGCCAGTTATGAAGATGAAACTCAAGGCTATAACATGGTCAATGTCGGTCTAAGCTATGCCAATACCATTGCCGATAAAAATGCCTATCGGGTTTATTTTAAAGCCAATAATCTGCTCGATGATCAGGTCTATTCGCATAGCTCATTCCTGTCGAATATTCCGCAAGTCGGACGTAATTTCACAGTCGGCGTACAATATGATTTCTAGAATTCAGATGAAATAACTGACCGAATCCAAGTACTGTCACTGAAATAGACTTGAAAAATCATCAGATTAAACCTAGCCTGAGCATATTGGGTTAGGTTTTTTCTTATGCGTATCTTTCAACGAATTCACAATAAACTGAACTGGTCAAACCGCCGTTATGCGGCTTTGATCATTGGTGTGCTGATGGCCAGTTATCTGGCTTCAGCAATTTATCATACTTATAAACCGTTACCTGAAGGGCTGAATTACACGGGTAAGCTGCGCCACGCACAGGTGAAATTTCTGGTCGATCAGACTTATCTGGATGCACAGGGCAAGCAACAACTGGATCATCAGATTTTTAATGAAATGCTGAAGATGATTGAAGAGGCAAAATCCCTGATCGTGCTGGATATGTTCCTGTTTAATCAGCAGACCGGTGCCTCTAAACAGGAACATCAGGCACTCAGCAAACAGCTTACAGAGGCCTTACTTAACAAGCGATTAATGCAGCCTGAAGTGGAAATCAAATTTATTACCGATCCGATTAATTCTGTCTACGGTGGAATTACAGCACAGCATTATCGTGAACTGCGTCAGGCAGGAGTAGATGTAATCGAAACCAATCTGACACCGCTGCGTGCTTCTAATCCAAGCTGGTCAGGTTTCTGGTATCTGTGCTGTCAGGGGATTGGCAATAATCCGGAAAAAGGCTGGTTGCCGAATCCGTTTGGTCCAGAAAAAGTGACCTTACGCAGTTATTTTGACCTGTTTAATTTCAAAGCCAATCATCGTAAAACACTGGTCGTCGATACAGATCAGGGCTGGAAAGCACTGGTTACCTCAATGAACCCACATGATGGCAGTTCACGGCACTCCAATATTGGTCTACTGGTCTGGGGCAGAACAGCGATTGATATTCTTGCGACAGAACAGGCGGTCGGGATCATGTCTCAAGCCAATATGCCGGCTGTGATTGCAGGTGAATTTGAAGCAGAAAAAAACCAGCCTCAAGTTCAGGTGCTGACTGAAAAAGCCATTTATGAAGGAGTCTTAAAAATTCTTGAAACTGCCAAAGCAGATGAACAGATTGATCTGGCCATGTTCTATCTGTCAGAACGTAAGATTGTGAAAGGGTTAATTGCAGCGCATGAGCGCGGAGTGAAACTTCGGGTTTTACTTGATCCAAATAAAGATGCATTTGGTCGTGAAAAAAATGGCATTCCTAACCGGCAGGTGGCTTCAGAACTGCATAAAGCTGGTATTCCGGTACGCTGGTGTAATACTCAAGGCGAGCAATGTCATAACAAAATTCTGATGAAATATGGTGCCCAGCAAGCTGAAATGATTTTGGGTTCAGCAAATTTCACGGCACGTAATCTGAAAAATTATAATCTGGAAACCAATTTGCGTGTGGTGGGACAGCCTCAGGCGGAAGTCTTTAGCGATGCGCAGCAGTATTTCAATACGGCCTGGTCTAATTTGAATGGCCGTTCCATGAGTGTAGACTATGCTCAATATGCTGAAGAGTCATTCTGGAAATACTGGTTATACCGTTTTATGGAATGGAGTGGCTGGTCGACGTTTTGATTTTAAGTCTATCCTAATCTCCCTTTAAAAAAGGAAGGAAATCCCTCTTTGATAAAGAGGGATTTAGGGAGATTTCTAGTATTAGCTTTTCGATTCTGGATTCGGCGGAACCAATTGATCCAGTTCTTTATCTGTCAGCTCATCCAGTTCAGAAATATCAGTCTTGATTTTCCATTGAGATTCATCATCCACCGGATTTGGCAAACGTGCTTCTAGCCAGTCGCACACTACATCTGGTGGGAAGTCGGCATGATTACACTGAATGACCCAAGACAGGAAATCTTTAGCGACACCATTCATATAAGGCGGTGGAGAAACTGGAAGAAACTGAGTCGGCAGGCGCTCATTTTTAGAAATATAGTTCAGGACATGACCCAGTTCCTGCACAGTTTGCCATGCTAAAGGATGATCGACATTGATCTGAAATTTAAACCACCAAGCCTGTTTCCCATCCGAGCCATAGCTATCAATCAGTCCTTTTTGAACACTGGGTACCTTGCAAAAATATTCATATAAACGATGGAAATTTAAATCAGACACAGTATGCAACTCAAAGCATTAAAAAGGTGATATTAGCATACGCACTTCAGCGCTCATCACGCAAGCTGATTAAAGTCATGGAATCAATTACAAAACTTTGCAGCGGCAGGAGATTTATCCATATTTTCTGCATGGATTTTGGTTAAAATATGGTCAGAAACCTTTGGAGGACGCACTTATGAAAAAATTAGCTTCAGGTGCATTACTGGCTTCATTCCTGTTCAGTATTGCGGTGCCCGCTTGGGCGGATAATGCCTGGGTAGGCTATACTGGTGTTGATCGTTCTAAACCTCAACATCGTCCTCCATCACGTCCTCATTATGCACCGCAGCCCCCTCATTCGCAGCGGCCTTATTATCCGCAACGTCCGTCCCATGGCGGCTATTATCCTCCTGCGCAGAGCCAAAGCGGGTTCAATATCCAGTATCAGGCACCGACCACGATTTACCAGAATTCCAATAGCTATAGTTGGGTCAATGGTGATCCGAATGTAGCCCACATTGAAAGTTCGAGATATACAGTGATTACTGACTGGCAGCGTTTGGGATTACCGGCACCACCACGCGGAAGTTATTGGATTTATGAAAATGGACGTTATGTGTTGATGAATAACCGTTAAAGATATTTCTATTTCAAGAAAAGAAATATCTCTCTTAAAAGTCTCCCTTTTTTAAAGGGGGATTTGGGGATTAGTTAAAGAATCTCCCCAAACCCTGAGCGAGACTTAAGCATTGCTTTAAGTCGATGCGAACAAATGTTTTATCTCTTCCTAACCCTCACTTGCGCTTCATTTTAAAGAGGTGCTTTAAAACTTGCTCAGGAGAGGGAATGTCTATATTTCTACTCTAGAAATTTGATAGTTGTTAAGCCAACTCATCATCTTCCGGGCGTGGGGTTTTACCTTCTGGCAATGGCTTTTCGCTATGCTTGTCGCGAATGACGGATGGATAGGTCCAGGACGCATAACGGACCACCAGAATGGCAAAAGCCAGAATCAGAATCGAACCGGTAATAATGACCTGATCCATGCTGGCTTTGTGCGTATGTTGAATATCAGAAATTAGTAAACGGGTCAGGGCAGTAATTGCAATATAAATCAGGAACCGGACCGGCATATGATTGGTTTTGAAATAGATGCCGACCATGGCACCAAGTTCCAGATAGATAAACAGTAAAAGAATATCGTCAATGGTGGCAAACTGTTTGACGGTTAAAATGTCAAATACGGTATGACCTGCGGACCAGATCACCATACAGCCAATAATAAACAGCGCAAGATAATGGAAACTTTCAACGGCAAGGTTGCCAAAACGGTCGAGGAGAGTTTCTATTCTTTTTACTTTAGACTCAGATTTACTCATGTTCTCCTCCAGATTTTTCATGTGAAATAACATATGAACAGGAAAGAACTAGCAAAGATCATGCACAAAAAGAGAAAAATAAAATAAAAGTGAAATTATTCGAACTTTTGCACTTTTTTTGCACTAACTTGTTATATTGTATGAGAACTACATTGAATAAATAGGAGAAAAAAATGTTGGACAAAATTCAAACAAAAATTAGTCAATTAGAAGCAGGAAAAAAATTAATCCTGGGCACGGGGATCAAGGCTGAAGAGATGCAGAAGGTACTTGAACTGTGTGAATCTTTAGAGTCGCAAGGGGGAATTAAAATAGTAAATAAGCATTTTAATCCTAAAATAACGACGCAACCAGATACGATCTTGATTGAAAAAGTATAATGGATAAAAAGCCCTGCAGATGCAGGGCTTTTATATGGATTCACGTCAAGATTAAGCTTGAGTCGTAAAGTAATCTTCAGAGAAATTCATTACTACTTCACAACCGGCTTTCACTTTAGTGATACGCAGTGCAAGTTCAGGCAAGATGCGTTGCGTGAAATAACGCGCCAGTGCCAGTTTGTTTTGGTAGAACTCGCCATCTTTGTCTTTTGCAGCATTGGCAATGCGCGCAAACATATAAGAGAAGCTCAATAGGCCTACTGCGTGTAGATAATCAACCGCTGCAGCATTCGGGAATTCTGCATTTTCGCCAGCAGCTTCAAGCACGAACTGAGTTAACGATTCGACTTCAGTAGCTGCATCTAAAGTTGCATCTTTAATGAAGTTCAGGTCTGCGTCCAACTGGTTCGCAAAGTCACGGATTTCTTCGATGTATTCACCGATGTACGCACCGCCACATTTAATGGTTTTACGGCCGATTAAATCTTGTGACTGAACACCGTTGGTTCCTTCGTAAATCTGTGAGATGCGCAGGTCACGGATACATTGTTCCATACCCCATTCACGGATATAACCATGTCCACCAAAGACCATTTGTGCATCTAGGGTTGCCTGGAATGCCGTATCAGTCAAGTAAGCTTTCGCAATTGGTGTTAACAGCGCAACACGGTCATTGGCTTTTTTCACGGCTTCAGGATCAGTCGAGAACTTGGTGATGTCCAGTTGCTGACCTACATAAACTGCAAATGCACGCGATGCTTCGTTGTTCGCACGGGCATTCAGCAACATACGACGTACATCACCATGTACTAAAATGCTGTCTGCCGGTTTAGCTGGTGATTGGGCACCAAGAGCACTACGACCCTGTAAACGGTCTGTCGCATATTGCGCAGCATTTTGATAAGCAAATTCTGATGCGCCTAGACCTTGGATGCCCATAGACAGACGTTCGTAGTTCATCATTACGAACATGGCTGCCAGACCTTCATTTTCTTTACCCACCAGGTAACCTTTGGCACCGTCAAAGTTCATTACGCAAGTTGCAGATGCCTTGATCCCCATTTTGTGTTCGATTGAACCTGGGCCAACCGGGTTACGTTCGCCAATTGAACCGTCTTCATTGACCAGGAACTTCGGTACGATGAACAGGGAAATACCGCGAGAGCCGGCAGGCGCATCAGGCGTTTTTGCCAGCACCAGGTGAATGATGTTTTCAGCAAGATCGTGGTCACCACCGGTGATAAAGATTTTGGTACCGGTAATGCTATAGGTACCATCTTCATTACGTTCAGCTTTGGTTTTGATAATGCCCAGATCAGTACCGGCATGCGGTTCAGTTAAGCACATGGTGCCTGACCATTCGCCAGAGTAGATTTTAGGAAGATAGGTTTCTTTTTGCTCTTGAGATGCATAGCTGTTTAAAGCCATACCTGCACCTACAGATAGAAGTGGGTAGAGCATGAAAGATGGGTTGGTTGCAAACAGCATTTCGTCAGAAAGTACGGTGAGCATTTTCGGCATTTCCTGGCCGCCCCATTCTGCATCGGCACCCAGACCGATCCAGCCACCTTCAGCATATTGTTTAAATGCTTCTTTAAAGCCAGCAGGTGTGGTGACATTGCCATTTTCATATTTTGCGCCTTCTTCATCACCAGTACGGTTCAGAGGAAGCATGACGTTTTGCGCAAACTTTGCCATTTCTTCAAGAATGGCTTCTGCTGTGGCAGTATCCAAGTGGGCAAGATTTTCATTCGCCTGCCAGAACTGTTCTGCATTGAAAACATCATTCAGGATGAATTTCATGTCAGCAAGTGGCGCGTTATAAATTGGCATAGTATGTCACCTGTTTTATTGTTTAATTGGATTGTTTTGGCTCAGTCTAAAGCATTAAAAATCTGAATGTTAGACGACTAAAGGTTAATTCTGTAACTCTTTATAAAGAAAAAGGACTGCCTGAAGATGACCGTCCTTTTTCTTATTATGCATTTAAAACTGCATCAGCTTAGAATGCGAAATGTTCAGCATCTAAAGACATAAGCGGTTCTACACCAGTTGCAATCACGTCAACGTGTGAACGAACACGTGGCAGGATTTTCTTGAAGTAGAAACGAGCAGTCGTCAATTTAGCATTGTAGAAGTCTGCATCAGTGGTACCTGCAGCAAGAGTCTCTTGAGCAACCAGTGCCATACGAGCCCACAAGTAAGCCAGTGTTACATAACCAGAGAAGTACAGGTAATCTACTGCAGCTGCACCCACTTCTTCAGGGTTTTGCATCGCACGCATACCAATCTGCATGGTCAGGTCTCCCCATTCTTTGTTCAATGCCGCAAGCGGTTCAACAAATTCTTTCATTGCAGAATTGTCTTTGTTCGCTTCCGCAAATTTGTGGATGATCTTGGTGAAGTCTTTCAACATCGCACCTTGAGTACCCAGTACTTTACGGCCTAACAGATCCAGTGCTTGAATTTCAGTGGTACCTTCGTACAGGCAGGCAATACGCGTATCACGTACGATTTGTTCCATGCCGTGCTCAGAGATAAAGCCATGACCACCGAAGACCTGAACACCATGTTTCGCAGCTTCTGAACCAGTTTCAGTCAAGAATGCTTTTGCGATTGGAGTTAATAGCGACAGGATATTGTCAGCGAACTTGCGTTCTTCTTCAGAAGTACCTTGTTCAACCACATCAGCATATTGAGCCAACAGGTAAACCAGCGCACGACCACCTTCAGCAAATGCTTTTTGAGTTAAAAGCATGTTACGTACAGCTGGGTGAACGATAATTGGATCTGCTTCTTTTTCAGGTGCTTTAGGACCAGAAAGAGAACGCATTGCCAGACGGTCTTTGGCATAAGTTAAAGCGCCTTGGAACGCCGCTTCAGATGCAGACAGACCTTGTATAGCAGTACCGATACGTGCAGTGTTCATGAACGTGAACATACAGTTCAGACCACGGTTTTCAGGACCAATCAGGAAGCCTTTGGCGTTATCGAAGTTGATGACACAAGTTGCGTTGCCATGGATCCCCATTTTGTGTTCGATTGAACCACAACGTACGCCGTTACGCTCACCGATTGAACCGTCAGCATTCAGGTTGAATTTTGGTACGATGAACAGAGAAATACCTTTAGTACCTTTAGGCGCGCCAGGCAGACGAGCAAGTACGATGTGGATGATGTTCTCTGCCATGTCGTGTTCACCAGCAGAGATAAAGATTTTCTCGCCAGAGATTGCATAGCTACCGTCTGCTTGTGGTTCAGCTTTAGTACGGATAATACCGAGGTCAGAACCTGCATGAGATTCAGTCAGACACATGGTACCTGTCCATTCACCTGAAACCAGTTTAGGCAGATAAGCGTCTTTTTGTTCTTGAGAACCGTGGTGTTCTAAAGTACGAACTGCACCATGAGACAGACCAGGGTACATGCCCCAAGCCCAGTTCGCAGTACCCACCATTTCAGAAATACTGATACCTAAAGAATTTGGTAAGCCTTGACCGCCGTATTGCTCTTCAGCAGAAAGAGAAGGGAAGCCTAGCTCGATGTATTTTTGGTAAGCTTCTTTAAAGCCAGTCGGTGTCGTTACAACGCCGTCATTCCAGGTACAACCTTCACGGTCGCCGACCTGATTTAGAGGAGATAATTCATTTTCACAGAAGTCAGCTGCAGCTTCTAGGTACTGATCAACCAACTCACGGCTTACGTTTTCTTGAAACGCAGGAAGTTTTGCGTAATGTTCTTCAGCATTTAATAATTCGTGTAGAACGAATTGCATGTCACGTAAGGGCGCTTTGTATTGTGGCATATCGGTTTCCTCAATACTGGTTTAGACCAGCGTTATCATCCTAAATTAATTGAAACGTGCCTTCAGTGACACGTATTGCTATGAATCTAATCGTGCAACATCTTGCCCGGCCATACAAGCTTTCAGTCGGCTTTCTTGGTGACTATAAAGTCAAAGATTAATCTGCACGGAACAGTAAACATGTTGACTGCAAAGACTTTTGTAGAAATTAGCAGAACATGAATGGTCAAAAGAGGACTGAGGAGTCAGCTATAAAAAAAAGGCACCCGAAGGTGCCTGAATTTGAAGGAATAAGAAACGTAGAAGAAGATTAAGATGCAGCTTTAGTCATCTTAATGGGTGCATTCGGCTGGAAGTGCACGATACATTGACCATCAATAGTTTGAGTACCCGCTTTCACTTGAACGGCCTTGCCGTGGGTTTGACCTTTACAAGCGTTGGCAAACGCAGTTTGTAGAGCCTGACGTTCTGATAAACGCTGATCATACTGTTTAACCATTTCTGCACGTTGACTATCCGTTAATGCTTCTCCACGGTTCATACCACCTCGGAATTCACCACGCATTGGACGATGTTCACCGCGCATACTACGGAATTCACCACGTTGACCTGTGATGCCTTTATGGTCAGGTTTGAAAGAAATCTTGCATTGCCCATCAATGGTTTTATCACCCGCCTTGATTTGGACTGTACTACCTACAGCTTTACCGTCACAGGCCTGTTGAATCTGTTTATGCAATTGCATGCGTTCTGCACGAGCGGCTTTGAATTGTTCGCGTTGCTCTGGAGTGAGACGATGCTGTTTTTGACCTTCATGATGTTTCATCATGCGAGAATGATCTTTCTGCTCATTCACGTTGCTCGTAGATTGACAGGCGGTCAATGCACCCATCGATAAAACACTGACACTGATTAAGGCGATTTTTGTCATTGCTTTCATGTTTTTACCCCATTCAAGAGCTGATTCTTTTTGATGAGTAAAGATTAAATAATAAAGATGAAGAAACAATGGAGAGTTTTTTAAGTCTGTGTTCGCTACAATAATGAATATAGAGAAGAAAAACTGAGATTTTTACTTTGAAGATTCGCCGTATTCCGATTGCATTACGTCTGTTTTTGACTGTTTTATTGACCACCTTGGTAATTACCACGGTGAGTCTGGGCGTATTGCATCTGAATATGCAGCGCAACTTTACCCGCTATGTGGCGGATGTAGAAATGCAGAAGCTGGATCATGTGATCGAGAATCTGGCTGATGTCTATACGGTATATGAAGACTGGGGGAACGCCATTCAGGCGCAGATTCTGCAAATTGAAGGTGAAGCTGCACCGGATGATTATGACCGTTTATCGCGCTGGTGGTTGCGCCGTCAATATGATATTGCCTTGCAGCAGCGTTATTTTCAGGAGCAAACTTTAGCTACTGTAGCGCCTTCAAGTATGGTCGAGCCAAATCTGACACCGCGCTCAGTCAATGAAGAAGAATTGCGTATTTTGGCATCTAACCTGCCTTCACAATTCCAGCCCTTTGAAGGTTTAAGATTTCCACTTAGTTCCAATCAGAACCTATTTAGAACCGACCGTAAAGACAATAATGGCGGTCAACAGCCAGTCCAGCAGCCCACTGGCAAGAAACAGTTCATCCAGATGCCAGACCGTCTGGGTCTAAGTTCACGCCTGTCGCTCTATGATGCCAAACGTCGTTTTGTAGTAGGTGAGGCGTCAGATGAGCAGATTTCTTATCGTCCGATTATGGTCGAAAACCAGGTAGTCGGTTATTTGGGTTTGAAACCGGTTTTAGACCAAGATGATGCTTTAAGTATTAATTTCTTTAGTAATCAAAAACGTTACCTATTTTTAGTTTATGGTTTAAGTATTCTAGCCAGTCTGATTGCTGCATTATTACTGGCAACTTATTTTAAAAAACCGATTCAGCGTTTGTTGAACGGAACACGTGAATTGACTCGCGGTAATTATCAGCATCAGGTGAAAGTGAAACGTAATGATGAGCTGGGTGATCTGTCTAATGAGTTAAATCAACTGGCAGTGATTCTGGATCAGCATGAAACTTCACGCCGTCAGTGGGTGGCCGATACTTCACATGAACTGAAAACTCCGCTGGCAGTCTTGCAGGCACAGATTGAAGCGATGCAGGATGGAATCCGTAAACCGACACCAGAGCATTTTGCGTCGATGTTGGCACAGGTAACCAGCCTGAAAAAACTGACTCAGGATCTGGCAGCTCTAGCGCAGGCTGATGCACAGCAATTACAGTTCTATTATGCAACTGTCAATCCATGGGATGTGGTGCAGCAGGAATTAATGAACTTCCAGCCTAAATTTGAACAGGCTGATCTGAAAGTGACTGTTGAAGGTGACGGTGCTGAAGTCGAGCTGGATCTGGACCGTTTCAAACAGATTGTAGCTAACCTGCTCAGCAACAGTATCCGTTATACAGAAGTCGGTGGCCAGGTACATGTCCATACCGAACAGAATGAGCAAGAATGGACCTTATATGTCGATGACAGTCCATTCGGTCTGACCGATGAGCAACTGGCCCGCATTGGTGAACGTTTCTATCGTGTTGATGATTCGCGTACCCGTGCCACCGGTGGGACAGGCTTGGGTCTGGCCTTATCTTGTAAAATTACTCAAGCATTAGGTGGAAGTTTAAGCTTCGATCATTCGCCACTCGGTGGATTACGTTGCAAGCTGACTTTTCCTAAACAAATAAAATCATAAGGAAGTTTATTCATGAAACACATTATGCTGGTTGAAGACGAAGTCGAACTTGCACAATTGGTGCGAGACTATCTAGAAGCTGCTGGTTTTGAAGTCAGCATGTTTCATGATGGACAGGAAGCTTATAACAGTTTCACTCAACGTAAGCCGAGCCTGATGATTCTGGATCTGATGGTGCCACGTATGGATGGTCTGACCATTTGCCGTAAAGTACGTGAACAGTCAGACTTGCCGATCATTATGGTGACTGCGCGTACTGAAGAAATTGACCGTGTACTGGGCCTAAATATGGGCGCGGATGACTATATCTGTAAGCCATTTAGTCCAAAAGAACTGGTTGCCCGTGTACAGGCCGTATTACGCCGTTTAGACCGTAAAGCTGAGCCAGAAAGCAATGACCTGTTTCGTATGGATAAATCACAACAGCGCATCTGGTATCAACAAAAAGCCTTAAACCTGACACCAACTGAATTCCGTTTGCTGGAGCTGTTCCTGGAGCATGTCGGCCAGGTGTATTCACGCGCACAGTTACTGGATCATATCAATCCAGACAGTTTTGATGTGGCAGATCGTGTGATAGATAGTCATATCAAAAATTTGCGTCGCAAAATTTCAGATGCTGCGGAAACCGGAAACCGTCATGAGTGGATTCAGGCCGTTTATGGGGTAGGTTACCGTTTTGAATATCCTGAAGACTGATATTCGAATTCGTTAAAGAAAAGCGGATAGGTTTCTTGGCCTGTTCGCTTTTTTATTTCTGAAAATGATCAATATAAGAGCCAAAATAATGAAAATCATCATTCGGGATGAACAGCTAGAACATATTCCAGCCATTGCTGCATTGACTCAAGCAGCTTTTCAAAATGCTGCCCATTCAAGTCATACTGAACAATTTATTGTAAATAGTTTGCGCAAGCATGGGCAGTTAACGATTTCACTAGTCGCTATTGAAAATAACCAGCTGGTTGGCCATGTGGCTATTTCACCTGTTAGTATCTCTTCAGGTAAAACTGGCTGGTACGGTCTTGGTCCAATTTCGGTATTACCTGCAAAACAAGGACAGGGAATCGGCACTTTACTTATGCAGGCAGCTTTAGATCGCCTGCAACAGTTGGGTGCTCAAGGATGTGTAGTGCTCGGTGATCCTCAATATTATGGTCGTTTCGGGTTTAAGGCTTTTTCAGAACTTTACCTCAAGGATGTTTCACCAGAATATTTTCAAGTCATTGCATTTAATGGATCTATTCCTCATGGGGAAGTGGTTTACCATGAGGCGTTTAATGCAACACAATAATTCATCAAAAAGAGCTATTTCTATTTAGAAGTTATGGAGTTTTAAAATGTAAAATAGCTTTTAACTAGCATCTATTATGAAATCAATTATTTATATTTCTTTTTATCTGAGTAGATACAAAAAATAAAAGTTTAATAATTAATAACTTAAATTTATGTATTAGTTGATCAGTTGGATACCCGCTACAATTCGGTTTTTTATTCATCATGAGAGCGTGTCTTGGAGAGTGAAACACCGCAACTACAGCGTCGTTTAAAGAACCGTCATATCCAGTTAATTGCTATGGGCGGGGCCATTGGAACCGGATTATTCTTGGGGTCCGCACAGATTATTCAGTCAGCAGGGCCTTCTATTATTCTGGGCTATCTAATTGGTGGTTTGATTGCATTCCTGATTATGCGCCAGTTGGGTGAGATGATTGTGCATGAGCCTGTGACTGGTTCATTCAGTTATTTTGCATTTAAATACTGGGGTAAATTTCCAGGCTTTTTAACCGGCTGGAATTACTGGATTTTATATATTCTGGTCGCAATGACAGAGCTGACCGCCATTGGCAAATATATAAATTACTGGTGGCCACATATTCCAGCCTGGGTATCTGTACTCATTTTCTTTTTGGCGGTAACACTTGCCAACCTGGCCAATGTCAAAATTTATGGTGAGTCTGAGTTCTGGCTATCGATGATTAAAGTCTTTGCCATCATTGCAATGATTATCTTTGGCATATATTTGCTCGTCACTGCTGATGCAACCTCAACCTCTTCGATCAGTAATTTATGGATTCATGGTGGCTTTTTCCCGAATGGTTTTGATGGGCTGTTTTATATGCTCGCCTTTATGATGTTTGCTTTTGGCGGCATTGAGCTGATTAGTATGGCAGCGGCAGAAACCGAAAATCCTGACAAGAACATTCCACGTGCTGTGAATCAAACTGTGATTCGGGTATTTTTATTTTATATTTGCTCGCTTGCCGTATTACTTTCACTCGTACCATGGAATCAGCTGAATTTGGGCGATTTAGATCATAGTCCATTTGTAATGATTTTTAGCCAGATGAGGATTGAATGGGCTGCACATTTACTGAATTTCATTATTTTAACTGCTTCACTTTCAGTCTGTAATAGTGGCATGTATGCCAATAGTCGTATGTTGATGGGGCTGGCTCAACAAGGGAATGCACCACAATTATTTAAGAGCGCAAATAAACATGGTGTGCCTGTGGCTGCGGTATTGTTCTCAGCATTTTTGATCTTTGGTTGTGTGATCCTGAATTACTTTGTGCCTGAAAAAGCGTTGAGTTACCTGATTTATATTGTAGTAGCAGCTGCGGTATTGAACTGGATGATGATCAGTTTGATTCATTTGAAATTTAGACAAGCCATCAAACGAAAGGGGATTCAAACCAAATTTCCAGCAATCTTTGCGCCGTTTAGTAACTATTTTGTTTTAGCTTTTATGCTGATGATTTTATACATCATGTGGACACAAGGCTTTATGTTGTCAGTGTTAATGTTGCCGGTGTGGATTGCGGTGTTGTTTGGCGTGTTTAAGTTTCTGAATAAAAGGAATGCTTAAGCCTAAAATCTCCAATCAGAATAAGCCCGACCAGAAATGATTGGGCTTTTTTCATATTGTCGCAATATCTAAAGCTTTTAGATGAGTTAAGGTTTATTTTGATCTTAGTGGCAGAATATACTGAATACAGTCTTTAAGGTCATTTCCCAATAAAGGAAAGATGGTCCAAGCACGAAGCAGTTGCTGTTTATGAAAACCTGTTTTTTCTAACACTTGTCTTGACGCTAAATGTTCAGTAGCACAAAAGGTTTCAATTCTATTGAGTTTTTTAGTTTGTTTTAAAAATTGGATCACTGAAGTCATCGCTTCACACATCAAACCTTGTCCCTGATAAGGAGTCCCAAGCCCGAAGTGAATTTCTCCAATGTCATGCCTTTGTATAAAGATCAAAATACCCATAGGTTGCTGGGTTAAATGATCTGCAATAATCCACATAAACTCAGGATCTGAGTTTTCCCACTTTTGTCCCGCCCAGTTTTCTAAAGTTTGTCGAGTTTGAGTTTGGCTCTGATGTGGGTGTCTTTGCAAATATTTTGACGCTGCTAGATCGCTAAAATAGTTTTGAAATAAATTGATTTCATTACCACAGTGGTAGGAGCGGAGAATTAAACGCTTTGTCTTCAATTTTATTGGCTTGATCTTAGTCATCGGTGGTATCTGCACTTATTTTTCTAATGTTCGTAATAATTCAATCCGTACTTTTTCTACTTTCTTTAATTTCGATACTACCAGCTCATAAGAATTCTGTACTAGGTCCTCAATCAGAGGCTCATCCATTTCATTATTTTTATACACTGAAATCCAGTGCCATTTATTCATATGCCAGCCTGCGTGGATATAAGAGTAAATATCTCGCAGCATAGCACCATGATCAGGCGCTACTTTTAAATTAATGACAGCTTTGCCTTGGAGATAGAACTGAAGCATAAAGACTTTATCTAGCACCTTGAATACATCACAACCTTCACCGAAAGGCTGAGTCACAGTGACTTCAGGTAAACTTATCGCTATCTGTGTTGAGATTTGATGTAGGGTCATAAGTTGTGAATAAACTGAAATAAAACTGTGGATAATGCTTAAATTATCCACAGTTTTTGGTCGTCTTGTGAATAAATTAAGATGAACAACTTACCATGACTTCAGGTACATCACTCGGCAATGGCCCTAGATCTTCAGGGTGTTCCAGATCTGGCTGTTTTAAATAAGGCTGACTTAATAATTTAAACAGGCGATCGACTTCAGAAAAGTCATCCCGCTCAGCCAGTTCAATTGCTTTCTGTGCCATGTGATTGCGCAGGATATAATGTGGATTGACGAGTTGCATGGCGGCATCTAATTCTTCAATATCCTGATGTTCGCGGATCGCTTCATATTGAGTCAGGAATGCTTCAAACTGACGGCGATCCAAACAATCATCCTTGATTGCTTCATATTCATGATTCTGCAGGCGAATAAAGCTTTGCGTATAGTCCAGTTGCTCGCTTTGCAAGATTCTGAGAAAAGCCATGGCGCAGTCAAAGCTATCTTTGTGAAAACTTGGTAGACCCATTTTCTGGTTTAGGTCATGCTTATAATGTTCCAGGAAGGTCGGTTCATAATGTTCCAGACATTGGACCAGATCCTGTTTCCATTGTTCTTCATCATAGTTTTCAGGACATAATGGGATCAGGTTATTCAGCCACCTCCACAAGTTCCAGTGACCGATGCTTGGTTGCTGCTGATAAGTATAGCGACCTTGATAATCCGAGTGGTTATTAATCCAGTTGGGACGGAAACGCTCCATAAAACCATAAGGGCCAAAGTCTAGCGTTGAACCGGTAATATTCAGGTTGTCAGTGTTCATGACACCATGCGCAAATCCGACCAGCTGCCATTTGGCAATCATCACTGCCGTGCGCTGAATCACTTGGGTAGCAAATGCCAGAATAGGCTGTTCTGCTTGCAGACATTGCGGGTAATGCCATTCCATACATTTTTGTGTGAATACAGGCAGCAAGTCTGGCTGATACTGATTGATCCATTCAAAATGTCCAAACCGGATATGACAGTCAGACGTCCGTAATAGCATCGCGCCCGGTTCCAGTTTTTCACGCTGTACACCTTGAACGGAAGAGGTAAAACCAACCGCATTACTGGATTCTACACCTAGCGCATTTAAGGCATGTCCGGCCAGATATTCCCGAATCACCGAGCGTAACACCGCACGGCCATCTCCCATCCGTGAATAAGGTGTGGCGCCAGCACCTTTTAAATGCAGGTCAATGGTCTGGTTATCTTTATCCAGAATCTGGGCGATCAGTAAACCACGTCCATCACCCAGTTGTCCTGCCCATTGTCCAAACTGATGGCCAGCATAAACCATAGCCAAAGGTTCAAACTCGGCAAAGGTTTTTTGACCACTACAAATTTCGACCCATTGTGCTTTATCTTCCTCAGACCATTGCAGATGCTCAGCAAGCGCAGCATTAAAATGTCCCGCTTTAGTACCTTTTAAAGGCAGTGGGGGTTGATGATGATAAAGGCGAGGAGGGAGAGTTTGATATCGGGAATTAAAATACATGGCAGTTAAAATATTTAGGCAATATAAGCAATATAACAAAGATCTTTGTTTAAAACTGTTGTAAAAGGGAAGTATAAGTAAGATAGGTGTCTTGTCCTGAAATAGATTGACAGTATTCCACTTCAAACCGAGTTAAGCAAT
>ERZ1023241.94-NODE-94-length-34009-cov-28.921894_pt1 | contig 34009 bp, 20 predicted proteins | sample MGYA00380455_ERZ1023241 | MGnify/ENA primary metagenome ERZ1023241 (study PRJEB33173, sample SAMEA4830304) | metagenome | study: EMG produced TPA metagenomics assembly of the PRJEB25223 data set...
CTCACCGATAAATTCTCTGTCTGCAAACACATTCACAATACGATCTTTACCAAAATTTGCATGTGACTTGTTCCACTTTAGATATTTGTTTAAGATGAGATGTAACTCATTGAAATGTGTCATCATATTCGTCGTCAGAAAACAAGTATTATGCCATTATTTCAATGAGTTATCTTTTTTTGTCGTGTACAAAGAACACAGATATATAAGCTTGCGCATTGCAGCACCTAAAGAACACATTTTATTCTTACCCTAGCTTAATAATCGCAACACTGAACTCTGAAGAATCTCGTCGTTTCTTAATTACGTTGTAATGATGATCATGAAGATAAAATCAAAAAATACAGATTTTTGTGTAAATCCTGAGTAGAATTCGACTTATTTTTTCTGCAGTAAAAAGCATCTTCTCACTATGCTGCTTTGCAAGGACGTTTTATGCTCGCGCTAGATATACAACATGTTCGAATGAAACAACACGCCACTGATAAGGCACAAGCGTTGCAATGTCTAGTCGATATCTTGGTCGAAGACCAATTGGTTACACCTGATTATATTCATGGGTTGACCGTGCGCGAACAACAAAGTGCAACGTATTTAGGGCAAGGAATTGCCATTCCGCATGGGACGCCTCAGTCTCGCCAATATATTTTAAAAACTGGGATTCGTCTGGCGCACTTTCCTGAAGGAGTTGTTTGGGACGGTGAAAATAAAATTTATTTAGCAGTAGTGATTGCTGCGAAATCAGATGAGCATTTGCAAGTCTTACAAATTTTGACGCGAGCTTTAATTAATGATGTCGCTGATCAAGTGAAACAGGCTCAATCTGCAGAGCAAATTATTGCATTATTACAAGCCCAACCCGCATCTTTGGCATTGCATGAAAATTTAATCGCCACCCAAGTTCCCGCACTTGATGTAGAAGATTTAATTTGGCAGGCAACACAGTTGCTGAAACAGCAAAAAATGGTGGAGTGTGGTTTTCTGTCGGGTTTAAACCTAAACAGCATGATTCATTTAGGGGAGGGGGTCTGGTCGATCACTTCTAACCAGCATGTTTTGAGCCCAGCTGTAAGTTTGGTAAAAGCGGAACAGGTTTTAAGCCATCAGCAGGAAATGCTCAAGACTTTGGTGTGTATTGCCAGTAATGAGCAACTGGATATGCAACGGTTTCAACGGTTAATGGATATTTTGTTTGATACTGAACAAGTTCATACCCTCAACCAAGAGCAAGATAGTCACCAATTGGCGCAGTTAATTGGTGCTGAACTGATTCCTGATTGGCCATCTCGTCGTATTGTCTTAGCTAACGCTCATGGTCTACATGCGCGTCCCGCGACACACTTGGTCAATATGACTAAGAAATTTGCAGGGGATATTCTAGTTGCTGTAGATGAGGGTGCTTACGTTTCGGCAAAAAGTTTAACCAAATTATTAGCCATGGGATGTCGTCGTGGTCAAACTCTGACTTTTATTGCACAACCTGATACCGATGCTGTAGCTGGCTTAGAACAGATTATTGATGCAGTTCAACAGGGCTTAGGAGAAGAGGTTGAAGCTGTTGACCTTGTATCTCATCAGCATAGCAGTAGTGACCCAGTCGTAAATACTTTGGAATTAATGCCTTTTGAATCACATGGCGATACGGGTAGCTGCGGTATTGCGGCATCAACTGGCCTTGCTTTTGGTCCTGCACATGTGGTGAAGCCACGTGAATTTAGTTATGAACGTCGTGGACAGAGTTTTAAAGCTGAGAATGAAAAGCTTGAAATTGCGCTTCATCAGGTGAAAAATAGCTTACGTCAATTCATTGCACATACTGAATCTACTGCCATTAAGCAGATCTTCATGGCACATTTGGAAATGCTGGATGATCCAGATCTCCTCCAAAGTGTACAACGCGGTTTAAAACAGGGGTTGTCTGCTGCTGCAGCTTGGCATGATCATATTGAAGTGGCTGCTACCGCACAGGCTGCACTTAGCGATCGTTTACTTGCAGAGCGTGCGGCTGATTTAAGGGATATTGGTGAGCGTGTTTTGGCTGCTTTGTGCGGTGTGGCCGATGTCACAGAACCCGAGCAACCTTATATCTTAATTATGCATGATGTTGGTCCGAGTGATGTCGCGCGTCTGAATAAAGATCGTGTTGCAGGCATTTTGACCGCGGTTGGTGGAGCGAGTGCCCATAGTGCCATTGTGGCGCGTGCTCTGGCTATTCCAGCAGTCGTAGGTGCAGGTGTAGCTGTTTTAAATATTGAGAACCGTGCCACCGTGCTAATTAATGGGGATACTGGTGAGTATGTGGTCTCACCCGAGCAAAGTCAGATTAATCATGCCATTGCAGAGCGCCAACACCAGCGTGAGTTACGAGAACAAGCGCAACAGCATTGTTTAGAACCCGCCATCACACTGGATCAACATCAAGTTGAAATCGCAGCCAATATTGGCAAAGTAGGCGCTACCATACAGGCTGTGGCCGATGGGGCAGAAGCAATTGGTTTGCTACGCACAGAATTGGTCTTTATGTCACACAGCAGTGCGCCTGATGAGGCTACACAAGAAGCTGATTATCGGGTGGTGTTAGATGCTTTGGCGGGTCGTCCATTGGTGGTACGTACACTTGATGTGGGCGGGGACAAACCTTTGCCGTATTTGCCTATTGAAAAGGAAGAAAATCCATTCTTGGGCTTACGTGGTATTCGTCTGACTTTACGTAAGCCAGAGTTGTTACGTCAGCAATTGGTTGCTTTACTTAAAGCAGCGGATAATCGCCCATTAAGAATTATGTTTCCGATGATTGGACGGGTTGAAGAATGGCGAGCAGCAAAAGCAATTTTGGATGAGGTTCGCATACAGCATCCATGTGAAAACTTACAAGTCGGTATTATGATTGAGGTTCCTGCGGCAGCATTGTTGGCTCCAATTCTTGCTCAAGAAGTTGATTTTTTTAGTATTGGAACCAACGATTTGACTCAATATACTCTGGCGATTGACCGTGGTCATCCACTGTTGTCTGCTGAAGCTGATGGCTTACATCCGAGTATTTTGCTATTGATTGATCAAACGGTTCGGGCAGCACATCAGCATGGTAAATGGGTGGGCATTTGTGGTGAATTGGCTGCTGATCCAAAAGCTGTGCCTGTATTGATAGGCTTGGGCGTGGATGAGTTGAGTATGTCGAGTACCAGTATTCCATTGGTGAAGGCGCAAATTCGTGGTTTGAACTATATAAATTGCCAACAGGTCGCACAGCAAGCCTTAAGTTGTGACAGTGCGTCTGCCGTACGTGCATTGGTGGAGTAATTACGAATGGCTAAGATATTAAGTATTACTCTGAATCCTGCAATTGACCTCACCGTGCAGTTGGATCAACTAAAAGTTGGCGAGGTCAATCGTCAGTTAACGGCCCAAAGCCATGCAGCAGGTAAAGGCTTAAACGTGGCACAGGTCCTTAAGGATTTGGGACATGAACTGATTGTGAGTGGCTTTTTGGGGCAAGAAAACCGTCAAATTTTTGACCATCATATCCAGCAAGAGCAATTTGATAACCAATTTATTTATGTTGCAGGTGAAACACGGCAAAACATTAAGGTTGCAGAAGCTTCTGGTCAGATGACTGACATCAATGGCAAGGGCTTTTTTGTAGATACCTCAGCAAAACAACAACTACGTGAACGCCTATCTCAACTGATTTTAGAGGTTGATGTGATTGTGATTGCAGGTAGTTTGCCACAAGGGTTTTCTGCAGAAGAGCTTTCGACACTGATTCTATGGTTACAGTCTGCGGGTAAAAAAGTCGCAGTAGATACCAGTGGTATTGCGTTGAAAGCAGCAATTGCTGCCCATCCTTGGTTGATTAAGCCTAATACAGATGAGTTGACAGAAACCTACCATTTGCCAGCAGAAACGTTTGCAGAACAGCAGCATCTTTTTGCCAGTTTAAATAGTCAGATCGAACATATTGTGGTCTCGATGGGTGAAAACGGAGTGAACTGGCTTCACCGCACGCAACCCCTGCATGCTACTGCACCGAAGGTCACCGTCCAAAGTACGGTGGGTGCGGGAGATTCCTTGTTGGCAGGTATGATTCATGGCTTGTTGAGTTCAAATTCCCCAGAAGAAACATTGAAAACAGCAACCGCAATTGCGAGCAATGCTGTGACCCAAATTGGGTTTGCCCTTCCAGACTTTGCTGTTATTGAAGATTTGAAATCGCAAATCTCAGTCCAATCATTGAGTTAATACGATGCAAGAGATAAAACATATTTTATTTGTGCCACATAGTCCCGAGCAGCCGATTAATGCAGTGATTTTGGCCAAAAAATTGTCCAAAGCAGCAACAGCACTTGGTATTTCCAATGATGTGGCGACATCAGTTGAGCATCTTGATTTATCAAATGTGATTGATACTGTTGTTTTTGTTGGACAGAAGCCGGCAGAAGCGGATCAACTGCGTGACAAGGTTGTGAAAGTCATTGGTTTGAATAACGCACAACACGATGCGATCATGCTTTTGCAACAAGTTCTTGAGCATTCAGAGGCTTTAGATGAAACTATTGCAGCCAATGTAGGGGTTACACGGTTTGTCGCCATTACAGCATGTCCAACTGGTGTTGCGCATACGTTTATGGCGGCCGAAGCCTTACAACAAGGTGCAGTAAAGCACGGTTATCAGATTGATGTTGAAACCCAAGGATCGGTTGGGGCTAAAAATATTTTATCGGCAGAAAGTATTGCCAAAGCAGATGTGGTGATCTTAGCAACGGATATTGAGGTCAATACAGATCGCTTTGTAGGCAAACGTGTATATCGCTGCAGTACAGGATTTGCCCTTAAGCAAACGGATAAGACTTTTGCAAATGCAATTGCTGAGGCCAAAGTGCTTGAAACGGGTAAGCAAACAGCCACTAAGACAGAAAATGAAAACAAAGAAAAAACTGGAATTTATAAACACCTTTTAACAGGGGTGTCTTTCATGCTGCCGATGGTGGTGGCGGGCGGTTTGATCATTGCCATCTCGTTTATGTTTGGCCTCAATCCTGTTGAAGGAAGCTTTGCCGCATCCTTAAAGCAAATAGGTGCTGCAGCATTTACTCTTATGGTACCTATGCTGGCAGGTTACATTGCTTATTCTATTGCGGATCGTCCGGGTTTAACTCCAGGTTTGATTGGCGGTTTACTTGCCACACAATTAGAGGCAGGCTTTCTCGGTGGATTAGTTGCAGGTTTTATTGCAGGTTATATTGCGTTATTTTTATCGAAGCAGCTTAAACTCCCAAGTAGCCTAGAAGCATTAAAACCAATATTGATTATTCCACTATTGGCCAGTTTAGCTGTTGGTTTAATCATGATTTATGTGGTTGGACAGCCTGTTGCACAATTGTTTGAATTACTCACACACTTCCTTGCCAATATGGGGACGACCAATGCCATGATCATGGGGGTTATCCTTGGGAGTATGATGTGTATTGATGTTGGGGGCCCAATAAACAAAGCGGCTTATGCCTTTACGGTGGGCTTACTTACGTCACAAACATACGGACCGATGGCGATTACCATGGCTGCGGGTATGGTACCGCCATTGGGTATGGCAATTGCAACTTTTCTAGCAAAGTATAAATTTACCAAACCTGAGCAAGATGCAGGGAAGGCTGCTGTAGTTCTGGGCCTATGTTTCATTTCGGAAGGTGCTATTCCGTTTGCTGCCAAAGACCCGATTCGAGTGCTTCCATGCGCGATCGCAGGTGGTGCTGTAACTGGGGCTTTGGTTGCATTATTTAAATGTGAACTAGTCACTCCGCATGGCGGTGTAATGGTACTGATCATTCCGAATGCGATGAATTATCCATTAAAATATTTATTGGCGATTGCGATTGGAAGTGTGGTGACTGGTGTAGCTTATGCCGTGATAAAACAACGGTTAGAATAAGCCCTTCATAGAAGCTTTGTGAAAGCTATTTAGTGCAATAAAGGAATATTATGCTCAATCCAATTTGGATCAGTTGGAGAGTCTCTGCTTGAATTTGTCCAGGTAATAGGTCATGAGCGATATTGCTGAACCGGATTGCAACCTTACAAATCGAGCCAATAATTTCATCAACTTCTTGGACACAAAGTTCCGCTTCCTGAATACCAAGTTTCACAAGAGCTTGTCGAGGAATATTCAGTGCCTCACCCATGATATCCATTTGATGTGCAGGAAAGTTCTAAACCTTTACTGATCACTTCTGCACTGTATTCAAAGGCGATTAATGGCCGACCTGTGATTGCGGTTGAGGAGACCAATGTACCCCAAAGCCAATATTCACCCCATCCATTGTAGTAAACATTAAGTTTTTGAGCATGGATTTATTTCCTTTTGATACGTTGGCGAGCACTACTGTTCTGAAATGACAGCTTTGTCCGTTATAATTGTATAAACATTTTTGGTTTCTGGTAATTATGTCCTCATTGATCAATTTTCTATCTCGCTTTAGTACTGCAACTCTTCAGCGCAGTCTGAGCTATGCTAAACACATTGATAGGGAAACGATTGAGTTCTTTGAGGAAAAAGACGGGGTTACGATGTATGCCCAAATTGAAGGAACAGATTATTACGATACCGCAATTACCTATAATCCCCAAAAAGACCGTTTAATCGATGACGACTGCACTTGTCCGGTTGGATATAACTGTAAACATGCTGCTGCTTTAGCGCGGTTATTCTTTCAGGAATATCGCCAGGAATTTCAGCAGCGTTATGCTGACTCTCAATCCCCGCAGGGAATCACAAAACGCCAACGGGGGGATGATCAGGCGCAGCGCTGGTTGAATGATTTTAAACGGTATTTACAACAGACTGAACCAGAGCAATCTGTCAAAACAAATAATTATTTAATTTACCTGCTAGATCAGTCTGTCAGCTTAAAGAAATTGACAGTTGATGTTCAGAAGGCCAGACGCAATAAAAACGGCTCAATTGCGGGGGAAAGTTATTATACCCAATATGAAAATATCACCAGAAAGCATCTGACTTTACCTGAACAAAAACGACAATTATTTAACCAGATTTATTATTATGCCAAAATAAACAGTGACGAACGCTTTTATCAAAGCAATCTTGATATCTCCAGAATTTTATTGGAGCATTTCAAATCTTTTATTCAAAGTGGCGATGTGTACTGGCAAAAAAAGAGCCATACTGCACTTCAATGGTCAGAACAAGGCTACAACATCGAATTTAGATGGGAACAAGGGGCTAAACAACAGACTGAGCATTTAAATATTGAATTGGTCAATGGTGATATTCGACTCGATTTAAAATCAAATCCTCATATTCAGATTCTCGCGAGCCAGCCACCGTGTTATGTGGATATTCAACACAACACGGTGGGCCAGTTATATGGTGAATATACGGCAAATCTTCTGTACCATTTTTTACAGATGCCTGATCTTCCATCTATGCTCTTGCCAGAGTTTGAGCAACTGACTCATCAATATTCAGACGTGAAAAATCTGCCTCGGCCCGAGTCTATTCAGCATATTGATGTCCTTGAGGGTAGTCCCCAGCCAATTTTACGCTTCGGTGTTTTAGATAAATTTGATTGGAAATGGGAAGAGTCTGTTTGTGCCGAAATTGAATTCTCCTATGTAGGCGGACGAATAAAAGCAGGTACATCAGGTGACAGTTTTATTGGTGAGCAGCATGGGAAAATGGTGCGACAGCTTCGGGACTTAGTTCAGGAACAACAGTCAATCCAGCGTTTAAAGCTATTGGTCGAATCACTGAAGTGGGTAAAAGATCTTAATTATTACCAGCAATTAAAACTGGATAAACAACGTCTTGATTCTATGGTTTTTGCGTTCTATGGAGACTGGATCAAACAGCTGATGCCCATCAATCAAATTGAATTGATGGGATGGCAGATAGAGCATCTGGAACACAGCCCATTTAAGCTGCAATATGTTGAAAATTTAAATATTTCCATCACTGAATCTGAAGGCCAGCAGGACTGGTTCAATATCGGGGCGACCGTTCAGGACAGTGCAGGCAATAGCTATGATTTACTCGATGCACTTGTGGCTTTGGTGAAAGAACATCCTGATTTACTTGATCCGCGGACTTTTATTCATCTGCATGACAGTCAAATTTTCACCGTGAAAACTGCAGTTGATCAACCTGATTTGGCTCTATCCGCTAGGGATATTAAGCCGGTATTGTTGCATCTGCAGAGCATTTTACAGCAAGAAGAGCGCAGTATTGATCGCTATGATGCGAGTCAATTATTAGAATTGCAGCATAATCTTGGGATGACATGGCAGGTCAGTGATCGCCTGCAGCAATTTGTACAGAAATTCAAACAAGGCTATCAGCAACAACTGCCGACACCACAAGGTTTTCAGGGGGAGTTGCGTCCATACCAGCAGCAGGGCTTAGGCTGGTTACAGTTTTTAAGGGAAACCCAGCATGGTGGGATTCTGGCGGATGATATGGGTTTGGGTAAAACAGCACAAACTTTAGCCCACTTACTCATGGAAAAGCAGGCTGGTCATTTGCAGGACAGACCCGCCTTAATTGTTGCACCCACATCGCTGATGCATAACTGGTTCAAAGAAGCGGAGAAATTTACCCCTGAGCTCAAGGTATTGCTGCTACAGGGGCCCGATCGCCATCAGTATTTTGAGCAGATTCCGCACTATGATATTGTGTTAACCACCTATCCGCTTCTGGCGAGAGATGAAGAGCAACTAAAGCAATATGAATATCATCAACTCATTTTGGATGAGGCGCAGAATATCAAAAATCCGCGCGCCAAAGCTGCACAGGTAGTACGGCAATTAACAGCGCGACATCGTCTATGTCTAACCGGTACACCTATGGAAAATCATTTGGGTGAGCTGTGGGCACTATTTTATTTCCTGATGCCAGGATTTTTATATTCACAAGAAATTTTTAATAAAAAGTACCGTCATCCGATTGAAAAGCGCGGTGATGAGCAGTTAAGACAAAAGTTGGTCAACCGGATTAAGCCCTTCATTTTACGTCGCTTGAAAACTGACGTAGCCAAAGAGTTGCCAGAAAAAACCACGATTGAAGTCCATATTGACATGAATGAGCAGCAATCCAAGCTATATGAGGCTGTTCGCGCCACGATGCAGGCAAATATTCAGAAAATTGTGGCAGAAAAAGGCTTTAAGCGTAGTCAAATCCAAATTTTAGATGCCTTGCTGAAGCTGCGTCAGGTCTGTTGTCATCCTAGCTTGCTGAAACTGGATTCAGTTAAAACCGGGCAGGCGTATTCTGCTAAACTTGAACAGTTGATGGATATGGTTGTTCCAATGGTGGAAGAGGGACGAAAAATTCTTATTTTCTCTCAGTTTACCTCAATGTTGGAACTGATTGAACAACAGCTCTATCACGCAGAAATTGGCTATGTGAAGCTGACTGGAAAGACCAAAAAGCGAGATGAAGTCATTACAGCATTTCAGTCTGGACAAGTGCCGGTATTTTTAATCAGTCTGAAAGCAGGAGGGGTCGGTCTGAATCTAACTGCCGCAGATACGGTCATTCACTATGATCCATGGTGGAACCCTGCTGCTGAAGATCAAGCTTCAGATCGTGCATGGCGGATTGGACAGGACAAGCCGGTATTTGTGTATAAGCTGATTACCAATAAAAGCATAGAAGAAAAAATTATTGCCTTGCAGCAGAATAAAGCAGAACTGGCACAGTCTATTCTAAGCACAGATCATGAGGGAGAAGCGAAACTGACGGAAAATGACGTGATGAACTTGTTTGAGAAATTTTAGTTTGGTTTCAGGTTACCCTAATCATCTGTAAGTATCTGAAAGTCTGGATGCAATTTTTTCCAATGTTCTCTTAATTTTTCTTTATGAACAGAAATCATAGGTAAGTCTAGTAATAGCGCTGGCCATACTGACCGTGCTTTATCGATGATCTCACGAAGTTGTTTTTCTATAACACGCCATGGAACACCGACTTTTTCCGCCCATTGTTTAAAGTGTTTCATCTCAGCTAAATACCAATCTTTATTTTTGGCAAGATTCAATGCGAAATGACGCTCATTTTCAATATATACACTTGTCATCAATATATCGTATGCAGGGGATAATCTTGGCGTTGTTTTATCGTGATAAATCATACTCCAGTTCTTTAAGTGTGCATCTCCATTGGCGAGCAAAATGTTGACAAGTAAGCGGCTGGCAAATTGCTGAATATCAAGAATTTTGTTATCTGAAAATTGATAAATGATCTTTCCTATCTGCTCATAATTTGTGGTGCTGTATTTCTGCTGTGGATATGCACCGAAGATCTGAGCAAAGTCTTCGATGTGAATAAGCTCTGTAGTATCAGCAGTACTCTGTCTATCAAATCTTTTTATTGCAAAAGCATATTGCTCTTGGGGTAAATTTAATGGTGGAAGGTTTTGTAAGAGTGCCATATCCACCAAGCGAATCTCAGGGACATCTATTCCGACCATTTTGGCAAGACTCATCATAGAATATTCATTTAGCGGAACAAAGGCATGTCTGGAAGAAGGAGTTTTGACAATCCAGTCCCCGAGTAGAGTCGTTTCCGTTGCCTGTGCTAATGTAAAACGCCCATCTTTGGCTTTCATGGAAAACTTCATTTGGACGCCGGCCAAGGAAAACTTATTATTTGTCCGAATCTCTTGTTTTAATATCTGATCTGGATTCGAGATCTGAAGCTTAAATTTTATTCCATCTGGGATTTCTTCTGGATCTACTGGGGTTGCAATTAGTGCCCCAGGTAAATCATGACCTAAAGCTGCCAATAACTGAAATTCATTGTCTATATGTACTTTGAGGCTTTGTGCAATCAGTTCGCGTAATGCACCTTCTGGTAGCAAGTTTGATAGCAAGGGATGTAAACGCTGATGTGTAACATAGGTCTTTTCTAAAATCTTATCCACTTGAGGATACAAGGGGGAAGTCAGCAGGCTCAAGGTCGGGCGTTGCTGATCAGAGCGGAAAGAATCTGTAAAAACCAGAATATTTTTTCCGCTCTGAAATCCTGCCAAGTATCCAACGATACCGTGATGTAATGTTAATTTCAGGACGGCAACAGTATTCATGGTTCCTCTCCTCCGAGAAGACCCTTCCATGGGTTAGTCATTAAGTCATCCTGATCTTCAATAGTGACTTTAATTTCATCATTCAATAATTGTCTAATCAAATGAACCTTATCATCAGGGATGAGCATCAGTTGAGCATTTAATCCTGCCGCTATAATTTCTAAGGTCTCTAATCGAGGGTTGCCCTGACTTTCCAGTTTTTGGTACTGCTGTCTTGAAATGCCTGTACGGGATTGCATATCAACTTGCTTTAAGCCCAATTGGGTTCGTCTTTTTTTGATTTGCTGTAGTAAAGACTTATTTAGTATAGACATATTTATTGCTTTTTGGTGGTATAAGAATCATATTAGTTGCTTTTTTATTAAGAAGCAATGACAGAAATTATTAACAGGCTCCGCGGCATCAATATTTAGGATCTAGGCAAGCTGATCTTGTTTAACATAAGCCACTTAGTAGTAGCTAATACTATCTTTTGTTTTGGAGTTTTTTTTATCTTGTATGATTGATACTCTGGAGCATCATCTACACGGTTTTTTGTTCACAGTTTTGAAAGAGCACTTTTGTAAACTTACTTTTTTAAGTATAAAAATTTCTTATGAAGTAAAATATTGAATAAAACAACAATAAAAAAGCCCCAGTCATTCAACTGAGGCTTTTAGAATCTGGAGCGGGAAACGAGACTCGAACTCGCGACCCCAACCTTGGCAATAGTCACCGACATAAAATACACTAAATAACATAATTGATATTTCAATAAACCCTATATATAACAGTTATATAGGGTTTTTATTTTGTGTGGTGTAATTTAAGGTAGAGTAGGGTGCTTTAAGTTTTGGTCACTAATTTTAATATGTAAATCAACAATAATTACCGACATATATATTCTCTTTCTAAGAGTAGTTTACTATTTGGTATAATATTATGATGAGGTTAGGGCTTTGACTGCTACGATTTCTGTTTGGCCTTTTGGCGTAAGACATACAAATATAAGTTTTCTACTTTTTCACGTGCCCATGGGGTGGTACGCAAGAATCGCAATGATGATTTAACACTTGGGTCTATGCAAAAACATCTAATCTCAATTTTACGACTTAAACCTTCAAAGCCACCGTAGTAATCCAATAATTCATCCAAAATGTCAGCAAGTTTTTTACCGTGTAAAGGATCATTGGTGGTGTTCATAATAGATCAATCGTATTTTGGGTGGCCATTATTATAACCTGGGCTAGTTGGAAAACTAGAGAGTTGGAATGTAGGTAATGATGGACTGAATAGCCACCAAAATTCTAGACACACATAACCATATTTTGGACTGCCACTGCTGTCCCACAATTTTTACAAGAGGAAGCTTACGCGAGCTTCCTCTTGATTGATGGAGGCTTTATCGAGTGAAAATAACGCTTTTAAGGTTTTTATTTCAAATAAATTTACTGGAATTATTCTGAGTAAGCGCTGAACTGTATTAGTTCAGAGTTAATCTGATTTTTTATCTTAGGAAAGAAAATTATTTCACCTAACCTTAAAATAATGTTTTTCAGTAACCAGCTAAATTTTTATTTGTTTATAAAGACGCTCTTTAGGGTCTTCATTTGATTTTGTGACTTTATCAGCAAATTTCTTATCTAACATCAAGGCTGCATATGTTTTGTAACCTATCTCCAATCGGTCTACCTTATTTCCTTCTTGTTCAAACTCTTCAATTAATTTATTGACTTTTTTTACGCTGATATCACTCATATCTTTCAACCATTTAATTTGGGGTTCTTTTAATCTAATCTTTAATTATTGAGATTAGATTAAAGTACAAAGCGCATTTAAGGGCTAATAGCTTATGGAGTAATCACCCCAGGTTAATTAACCCGAATCGCGGATAAGAAATAAACTTGAAAAATAAGAGGACTAGAGCCATCAGTTGAGTTACCAAACCTAAAGCTTTAGCCCCGATGTTCAATAGTAACGAATTATTCTGCGTAATTGATGATTTCTTTCTGAAATTTGAAGCAACTTATTGGAAATTTTCTAAATAAAGTCATCAGTCTATAAGAATTCGAATAGCCCAACTCAGCCTCTCAGAAATTAGTTTTATCGTCATTTGGTATATTTAGGACTTGGAAAAATTAGGCTTCATAGAAATGTCATAATTTAGAGATATTAATGTCATCGAACTGGATTAAAAAAGAACAAAAAACCCACAATAGCAAGCTGTTATGACTAAAAAAATATCCAGACGTGAACTGCTTAAGACCTCCATTGCAGGCTTCGGTGCTTTGTCTTTACCCATATCTTTGACCGCTTGTGGCAGTGATGAGGATGCTTCAGATCAAGCTCAGGCACATCTTAAAGTCGCTTTTAAACATGGGGTGGCCAGTGGTGATCCCTTACAGGATCGGATAATTCTATGGACACGCTTAAGTCCGGAAGATGAAAACCTGCGTTATCAGGTGCAGTGGGAAATTGCTGCCGATCAGGATTTTCGCCAGATAATCAGTACAGGACAAGTTGAAACCAGTCGGTCGCAAGATTTCACGGTTAAAGTCGATGCGGATCGTCTATCGGCAGGGCAAACTTATTTTTACCGTTTTAAGTGTGCATCGGTATATTCATCTGTCGGTCAAACCAAAACTTTAGCCACGCAAAGCAAGCTGGTGCAATTTGCCGTTTGTTCATGTTCCAATTATCCAGCCGGATATTTTCATATCTATCAGGAAATTGCCCAGCAAGACCTAGATGTGGTGATTCATTTAGGGGATTACATTTATGAGTACGGGATGGGTGGTTATGCGACTGAACAGGCTGCAGCATTAGGCCGAAGTCTGGCTGCAGATAATGCTGAGGAAATCATTAAACTGGAAGACTACCGCAAGCGTTATGCCTTGTATCGAACTGATGCGGACTTACAAGCAGCACATCAGCGTCATCCATTTATTGTGGTCTGGGATGATCATGAGCTGACCAATGATACCTGGGAGCAGGGTGCGGAAAATCATGATGTTTCAGAAGGTGATTTTTTTGCACGTAAGCTGGCTGCTTTGCAGGCCTATTTTGAATGGATGCCGATTCGTCCAGTGTCTGAAACAGATCATTTGAATATTTATCGCCAGTTTAATTTTGGTGATCTGGTTCAGCTGAATATGCTGGATACTCGTATTTTGGCGCGTAACAAGCAATTGCAATATGCTGACTATCTTACCGCGACAGGACTAGATGCCAATAAATTTCAGACAGATTTGCTCAATCCGACGCGTACCTTGTTAGGACATACACAACGTGAATGGATACTGAAACAACTCAGCCAATCGAATGCCGTCTGGAATGTGCTGGGTCAGCAGGTGCTGATGAGCAAGATGCTAATTCCGGCCGAAATTCTGGCTGTTTTGGGGCAGATCACCAGTGGTCAGGCCACTGCAGATGTGTTGCTACAAGTGCGTCAGATGCTGACAGAACTGGTAGGCCTAAAAATACGCTATCTGCAAAATGATCCAACTTTGACAAAGGCAGAATTAGCCAGAATACTGACTGTTGTGCCTTATAATCTTGATGCCTGGGATGGGTACGTCGTGGAGCGTGAGGTGATTTATACGGCTTGTAAACAGCTGAATAAAAAACTGATTGTACTTGCAGGAGATACCCATAATGCCTGGAACTCCACTTTGAGAGATCAAGCCGGCAGTACAGTCGGGGTAGAACTAGCGACCAGTTCAGTTTCATCACCGGGTATGGAGAAGTATTTGCAGATTCCCTTAGCCCAGTTACAGGAATTTGAAATGGCATTTACTACGCTAATTGATGAGCTGAATTATTGTAATTTGAATCAACGCGGATACTTGAGTGTTGCATTTACCCCGGATCAGGTACAGGCGAACTGGATTTTTATCGATAGCATCCAGAATCGTAGTTATCAGGTTGATCAAAGCCGTGCGTATCAGCTTCAATTAGATCATGAATTAAATGAAATCAAACCGTTAAAGCAAACTGCCTAAGCTGCTTAGAGTTTAAATATCCGGGCCAATGCCCGGATATTTTTTTATAACATTTCATCCCTATAGCTATCAATATCCAGATGTTTGATCGTATTTGCAATACTGATGCTCATATTTTAGTAGCCGCGTATATAATCCGGCAAAGTGAATTAATTGCTGTTTTAGTTCGGCATACCGAGGATCATGGCTTGAATAAAAACGTAATTTTAGTCGTAGCAGGCAGGTTTTTTATAAGCCCAAAAACAGATTTTATGTAATGGGAACAAAAATCATGGCAGCCAAGGCCCAAGGAATTAAGAGCTTGGCTTTGTCCCTGATTCCGCGGATTTTAATTTGGGGATTTACGCATTGTTATGTGCATATCAACTCACCCATCAAAATAAGCCAAAAATTCTAATTATAGAATCAGTGGCTTAAACAGGATTCGGGTTAATTAAGATGTATGGTTTAATAAGTGCTGTTGTGCGATATACATGGGCTTATCCAAACTTGGTGTACATTGAATCCATGTTCCATCTGCTTGAAGCTCCCATGCACGGCGGTTATCTTGAAGATAATTCATTAAGCCATCTTGCAGAATTTGTTTACGAAGTTTTTTATCTTCGATTGGGAAACAGGTCTCGATGCGAGAGAATAAATTACGCCCCATCCAATCTGCACTGGCGCAATAAAGCTTGTTTTCGCCCTGATGGTAAAAATAATAAACCCGGGTATGTTCTAAAAAACGTCCCACAATTGAGCGGACTCGAATATTTTCAGAAAGCCCTTTCACTTGTGGGCGTAAGCAGCAAATTGAACGGACAATCAAATCGATTTGAACGCCCGCTTTAGATGCCCTATATAGGGCATCAATTAGTTGAGGTTCAGTTAAGGCATTTACTTTAATAATAATCTGCGCTTTTTTGCCTGCTTTGCTATTTTCAGTTTCAGTTTCGATGAGTTCAATCAATTGAGAATGCAGAGTAAATGGTGCATGAAAAAGTTTTTTCAATTTGACCATTTTCCCCATGCCTGTGAGCTCCTGAAAGACTTTATGGACATCTTCACAAATATCAGCATCACTGGTCAGTAGTCCATAATCAGTATAGATTTTGGCATTCATTGCATGATAGTTACCTGTGCCTAAATGAACATAACGTTTAATTTTGTCTATTTCACGACGCACGATCAGAATCATTTTGGCGTGGGTTTTATAGCCAACGATCCCATATACAACAACCGCCCCAGCTTCTTGTAATAGATTGGCAACTTCGATATTTGACTCTTCATCAAAGCGAGCACGTAATTCAATCACTGCTGTGACTTCCTTACCATTTCGTGCCGCTTCAGCAAGGACTTGCACAATTTCAGAATGTACACCACTCCGATAAAGGGTTTGTTTTATGGCTAACACATGTGGATCATGGGCTGCCTCTTTCAGTAGCTTAATGACCGGAGCGAAAGAGTGAAAAGGGTGATGTAATAAAACATCTCCGGTTTTTAATACCTCAAATATGGATTTTTTCCCATACAACACTTTCGGTAATTTTTGTACATGGGGAGGAAAACGTAACTCTGGCAAATTGAAGTTCGATATAAAGCGCGCCAGATTAAGCGGGCCGTCAATACGATAGAGTTGCTCTTGCTTAAGATCAAATTGTCCAAGTAAATAATCAATAATATTTTCAGGGCAATTTTTAGTCACCTCAAGTCTTACAGCCCGACCAAAGCGCCGTGAGGATAGTTCATCTTTTAAGGCAATTGCTAAGTCTTCAACATCTTCTGAGATAGTTAAATCTGCATTACGTGTGACCCGAAATTGATAACATCCAGTGGTGGTTACCCCTGGAAATAACTCATGAAGATGTTGCTGAATAATGGCTGAAAGTAGAATGTAGTGTTCATCCTCGCCAGAAATACTATTAGGTAACTTTACTAATCTAGGTAATGATCGTGGTGCGGGAACAATCGCCAAATCAATTTTTCGTCCAAATGCATCTTTACCTTCTAGGGTTACAATGAAATTTAGACTTTTATTCACTAGCCGAGGAAAGGGGTGGGCTGGATCTAAACTGATAGGTGTGACCACAGGTCGAACTTCATTATGGAAATAGTCCTTAATCCATTCTTTATGTTTTTCGAGGATGTCACCATACTGAATGAAATGAACACCATGTCCTTGCAGTTGTGGTAAGAGATTATAATTAAGTATTTTATACTGTTCTTCGACAGCTTCGTGTGCAAGTTTGGAAATGGTGGTGACTATATCTGAGAGGAGTGAGTTATCTGGACGAGCTCTAGCATGATCTGAAAGTTCAATTTGTTGCATTAAACTGGCAACTCGTATTTCAAAAAACTCATCCAGATTACTTGAAAAAATAATTAAAAAATTAAATCGTTCAAGTAAAGGGTATTCAGTATCTTTCGCCTGTGCCAACACCCGCTTATGAAACTCAAATAGTGAGAGCTCTCTATTTATATACTTTTTTAACGGATGTGATGAAGAGTTTGAAGACACATTTAAGGTAGTCATTTATGGCTCTTATAAAGTCAGATTGCAGCGCTGAAGGAAGCTAATAGAAAATTCTTTAAAGCCTTTGAAAGAGGTTAATTGACTCTTTGTAAATAAAAAAATGACTAATTCTGTAGAAAGGCTAAGAATTAAACTTTATTCAACTAAGCATTCTGTGACTGTTTCATGACATATTTATGACATCGTACTGTATTGTTATTTCATCTGGGTAATATTCAGACTTTTATCTGAATTTAGAAGAAAAGGGGCAGCGTTGATTTAAACCGGGACAACTTGGGGGCTTAATGAGAAAAATTCTAGAAAAGCGATTTCACTAAAACTGTCATCAGTTATTCATAGTGATGTCATGTATAAAAACTAAGCTATTTTGAATTTTAACAACTGTTCAAAATCATTATGAATATAAAACCAAAAATATTGAGTTTAAGTTTAATACTTATGGGGTGCTCGTTTTCTGCACATGCACAATTAATGTTTAGTCAGTATATAGATGGTACATCTAATAAAAAGGGTTTGGAAATCTATAACCCTGACAGTTTAACAGTGAACTTAGCTGATTATGAGATTCAACAATTTACTAATGGTTCAACCACGAAATCTGCGACTTTTCAATTAGAAGGTTCATTGGCAAGTAAAGCAAAATACATTATTGGTCGAACAGAGTTGCAGGCAGTAATTGGTAATAAAGTCAATCAAGTGGCAGGACTTGCATTTAATGGAGATGATACCTTGGTCCTGTTTTATAAAGGTACTCCAATAGACCGTTTTGGTCGTGTGGGAGAGGATCCAGGTACTGGTTGGGGAGTGGGTTTTAGTAGTTATCAAAATAGTTTGTCACGTACTAAAACTTCAAATAATGTAACTTCAATTGATCCTGCAACAGCATTTGAGTTAGAAAGCGAATGGTCTAAATGGTCTGATCGAAATGAGTTTTCCCAGTATTTAGATACAAGCGCGCCTATAACCTCCCCCGTTACTCCTATCAGTTGTAATACAGCAGATACGGCGATTGCGGATCTACAATCTGCCGCAGAAAATCAACCATATGTTGTTCGTGGTGTTATTACCGCAGACTACCGTTATGACAATGGTTTTTCTGGTTTTTATATACAAACGCCCGATAGTAAAGCCAAATCCAATTTAAGTAATGCTATTTTTGTCTATCTTCCTGCAAGTAGTAAAATCACTGGAGGAAAAGTAGGTGAAGAGGTTATTTTAAAAGGTCGTTTAACCTCATATCAAAACCAACTCCAAATAGATCAACTTGATCAAAATATTCAAACCTGTCATACACAAGCATCCAATACAGTCACGGCACAGGCACTTAATTTACCGTTTACCAGTTTGACGGAGATAGCAGGAAATGTACCTAAACGCTATCAAGGGATGCTGGTTAAAATCCCACAAACTTTAACGATAAGTGAAAATTACAATTACGGTCGTTATGGTGAGCTATCTTTAAGTTTAGGTCGCTTGTATATTCCAACTAATCTATATCCTGCAAAATCTGCTGAAGCAGTTGCATTAGCCCAGCAAAATCTGCTTTCTAAAATTATCTTGGATGATGGCTATAATAATCAAAATAGAACACCATTACTTCCGCAAAACTTCAATGCCATAAATACATTAAGAACAGGTTCTGAACTGAAAAATGTTGAGGGGATTTTAGAATATCGTTTTAATGCATGGCGAATTCAACCGATACAGGGGAAGGTACAACCTGAAATTATCAAGGATACTAATTTACGTCCTTCAACGGTGATTCCAAAAGATGTTAAACAAATTCGCGCTGCGGCTTTTAATGTCTTAAATTATGATAATGGTTCAGAAAAAGGTTTCCCAACAGAACGTGGTGCAAGCTCAGAAACTGAGTTTAAGAAGCAACATCAAAAAATTGTCAGTGCTTTAAAAACAATTGATGCCGATGTGTATGGGTTAATGGAAATCGCAAATAATGGTTTTGATGATAAAAGTGCAGTGGCATACTTATCGCAAGCCTTAGGTGCAGACTGGAAATATGTCATTCCAACCCAAATGACAAAATTAGGTACAGATGCAATTGCAGTTGCGATTATCTATAACAGTAAGCGCGTAAAACCTGTAGGTGAGCCTGCAGTTTATGATGATCAGACTGAAAAGAACCGTGTCACCATGGCGCAAAGTTTCCAATCTGTAAATGGTGGAAAAATATTTACGATAGTACCCAATCACTTAAAGTCGAAAGGCAGTTGTCCTACCGATAAAACTCTGGCCGATGCTGATCAGGGTGATGGTCAAGGTTGCTGGAATGCAACACGTTTAACTGCAGTACAAGAACTTATGCAGTGGATTGCAAAAAATCCAACACAAGTGGCTAAACCAAATTATTTGCTGGTCGGTGATATGAATAGTTATGCTAAAGAAGATCCGATTTTAGCATTAGAAAAAGCCAATTATAAAGTCTTGCTCAATGACGAAAAAATTGGACAAGGTAAAACAGCCTATAGTTATGTATTTGGTGTTGCAAGTGATGCCAATGGCAATGGGGGCGCAGGAAACCTAGACCATGCAATTGCTGATGCAGACTTATATCCAATGGTGAAACGCGCTTTTGCTTGGCACATCAATGCTGATGAGCCGACGGCCTTAGACTATAACGAAGAATATAAAACAGATGAGCAAATTGCAGCATTCTATAGCGATGATGCATTCCGTTCTTCCGATCATGATCCTGTAATTGTTGATATGGATTTAAACGAAAATATATCGAGTAATCCTGATACAGGAAAAATAAGCGGTGGCAGCATGGGGATCTGGTCAATGTTAACCTTAACGGGCCTCGTTTTAGTTTCCATGATACGCAGACGTAAATTTTGATATGAGTTCATCGACTGTAAATTAAGAAAACTGACGAAATAAATTTAATCTATAAGGGGAAATTTCATATTTCTCCTTATTTTATTGAGTGCTTAAAAAATTAGCCAAGCAATAATCAAACATATGCTTATTCAAAATTTATAATTTAAGCTTGGGGCATGAAATGAAAAGTTCCCTAATGGGATAACTTAACCATTTGTTAAAAAACAATTAGAAAAAATAGTGAATGTCATGAATTTTAAACAGCAGACCTACATGATGTTTGTTTAAATTATAATCAGGTGGGGTGGTCATGTCTTTTAATAATAAACTAACTAGGTATTCGGGTTTTACATGCAGTTTATTAGTTTCTAGTATGTTTTTAACTGGGTGTAATAATGATAGTAAAGAAAATACGAATATAACGCCTGTTATTCCTCCTAAACCGCTGGAAGTCAATTTAGTACATATTAATGACAGTCATTCACATTTGGATGAGGAAAGTACTATATTAATGCTTGAAACTTCGATGGGTAAACGTGAAGAAATACAAGTCTCTAATGGTGGTTTTGCACGCGTTGCTGCGTTGATGAATACTTTGGCAAGCACTGAGAAGAATCCAATAAAAATTCATTCAGGTGATGCCATTACTGGGGACCTCTATTTTACTTTGAAAGAAGGTGAAGCAGAGGCAGATCTCATGAATAGTGTTTGTTTCGATACGTTAACGCTAGGTAATCATGAATTCGATAATACGGATGATGGCTTAAAAAAATTTATTGGATTCTTAAATGATAAAGGTAATTGTGAAAATAAAACCCAAGTCTTGAGTGCAAATGTCGAGTTTGGAAAAACTTCAGCACTATACCAAACTAACCTTGTTAAACCTTATACAGTTATGGAAAAAGAAGGGCAGAAAATTGCTTTAATTGGTTTAACGATTGCCAATAAAACTAAAAATGCTTCTCGACCAAATCAAGATACTGTATTTAATGATGAAGTAGTTACTGCACAAAAATATATTGATGAGCTAAAACAGCAAGGCATCAATAAAATTATTGTTCAATCTCATTTAGGGTACGGGTTAGAAAAAGATTTAGCCACTAAATTGTCAGGCGTTGATGTCATTGTTGGCGGAGATTCTCATACCTTGCTGGCAGATGCGAAACTTAAAAGTTACGGTATAAGCCCAGAGGGTGACTATCCCACTGTATTAAAAAATAAAGATGGTGATCAGGTCTGTGTTGTACAGGCATGGCAATATAGTTATGTCGTCGGACAACTCAAAGTCAACTTTGATGCCGATGGTAAAATTGAAGCATGTGCAGGAAAAGCCAATGTATTGATTGGCGATGATTTTAAACGTACAGCTAAAGATGCTCCAGCATTGATGAGTACGGAACTAGATTCTATTAAGCGAGATATTGAAAATAGTAACTCCTTACGTATTGTACAGCCTGATGCTATAGCTTTAAGTATTTTAGAACCGTATAAAGTCGCTAAAAACTTATTAGGCAAAGAAAAAGTTGCCATTGCTAATGATAATTTATGCTTACGTCGTGTTCCAGGAATGACCAAAGATACATCACGTTCTAGTTTAGGTGATGTCTGCAATAAAGCAGATTTTATTAATCAGCATGGGGGTGATGTACAGCAGCTGGTTGCCGAAGCATTTCTACAGCAAGGTAAAAAATATTTTAATGCAGATATTTCAATCCAAAACGGAGGAGGGGTAAGGGTAGATCTGCCTCAAGGTGATATTACGGTAGAGAAAATTTATACAGTGCTGCCATTCAAAAATACCTTAGTACAATTAAATGCAACTGGCCAAGAAATTAAAGCAGTGCTGGAAGATGCCATGGATGCTGTTACGAGTAATAACACAGGCAGTTATCCATATGCGGGTGGACTACAATGGGATGTAGATTTAACTAAGGCAAAGGGTCAGCGTTTATCCAATTTAAAGGTTCGAAATGCACAAGGTCAATATCAGCCATTAAATATGAATCAGACCTATCAAGTAATTACCATCAACTTTCTGGCTGATGGTCAGGACTTTTACACAAGCTTTAAAGACATTACTGGTGAGCGTCGTATAGATGTGGGATTAGATTATGCAGAAGCATTTTTGCAGTATGTAGAAGGGTTACCTGGTGAAAAAGGGCAAAAGGCCTTGTCCCGATTGCCAGTTGAGCAATACAGCACGCAAAATTATAAAGAATAAAAAGGATTTATTGATAAAAGATAAAAATTTTGGCTCAGACCGATCCATAGTTTTAAAAAAAAGAAGCTCCATTGAGCTTCTTTTTTTTAAAACTATGGATTAGAGAAATATTACTTTTTAAATTTTCATTCAAATTAATTTAAAAGGGGAAATAACTATTCCGATTCGTAAAGCGTATATTTGGTCTATATAGTACAATGGAAGTTGATTACATAGTTTTTGCTGGAAAATCTAAGGTTTGTCGTAATTTTTTGAAAGACGTTAAGTGATATTTAAGAATCAAATAAACTATTTTCATCATAGTGAAATAATTTGATTTTATATTTAGTGCAAATAAATAATACTGAATAATTAGTGATACAGCGCAAATTGATCTGTTTAATTTGGGAGAGTTAAACAGATTTTTTTCTTGAAAAAAATATCTAATCCCTAGCCGAAATTGTTACGGCACTAACAGCCCCGTCAAGTTATTGAGCGGGGTTTTTCTTTTCTTATTGGTGGTACACATGGATGCAGTCAATGCAAAGAGAACCTTAAATAAATTACACAATGAGTGAAAGAGATATGAAAACTTTGAACCGACATTTATAAACAGCTAACAGGTGATCACTATTGATGATAATGATGCCTAGTATTTACATGCCTATGAAGAATATTTAATCCAATATTAACCAGGAATATCTATTTAAATACAAATAGAACAGTGGGTTAATTTTTTAAAAAAGTCGCTCTTGGTGTAATACAGTCATAGGCTTATGTAGGGTAGCAGGTGATATGTCATCTAACTCATTAAGCTGAACAGATCGTGGGCGGCCAATACACGCTAAGCAAAACTAAAATTGCAGAGCATGACCATCTTTTACTGAATAGAGCTGCAGACGAGGAAAATCCTCTAGAGTCGATGGATATTTATCTATTGATGATTTTACTAATTTGAAAAGTTGAGGCTGTTGTTTAACATCTAACTTTTTTGCAAATCTTGTCCAAGTAAGTGCCAAAATTTGGCAGGAAATAAATCATTCAAATTATTTCACATTCAATAATTGATCCCACTTGAAGTAGTTTTGAGTTAGCCGATCTCTTGACATGTTCCAGGTTCTATTCGGTAACGTACTTGCTCCTAAAGCCAGCTTGGTTTTGCCAAACTTATGATGGATTTCCTCAAGTGAATCCATCAGGTTATTGTCTAAGCTTATTTGCTTCATGTCAGTGAACAGGTCATAAATATGGGAAGCTTTAGGCTCCAGGCACGTCAAGATCACGCCACATTTCTTAAAGGCAATATCTTTGGTATACAAGTCATCAATCATCGTGGTAGCAATTTTAGAGAACACTAACAGGTTGTCAGTAGGTTCTTGTAAAGTCACTGCAGCTGACTTGCTGTAATAAGGTCTATACGTGTCAAACGGGTTAGATTGTACGAAGCCAATTATATAACCACACAATAAATTTTCACCTCTTAAACGAGTAACTGCATCTTGCACATAGAGGCTCATAGCTTCTTTTAAGTCGTCAATATGGTAAATCCTTTGTCCAAAAGAACGGCTTGCAACAATCTGCTTTTTTGGTGCCCGCGTATGCTCTAGCTCTATACATGAAACACCCTGCAATTCCAGTAATGTCCTATGCATGACGATAGAAAACTGATCTCTGATCATCAGAGGCGAAGCCATAATGAAATCCATGACTGAGTGTATCCCCATGCTGTTGAGCTTTTGGCTGTGCTTCCTGCCAACTCCCCAGATTTCACTCACTTCTATAGCTTGGTACAGATCTTCAGCAGAGCAAGGATCCATTGAAACTAGGTTGCATACACCGTTCAGATAAACATTCTTTTTCGCAATGTGGTTTGCTAGTTTTGCTTCTGTCTTAGATCTGCCAATGCCAATACATACTGGTAAACCAAGCCAAGAAAAAATACGCTGACGAATGTGCTGGGTATAGTCAGTTAAGTCGTAATTTCCCGCATGGGCTGTCAGATCGAGAAAACATTCATCAATAGAGTAAATCTCCTGTTCTTTAGGAGAAACAAAGTCGGACAGGACTTTCATGAATCTGCGTGACATCTCTGCATACAGGGCATAATTGCTAGAAAGCACTTGGACCTGATGCTGTTCAACGATGTCCTTGATCTGAAATAGAGGAACACCCATCTTAATGCCTAGGTCCTTGGCCTCTTGAGAGCGGGCTACAGCGCAGCCATCATTATTAGACAGGACAATTACTGGTTTATCTTTTAGACCAGGGTTAAAGATGCGCTCACAACTCACATAGCAATTATTAATGTCTACTAAAGCGTAGATTTTCTGAGAATATATGGTCATTGGGCAGGAAACCAATAAAGAAATTAACGATTTCTAAATGACTTAATGACAAAAGTAACCACACCCCAAATCACCATTTCCTGGCCATCTTGCAGATGAATGTCTGAGCAATCTGGATTTTCAGCTTTAAGCCAACGATAATTATTTTCGATCATTAAGCGTTTTACAGTGAAATCATTGTCGATCAGTGCAATCACGATGTCTTCATGTTTGGCGTCAATACTTCGGTCTACAATCAGTTCATCATCAATCTCAATACCTGCATCTCGCATAGAAAGTGAAGCGACTTTCACCACAAAGGTTGCTGCTTCATTTCTAATCAAGTGTTCATTCATGTCTAGAGTTTTATCTACATAGTCTTGGGCAGGGGATGGAAAGCCAGCAGCGATTTTCTCAGCGGCTAAAGGAATTTTCATGTAGGTGGATGACTCTACAACAGAGATTGAAGCAATATCATTAAAGCACGGGTTTTCTGTCTTATTGAGATAGTTTTTAATCTCTATAATCTTAGAGAGGGGCACTCTTAATGTTTTTGTAGGCTCGTTATATTTCAGTTTTCTACCTGCACCTTCTCTGATTCCACCACGATTATTGTTCATAATCTACCTACTATTTGATTTTGTGACAAAATCAAATATTAACTTTAACTCTTTGTAAAAACAATATAATTTGGATGAATGGTTAAGGTGAAATTATAAATTCCCGGAACTTATAGGCCTTATCTTTTGTTAATTCGCGGTATACTGAGTAACTTCTATTGAAGTTTAAGAGATCGTGGTCTGCCAATACAGGCTAGATGTAGACAAAACTTAAATGCTGCAAGAGCATGACCATCTTTTACCGAATAGAGTTGCAGACGAGGAAACTCCTCTAGAGTCGATGGATGTTTACCTGTTGATGCTTTTGCTAATTTAAAAAGTTGAGGCTGTTGTTTACCATCTAACTTTGTTTGCAAATCTTGTCCAAGTAAGTGCCAAAATTTGGCAGGAAATAAAGCCTTAACTTGGGAGTAAAAATGTTCGAGTTGATCGATATCCTTCCAGCGGTAATGGATACCGGTATGTGATGCGGTCACTCGAGTTAAAAATACATTTAGGACGTATGCAATTTGTGCTGGATTTTTACGAGCTATTTTCTGTAGATGTTCAAAAAAATATGTCACTGTATAAAGCTCTTCAGCGCTATCAAGCATTGCTGGTTTTAAGTGGATTGAGCTATCAATACTAAATAAACGGGGATTCCCTTTTTTTGATTTAATGTCTGCTAAATTTAGGGCATTTTCATACCAATAATTGACAAGCTCTTCTGGTAAACACATTTTTTGAGATACAGCTTGAGGATCGTTGTGAATCTCTAATTGATTTAAGGTTTCATAAAAGCGTTGAAGTGAAATTTTAGAGCCTTCTGTGCCGGCGAAGAAAGCAAAAAAGTCATGAGATTGATTTGTTTGTACTGACAGTTCTGCAAGAATGTCAGTAGCATTACTCTGAAGCCAGTTTGTTTGATCATTCAATAATATAGTGGCTAGAACGGCCTGATTTTTCTCAAAATTAAAGTTTTTTTCATCCTTTGTTATTTTCAAATTTTTATATGTTGCATTGTAGCCCATGATTTTTTTAGCCAGTTCATTTGGCATATCTGGATGATGTTTTAGTAGTTTTTGACCAGCAATGAGATAACTTAAGTGAATATAACTTTTGAAAGTTTCAATGGGTTCTATATGCCCTAAAAGATGTGCGATAACAAACCAATGGTTTTGTCCATGTTGATTTTGAAGAAGTTCATCTCGAATTTTTTGATATTCGTTTTCGCTATAGTCAGTTAGCTCTTGCACAAGTGGCGCATATTCACAGTTAAGTACAAGTGATAAATGATTCGCTGCAGTGTGACGAAAAGAGTGAAATGAATAATGATGTCCTTTAAACACGTGATTCATTATCAGTTTTAGGGGCACAGTGACAGTGTGTCGATTCAGTTTTTTATTTTCATTTAAATTGCTGAATAAATATAAACTTTTCTTATTCTCTAAACGTTTTTCAACAATAAAATCGCTAAAAAATTGGTATTCATCGTCTTTAAGCAAAGCGTAGGCAGGCACAATGCGTTCCGCACTATCAGTTTTGAGCAGATGTTGATTTCCTTGTTTTTTCGAACCATACGGTTGAACCCAGATGGAAAATTGATCTAAACCCTCGATATCTTTTACACGTAACCCGAGGATTTCGTTAATACGCATACCAGTACGGTAAGCCAAAATATAAATGATTTTTAATAATTTATAGTGATGGTCTGAGATGGATTGGTCATGTAAGAGCTGATTTAACTTCTTTAATATGACCTGGAAGGCTGTATGACCTATGATGCGTGCCCGAGGTCGACTTTGCGATGCGATAAATTCAAGTTCGAAATCTTCTGCTTGAAAAACAATTTGCTGGAAGGTGTGGAAACGTTTCAACATGCGGATCGTTTGGGAGTTAGATTTTTTAAACTCAGGTTGATCTGCTTCATCAGCAAGTCGTGTATTGCTAATGATTTGTTGATAGATTTTGTTCAGCAGATCATTAATGTCATCGTCGGCATCGAAGTATTGCAAGGCATGAGTTAAAAACGGTTCTGCAATCCGGGTGTAATATGTATAGATTGAACTATCTGCGAGTTTTTGATTATATTGAAATGCCTTCGTGTACTGAGTTGTATCAAAATCAAAAGTGGCTGATAATTTTTTTATTTGCTCTGAATTTGGTCGATACAGACTGATGAGCCATAAGATAATACGCTTAGAAAACTTATTAAACTGCTCTTGGTGAAGCAGGCAAAAATCAATAATAAGTTCAGCAATGGGGTGTTCCGTTGATGGTGTGCGAATAATTTTCAGCAAGTTTTTATGAATAAGTATGATATTTTCTACTGCTTCAGACGTATTGAGATCTGGTAGGGCTTTGGCGGTAGAAGAGACATTTTGTTCGATTTCATCACTTAATTGAGTTTTGAGTTTTGGGAATGCAAAATTTTCAAACTCATGTTCAGATAAACCACACGTGAGCGTGTTTTCTAACAAACATTGTGAGAGGGCAGGATCAATATCTGCATTGTGCAGTTGTACCCAATTAAAATTGGCGTAGTCACGTAGAAATTTGAAAGTCTTTTGGGTGTATGGATGTTTTATTTTTTGAAAAATGAGGTGTAGATAAGCATCCACGTCTAGACTGATGTCACGAATTTGCCTTGTGTTGAAGTGAATGAGCCAAAGTCGTGTGAGTTGATCTGGAACAAAATTACGCGATTTTCGAATTGTTTTCTCATCGACAAATAGATCGCCATAGCTTGGAGAAAATGGCTCTAAAAAGATGATATTTAAATCGCAAATTTTTTGGATTTTTACGGGATTCTTTAAATGTTCAAGTAATGCATTTAATGTTGCTGTTTGACTTAGTCCACCATATAGCATTGAGCAAAGCAGAATATTTGCAATAATTTCTTCATCAGAAAACGTCGAGCTATCTTGAGCAAGAATCCAGTAGTGCCACAGTTTTTCGAGGATGATGTCAATTTCATGACCGGCCTGGAACCAATCCAAAGTGAAAATTGGTTCATCACGTTTCATCTCGAAGGTAAGATAAGGTAGTGGGAGGTCTAGGTTATTGCTCTTATTGAGGTCTTTGATATATGTTCGGAAGAATTCATGTGCATATTTATTCCAAGCCAAATTTGGTGCTTTACGTTTAATAAACTCATAAATCGCAGGATAAGCTTGAATTAAGTCTTCAGTTGAGAATTTTTGTTCATCAAAGTATTGGCGGAGCTCATGTTCTGCATCAGCTCGTAGATTCTTTTCTAATTCATTACGTTGAAGTTGACGTCTGTCTTCTGCATAGCGTTTTTTTGAGATTTTTTTATTGCGTGAGGACATCAACTTCAACACCTGTAATTTTAAAATACGTTTTCATTTGCTCTAAAACATCTGCAATTTTGGAAAATTGAGAGAGCGATAAACTGGAAAATGGATGGGCTGCTTCTTGTTGCATAAGCTCATGTCCAAAAAGTGCCAAAATTTCAGGTTCAGAAACTTTATGAGTTAAAAATGCACGAGCTGTGTGGCGATGCCAGTTTGCATGATCAAGACCTAATTCTGGATGAAATTTTTTTACTGAAGATGGGCTTAACGGTATCCAGTCATTATTCTGAATGATTCCCAAGAGGGGGAGCTTACTCATTTTGATTTGTTGTATGACCTCACTTAAAGCTGGTTGACTCATCATGATTTGAATCAAAAAATATTCTAAAAAATTAAGGAATTTTTTTATCTCTTCAACTAAAAATGGGCAAAGTGGAATGAGGCGTCCAAATCCATTACGGCCGCCTACTTCTTTGTCTGAAACCATCAAAATTTGGCGTTTTAAATTAAAGTTTTTAAGAAATCCAGGGAATTCAGCAACGGGGCGTGCTGCTGTAAAAAGAAGAAGGATATGCCATAACCAGATGTTGTAATGATTAAAGATTGAAATTAGGTCATCTTCGGCTTGTGAAAAAATATTAAATTTCAATACAGCAAAAATCTCTGTAATTACCTGTGGCTTGGGAGCTTTACGACTACCAAAATAAAGTGTTGAATCAGATGGTGAAGTGGTAACACCACTTTCATATTTACGCACTATATCCGTACAGAGTGATTTTAAAATATCGAGATATTGTGCGTGTAAACGCGGGATATTCTGATGACAATAAGAAATAGACGATGACTGATTTGCATCAATCCCTGCAACTAGGTCTGCAAGTTGTTTATTACCTGTTTTTTCAAGAACCGTGTGATGCAGTAGAGAACTCACCTTTACGACAGACAGTTTTGGAATCAGTAATTCTTGTCTTAATTTGCGTAAATATTGCTGTATATCATCGATACTAACCGAATCCATTTTGCGAAGATCCTCTATGAATAGATTCGGAATTGGAATGTCTAAATAGATAGTCTGATTGAGCAAGCTGTCCGAATACTTAAAATTGCGGTTCTCAAATATATTAAATTTACTGCGTAAGAAGAACTGATCATTTTTATGGAGCAATTCTTGGCGGTTATTTAATTTTTTAGCTCGCTTGCTTTCTATATATAACCACTCATTCACACTATTGCCTGTTAAAAATGCGAGTATCAGGATCAAAGCACTTTTATTTTGATGTTCAGAGTAGTCCACATGAAGTCTTTTCAGTAGATGGTTCACGCTAGATGGATTTGGGAAAAAACTACTCGACGTGAGTAAATGTTCTTTACGTTGAATATGTTTTGCAACGAGTGGTAGAACATAACTTTGAATCGTTTCTGAATGTGCTGCCAGTGGTGTGACATGAGTTGGATTGACAACAATTTGCCGACTAACTGGCTCATCAATTAACGTTTCTATATTCAGTGCTTTAGATTTAGCACTTTTTTTTATTTCTACACTTTCTTCAATGAATTGTTCTTCATCAAGAAATTGATGTTGAAGCTGTGTACCGATACTTGCACGTGCAATCTTCGCTTTGTTTTTTAAAACGTAGTTAAAGGTAACACGAATATCATTGAGTAGATTACGGTCAAACTCAGGCAATTCATCCTTATCTAATGTGATCAGATATTGAATAAATTGTTCTAAGCTCAGCGTTGGATCTTGAAGATAGGTATTCCAGAGACGTTGATACTCTTCTGTATTTTGATATTTTTTTTCAGTAACTAAATTTTTATTTGCATTCCTAAAGCGCTGAAATAAGCGCTTTATGGTATTGAAGTGTTCTGTGTGTGCTTGTTTAAAAAGCTCTGGTTTAAGCTCAGGAAGAGCAATTAAATAAATTGCCGCTTTTAAAACTAGAATATTCCAATTTTTTGCATGCGTCTGCGATTCAGGTAATTGCGCAATTGAATTGATGTATGACGTAATGGGTAAATCACTAATCTTAACTTTTTTCGTGAACGCGATTACCGGAGGTGTCGGCAGTTGCGAATCAAAGTCTACATCGATATCAAAGTAATCAAGATTGAGACCAACCAGAAAATTGTCAGTCTGTTGAGAAGACAATAGTTTAACCACAAAGTTGATATGTTGCGTACGTTCATATTGCTCATCACCAAACAGTTTTTCTAGTGTTTTTCGCAGTGAAATAGCTGGCAAATCAATATGCTCGTTTAGATTTTTCGACACTATGATCTCCAAATTTTTTCTGTACTTGGGCAACTATCAGAGTGATCAATGAGTTCTTTTACACATCTGCTGTTGAGTGATAATTCATTAAAAATATGTGTGCGCTGTTGATTAATATTTTTAATCCGCTGATTCAGTTGATTTCGAGAACATGCGAGTAGTTGTGCTAGCAGTTCCAGACTCATTTGATGATGTGGCTTTAAAGATGATTCTTTGTTAAGGGTCAATAGAGTTTGACGTGAAAGATGTGTGTTAATTAAATGCAATGTTTTTTTGGGATTTAACGACAGAATATTAATTTTATTAGATTTGATGAATTGAATAAATTCAAGACTGCATAACTCTTTCAGAAATAATAATTCGTCATCTGAAAAAGATTGTTGATGATGAATAATTAAAGTGACTTCTTTGATATCATTCTTTAAGTAGCTAAGATATAAGTGAATATTATTAAAAACGGTGTAGCTATCGAATTCTGGAGTTTTCCAGACATGAAGTTCTTTTATACGATTAGAAATATCTAAATCTACTGCGAGATTTTTCCACATATTTAAGTAGCATAGATTGAAACCATAAGCGTGTGGATGAATGGTGATTCTGCTTTTTTTGAAATTTTTTACAGTACTTGTCTGTGTTGTTGGAAACTTTAAAAGTAGTTCAGATGTCAAATTCATAAATGCCATTGAATAAAAATAATACAGTAATATTCACGGATATTTAGAGTTTTTGAATATGGCAGGAGACATCATTTTTTTCTTGATTTTAAAGTTTTTTATTATTGAGGGTTTCAAAATATCCTACTCGATAGGATACTCACTATTAGTTAGTTATATTTGTGAGTTGGCAAAAAATATCATGTTTCTATTATGATGTTCACATAGCAGATCACAATGAATAAGGCAGGCATGAGTACAGATGATTATTACAATAACAATGCTCAAATTTCCGGATCCTCCTCTATTTTAATAATATTGCGAAATTTTACGCCCATTTATTTTTCTTTGTAGAAACCAGCTCATTTTTATTTCAGCTTTTTAGATGGAGGTTTTTTCTTCGCGGATTCAAATACCAAGTGCGACACATTTGTATTTAGTTGAAAAAGTTAGGTGTATTAGAATCATTAGACTTTTTCAACTCGCAATTGGAAAGCACACAATGAAGCAATACACCCAACTTTCTCAAGAAGAAAGATACGAAATTTATGCTGCTTTGAAAAGTAAATCTTCAATCTCCACCCTTGCCAGGGAGCTTGGACGTTCCCGATCAACCATTTATCATGAGATCAAAAGGAATACAGGACAACGTGGTTATCGGGCTAAACAGGCTGAGCATCTCTCAAGCCAACGACGCTACCGCTGTTTATCTCAGATGAATGACTTTGCTATATCTTACATCCGTTATCTGATTACTCTGGATTGGTCTCCTGAACAGATTGCCGGTGCTTTAAAGCATCGAGGGTGGCTCAATGTTCCATCGCATGAATGGATCTATCAGTACGTTTACCAGAATAAAGCGAAGGGTGGAGATCTGCATCGGCATTTAAGACATCAGGAAAAATATCGCAAACGAGGCTATAAAAATACAGACCGTAGAGGTCAACTCGTTGATAAGACAAGTATTCATTGTCGTGATGAGGTCATTGAGAAACGTCAACGCCTAGGTGATTTTGAAGGTGATACTGTAATAGGCAAGAATCATAAGGGAGCATTATTAACCCTGGTTGAACGCAAGAGTCTGTATGTACATATTGTTCATTTGGGGCAAACGAGAACCACAGCTAAAACGATCTCGTGTGCTTTAGCATGTTTGCGTAGTAGTCATGCCTATAGTGTGACCTTTGATAATGGCAAGGAATTCTCAGAGCATAGGCGGATAACGGACGCAGGCATAGAGACTTACTTTGCAGATCCGTACAAGTCTATTCAACGAGCCAGAAATGAAAATACGAATGGTCTGGTCAGCCAATATCTGCCAAAATCCCCATCGTTTGATCATGTTTCAAAAGAGCGGATAGAACAGATAGAGACTGCTCTAAATAATCGTCTTAGAAAGACACTGGGCTGGTATACACCCAGTGATATTATGGCTGGTTTTTATACTGTTGCACTTGCCGCTTGAATCCGCCTGATGGGGGGTACGACGCGAAGTGCTGCAGACAAGTGATTTCAGATCGTCAAGCACATGCAGTCATTCCACCTAGAAAGAGTGCCAAGCCCTGGAAAGATTCTAAAATCAGTTCAATAGAATGAAATGAGTTACTTCAAACGGTTAAACATTTAGGCAGAACCCTATGGAAAAAATGGTCGGGCTATCACCGTCGCAGTTTGGTGGAAACCAAGATGTATTGCATCAAATTATTAGGAGATAAACTGACGGCAAGACATTTTCAAAGTCAGGTCAATGAAATTCATGCGCGTGTGGCAGTTCTAAATAGATTTACGGAATTAGGTAGACCTCACACCCAAGTTGTCACTTAAATTTGAATGGATTGGGGAAAACTCAGCTTTTGAATAATGTTTATGCAACAAAGCCCGTAAGCGTCCGCTGAACCCCATGTCTATTTTTTAATTTGAGTTGGATTTCCAGCGGTGTGGTAGCAATTCTTCAATCTGAGTCACTTTATGTGTCGGCAGCCTTTTCAGCACATCACTTAAATAGGCATACGGATCCAGCCCATTCAGCTTTGCTGACTGGATTAAAGTCATGATGTTTGCCGCTCGCTGACCACTACGCAGCGAACCTGCAAATAGCCAGTTCTTGCGTCCTAAGGCCCAAGGCCGCATTTGGTTCTCTATCCAATTGTTACAAATCGGTAGATTGCCATCATCCAGATAGCGGCTTAAAGCTGGCCAACGCTTCAGAGTGTAATTG